>Ga0163144_10019496_pt1 | contig 13639 bp, 12 predicted proteins | sample OliLak19BULKMAT1_FD_123175 | JGI IMG/M metagenome (GOLD analysis project Ga0163144, IMG submission 123175) | Freshwater microbial mat bacterial communities from Lake Vanda, McMurdo Dry Valleys, Antarctica - Oligotrophic Lake LV.19.BULKMAT1 | ecosystem: Environmental > Aquatic > Freshwater >... | reverse complement strand
GCTTCTACCCCGCGCACCACATCACCATGGGCGAAGGCGGCGCGATTTTCACCAACAACCGCGACCTCAAACGCATCATTGAATCGTACCGTGACTGGGGCCGCGACTGCTACTGCGGGCCGGGCAAAGACAACACCTGCGGCAAACGCTTTGGCTGGCAACTGGGCACGCTGCCGCAAGGCTACGACCACAAGTACACTTACAGCCATGTTGGCTACAACCTGAAGATCACCGATATGCAGGCCGCTTGCGGTTTAGCGCAAATGGATCGGGCAAATGATTTCATTGCGGCGCGCAAAGCGAACTTTAACTACTTGAAGGAACAGCTGACCCCACTGGAAGAATTTATCATCCTGCCGGAAGCCACCGCCAACAGCGACCCATCTTGGTTTGGCTTCCCGATCACCCTCAGGGATGACGCGCCGGTGAACCGCGTGGATTTATTGAAGTATCTAGATCAACACAAGATCGGCACGCGCTTGCTGTTCGCTGGCAACATTACGCGGCAGCCCTATTTTGAGGGGCGCAACTATCGCGTGGCCGATAGCCTTGAGCATAGTGATACCGTCATGAACAATACTTTCTGGATTGGCGTTTTCCCGGCGCTCGATACCGAGATGCTCGACTACACCGCGCAGAGGATTTCGGAATTTATGGGGGCGGGGATTTGAGCCCGCGTAGCAAAAAGGTCGTCCCGGCCCTGATCCGGGACCTCTAGCCAATATTCCCCACAATGCAATTCACCTTCAACGAAACCCCCATCCCCGGCGTGAAACTCATCACCCTAAACGCCATCGAGGACGAGCGCGGCTGGTTTCTCAAAACCTTTCACGCGCCGACGTTCGCCGAAGCTGGCCTCGAGACCAACTTCCCGGAATCGTTTGTCTCGTTGTCAAAACGAACCGTCATTCGCGGCATGCATTTTCAAACGCCGCCACATGATCATGCCAAAATCGTGCGTTGTGTTACCGGCAAGGTAATGGATGTGGTGCTCGACCTTCGTACGCAATCACCGACATTCAAACACGCGACAGGCTTTCTGCTGGACGGCGCTCACCCGCGCGCCGTTTACATGCCGCGCGGCGTGGCCCACGGGTTTCTCACGCTAAGCGACGAGGCAGTGCTGGAATATCACACCTCCACCGTCCACCACCCCGCCAGCGACAACGGTATACACTGGGATAGCTTCGGCTTTGACTGGGGTTTGGGCGGTGCGGTACCGACACTCTCAGCGAGAGACAAGAGCTTCGGCGATCTAGCGGATTTTGTGTCGACCTTTGTGTCTCCTTCCGCGGCGGCGAGCTGATCGTGTCCGACTTCATACGCTGCCTAATCACCGGCGCCACAGGCTTTGTGGGAAGCCACCTTGCGCGCCGCTTGGTGGCCGACGGCAACGACGTTCACATCCTCGCCCGCGCCACGTCATCTCTGGCGGCGATCCAAGACATCGCCGAGGGCGTCACCGTCCATCGCCTTCCCAAAGCCGGTACGGCGGCAACCGCTGACGTAATCGAGGCCATCAAAGCCGCCAACCCCAACGTGGTGTTCCACCTAGCCGCCATGGTTCTCGCTGAAAACGCGCCAGAAGACATCGCGCCGATGGTCGAGGCTAACGTCACCTTCACCACACAACTGCTGGAAGGAATGAAGCAGGCGGGCGCGAAAGTACTCATCAATACCGGCACCTCGTGGCAGCACTATCAAGACGCGCCGTATGACCCGGTGTGCTTGTACGCTGCCACCAAGCAAGCGGCGGAAGACATCGTCACTTTCTACTGCAACGCGCACGGCTTTCGGGCGATCACGCTGAAGCTTTTTGATACCTATGGGCCGGGCGACCCGCGCAACAAGCTGCTTAGCATCTTCAAGCGCGCGAGCCAGTCGGAAACGCCGATTGCGTTTTCTGCAGGCGAGCAACTGATTGACTTGGTGCATATTGATGACGTGGTGAATGCCTACCTGATTGCCGCGCAGCAAGCCCGCAAGGCTGCGACTGCGACACACGAGAAATACGGCATCAGCTCAGGTGCCCCGCTGCCACTGCGTGAACTAGCCCAGCGCTATGAGGCCATCACCGGCAAGCGGCTCAACATCGCGTGGGGCGCGCGGCCCTATCGTGCGCGGGAAGTGATGCAGACGGCGCGTCTCCCACCCCTGCCGGCGTGGGCACCGGCCATCTCACTTGAGACGGGTTTACGCGAATTTATCAACATTGAGCGGCAAACACATCGCAAACTATTTTGACGTCGAAAATGACCAGACCATCCAGTATTTCTGTCGGCATTCCTGCATACAATCAGGGTTCTTTTCTTCGAGAAACAGTTTCGTCCCTTTTGCGGCAGGACTTAGAAGCCGCCGAGATAGTAGTTTCTGACAACCACAGCACGGACGAGACCGCTTCTGTGCTAGATGAATTCAGCGGCAAGATACGCGTCATTCGCCCGAAGGTCCACCTGCCAATGGCGGAGCACTGGAACTTTGTGGCGTCGCGACTGAATGGCAGTTGGATCGCGCTTCTCAGCAGCGATGACATCGCAAAGCCAAACTACATCGCAACCCTTCTCGCGGGCTCAACCCGTTCGAAAAATGCTGTTCTGGTCCGTGCTGGCTGGGAAACGATTGACAGCGCCGGCAACCTTCTCGAAAAACGATACCAAATCAGCCTGAACCGGATAACCACACAGCCAGACACGCTCTATGAACAACTACTCGGGCCAAAAACAAGCTTTGCGGCGTTCGCAGTGCGAAAGTCAGCCTGGGAACGAGTCGGCGGGTTTCCAGAGAACCTAGCGCTGCTTGCTGATTGGGGTTTTTGGTTGCGCCTGGCCCCGACGGGCGACTTCATTTATGAGCATGAAATCATTAGCCAGTATCGAACAGACTACAGGCCGGCACTACAACAACGCCGGATGGTGCCGTGGCTTCTAGATGAGGTCGACATATCGCTTCACCTAATCCCGCAGATCGCATCACGCTTATCAACGGTCGACTCTAAGCGCATTTCCCGGGCGAGCGATAAGCGATTTCTTAGTTGTCTCAAGGAAGCATCCAAGTCCATCGCTGCTGCAGATCGCGAAGCAGCGTCCGCAGCGCTGGAAGCGTGGTCGCGGACGGCCGGACAGGAGAATCTGCTGCGGAAATTTCGCAACGGAGAGAAAATCCATGGGCCTGACGCCTATGCCGCAGCGAGGAAAATTGTGCGAGCGGTCTATTCCAAGCTTGTTACGTGAGTACTTTGCGCACACGAATAATATCGGGACTTGGCGCAAACGCATACGGCCAAGCAATCACGATTGCGATTCAAATTGCCTCAATCCCCCTCTTCTTGCATGCCTGGGGAAACCATTTGTACGGCGAATGGCTGATCCTTGCCGCCATTCCTGTATATCTAAGTTTTAGCGATTTTGGCTTTGCAAGCGCGGCGTCCACTGAGATGACGATGTTGGTCGCGCGCAACGACCGTCCGCGGGCCTTGGCGGTTTTTCAAAGTGCTAGCGTACTCGTATTGGTAAGTTCGGTGGTCGTCGGCGCAGCAGTGGTTGCGAGTGCAACCGCAATCCCATTCGCGCGCTGGTGGAACTTCACATCCATCACAGCCCCAGAGATCCCGTTGATATTTCAATTGCTCGGCGCTTATGTGCTGATGTGCCTACAGACAGAACTGCTGGCGGCAGGTCTTCGATGCAATGGACGTTATGCCTTGTCTGTATTCATCAGTCACTCCATTCGCCTCTTTGAGTTTGCGCTGGTGATGTTTGCGCTAATTTATGGCGCTGGGCCGGTAACGATAGCGATCGCATATCTTGCGGGCCGATTGGTTGGTTATTTGGTCATGTTGGCCGTTTTAAAGCGATTTTCGCCATGGTTGAGCATTGGGATAGCTCACGCAAAGGGCTCCACAATCAGCCGGCTTGCCTCTCCAGCAATTGCGTTCATGGGATTCCCAATTGGAAATGCGCTTAGCCTGCAAGGCGCCGTGTTGATTGTCGGGAGCATTCTTGGGCCAGTGGCCGTCGTTGCTTTTTCGGCAACACGCACGTTGACGCGATTTATCTTGCAATTGACAGCAGCCGTGAATAGCACGATTTGGCCAGAACTCTCAGCAGCGTTAGGTATGGAGGATTATGCGTTAGCACGTAAGTTGCACCGAAACGCATGCCGACTAGCTTTTTGGACCGCATTGATAATCGGAATTTGTATGATGATTGGCGGAAGCTGGATCATTCACGAATGGACCAGCGGCAAGATAGCGCCAGAACCTGCGGTTCTTGCGGTCTTACTTGTTGGGACTTTGCTAAACTCACTTTGGTCTACAAGTTCGGTTGTATTTGCGTCGATCAACCGCCACCAGCGCATTGCGCTACTATATCTATTTGGAACGAGTGCTACGTTGCTTGCGGCCTATTTTCTTGCTGCTGACCTCGGACTGTTGGGTGTCGGTTTAGCGCTACTTTTGGTGGAATTTTTGATGCTGGTCACGGTCCCTCTGCAATCAGTACGCATTTTGCGTGATACTTTATTTGTTTTTGTTCGGGCGGTGCTCAAACCGCCGCTCCAGTTATTTTCTGGCTAGCTCGCGTCAATTGACGAGCTGAGACCCGCATTACAATCAACATTAGAGGCACATATGCTCAGTTCATTGAAGACTCTTTACGCCAATATGAAGGTCAATTATCTTGGCGTATTGGGTTATGACGTGCCCAGTCGTTACCAATCGTCTTTCGTCCATTGGGGTGGTGGCGCCGACGTGCAGATCATTTACGAGGAATTGATGCAGAGTATTCCACCGCCAGCGAAGGTGCTTATTGTTGGCGTAATGGGTGGCCGTGATTATTTTTTACTTAAAAATTTGGGTTATGCCGTCACGGCAATTGACATCGGTGAACAGCCCGATATCAGTCCGATCGTGATTTCTAATATTGAGGATCGTTTGCCCTTCCCCGACGGTAGCTTTGACTTGGTACTAATAGGTGAGGTGCTAGAGCATCTGAAGAGAGATGCGGATGCTCTCGATAACATTTCGCGCATACTCAAGCAAGATGGAGTCCTTATCGTTTCCGTACCGTTCTACAACGATTGGGAGGACGGGCACATGCGCATACATTCACCAATCTCGATCATCCGATTACTCGGAATGGCCGGATTTCAGGTTAAGGATTATCTTGAGCGCCCGGGCATCGCCTGGCCGATTGGCGTCAACGCCGCCCAGCATGTGTTAAGTGCGATTTGGCTAAGGCTAACCGGCAATACGCTGTACCCGGCGATGCGTTCAATCATTCGCTTTTTCGAGTGGCGATGCGGTCATTTTCTGTGGCTGCGACCGATTCGAAAAACGAGCGTGCATTTCGGCGCCTACGTTATGTGCATAAAGAATGTCCAACTAGACCATATCGCCGTAAATCGCCAGCTGTATACACTCGACAAGAACTTGTGTGCGCAAAGCTAGGCGACTACAAAGAAGTCATGAGGGCTAGTGCCGGTGGCAAACGCAACAAGGTGAAAAAACTTTGGTCATTCTGATTGTAGGAGGGACAGGATTCATAGGCACAAACTTGGCTATTGGGCTTGCCCGTCAAGGCCACAGTATTCGTATCTTTGCATCGCAGAACGATCCTAATAGGCTTGCGCGTGAGGAAGTCGCTCTGACGGAAGTCTTTTTTGGAAGCCTTGATGATGCCGCGCTCTTGAATGCCGCGCTTCGCGACGTGGAGGTCATTGTTCACTTGGCGTGCTCAATGATTCCGCAACTGTCAAATGAGTCGCCTGCAACAGATGTAATGGAAAATCTGGTTGGAAGCATTCGGCTGCTCGCAGCTGCAAAGAATGCCGGTGTGCGAAAAATCGTCTTTGCCTCATCAGGCGGTACTATTTATGGGCCGACAGAATCAACGCTACTAACCGAAGATCACCCAACAAATCCGATTTGCTCCTACGGCATCACGAAGCTCGCGATTGAAAAATACTTGGCCCTTTACTACCACCTGTATGGTTTGGAGTATGTTGTGTTGAGACTGGCCAACCCATTCGGCGAATATCAGAACCCAAACCGAGGACAAGGGGCGATTGCCGTATTTATCAACCGCGTACTCAAGCGCCAGCCCATCCAAATCTGGGGAGATGGATCGGTTGCGAGAGATTATTTCTACATAGGAGATGCGGTCAGGGCATTTAGCTATGTCGTCGAGCGTGAAACCAGATCTCGTATCTACAATATAGGCAGCGGCATACCGAGAACAATAAATGAAATTCTGATTGTGATTGGTAATGAGACCGGCATAACGCCAAACATCGAATATGAATCACCGAGGATGGTTGATATACCTATCAACTTTCTTGACATCGCAAGGGCCGGTCGGGAGCTCAGCTGGTCTGCGACCACTCCCTTCGAAGTAGGCATCCGCCAAGCAATTGCATGGCAACAAAAGCCCTAATCCAAATGTCGGTAGTCGTCTCTAACGGGCACAATAAATTCATCTTAGGTGTGGCTGCAGCTGAGCTTTTTGCACTCGGAATGGATGTGGAACTGATCGCGGCAGGCTACCCAATGCCTCCGCTGCAGAAATTGCTCACTGCGGCAGGGTTTTTAAAATTACCGCGTGTGAGTCGACTTCTAGCAAGAAAGGAGGATATTCCAGCAATCCACGTGCATTCGTTGTGGCGCACCGAATTATTGTTTCAGCTAGCGCGAAGCTGGAGCGCTTTGGCACCCCAAAGCCAAGCAGCAGCGTGGCTTGAGACAAGAGCTATGATGCAATACTGCCGAGACGCAGCGCCGATCGTTCGCAGAACACGCGCGGGCTTGTACCACTATCGCGCCGGATACGGTGGCAAGTCGGTCGCAATTGCAAAGGCTAGAGGCATGGTGACACTTTGCGACCATTCAATCGCGCACCCCAATACCATGGATTTCCTTATTAATAACGGCGGCCAACTGCCGACCGAAGTTGAGGTGCTAGCTATCAGCAAATTCTGGAGACATGTTTTGGAGGACATTGACCAAGCGGACCACGTAGTAGTTAATTCCGACTTCGTGAAGTCAACGTTTCTTTGTCAAAAATGGAGCAGCGATAGGGTACACGTCATTTATAACGGCATTGACGACGCCTTCCTACGCTGCATTCCCGAACGTGAACACCCGCGCAAGAATGACGCACCGCTGAAATTTCTTTTTGCGGGCGAGGTTGGAAAGAGGAAGGGCGCAGAGTACCTATTTGACGCATTATCTCGCATCAACGACGCCTCATGGCGTCTAGACCTAGTGGGATACATCGACCCGGTCCTAGCCGCTCAATTCGCCAATTTCCTTGAGGACGAAAGGGTGACGGTCGTTGGCACGGTAGCGAGACTGGAATTGGCTTCACTGATGGCCAAAGCAGACACATTTGTTTTTCCTTCTCTAGCCGAAGGCTCAGCACGCGTAATTTTCATGGCAATGGCCTGCGGCTGTCATATCATTACCACTGTCAACAGCGGTTCAATTGTTCAAGATGGGGTGCACGGCCAAATCGTACCGCCAGCCGACAGTTACGCGCTGGAAAAGGCGATCCGCGCAGCGATCGATAACAGAAAATTTCTCTACGAGGTTTCGGTGCGGAACGCTAAATTGATTGCGAGCGAGTTCAACCAGAGGAACTACGGGCTACAGCTAGTAGCGTTGTATGAGAAGCTGGGAGCCAAAGTTCATCTGCGACCAGCGGCGCTACGGGCAATCTGAGTATGCGACCGTTGTCAACATTGGCCCGTGCGCCATCTTCATCGGCGACAGTAAGTTCATCTTCAGATGGCATACTCAAAAGCGCTGCAATCTTCTTAATTCCCTGCTTATCCTTTCAAGAGTTTGGATTGGGAGGACGCTTGTTCCTTCCGGAGCTTGTACTGCTCGCAGCATTACCGCTATTGCTTGTCCTAAAGAGTCGACCTCTTTTGACGCCCGTCGTCAAGACGTTCCTTGTATTGATTTTTGCTTGGTTCGCGTCGCAGGTGCTGACGGATTTTATTCGTGACACGCCGTTCGAAGACTGGACGCGGGGGTGGGCAAAGATTGCGATCTTTGGTGTCAATTTGGTCGCGCTACGCCTCCTGCTCGCGAACTCGCGCAGCCGCTTTGTGTCCTTCGGGTTGGGGCTGGCAGTCGGTTATCTCCTCGGATACCTCAGCTCACCCAACGAATTTGCAGCTGAAAACCCGTGGAAATGGGGCTACGGAACGGCGTTGACCTATTTCGTCGTGATAGCGACAATGCATCCGCTGGTGAGAAAGACGCCTCTTGCAGCCGAGACACTGCTGACCATCTTAGCGATTCCCAGCCTGCTCCTGAATTTTCGATCACTTGGCGCAATTTGCTTACTTACCGCGCTCTTTCTAACCGCGCGACGTCGCTTCCAGAGAACAAACGGAAACATTCGTTCAACGCTGATCTCACTTGGACTTCTCGTGTTCGCTGGTGTTACGATCGTTGGTGCCTACGAACTGGCCGTGACTAAGAGCTGGTTAGGCGAGACGGCTTGGGAAAAGTATCAGATCCAAACTAGCGGCGAGTTCGGTCTTTTTCTCGGGGGACGGAACGAAATCCTCGGTTCGTGGCCGGCAATCCTTGATTCCCCGTTGATCGGGCATGGATCGTGGGCTAAGAACATAGAATATGTGCTCCTTATGAAAGAAAGCCTTGCGTCGCTTGGCTACGGCGGGGTCGGCTATTACGCAGATGACCAAATTCCAACACATTCGTATCTGTTTGGTGCTTGGGTAGAAGCGGGACTAGCGGGTGCTATCTTTTGGAGTTGGATTCTCTATCGCACACTCCGCCTGCTGCTCATCGTGTTTCGGTCAGAAGAGCAAGCGGCGCCTTGGATTGTTTTCCTATCTCTCGACTTAATCTGGTCGATCTTCTTCTCACCATTTGGCGCGCTTTCCCGGCTAACCGCAGCGTACATCATCGTATTATCGTTCAGCATTCTAGAGTCTCATCAATCGCGGCCTATGCAGTTGCAGAGGGGTTTCTAGGTACACACTTGCGGATTTCTATCGTTACAATCTCCTTCAACCAGCAGCCTTACATTCGAAAAGCCTTGGAGTCGGTTGTTTCCCAAGACTACGACGACCTAGAGTTCATCGTGCTAGATGCAGGCTCGACAGATGGAAGTCGCGACATAATCGAGGAGTACCGTAGCAGAATTTCGCAAATCATATTTGAACCCGACGACGGACCGGCGGATGGATTAAACAAGGGCTTTGCTCTAGCCACGGGTGAAGTCTATGGCTTTCTAAATTCTGATGACATCCTATTGACCAGCGCGCTACACGACGTGGGCGCTTTTTTTGCACAAAATCCAAATGTAGATGTTATTTCTGGTCACTCGCTAGTTATAGACAAGACTGGGGCTGTTTTACGCCGAGCTTTCTCCGATCACTTCAATCTAATTTTTTGCGCATACGACTCAAATGTTCTGATGCAACAATCGACGTTTTTTAGAGCATCCGCTTTCAAACGTACAACTGGATTCAACAATTTGAACAGAATCGCATGGGACGGTGAGCTGTTCGTTGATTTGGCGCAGCGTGGTGCGAAATTTGCGACCGTCGACAAGTTCTGGAGCAGCTTCAGATTGCACACACTCAGCATCACCTCCTCTGCTCGCCTTGATAATTTGCGCGCCGACTATAGAAAGCACATCTTTAGGAAAATCATAGGTCGGGAGTCGAGGGCGATTGACGTGGTAATTGCACTAGCGTTTCGCATCACCAAGCACCTACGAAGCCCAAGAGCCTTGCTAGAACGATTGGTCGCAGGGCCGATCTACCGACGAAAACTATAGACGCTGTTGCCGCCCTACGCGTCGCACCCCCACTCAATTCACTATCAACTACCACATGAAAATATTAGTATTAGGCGGCGACGGCTTCTGCGGATGGCCGACAGCGCTTCATCTTTCAAACTTGGGACACGATGTGCTTATCGTCGACAATCTGTCAAGGCGCTGGATTGACGCGGAACTTTCAGCCGAGTCGCTGACGCCGATCGCGACAATCTCCCAGCGTATTCTCGCGTGGAATTCAATAAGCCCATCAAAAATCGCCTTTGAACGAATTGATGTGGCGGCCGAATACGATCTGCTTTTGCAGACCATCAGGCGATTCCAACCGGATTCCATCGTGCACTTCGCCGAACAGCGCGCGGCCCCGTACTCGATGAAGTCGCCCCGGCACAAACGGTATACCGTGAATAACAACCTGAATGCGACCCACAACGTACTCTGCGCAATCGTCGAGTCAGGGCTAGATTTGCATTTAGTGCATTTAGGCACCATGGGCGTCTATGGCTATGGCACAGCGGGAATGGCTATTCCGGAAGGATACCTAAATATCAATTTAAAACTTGAGAATGGCGCCGAAGCTAGCAAGGAAGTTCTCTATCCCGCTGATCCCGGGAGCATTTATCACATGACTAAGACTCAGGACCAGCTATTTTTCTTCTACTACAACAAAAATGACCGCGTCAGGATCACCGACTTGCATCAAGGAATTGTGTGGGGAACCAATACAGATCAAACATTGCTAGCGCCAGAGCTAATCAACAGATTCGACTACGACGGGGATTTTGGAACCGTCCTTAATCGTTTCTTGATGCAGGCAGCGGTCGGCTATCCGTTGACCGTGCACGGAAAGGGTGGCCAGACCCGTGCTTTTATTCACATTCGTGACACTGTGCGTTGCGTGGAGCTTGCGATTTCGTCGCCCCCCAAAATTGGGGACCGTGTCCGAATCATGAATCAGATGACTGAGACGCATCGCGTTCGCGACCTCGCAACAATGGTCGCGGGACTTACTGGAGCGAAAATTTCAGAAGTAGCGAACCCGAGGGTTGAAGCAGAGGAAAACGATCTCGTCGTTAGCAACAAATGTCTGTTGGATATGGGGCTCAAGCCAACTACGCTAAAAGACAGTCTGCTCCTCGAGGTACGAGACATCGCTGAAAAATACAAAGATCGCTGTGATTTGGCCAAGATACCGTGTCGATCGAACTGGCGCAAGGAAGTGCGGACGGCGCCGACCCCTGAACCGAAATGAAAATTCTCCACATCGCAGCGACACTGGGCCCTAAGAACGGTGGCGCCGCAGTGGCATGTGTCGAGCTTTGCAGCGCATTGGCAGCGCGAGGGCATTCGGTTGAAATATTCACTACCGATATTGACATGCCGCCGAGCTGGGTGGCCACGGCGGGTATCCCGTACATGCACAACAATGTGAAAGTGCATTTCTTTTCAACGACCGGTACAGACTACTATTGGATTTCAATACCGCTTGCACGCGCGCTCTGGCGCAGAGTTCGTGAGTTCGATGTTATCCACATTCACTCACTGTACCGATTTCACCTACCCGTGACAGCATGGATATGCAAAAAATTTGGCAGGCCGTACGTGGTTAAGCCGCATGGCAGCTTGGATCCGTTTCTATTTCGGTATCGCCGATGGCGAAAATTGCCACATGAGTGGCTTTTTGACCGACCAGCCTATGCCAACGCAGCTGCCATCCACTACGTCGCACTAGAGGAAAGAAAACTCGCGGAGACTACGAAGTTAATCACTGGATTAGCGACGTTAAGCGTCGTGGTGCCCAGTGCGGTCATAGTACCCGAAGGAACCACCATCGGCCTATCCGACGACGCCGCCACCGCCAGCGCGAGAGAACACTTCTTAACCAAATATCCCACGCTGGTTGATAAGAAAGTTGTTTTGTTCCTTGGCCGGCTGAACTTTAAGAAAGGTATCGATATATTGGTCAAAGCCTTCAAACTTGTCAGCGATGAAATTCCAAATGCTCATCTGCTTTTTGTCGGCCCCGATTCCGATGGATACGCGCGCCAAATTGAGCGCTGGCTTACAGAGAGTGGTGTGGCGCAAAAGACTACCTTCACCGGAATGTTGCATGGACAGGAGAAGACCACAGCATTTCGTTGCGCCAGCGTATTTGCGCTCCCCTCATACACGGAGAATTTCGGAATTGCTATTATCGAAGCGATGACATTTGGCTGTCCAGTTGTCATTTCAAACAAGGTAAATATCTGGCAAGAAATTCATGATGCCAACGCAGGCTTGGTGACAGACTGTGATGTGGAGCAGACTGCGGCCGCACTGTTACGTGTGTTGACCGACAGCACATTAGCGCGAACTCTATCCGACAATGGCTTCAGACTTGCGACCGAGAAGTTCACTTGGCCAGCCGCCGCTAAGGCAATGGAACTTGAGTACGAAAAAATCTTAGCTCGCCTCACCACTGGCGCTACTGCAGCTATGGTGAATCATGGATAAATGTCGAGCGCTCGCACTGATTTTTTCCCCCGAGGTTATTGGTGGAATTCTAAGGTGGCCTGTATTTTCTTTGTCGTCTTTCCACATCGTCAAGCAGTTGGTAGATCGGGGCATCCGCCCCACTACCGTAATAGACGTTGGCGCCAATAAAGGCCAGTTCGCTGTAGCCGCATCTCGCCTCTTTTCTGGCTGCCGGGTATACGCGTTTGAACCCTTGCCGGACGTTTTTAGTGACTTGGTGCGGAAAGTCGATGAAACAAAATCGATTGAATGTTTCAATATGGCGGTTGGCGCTCGGGATGAAACATTGGAGCTCACCGTAAATTCGCACCGTCACTCAAGCTCGATCCTTGAACTTGAGGAGTCACACAAGGCGGCTTTCCCTTGGGCAAAACAGCAAACCAAGGTAAAAGTTAAGGTTCGGCCGCTAGACGCGATAGCAGAAGCATGGAACCTTGAGCCGGAAACCCTGCTCAAAATTGATGTGCAGGGGTTTGAATCCCAAGTTCTTCAGGGAGCGCTGACCACGCTAAAACGCGTGAAATACGTGGTACTTGAGGCCTCAGTCATCCCGCTTTACCGTGGCGAGGCAACGTTTCTCGAACTGGCCAACTTTATGGCGAACGAAGGATTTGAGTTTCTCGGTCCGCTTGACTGGCTGGCCGATCCGCGCAACGGGCGAGTGCTTCAGTTGGATGCACTTTTCCAACGGCGAGCGAGCTGACAAGTGAGTAGGATTGCGCTTTGAATCCTGCGCATTACTTCCGGTCAGGTCAGGTTCGCATACTTATCTATGGGCTGAATTTTTCCCCGGAATTAACAGGAATCGGCAAATATACGGGCGAGTTAGCGGTTCACTTAGCGCAGCAACAGGTTAATGTTTGCGTAATAACGGCACCACCGTATTACCCGGATTGGAAAGTGTTTAACGGATACAGGTCTTGGGCATACGCAAGGTCTGCTGATAAGGGGTTGGGACTTAGTGTCTTGCGCTGTCCTTTGTGGGTGCCCGCACACCCTGGTGGGGCGAAACGGCTGTTGCACTTAGCGACATTCGCTTTGTCGTCGCTGCCAGCAATGCTCGCAAGCATCTTCTGGCGTCCGCACGTCGTCATTGTTGTAGCACCTGCCCTTTTTTGCGCTCCAGGTGCGGTGCTCACAGCAAGGCTCGCCGGCGCAAAGTGTTGGCTGCATATTCAGGACTTTGAAGTCGATGCAGCATTCGCTTTAGGCCTACTAAAGAGCAATACAGCGAGGCGGCTCGCCACCTTTCTTGAACGACACCTGCTTCGATGGTTTGATCGTGTGTCGACGATTTCAACATCAATGCT
>Ga0163144_10019492_pt1 | contig 13640 bp, 11 predicted proteins | sample OliLak19BULKMAT1_FD_123175 | JGI IMG/M metagenome (GOLD analysis project Ga0163144, IMG submission 123175) | Freshwater microbial mat bacterial communities from Lake Vanda, McMurdo Dry Valleys, Antarctica - Oligotrophic Lake LV.19.BULKMAT1 | ecosystem: Environmental > Aquatic > Freshwater >... | reverse complement strand
TCCGGGTCGGCACCTTCCTGATCGCCAACGCCCGGGTCAACTACACCGGACGCTCCTCCATGGAGATCGGCGTCGAGGTCTACGCCGAGGACATGCCCGGCGGCACCCGCGTCCATACCAACTCCTGCCTCGTCACCATGGTCGCCGTCGACTCCGACGGCCGCCCCTCCCCCGTGCCCGGCCTCACCCTCGAAACTCCCGAGGACAAGGAGCGCTGGGCCCTGGCCGAAAAGCGCCGCCTGCACCGCCTCAAGTCGTCTTAAAGGCGCTTCCGGGCCAAAACACTGCAAGCTGAAAGGCCTGACACCGCTTTGGGTGTCCATCGAGCGTCGTTTAGTTGCTTTGAGAGGCGCTGTATAGGTCTTTTCTAGGCCCTACGGGGGGCATAAAAATAACCCCCTTATTCGCTAATAAATGGCACTTGACGGACGGGGACCCCGTGGTATACTTTTTTCAGTTCTCGGCGATTCGTCGTCGAGAAGGCCTCGCCGAGGGGTCCGCATAAGTCGTCATACGATGTGTACACGCATGCAAGGTAAAGTGAAGTGGTTCAACGATCAGAAGGGCTTCGGCTTCATCACTCCCGATGACGGCAGCGCGGATGTGTTCGTGCATCACAGCGCGATCCAGTCCGACGGTTTCCGCTCCCTGGCCGAGAACCAGGCCGTCCAGTTCGATCTCGCGCCCGAGACTGATAAAGGCCCGAAGGCTGTCGGCGTCGTCAAGCTCTAGATGTTCAAGGAGTTTCCTTAGCTCATCTGTGCCGGGTCCGAAGGATCCCGGCCTAACTCAGAGCTAGCTCGGGCATCAAAAGCCCCCCTCGATTCGCCTTCGGCGAATCGAGGGGGGCTTCTCTTAGCCCAGGTCGGGCGGGAGGGCGGGCGTCTCGGGCTTTTCCTCGCCCTTGCGCACGCGGTCGATCTTCGCGACGGAGGCATCCAGGCGTTTGAAGGAGGTCTGCTCGATGTCGCTGTAAAGCTCGCCGACCTTCCCGACCTGCTCGCCGAGCTTGACGAAGCGGGCCTTGAAGGTCTCGTAGGTGGTCGAGAAGTGGGAGATCAGCTTAAGGACCTCCTGGGTCGCCTGGGCGAAGTGAAAGTTATCGAAGGACTGGCGGATGACGCCGAGCACGGCGTACAGGGTGAAGGGTGAGCACAGGACGACCTTCTGGGCCAGCGACTCGTCGACTAAGCCCGGGTAGTTCTCCTGGATGAAGCCGTAGACCTGCTCGTTGGGGATGAACAGGAGAACATAGTCGAGCGTGCCCTCCTCGACGCTGATGTAGCCGCGTCCCTGGAGTTCCTTGATGCGGTTCTTAACATCCCGCTCAAAATCCTTCTTCAGCTTCATCCGCTCGTCGTCCCCGGCGGCGTGCAGCATCTTCAGCCAGTTGTCGAGCGGGAACTTAACATCCATGTTGAGCTTCTTGCCCTCGGGGAGCAGGAAGGTGAAGTCGGGGCGCGTGGCGGCGGTGTCAAGCGCGCGGTTCTTGCGATATTGAACGCCTTCGGCCAGTCCGCAAGCGCGCAGGATGTCGTCGGCCATGCGCTCCCCCCACTGGCCGCGCGCGCGGGAGTTGTCCATCAAAGCGCGCAGGCCTTCGGTCGAGGACGCGAGCTTGGCCGTCTGCTCGGTGGCGTCCTTGAGGCCCTTCTCGAGGGAGCCGTACTTCTGGGTCCGGTCGGCCTCGAAGCGGCGCACCAGCTCCTCGTAGGTTTTCAGGCGCTCGGAAAGCTTGTCGACGGTGTTCTCGACTGCGGCCTTCTTTTCCTCGAGCTCGCTTTTCTGCTTGACGCGTTCGGTCTCGAATTTCTGCTCGGCGAGCTCGAGCAAAGCGCGGAAGTCCTCGCGCATCTGGACGCGGCCCGCGTCCTCGTTCTTGCGCGCGGAGAAGAAGACGAGGTAGAAGATCACGGACGCGACGGCCGCGCCCGCGACGACGGCCAGGAGGACGGTGAGGGCGTTCATTTCCGGCGGGACCTCGCGGTGAGGATGCGCACCGTCTCGAGGTCGAGCGACTCGAGCTTGCAGGTGCGGCCCGTCTCGAGATAGAGCTTGAGCTTGGCGAGGCCGTCCTCCCAGGCGCGGGCGTAGCCCTGATAGAGCTTGTCCGCGCTCACCGCCGAGGAGAAGCCGGAGTGGAGCAAGGTCACCTCGCTGCCGCCGCGGGCGGGCAGGACGAAGATCGAAGTGAGCGCGGGAACGCCGCGCTCTCCCCGTATGGGCTTCCACAGCCAGGCGACCTTGCGCGCGGGCTCGAGGTCGACGAAGACGCCCTCGCGCTCCCCGAAGCCGGGGGCACGCGCGCCGTCCTTGCCCTTGGCGCGGGGCCAGACCATGCGCAGCCGGCCGGCGTTGCGCGCGTCGGTCTCCGCACCCTGGAGCCACCAGCGCGTGAGCTCGCGCGCGCTTGTCAGGCCGCGATAGACGAGCTCCGGCTTGACTCGGATCGGCGCGACGAGGCGGATGTCACGGGTGGAAAGGCGGGGTTTGTCGGCGGACGGCATGTTTTCAGTGTAGCAGAGGGCCCGCGGACGGGCCAGGGCTGATTATCGGGAAGCGGGACCGGGGACGCGGAACTTCGGGCCATTGGGGCCGGCGGCGCGCGGCACGAAGGACCCCATCAGCCCGGCGAACTTGTCCACAGAATTGTCGTAGCCCCGCTCCGTCGCGGGATAGGTCAGGACATAAAAGCCGCTGTCGACGGTGACGACGGCGTAGGCGTGCTTGCGCACGACGAAGCCGCGGCCCGAGATGGAAGACGCGCTGATGCCCCACTTATTGGCCTCAGGCGCCTCGACCGCGGAAGAGACCACAAACACCTTGGCCTTGAGGCCGGACTGCTTGAGCGCGAGCTCGGGAATCACCTCGATGGGCTCGTTATTGGGACCGGGCCGGTACGACAGCTCGCCGGTCAGGGTCGTCAGGACATAGCCGGGGGCGTAGACCGAAGTCAGCGTCTGCCTGATGAAGTCGTCGGCGCCGTTGTACATCTCGAGGCGGCCGTCGACCAGTTTGTGCGGGCGGTAGCGGCGGTACCAACGCACGCTCAGGCTCGGGGCACCGAGATAGAAATCGGGGTCAAACGGCCCGATGAAGGTCGACTGGGTGAAATCGTCGTCCTGCTGGTCGGTCATCACCTGCCAGCCCCATGGCACCGAGACGGTGTAGTCCTTGTTGATCGAATCGTACAGGGCGTATTTGGGCGGGTTGCAGCCGGCGGCCAGCATCATGAAAGTAATTGCGAAGAACCGGGGAGAGAAGAGGGTTTTCATTCTATCTAGAGAGTTCGGAGTATACCAGGACCACGCGATGTTGTCCAGGTCACTCCTCGGGCTCAGTCGCAGGAGGCAGGGACTTGGCCCGGGCCTCGGCCTCGCGCGCGGACTGCTCGTTGCCGAGCGCGCGGTGCAGCGCGGCCAGGCGCGGCAGGATCTCGGCCTCGACCCGCACGGCGTCAAGACTCTGGGCGGACTTAAGGGCGTCGTGATAGGCGGCCTTGGCCTCGGGCAGGCGGCCGCGGGCCTCTAGCGCGAAAGCGTAGGCGGCCTTGAGCTCAGGATCGCGCTTCAGGCGCGGGCGCTCGCGGGCGAGTTCGAGATGGCGGTCGGCTTTCTCGGCCAGGCCCAGCCGCCCGAGGGCGTACGCCTTCCAGATCAGGGCCTGGACGCTGTCCGGGGCCTGCACGAGCCAGGAGTCGAGCTCCTCCAGCACCTTGCCGGCGGTGCGCTTGTCGGCGAGCGCCGCGTCGAGCGCGCTCGGCCAGAGGCGGTTCGGCTGGACGATGCGTGGCGTCCGCGTCACCAGCAACGAGTTCGCGCCGGCCTTCTTCAGGTACACCAAGGCGAGGTCGTCGGCGTAGACGAGCGCCCAGCCGGGATCCTCGTCGATGATCCGGGCCGGGGCGCCCGCCCGGTGGTTGAGGACCACCGCGTAGTCGAAGCGATAGATGCTGTCGAGCTGGCGGAACAGGCGGGGCCACGCCCCGGCCTCGCGCTTGAAGGCGGCGGGATACACGCCCGGCCGCGCGTCCACGAATACGGGGCGGTCGGACAGGCCGATCAGCTCGGCTCCGGATTCGGGCTCGTTGAACATGCGGCCGCTGACGCCGTTGGAGTTCAGGTAATGCGCGGCTCCGGCCAGCGCCGGCGAGCCGTAGCCCCGGGCGCGCGACAACGGCGCCGCCACGAAATGCTGGTAGGCCGCGAGCAGGAAGCCCGCGAAGACGGCCCAGCGCAGCACGCGCGGCCAGGTATCGGCGCGCGCCTTGAGCCAGTGCCCGAGCGCTAGTGAGATCACGGGGCACGCCGCCAGGATCGCAAGGGGGCGCAGGCCAGGCAGGACGAAGGACAGCGCGATGATCGTGGTCGCGGCCAGGGTCGTCACGAACTCCTGCTGGAGCGTGTACCAGCACGAGGCCAAGCCCGCGACGGCGAAGACCGTGTAAAGGGAGAGCCAATCCGCCGGCCAGCCGCCGATGACGACGGTCGCGTCGGCGAAGGTCCGCCCGAGCACCGCCCAGCCGAGAGGATTCCAGGCGAGCGTCAGCACGCACACGCCCAAGGTCGCCCAGTAGCCCAGCCGCTCACGCGCGGCGGTGCGCAGGGACGCCTTGAAGACCTTGAGACCCACGAGCCACAGCGCCAGCAGTGCTGACGCGCCGTGCGTGTTGGCCCACAGCGCGGTCAGCGCCGCCGCCGCGGCCCCCTGCCACCACTGGAAGCGGTGGCGCGGACGCAGCAGGCGCACGAACAGGGCGAAGTACAGAAGGTCGAACACCGCCGGCGTCTCAACGAGGCCGGTCCAGGCCGCGCAGGCTCCCACCGCCAGCAAGGTCGCCGCTGCGAGCGGGCTACCGTGGTTGATCGGCAGCAGCAACGCGAAGGCGGCCGCGGCCGCCAGGCTCTTCACGAAGACGAGGGCCTTCACTCCGCCGAGCGCGTCAAGCTTCGCCGCGAGCGCGTCGAATAACCAGGAATCCGTCGTCCAGGCGCCGCCCGCCGAGCCGTAGCCGAAGGGATCCGTCCGCGGCAGCGCGTGCTCGGCCAGGATCTTGGCCCCGGTCTTGAGGTGAATCCAGGTCTCGGGCGCGTGCACCGATCGCCACCCGAGCGCGAAGACGAACGCGAACAGCAAGGTTTCGAGAGGCCAGTGGGGATGGTGCGGCTTCTCGTGCGGGTGGTGAGCGCCGTGCTTCATCAGCGGCTATCCTACAAAATCGGCTACAATGCGCTATGGATTTCGAACTCAGCGACGCGCAGAAAGATATTCGGGACACCGTCCGGAAATTCGCCGAAGCCAAGATCAAGCCCCTCGCCCACGACCTCGATGAGAAAGAGGAATTCTCCGCCGACCTGACGCGCCAGATGGGCGACCTCGGCATCTTCGGCTTGATCGTCCCCGAGGAATTCGGCGGCTCCGGCCTCGACTACACCTCCTACTGCATCGCCGTCGAGGAGCTCGCGCGCGTGGACGGCTCCCAGGCCGCGACCGTCGCCGCCGGCGTCTCCCTCGGCGTGGCACCGATCCTGTACTTCGGCACCGACGCGCAGAAGAAGGCGTGGCTCCCCCGCCTCGCGTCCGGCAAGGAGCTGTTCGCGTTCGGCCTCACGGAGCCCGACGCCGGCTCCGACTCGCGCGGCTCGCGCACGAAGGCCGAGCAGAACCCCGACGGGACCTGGACGATCAACGGCTCCAAGATCTTCATCACCAACGGCTCTAACGAGCTGACCGCCGGAGTGATCGTGCAGGCCGTCAGCAACCGCAATGAGGCGGGCGACCCAGAGTTCACCTGCTTCATCGTGCCCAAGGACACCCCCGGCTTCACCTCCAAGCGCATGCACAAGAAGCTGATGTGGCGCGCCTCCGACACCTCGGAGCTCTACTTCGACAAGGTCGTGGTACCCGATTCCGCGATCCTCGGCAAGCGGGGGACCGGCTCGCGTCAGATGCTCAAGACGCTCGACTCCGGCCGCCTGTCCATCGCCGCGATGGGCCTTGGCTGCGCGCAAGGCGCCTTCGAACTGGCACTTTCCTACGCGCAGAAGCGCGTCCAGTTCGGCAAGCCGCTCTCCCGCTTCCAGGCGATCAGCTTCAAGCTCGCCGATATGGCCATGGAGATCGAGCACGCGCGAATTTTCCTGTATAAGGCGTGCTGGCTGCGCGACCAGAAGAAGCCGTTTGGCAAGGAATCGGCGATGGCGAAGCTGTACTGCTCCGAGGTGGCGCAGCGGGTCGCCAACGAAGCCGTGCAGATCCACGGCGGCTACGGCCTCATGAAGGAGTTCGCCGTCGAGCGCTTCTACCGCGACCAGCGTCTCCTTCAAATCGGCGAGGGCACGAGCGAGATACAGCGCCTCGTGATCTCGCGCGCGATCGGCTGTTGAGCGCCGAGCTCGTTGCGGCGTACGGCCTCCAACCGCATCCTGAAGGCGGATTTTTCCGGGAGACCTACCGCAGCGCCGAGACCATGACCACGCGCGGCGGCGTCGCGCGGCCGATCTCGACGGGAATATTGTTTCTTTTGCCCGAGGGCGAGAAGTCTCGCCTGCACCGCATCAAGTCCGACGAGCTGTGGCACTTCCATCTGGGCGGCGCGCTGCGCCTGACTCAGATATCTCCGGAGGGCAAGGTGTCGGACTTCGTGCTTGGACCGGACGCCTCGAAGGGCCAGCTCCTACAGCATGTCGTGCCCGCCCGCCACTGGTTCGGCGCCGAACCGGAGCCGGGCTCGCCGTTCTGCCTGGTCGGCTGCACCGTCGCGCCGGGCTTCGACTTCGCGGATTTCGACCTCGGCGCGCGCTCGGCCCTGCTGGCGCGGTTCCCAAACGCGAAAGAGACGGTCGTAAGATTGACCGCCGAATAGGCCCTCAAAACCCTGGCGTGCGCTGGGCGCGTTATTGTAATACTATCGCATGAGCACGCTAACCCTCCCCATGGCCCAACTCGACATCGACCACCCCCAGCAGGACCAGACCGTCGCCTCGACGATCTACTCTTTCCGCGTCGACGGCCCGGAGACGCTCGCGTCGCTCGAGGTGTCCGTCGACCGTGGCCCGTGGCGGGCCTGCCGCCGCGCCTGCGGCTACTGGTGGTACGACTGGTCGGGCTACGGCGAGGGCGAGCACATCCTCGTCGCGCGCGGGCAGAACCGCGACGGCTCTCCCGTGGGCTCCACGCCGCGCCGCTTCACCGTCGCGCTGCGCAAACACTAGACGGTAAAAAGCGAAGCCCCCTCCCAGAATCGAACTGGGGTAGCTTGTTTACAAAACAAGTGCTCTACCACTGAGCTAAGGGGGCGTTGCACTTTATTTTACTGGATAATCCCCGGCTTCGCCAGGTGGCCGGCATCTTCACGACATCTCCCAGGCCTTCTTTCATTTTGGCATGGTCCGAAGCATGAAGGCGTCGAAGAGAGGAACGGTGAAGGCCGTGTCGCCGTGGGCGGGACTGTAGATCATTCCTTTGCGGATCAATCCCGACCGCAGTGACGCGCTGGATTGGACCTTGCCGCCGAGTCGGTCGGCGACATCGCCGACCGGTGCGCCACGACGGACTTTCCTATCGGAGACTTCCTCGCCAGAGTCCATGCCTGATAACCCCACTCTTGCAAGAAGTAGGGATACCCTTGAGTCAAGCTCACGGGATCGCGCAAAGCAGCCATCGCGTCGGGTCCATGTATATAGAAGTTACTCGATTATCTAGGGTTTACCATTCCGAGGAATAAATTCAATAGATTTAGGAGTCAGCCACCAATCCCAGGCCCTCCCATTTCTACTTGCTAGTTACTTGATAATATTTTATTATGTATCTATCAAGTACCGGAGGTTAGATGCTGAAAGTGGATTTTGACGAGCTCCTCAAGAGTCTCCGAGAGCGGGGCTCCGAACTGGACGATATTGAGGTTAAGGATGCCTCCGGCGGAACGCCGACTCGATTGTGGCAGTCGCTGTCCGCTCTCGCGAACCGCCCCGGCGGCGGCACCCTGATCCTCGGTTTATCACCGGATCTCTTCCAGCCGACCGGATTGAAACTGCTTGACGGCCTCCAGAGAGACCTTGGGAATGCGTGCGCGGAAATGGAGCCGCCAATCCGCCCGGCATTCGATACCTTCATGGTGGAGCGGGGAAAGAGAGTCTTAGTCATATCCGTTCCCGAATGCGCACGCCAACATAAGCCGTGCTTTTATCGACCCAAAGGCTTGCCTTCGGGTGCATTTATTCGCGTCGGCGATAGCGATCGCGCCATGACGGAGTACGAGGTGCAAAGCTATATCGCGGCACGGGGGCAACCGGAGGAAGATATCAGGCCCGCCGCGCGTCTTAGATGGGATGTCCTAGACCAAGAGCGTATCAATAAATTTTTTTCCGCCTTGCGGGATCGGCGCCCGCACGCAAAGCACCTAAACCAATCCGAGGAAGCGCTTTCACAGACCTACAAGATCGCAATTCATTCCGATTCCGGCTCAACGGTCTTGCCCAGCCTAGCCGGCTTGCTGATGTTCGGCAAGCATCCTCAAGGAGAGTTTCCAAATCTTTGCATCACGGTGGTGAGGTATTCGGGAACCGTAAAGGAAGGCTCCCGCGATGGCGCGCAGATTGTCGAGAATCAAAAAATAGAAGGCACTATCCCGGAAATACTAGAAGGCGCGCTGGATGCTATTCGCCGCAACATGCAGCGCCGGACGCTCAAGACTGGCCTCCTATCGGAAGAGATTATGGAGTACCCGGAACTTGCCATCAGGGAAATTCTAGTCAATGCCGTCGGGCACAGAGACTACGGCCCAGGAGCGCTGGGAAGTCAGGTCCAGGTCAAAATGTTTTCCGACGGCCTGGTGGTCCAAAGCCCCGGAGGACTGTTTGGTCCCGTCACGGAGGAGACGCTAGGGGAGGCGGGCGTCCAGGCGTCCCGGAACGCGCACCTGATGCGTATGCTTGAAGAGATAGGATTCGCCGAGAGCCGTGGATCGGGAATACGAACAGTCAGCGCGCAACTCGCCAAAGCCCACCTGCCGCCTCCCGAGTTTGAAGATGGCAGGACTTATTTTCGCGTTGTGTTTTCAAACGTGGCACTTCTTGATGAGGCGACCGTGTCCTGGCTTAATCGGTTTGCGGGACTTCCGCTTAACGAAGGGCAGCGATTGGCCCTAGCTCTCCTGAAGAAGCATCAAACGATCCGAAACCTCGACTACAGCCGACTAAATCAATGCGACTCACGCAGGGCAACTGCGGATCTCGCTGAACTGCGCGAACTGGGCTTGATCAACCAGCTCGGATCGCGGCGATGGGCCGTTTACGAACTTTCGCCAGCTTTTATTGAGGCCGACTTGCCGGCCAAAGTTGCCGATTGGAAAGCGAGACACCGCACGGTTTTTGGGTTCATACAAAAGAAAGGCACGGTCAGCGTCAAACAGATTGTGGAGGGTTGCAGCCTGTCCACGCCCTATGCCAGGCTGATCGTGCGTGAGCTTTTAAAGATGGGTGTGCTGGAGGGCACCGAAAAGAATAAGCACAGTCCTAAGCAATCCTACCGGATACGAAAACCCGTTGCTTAATAATCGGCGCGATCAAGTTCACTAACAAGATCGACGGTGGGGGCTCGGCTCTGGTTCTAGCAAGTCGTATTAAGCAGGTATCAACCATGCGACGCAGGGGTAGACAGAAGGGCTTGACCAAAGTGGGCGCGCCGCAGGCGCCTCCGGGCGCGCCCGGCGCAACTGCGCGAGGCCCAATCGGCCTTAGGTCCATTGATTGCTTCCGAGTGCCCATAAGGCTCCGCCGCCGAGCCTTACGCGTGCCTATACTTATCACGGTGAGAACATTCCGCGTCCTCCTGGCTATCGCGGCCTTCGTCGCGACCATGACCGGCTCCGCGTGGGCGCAGTCCGTCGTGCGGGCGCGCGCTCCATCCGGGGCCGGCGCCGCGTTCGTCGCGCCTGCGGCGCCCTCGGCCCCGGCGGCGCGACGCTCCTTCCCGGTCCTCTCCGCCCCGTCGCTCGCCCCGGCACCGCTTCCCGCGCCGACGCCGGTTGGCGCGGAGGCGTCCGCCTTCATGGAGACGATCGCGCGCGGAGAGCGCCCGTTTTATCAGCCCGGCGTTGCCTTCGACGCGGCGACGGGCATGACCTTCGATAGTCATCCGACCGATTTCCGGACCGGCGAGCTGCGCGGCGAGCCGCGAGAGCTGAGCGCGGCCTCGAAGGAGTCGCTCCACATCATTCTCCTCATCAAGGCGCTCAAAGGCGAGCGCGAGGCGCGGCTCGCCCTGAGCCCCGATCCGAACGACCCATCCAAGGCCGTCGCCGCCGCCCTCGAGACGCTCGAAAAGAAGATCACGAGCTACGAGGCTTTCCACCGGGACCATCCCGGCTACGGCGGCTTCCTGCCGTGGTTTCAGACGAAAGAAGGGCGCGTGGTCCCCGATGGCCACTGGGAACGCCGCGTCCCCGCGCTCGACAACGGTCAGCTGGCCTGGTCGCTGTATGCGGCCGCCAACGCGCTGAAGGAGCTCGGTCACGAGGACCTCGCGCGCCGCTATCAGGCCCGCCTCGACCTCATGGCGCGCAGCGTCGTTCCCGTCTTTTTCGATCCGGCCGCCAAGAAAATCCGCGGCGTCGCCGTCTTGAAAGAGGGCAACCGGATCGCGCCCGAGGCGAACGCCTACGCCACGGAGGGCTACCTGATCGACGACGCCCACGAAGGCCTGCTCATGGTGCACTTCGCCGACCTGTTCGGGAATTGGGAAGGCCGGGAAAAGGACCGGGAGGCGCTCTGGTCGCGCCCCCTGAGACATCTCACGACCTATGAGCGCAAAGGCCGGCGCTTCACGGTCGAGGAGGCCTGGGTCGGCTCAAGCCACGAGCAATGGGGCTCCTTGATACTGCCCTTTCAAGACGAACCGCTAGCCGAGAAGCTGTTCGCGAACGCGCAGCGCGTGCGCACCTTCGACGCCGCCTCCCGCCGGTGGCCCGGCCTGCGGGCCTCAACCCATCGCCCGGTCCACGGCGACGCCGCGCCGGAGTATGTCACCCACCTCGGCATCGAGGGCATCGGCACGGATAAATCCTCTCGCGCGCGGATCTTCGCGCCCTACGCGGCCTTCCCGCTGGCCATCGTGGACAAGGATCTATTCGCGGCCTGGCTCAAGCGCATGGTGAGCGTGCCCGGCATGCGCGGGCCGTACGGCATCGGAGAAAGCTTCGACTTCGCGGGAACCAAGCGGGCCCCCATCCTGACCTGGGACGGCAAGGCCCTTCCGCTCATCGCCTGGCTGGGCGGGATCACCGCCGACATCCGCCGTCTCCTGATCCGCGACGGCCTCTACGACGGCTTCCGCGCCCGCGTGGCGGCGGATTATGCCCGGTTCCACGGCCGGACGATCGAAGGCGCGGACACGCCCCTCACCCCTCCCCCGGCTCGCCGAAGCGTGGGACGCAAGGTCTCGTTTACGGGCGTGAAAGGGCGCGATGTCTACAATCCCACTGCGCCGTTCACGGTGAAATTCCGCGGCCGGGTGATCGAGCTCCTGGCCGCCCGCGTCGAAGCGCGGTCGAGCGAGTCCTCCGAGGTCATGTTCTTCGAAAAGTCCGGAAGGCGTTGGCGCCCGCTGGCCGGAGCGCCGGTGCTGAAGCTGCAGGACCCGTTTTTCAGCAAGATGGGCGACGAATTCATCCTGGGCGGCGTGCAGACCTCTCCCCGAGCGGACGGGGGCATAGGCTATCGCACGGTTTTCTACCGCGGCAAGGATCTGGCCGGCATGACCTTGTTCGCGCACGGACCGGACGACATGAAGGACATCCGCCTGATCGCGATTCCCGGCGGGAAGATCCTGGTGCTGACCCGTCCCCAGGGAAAGATCGGCGGACGGGGCAAGATCGCCGTGACGACGATCGACGGCCTGAAATCCCTGGGGCCGGAGGCCGTCAACCGGGCGGCGGTTTACGAGGACCTTTTCTCACCCGAGGAATGGGGCGGGGCCAACGAGCTTCACCTGCTCAAGAACGGCCTGATCGGAGTCCTCGGCCATATCGCCCGGTTCGACGCGGAAGGCAACCGGCATTACCAGCCGATGGCCTTCGCGATCGATCCGGAGACGGGGCGACGATGGCCGATGAAAATTCTCCTTGAGCGCTCCCAGCTCCCGCCCGGGGCTTCAAAGCGTCCCGATCTCGCGGATGTTCTTTTCAGCGGAGGCCTCATCCGCCGCGGCGACGGCACGGCCGAGCTCTATGTCGGAGCCGGCGATGCCGAGGTTTATCGGGCGGACATCCCGGATCCGTTCGCCGATTTCGAGAACTTTCCTCGCTGACCGGGCCCGTCTTCGTCAGGGCGCCGGGGTCGGAGTCGGCTCGGATTCCGGCAAGGTCTTGTCGGGGTGCACCGTGACCGGTATCTCCCGCTCGAAAAGAAGCCCCTCACGATACTGACTTTCCTTCCCGGAGACGGCGAGCCGCTGCGCCCGGTCGAGGAAGGACCGCGCGCTCTCCACGCCGCGGAAGCCGCTTGCGACCTCGTGCGCTAGGTTCAAGAGGAGGAAGTCCGTGCGCAGGCTGTCGCTCATCGCCGAGAGTTCGGAGGATTCGCGGTCGATCTTGAGCCGCGGATCGAGCTTTTCCAACTCCGCGACCTTTCCCTCGGGCACCTTGTAGCGCACCGTCTGCTCGACGACGCCCCCCTCGGGATTGGCGCGGTGCACGACGGTGCGCCGGCCACCGTAGAGGCCTAGCCAGGTGAGGGCATTGCCGTCGCGGCGATGCGGCTGCCCGTGCTTCTCGATCATCATCTCGGCGATGCGCTTGGGGAGCGCGGGCCACTGGGCCGTGATCTCCTCGACCTTGTCGGCCGCGCGCGCGCTCACCGGCCAATCGCGGCCGCCCATCGCGGCCAAGCCCAGAAGTCCCAGCACTGCGGTCCAGCGTGCGAGCAAGCGTCGAGTGACATTGTTCATACGGCCTCCCTTGAGCGTCTGAGCAGAGGATAGCCGGAGGTCCGCGATAGGGTCCATGGACGGAGGGTAGCGTTGTCTTGACGGACACGAGAGGTCTGTTATACTTCGGCGAGATGCGACTGGCACTCGTCCTCCTGATCACGGTTCCGGCGGCCGCCGCGCCCTACTCGTCCTGCACGCGCGCCCACGACCGGGAGCTCGAGCTCGTCCTGCCCGCCGCAATCCACGCCCGCCTCGCCGTCCTCGAGGGCCCGCACGCACGCCGCGCCGCGTCCTATCTCCTCAACCACACGACGCACACGCTCGTCATCGGCGTGCGCGCCTCGCAGGCGCCGCTGCATCCGACTTTGCCGTTGATGGCCGACAAGGCGCTTATGCAGTTCATGACGGGGCGCGGGTACATGCTGGAGCACGGGCTCCTGCACGAGACCCGCGGCGGAGAGCGGGCTCTGGCGCGCAAGCCGGAAGACATGGCCGCGCTCGCGGACCTGTTGCTGCCGGTCTGGGTGCACGAGGTCAGCCACGCGCGCGTGCACGACCGCGCCGTGCGCTGGCCCGTCAGCGCCACTATGGAGGACGAGCTCATCGCGTGCTACACGCAGGCCGCCTTCACCGCCGAGCTGCTGGCCGCCGTGCCCGGCTACGCTGGACTCGATGCCGTGTACCGGGCGCAGTTGGCCGCGCGGAAGGACGGC
>Ga0163144_10019490_pt1 | contig 13641 bp, 10 predicted proteins | sample OliLak19BULKMAT1_FD_123175 | JGI IMG/M metagenome (GOLD analysis project Ga0163144, IMG submission 123175) | Freshwater microbial mat bacterial communities from Lake Vanda, McMurdo Dry Valleys, Antarctica - Oligotrophic Lake LV.19.BULKMAT1 | ecosystem: Environmental > Aquatic > Freshwater >... | reverse complement strand
TTTGAATCTGTCAAATGGTGCATAAGGCACTGTAGGTTTCCATATGATGAAGCCATCATCTATGAATCTTTTGTAGAAGAGCAGTGGCCCACCGTTGCCATAGGTGGGGAGCAATGCAGTCTCGTCATGATAGGAGTAGTAGATGGTGGCGAGCACACATGCTACTGAGGTTCCCATGGCTGGGAGAATAAACCAGTGTTTACTACTGTTAAAGCTTGTAGCCTAACCCCCTAACAACAAGGCAAAAAACAAGATATTTCTTTATATTATTAACTCAAAAGCTGAGTATCACAATAGAATGCTATAGTAGCTTATCCACGCCCATGGGCGCCAACGCATGAAGCATTAGCGTCTTGGTCTTCTGACGGCAACTCATGTTGCCTCGCAAACCTCATTTTGACTTGTCAAGCAATGACCGAATCGTTGCTCTGTATCCGGGTGACATATGATCAGACCTAGACAAATAGTAGAAAGATAGAATAAGTTTTCGATGAAAAAGAAGCGGAGAAAAAGAAGATAAAAACTCACATCATCCGGTCATCAATTTCGATGAGCCGCAGAGGGGTTGCGGTGCTATCCGATTCATAAAGCTTTTCTGCGGTGGGGACCTTTTTGGATTCCTCGAAATCATCCCCTACATCTTCGTAGTCGCTCTTATTGCCGTAGCCTTCTTTTGTCCATTGATCGTACATGTGAATTACCCTTCCGCCTACATACAGATGCTCCGGATCATCAATTTCAACTTTGCTCAGTGCACCTGCAACGCCATCCATAATTTCATCTACGCTCATGAGCTTTTCGGCGTGTTTATCATTGGCCAGCATCTTAAGAAACTTTGCAGTGGATCGAATATTCGTTGGGCTAAGGCCGTCCTCATCTAAACGTTTACTGACAGACTTCATGAATTCCATCAAAAGCACCAAATTCGTTAGCGATGCACGCGGTATGATGTCACTGTTGTTGATAAAGGTAGTCACGAAAGACTTGCAGCTTCGTGAGGCCTCGATGTCAAGAATCGGCGGCGATGCAAAGGCCAAAACCTTCAGCTTAACACCTTCATCTCGCCGCAATGCTTCGATCCGGGACCGAAGAATCATGCCAAAAATGACACCTACACCCGCACCAAGTGAGTGACCAACTACCCGTATCTTATAGCCCAAGGGTAAAAGGACTTGGTCTACAAATACTGTCAGGTCGTCGGCTAGTCGCTTCGAGGAAAGCAGTATCCCTTCATGGCAATTTATTTCACGGCGTCCGCCTTCCACAAATGGACCATCCTCAAATCTATATTTCACAGCGTTTCCGCAGCTATCGGTCATAAAATCTTCCAAGGTTGATGTTCCCTTGATACCAATCAAGGCCTCCTTTTTGTCAGGGGACACAGCAACATAGTGCGCCACATGACCGGGGAGAGCTGTTTGTTCGTGTCGCAGAAGAGTGTATCCTTTTTCGGACAGATTCTTCTTTAAGGATTGTCCTTCCTCAAACTCATTATAGGCCCAATCGGCAAACTCAAATGCCTCATCCATACCTTCTAATACATCCCTTGGGTTTTCAATTTCTCTCCCAGCTTCCATGTAGGTTCTATCCCTTCGTTCTGCAAGTTGATTTTTCAGTTGGCTCATTAATCGAATCAGAGCTAAAAACACAAGGCCAGGACTCTCGATTGCATCATCCTCACCACCGGCAGACAGTTTGTCTTTGCCTCGCTGAAAAAGACTTCGTAGTTTTAGGGAGATGGACGTAAACGAGGTCAAATCGTCTGGGTCAGCATCATCCATTGGCACTTTGCTCCTTCTTCCCACAATGGGAATGTTCTTTTTGGCCCAATGAGGAATCAAGGACCAGACATCTCGTACAGCCACAACCAATAAAATCAATGCGATAATGGGATATTGTCGAGCTGTGGATTTGACAGTTGCCGCTGCTGCTGACTGGGTGGTTGATGTTGCCGTTGCGCTCGACAATGAGGCAGCTGTTGTTTTGGTGCCGATTTTATAACCAATATACAAAGCTGCAACAGACAACGCAAAAGGCGCTGCTTTGACATTGTTGACCAACTTTTTCAGCTTGTCTGTAAATTTTCCAGCATTTGGACTGTCCGTGGCACTCGTATCTTCTGCCGAGGCTGCTGACGAGCTGGTGGAAGTTAGCACCGTGGCTTCTCGAAAGGAGTTGATCGATGCTGCCTGGCATTTTCCGTCGGCTTCCCTACTACTAGTACCAGTGCTAGATCCCAGAGGACAAGCAACAAAGGACGCCCCAACATGAAAATGGGCGATCGCTCGGTTGGAGAACGATGTCGCCACCGTAAAGGAAAGCAGGAGTAGGAGTACGAAACACAAAGACCTCATCTTGGCCTTTGTCAAGGGTGGAAGATTTGTGAGTGATACCGGCATGGCAATATTCAATATCCAATGATGATGTTGAATTTTACCATGATGATGTTGCCGGTATTAACTGGGTCATGTTGTTACATCCATAACGATGGAATTGTGGTAGGTGGTGGTTGGTATCTTGTAGATTTTCGTTGAAGATCGATCGGAATGAAGTTCCTCGATCTGATCCGTCCGGTGACTTTCAGTCGCAGATAGAAGGGCTCATGACTGGCTAGTAGGAATGACAAAAGGCAGATTCCAATCACATCATTCTCTTCTTTTTTGTACTGTGTCCTGTGCCTCTGCCTTGTACATAGCAAAGATGATCCTAGAATGGCCGCCCAATGTAAGTTCTTTGGCCTGCTTCCAGCCTTGGCAATGCTTGATAGTAGACACCGGTCATCAAGATTTGGTAACCCACTCAGAAGGGGTCACACAGCGTTTGAGGAACATTTTGGCGTGTCGAGAGGCTGATGCACATGGCTAGTGATACAATAATACACGCATCATTCATGGAGTGTGCATGACACAACGTATGATACGTATTCTGATGTATCATACGCATTTAGTGTATTTTTTGCATTTTACCACCATCCCTTGTCGTTGCAGCTCCATCAGCCCCCCCCCCCACCACCCAAATGCCAAATTGATCAACTAACACTCCCATCATTAAAAGAAAAGGTGGAGCTTGTTGGCACTTCCAAGCTCTGGTCAAAACAAGGCCAATTGAGCCCTGACTGGCCAACCCCATTTTCAGCATCAGTTGACGCATGACGCACCCTCGCGTGTTTTGGCAGCAAATCAAAACGGCAGCTTTGTTGTAACAATTTGTTGTTGAGGGTCACAATGCACTCATTTGGTGTAACATGGCTGACAGGATGCATTTTAGGCTCCAATTTTGTATTTTTGGGGTCATGTTTGACTATGTGGGGCCTTGTGTTAAACCCAAAATACAGGCAGCAAATCTACGAGCGCGTAATGCGGTGTGCAACACCAAAATACGGCATGATACGTATTTTCGTATCATACAACCAGGATCACTACACATGGCTGGTAAGTGCCTTGAAGGACTGCGTTCTTCAACTGCTAATTGCCCTGGAACCCAAACTCATCGACCCTGGGGGGCATCAGTGTCCTCCGAGGAGCACACCGTGGCCTTGTTGACTGGAAGAAGCACATCATCTATCCTTTCTTTGGTACCTGTCACAGAGATCTCTTTCATCCCACTTGTTGGGAGACCCTTCCTATCTGAACTCAATGTTGTTCACAACAATCATTGTTAAGTGAAAGAAGAATGAGAAGATCCCTTATTATTCATCTAGCTAGTGTTGTTGTTGAGACTGTGCCTGGGTGTGTAACTTCTAGCCTGTGACCCGCCTATTTGTGGTCCCTCACTTGCCTGATGCTGCTTTTCATTGTTTTACTTCTGTTGCAATTGACATCAGTGAAATGATCATTTGTTGTCAATTGATGCGTTTGTCTGTGACAAATCTCATTTGTGCATAACATAATATCTGTGGATTGATGTTGTTCTTCATAGTCTGGAGTGCATCTGGTAGTTCTGAAGACAACCCTCTAGCTAGATAGATAGGCTTTCGCTCGTGAATCCATCCAAAGGAAGGATGTTGTTTGAAACATCATCATGGAAGCTTTGCCTTTGGGTTTTGTCTCACATTTGGCCATTCAGACGGAGAGGTACATCTCTAACCCTACTGGACTTATTTTCATTGTAGAATGTTGGTGTCAACGTAGAATTGTACAGCTTTTTCTCTACTGGGATGGTTCCCAATTAGAAGTACGTGTTCATTCGAATAACTCCTTCGGACGATCGAAATGCCTTGAGGAACTCATGAAGATTTTGCTTACGTACGGTTGCGTACCGTTGTGGCTACTACTGGTACCGGGCGCCATGCAAAGATGCAATAGACCAAAAATTCTATCCGGCATCATGCTGTAATAATGTACGCATGTGTCCGCTTTGCAACAGCTGGCCATTACAATTGTAGTGTGCACACAAATCAGCTGAGCAGCTGTAGTTGTTGGGTTCTGAAGAGGTATTTAAACAGGCTTGCCAAGCTACCTCTAGCAAGTAGGTAGCTTAGTAGCAAGCAGCTTGATAAGATTGCCGATACAAGCGTCGGTCAACTGTCTCATTAGAAGAACGTAGAGTATCAGTTTGGTTAACAGGGCACTGTCAAAACAATTCCGCCATAACCACACTGTATCCTTCGTACTTACAACACGAGACTATTGATCTTTTCACTTCTTTCTACGGCATCTTTTACGCATATATCTACCTTTATCCATTCTTTCATTCCTTTCCCCATCCATCTACTGCTATACTATTCATTACTCCTTCTACGCTGTATTTCTATAATAAACATTGTACCCCTGCTCTTCTGACAATACTCGTCAGAGAATATTTTATCTTCACGAATCGAACGAAGCAATCCCAACTGTAGGAGCAATCAACTGGAACCCCCCCCTAGGCTTTGCGACTTGATCTCATGTCATTGACATTGAAGATTGAGGAGAAGTGCGGCGAAGACCATCAGCAACGTCCACAAGGAGATGCAAAGGCCGACGATGGTGCCATCCAACCTTCTACTCCGCCCACAAGTACAGGCGCTTCTTGCAATGGAGAAGAACAATCTTCGCTTGGTAGTCCATTAGGAAAGCGTGGATCACGCGATGATGCTGAAGAGCTTACCAACGCTGCTGCTTTCAGCCTGACTTCGTATGATTCCACTTTCCTGGAAGACCTTTTTGAGGATGTTGCCACAGTGGGCCCGAAGTCTGCCCCTGAGGACGATGTCGAGCCTTCAACAACAACAACAACCACAACAACTTACGCCAGTATCACAACAGCAAGTGACTTTAATCTTGCCAAGCGTCGGCGCGTCTCCACGGCCAAGTCACTTACAATGGGGCGGAGCAGACGCTCATGCAACAACCTGGTGTCCACAATCACTTTTCCCCCATCGGCTACTACAGCGACTAGTTCATCTAACCAGACTACGGCCGCGGAACACATCACGGATCTTCCCGCAACCGTGAGTGCCTCGCATTCCTTCCAGTTTGAAGGGAACAGCACGAAAGCGCCGGGGCGTACTCTCTGCGTCCAGGAGATTGGTTCTGATCCAAACGAGACGTCCAAGCCCGACAAGCACGAAGAAGGTTTTTTTGGATGGTTTGTGGATACAGATTGCGACGGCCACGACCATGTTTCCGATGCTTATTCCAAGGAAAGCTTGTCCTTCTTGAGTGTTCCTCTGGCCTTTTCCATTCCTACGGCTCCTGTCGCTCCATCCGTGGACCACTTGGCAGACGTCGAATGGGCACAAGCTGCCGATACGATTGACGAGGTCCTTGGTGACTTTTTTTGATTCCTGTACTCCTTCCAGGCTGCGGTTGGGCAATTGTCATACCTGTGTTCTGATCCTGCGTGGTCATAATACTAAGAACTTCGCTGTGTAAACTACCTTTATCATGCATGCATAGTCGTATCTCGAACGTCTTCTCTTCTCCACCTCCATCATCTATCCTTTGACTTGATCCGACGAAAACATATCAAATGTCGTCTGTGTCCTTTCTACTCTTTTATGGAAAAACATCAATAATTAGTAAATCATAGCTTCTGTAGGCCCGGTCAGGTGGGTTGACGACACGTGATGGATGACGGCTTTCGTTGAGACGATTCATTAATACAAATAAAAGCGTTGTCAACTTTTATGTTTGGGCACTAACTTAATCACTTGGGACAAAAACAAATGTAGAATAGGGAATTGGGTGGGATACCCTCCAATGTTTGACCTTGGGGTGTTCTTCCACGGATGCTAGCAAGCGCTTCGAAAAGGGATAGTTGCCAATCAATGTTGTTGGGATACGATCCAGGAGTCCAGAGGTGATCCATGTCAATAGGAAATGGTACTTCAAGTCGGCAATGGTAATGCTGCTACCTATCAAATAGCCGCTTTGGTTCCTCTCCATTTGATGTTCCAGTTTACTCAAGAACTGAAAACAATACAAAAGCAAGCAAAGTAAAAAATGTATGAGAAAGAGACATTGCGAGCTAGAGAGCATGAGATGGGTCCCGGCCTGTGATACTCAGTCCCTTGAGCATTCCTTCGGCTCCAAAAAAGTTAGGAACTTACAAATGGCCAACCATTTTCAGGATTTTCAGCAATTCGCTTTCGGATGGCAATCTTTTCTCCATAGACCAAGGACTATTTTGTAACAATGCCTTTTCCGGTCCAGTGACGGTTGGAACAACGAGACGTAAAGCATCTTCAATAAAGTCCATCGTGGAATCAATTTCCATGGCTACTAGTTGATCTTCTGGAGATTCTCCCGCGGGAGACAGACCACTTCTTTTTCCCAAATACCGAAGAATGGCGGTAGCTTGAGAAACAGTGGATACTACCTTGTTGTTGTCTTCGATTTCTAACATGGGGAGCGTTCCATGAGGTGTTTTCGGTTTCAGCGTTTTCCATTCTTCAAATGTCACGGACTTGTTTGTGAAAGGAATCTGAGTAGAAGTGAACATTGACATAGGTATGAGACGAGGGAAGATGAGCAGAACGATGAAATGACAACCAATGAACCAAACGACTGCCTTAGTTCGTGATGTAATTGTTATTAGAAAGCAATCCAAATTCTAAAACTGCGCTTCTTACTTTTCCAATGACACAAGCTAGGCGTAATGGTTCTCCGCGATTGGCAAAAGGAAAATAGGACAAGATTATTTTGGAATTATCTGGCGCCATGATTTACAGTCTGTTTGCCTAGGCCAAATATTATTTGTATGTTTGGAATTCTGCGAAAAAAAGGATGCGAGGAAACAAAAGACAAGGTCATGCGCGGTGAAGTTTCCCAACGCGGAAACGTCTCAGCAAGCTTGTTCTTTGATGCCTCTTTATAAGTTGAAACAACTTCAGTATCTTTGAGAGGTGCCATCGCTGTCATCGTCCTAGCTATTACTGTATATCATCGTAACTCTGGTTTTTCTCGTCTTTGGTAATGGTTTCTCGAGCAATAGTGCGTCCTCAACAAATCATGTTTTGGAGTTCAAAAGATCTTAGTCCCGATCGTGATATCTCATGACTCACTCATCGGATCGATGTATGAATCAATCAATCTCGTCCAAGAAAAAACTACTCTAGCTAGCTACTAGCTAGCTAGTAGCTCCACTAGCTAGATAGCTAGCTACTAGTATGCTAGCTAGTAGAACTAAGTGGTAGTAGCTAATACCTAGTACGGTTACAACACAGGCAACAACTTCCTGCTCCCGGCTCTGAGGATACCACCGGTAACAAACTCGAGCAGTGGCAGCAAGCTATTAGCTACTAGGTAGCAATACTGTTAGGCACACACGTCTTCCTATTAGTAGCCACCGACGATTGATTCAACCAATTATCGACATGCTGCTCTGCCAGAGTCGAACGAGTATTGTTCGGACATGCAAGCGATCGTCGTCCTTGTTTCGAAGAAACACACCCTGTAGCAGCAGCTCAAAACCGACATTCCGTCCCTTCTCAGCAAGTTCTACTGATATTACTGCCAGTGTCAACAACGACCAACACGGCCTCGATTTGAGCGATCCTTATTGCAATGTATCATCTCACATTGCTTCACGCGTGGGTGTCAATTTGCACCAACGACTGCATCATCCGCTTTGCACGATCAAGGGGATGATTCACGACTTTTGGAATACAAAGAGCAGCGGCCAAGATCAACAACAAAGATTTGTCCTGTTTGAAGATTTGCCTCCCGTCGTCACGGTGCAACAAAATTTCGATCTTTTGCGGATTCCTCCCGATCATGTGAGTCGACAAAAAACAGATACCTACTATTTATCTCCCGAAAAAGTCTTGCGGTGCCACACCAGTGCCCATCAAGTGGATTTGTTAAAACAAGGACACACACACTTTTTAGTGGCAGGAGATGTCTTTCGACGTGACGAAATTGATGCATCGCATTATCCTACCTTTCATCAAATGGAGGGCGTCAAGCTCTTTGATGCGACACAATACACGCAAGATGAGGTCCAAGCAGATTTGCAACAAGGTCTCGAGGGAATGGCCAAACACTTGTTTGGGGCGGATACACCGGTGCGGTGGGTGGATGAATACTTTCCATTTACAGATCCATCGTTGGAGTTGGAAGTGTACTATCAGGATGATTGGATGGAAGTGTTGGGATGCGGTGTCATACATCCCGATATTCTGTCCAATGCTGGTTTGGATCCTGACAAAACCAATGGCTGGGCCTTTGGCTTGGGTTTGGAACGTTTGGCCATGGTATTGTTTGGAATCCCCGACATTCGGTTGTTCTGGTCCACAGATAAACGCTTTCATACACAGTTTCAGGATGGAAAAATTACAAAATTTGAAACCTACTCGAAATATCCACCATGTCTCAAAGACATGTCGTTCTGGCTCAATGAAGATGAAAACAACAATAACAAAGCTAATGGTGACAGTGGAAATACAGCAACAACGACATTCTGTGAAAACGATTTATCGGAATTAGTGCGAGAAGTTGCTGGTGATTTGGTCGAACAGCTGGCGCTCATTGATTCCTTTACGCATCCCAAAACTGGACGAACTAGTCACTGTTATCGTATTTCGTATCGAAGTATGGATCGGTCCTTAACGAATGAAGAGATTGATGCCTTGCAAGAACAAGTAAGAGAATTGACTCAAACTCGATTAGGTGTTGAGCTCCGATAATAGGACTTGAAAATAAAACATAGCTTTGGTTTTTATCGGTCATGTACTCCAAAAAAAAGTGTATTTTATAATTGAAATACGATTTTTCGCAGCCAAGGGCGACACGGCACGTGTAGAGTGAAGAAGCCGTGCACTAACGCTGGTACATGCACTTGATGACTTATTTGACGATCAATAGTGTTGATACAGCGCCTCCATGAGTGAGTCAACATTGAACTTGAAATCCCCAAAGCGTTTCGTGGGTGCTGCCCGGGGCAAATTGTTGACCCACTCTTGAATGTCTTGCATATCCTGATTATACTTTTCGTCATCCTTGCTTGCGTGCCATTGAGCCAATTTAACCTTTTGACTTCGCTGGGTAATTTCTTGGTCAGTCATGAATGCTAGATCAGAATCGTCTCCCGCTACCATGATTGCTGCCGTAGGTTCATCCTTAATAACACGCTGTTGTTGTTGCTTTTTGTTGTCCTTTTTGGTTTTGGGTTTGCTAGAAGCTTGCACCATGATTTTGCGTTCAGGAGAAAGTACTGTTTCTTTGACTTCTTGCACAACTTCACCCCAGGGAGTAGCGCCATCATCCGAAAAGAAAGGCGTCAAGAACTCACTTTCGTCATCCCCTCCGGCATTACTGGCGCCAGCATTACCGGTAGCGTTGTCGTCGATCCCTTTCGTACGAAATAGATGCTGTAAACGGCTTGTGGGTGGTGGTGGTGCCAGTGCGTTGGTCTCGGAATTCAAAAAGTTGCCCCCGACAACACGAAAATGATGCGGGTCCACACCTTGAAATCCTTGTTCCGAAAAGACGTGCTGAATGATAGGTGAACAACAGGAGGACAAAAGAAATGAGCAAACTAGGATTCAACCATTTGCCACCCGATACGATCCAAACGCATTCATTATCGCTTTCATTTAATCAACACTAAACGCGATTCAACTAGCTATAGCGCATAATCCACCTCAACAAAACTCATCAACAGTCAACGTGTGCTTACCGGGTTCCCATCGTATTCAATTTTACGTCCCAAAATCCGTTCATTGGCTTGGAACATGTCTTCTTCGCTCCATCGATTCACACTGCCCACGGATGCCAAACCAGATTCAAGTAAAGGATCATCTTCGCCAATAACAGAAGACTTTCCTCGACTCCGAGATCTGCTTGACTTTTTGTTGCGATCGCGGTTTGGAGTCTTTTTGTTGTCGTGGTCTTTGAGTTTCTCTTTGTAAGGATTCGGGGACTTGTTGCTCTTGAGCGGCGTTGTATTCGTGGAATCTCTCGCATTGCGATTGTTTTTGTTGCTGGGAGTAGCATCCCTTTTATTCGAACGATCCCTATTGTTTCGCTTATTGGTATTGATGTTCTTGTTACTGCCGTCGTTGTTGTTATAGTTGCGCTTGATCCATCGTCTGACTTTGTTCAAGACGGGCAACATGGCGTGATTCTTCTTGGGTACCTTTTCCAAGGGATGCCATTGCACCAAAGCAACTTCTTTACGTGCCACAGGGTCAAACGGAAAATCTTCCGGGACACCTTGACAAATATAGAAGGTTCGATGTTTACCACTCTCTTCTGTAAATGAGACGGCATTATTCTCTTGCAAAGGAAATTTCCACGTGGCATCCATTTGTCCCGACAGTCCCCACTTGCAGTTAGGATCAAAGCCTGTTTCTTCAAAGGTTTCTCGTGCGGCCGCATCAATTCCTTCTTCACCCTGATTAATTTTTCCAGCAGGAAATGTCCATGACTTGCTGTTCCAATCTTGACAAAGCAACAACTTGGTACAATCATGATTGAGCAAAATACAACCATACGTGGAAATTTTGCGCTTGTATTTACTGAATTGCTCCCACATGCTGTGGAATTGGTGGACATCCAAGAGCGGCGAATATTGAAACATTTCCACGGCAAAGGGTTTCAAGTGTTTGAATCGCGGTAGACTTTGTGCTGGGCTGTTGGTATCTTGATTGTCACAAATGAAATCTTCGTAAAACCACCATGCTTGTTCAATCTGAAAGAGAATGCGATCGGCCGTGGCAAATTCTTCGGGTGGCAAGTTCAAAATAAATCGTGTATGAACTTCTTCCATGGCATCTTGGTAGGCTTGAAGGACGGCTGGGTCGTCGATCTCCGAGACTGGACTGTGCCAATTGGCAAACGGATTGTTGGTGGTGTTGGCGTTGGACATGGCAAATATTTTGATTTACTATGGATTTGGATTGTTGCGGTTAACGGCAACTCAGTCCTTACAGCTTCTACTTTCTTCGTACAAGACGATGAGATTGTCTAGCTAGTGCTTTAAGTGCAAACTACTTTAGAAGAAACTGATTGTGGTTGCTAACTTGAAATAAAGGTACTTGTACTACAGTAAGCTAGTACTGGAGTAAAGGTCAAGGGTTTGGAGTTGGGTTGAATGTCACATGCAGCGACGATTGACAACAACTCATGAACCCAAGCCACTAAATTGATTGACCATCGATCCGAGTGTGTGAGCGTCTCATTGGTATTGACAATGTCGCGCACTTGCTTAATAACGACACGGGAACAAAAAATTTGCTCCCGTGTACCTACAGTCGTAACGGGAATCAAAGCGTGCCACGTCAGCTACGCGTCAGCTATCGTTTTACGGGCGAATGAAAACAGTTGAAACGATTGCATTCTTCTTTGTTCTTCTCGTTTCAATAGCCCACAATAACGTTGACCGACACGTCGTCACGGGAAGATGCAATCTTTCTTTCTTTCTTTCTTCCGTCATCGAAGAGACACGCAAAGGTAAGTGTAATACTAGTAATAAGAGCTGCGACTGAGATTGCGGAAGCTGAAGGTGACATTCGACATTTCTCCGGTCCGTATTCATGAGCATGAATTGCGGAAAAAGCTCACAATATCTTCAGCAGCAACAGAAACGTGAAGCTACAAATCACGAGGACGACAACCCCAGGCCACGAAAGAAACAACGAACATTATTACTCTCCACCACCAAGGACGACAACCCAACAAAAACGACAGCAATGTGTGCTCCAACTGTGACTGACGCTCATGCAGATGCAACCCCGACGGAAAAGCCGATCAACTCGGGTTCTTCAACGGCTAGTAGCACAGACAGTAATAGTAATAGCAGTCAAGCCGAAGAAGCAGTAAGCAAGAACAACAGCAATGCCAACAATCACAGTTTCGACGACAATTTTGACGACCCCCATGAGATTGAAGAGCGATTCGTTTCGCAGCACGAGAAGTACTTGGAAGCGGCATTGGACGAAATACGCAACAAGGGCCAAAATGAAACGGCCTGGATTTGGTACTTGTTGCCCATGACACCCGTTGTGGTGCAAAGCGTGGAGCAAGGCTGTGCGAATACACGCAAATATGCCCTGAGTGGGGACGGTGCCTTTGCGGCCTATCTTCAGTACGGCAATGGCATGCTCCGAAACAACTCAGTTCAAGTTATTCGGGCCATCCAAGAACAGTTGAAAGCGGGCAAGTCACTCTCGTCACTCATGGGAGAAGACGACTACCGTACCGTCAAAAGTATCGAGTTGTTTGCACGTGTTGGCAACAAAATTGGTGACGAAGAACTGGTATCGCTTTGTCAAGAAGTGCTAGATTTGCACTTGAACCAGCACAAGAACGGCAACAAAAAGGTGAACAGCGACGATCCTCATGACATTGAGGAACGATTCGTCTTTCAACACAACAAACACTTTCGACGAGCATTGGAGGAAATCAAAAACGGAAAGAAGGAATCCTGTTGGATTTGGTTCTTGATTCCCAGTGCGCCTTATATTGTGGATGGTGTGCAAAAGGGCTCTCCCATGAACCAAAAGTTTTGCTTGTACGGAGACGATGCCGTTGTTGCCTACTTGACCCATAAGGATGGAATGCTTCGTAACAATTACGTCGCGCTCACTCGAGCTCTCTATCAGCAAAGGAGGAGAAACAAACGGACCTTGCGCAATCTTTTGGGAGTTCTCGACGATGTCAAGGCCGTCAGTAGTATGAAGCTATTCGCCAGGATTGGGCGCGAACGAACCAAGGATGACGAGCTGGTCAAGGTATGTGAACAGGTAATTGGACTTCACGAGAAGCAAATCCTGAAGAACGAACAGAAACAAGGCCAGCTGTTCAAGAAGCGTGAGAAACAGTTGTCCTTGGACGCGAAAACCAAGCTGAAATTCTTTAGCGGAGTCAGCGGGCTTGTTCCAAAGCTCATTGGGAACAGGAAGAAAAAAGAAGAGGAGAAGAAGAAGGCCTTCCGTCAGACGTGGCATGGTGTCTAATCGGCAGCACACCATGAGCAAGTTTGAAAGGGAAACCCCTTGCTCTTGGCACGAAGTAGGTCATGCCACCGTCGTCGTCACATCGCTATTGCCCGGCCCGAATCACACAGGGCACACACAAGACGCCCGCACACACACACGCACACATGCATATGTACAGTACTATTTGCTTGATTGAGAATCGATCAGGTGACGTATCGCTCGATCATATACGACTATTGTAAGCACGTTGATGCACTCACTGTATGACAATTAAAACT
>Ga0163144_10019489_pt1 | contig 13641 bp, 8 predicted proteins | sample OliLak19BULKMAT1_FD_123175 | JGI IMG/M metagenome (GOLD analysis project Ga0163144, IMG submission 123175) | Freshwater microbial mat bacterial communities from Lake Vanda, McMurdo Dry Valleys, Antarctica - Oligotrophic Lake LV.19.BULKMAT1 | ecosystem: Environmental > Aquatic > Freshwater > Lake... | reverse complement strand
TGTTGAGCCGGCGCCGGATTGACAGCCAGCCAGCCCGTCCGTTTTGCTGCGCCCGTGGCCACCTCCAAGAAAAAGAAACCTTCCGCCAAGTCCTCCAAAAAACCCGCCCGCAAGGTGTCAGCGTCACGGACGCTGCTCCTGGTTGGCACCCGCAAGGGCGCGTTCCTGCTGCGCAGTGACGGCGCACGGAAGCGCTGGAAGATTGACGGGCCGCACATGTTTGGATCCATGGTCCATCACCTTGTGCTGGACCCGCGTGACGGCAAGACGCTGCTGATGGCGGCGCGCACCGGGCACCTGGGACCCACCGTCTTCCGCTCCACGGATGCTGGAAGAACCTGGACCGAGTGCAAGAAGCCGCCCGCCTTCCGCAAGGTCCCTGAAGGCAAGAGGGGACGCGTGCTGGACCATGTGTTCTGGCTGACGCCCAGCACCAGAGATGAGCCCGGGGTCTGGTACGCCGGCAGCTCACCGCAAGGCCTCTTCCGCACGGAGGATGGTGGCGTGACGTGGGCAGGCGTGGACGGTTTTAATGAACATCCCATGCTGCCCAAGTGGACCATGGATGAAGACGGTGGCGGCGGCGGGACACCGGATGGTCCCAAGCTTCACTCGGTCATTGTTGATCCGCGCAATCCGCGGCACCTCTACATTGGCATGTCCGCAGGCGGCATCTATGAGAGCCATGACCGCGGCCTCACCTGGAAGTCCCTGAATGATGGCATGGCAACGGTGTTTCCCGTGCCAGAGGGCGAGATCAACTACGGCCATGATCCGCACTGCGTGGTGCTGCATCCCGCCATGCCGGACCGGCTCTACCAGCAGAACCATTGCGGCATTTACCTGCTGGACCGGCCCGCGGAACGGTGGACGCGCATTGGTGACAACATGCCGCGCAAGATTGGGGACATTGGGTTTCCCATGGTGGTGCATCCCAGGGACCCGGACACCGCGTGGGTATTCCCCATGGACGGGACGGACGTTTGGCCGCGCACCAGTGTTGACGGAAAACCCGCTGCGTACGTCACCAGGGACGCGGGCAAGACCTGGTCACGCCAGGATGGTGGGCTTCCCAGGGAACACGGCTGGTTCACCGTGAAGCGTCAGGCCGCGGACGAGGGCGCACCCGTGGGCCTCTACTTTGGAACCACCGGTGGCTCCGTCTGGGCCAGCAGCAATGAGGGGAAGAAGTGGGAGTGTATCGCTGAGCATCTGCCACACGTGTATTCGGTGGCTGCGGTCACGCTCTGATGGTGGTGTTTGTTCCCACCCACCTGCGGTCCTACACCGGCGGCAGTGCGCAGGTGGAAGGCCGCGGCTCGTCGCTGGCGGAGGTGTTGGCGGACCTGGATGGACGTTTCCCCGGGTTCCGTTTCCGCGTGGTGGATGAACAGGACCAGGTGCGGACGCACATCCTGTTCTTTGTCAGCGGAACCATTGTGCGGGATCTGCAGCGCCCGCTGCCGGCCAACGCGGAAGTGACCATTGTGGCGGCGCTCAGCGGCGGCTGAGTGCCCATCTTCAACGCACAATTCCACCCCATTCCACCACCGCAAACGCACCCCGGGCCGGCGGCTGGGGCAGCGGTGATGACGGAGCGTCAACCTCCTCCTGCAACGGCAACGCGTCCATCAGCAGGCGCAGGTTGGAATCCGGCGCGGGCGTCACCGTCACAGGCGCCCGCACTTCAACCTCTGCGGCGCTGTAGAAGTGAATAAGGTAATACGGCGTTGCTGAAAGGCGCGGGATCCACGCGTCCTTGAAGTCCTCAATCTCCCGGCCCTGCAGGCCCAGCACGGGCAGCACCCGGCTGAAATACGCCGCCACGTCCTCCCGCCTGACCACGTCTCCCGTTCCCGGATGTGGCGCGCGGGATGAGGTGCCCTCCCAGAACAGCCAGCTGTGGCGCCTGCCTGTGACGTCAGCAAAGGTGCCGCCGGGCCGTGCTTCAAGTGTAATTCCATTGTTTGGCATGGGTGGCTGCGTGTGGGCCAGCGCAACGTTGGCACCAAGCTGGTAGTGCACCGTCATGGGGTGCGGCGGATAGAAGTACACAATGGGCTCCGCCATGCAGCTCTTGTTGATGGCGGACGGAAGCAGCTCCAGCCACCGTCCAAAAGAATCCCGGATGTACAGGGGCGGCGTGGTTTCAAAGTCCTGCGAGATGCCCAGCTCCTCAAGCCGTTCCACCCGTGCCTTGCGCGGCTCCGTCTTCATCTTGAAGACCTGGAACATCCCCGGCAGCACCACACCAGCCGGCTCCAGCTCATCCTGCGGAACCGCCACCACCACGCTGTCCCAGTATTCATCCTGACTCTCACATCCCACACGGCGCCCGGAGGTGTACGCGTGCTCAGCGGTTGACGTGGTGGACGGGCGCCACTTGATCTCTCCGTGCTTTTCCGCCGCAAGCCGGTACTTGAAATTGGTCATACTCCCGTCACCCTGCCGCAGCGCAATGCCGCCCAGTGAGTCCGAGCCCACTTCCATGGGCACCTTCCCAAGCACCTCATGCTCAAACGCAATCACCTCGGGGCCGGTGGGCGTGCCCTCTGGCGTCCGGTCACTGCGCACCAGGGAGCCACGGTCATCCTCATAGAGTGTGGCGGGGTTGTACGCGCCAGCCAGCACGCCGCTGACATGCTCCACCTCAAACCGCTTGGCGCGGAGCTTGTCCAGGACGTCGTCGGTGTACGCGTCGCTGGAGGACTGGAGGAAACCCAGCTTCTTCTTCTTGAGCTTGATGAACCACGCCAGGGACACGGTGTTGGGACCCACCTTGCCGCCAAGACCCACGGTGCAGCCTATGACCTCCTTCCCCTTGTGCGTGCCCTTGGCCACGGTGCCGTAAATGTCACACGGTGCGTCCGGGTCCGGTCCGCGGGCCTCGGATTCAAAGTGCAGCATGACCAGTTGGCCGCCGGGCGCCCAGGTCACGGGAATCACTTCTGTGTCACTCCCCATGGGGAAGACCCGCACGTACGGGACCCACCGGTCCCCCACCAGGCGCGCGGAAAGACCCTCCACCTTCACTTCCCCGGGCCTGGCCGTGACCACGGGTGACGTGTCTCCCATGCTCTCCACGCCGCGCAGGACAGTTCCCAGAGAACCCAGCTTTCCCTTGTCCGCAGTATATTGTAACACTGTTACGCTGCACAGGGTACCGGCGCAGTCCGCCAGCGCAACCATGCGCGGTTTTCCCTTGCCGCCCGTCACCTCCAGCCACCGCAGGGTGCCGCCGCTGGTGGTGCCGTCCACCCGGTCAAGATCCTGCGTGGCCACCACCCACTTGCCCTTCATGGATGGTTCATAGACGCGCACACGCGGCTTGAACTCCGGAGAGTACACCACCGCCACACGCTCTTCCGCACCGTCACCGTCAAGGTCCATCCGCCTGGCCAGCGGTGTCAGCACGGCGCCAAAGATGAACCCTTCCTTGGGCGGGCCCTCCAGCGTCTTGAGCTTCACCCAGCGGTCAACGCGGTCTGCAACGCGCTCCCTGGCAGCACCCACTTCAAGCACTTCCACCGGCGTGCCAAGCCGCAGTGTGGCAACCAGCGCACCGTCCTTCTTGGGTTCCGCGCGCAGGTTGGCTTCATCCACACCAAGGAAGAGGTGGTCTCCCGCTTTCCACTCCGTGATCTTCAACGCATCCAGGGAAGTCTCCGTGGCGGACGGCGTCTGGTAGGTCAGACGAAGCTCAGCCTCCCCCTGTGCAGGAGCCAGAACCAGCAGCCAAACGCACGCAGCAACGCTCATGGTTTCTCCACACGCGGCGTTTCCACAACGCCCCGCGCCAGCACATAGGACACATCCGGTGCGGCCAGGAACTGGTCCAGCACCGGGTCATTGAAATGGTAAGTGACGCGGTAGAACAGGTTCTGGGGTGTCTCCCGCGGCAGCGGAATTCTCAACGTCACCGGGACATCCGGCGGCATGCGGGCATCAGCCAGCACCGTCCATCCATTGGCCGTTGGTTCCGTCTGCCGGCCCGCCGTGATGGTGCCGCGCACCCGTTGGCATTCCGCTTCATCACACAGCGTAACGCGGATGCGCCGAAAGGGATCACCCGTGGGCATCCCATGCCCCACGCCCCGAGGAGTCAGCGTGACACCCACGCCCGCAGCATCACGCGTGAACGCCACCGCCAAGGCTGCACGCACAAACTCTGGGGTGTGGCCGCCGGGAAATGTATGACTTCCTCCCGGCATGTGACAGGACTGGCAGGACTCACCCGCCGCACCAGAGGATGAGCGGCGCCATTCGGACACCGTCTCCTGCGCCGGAAATGCAGAGGGGGTGACCACGCCGGTCCGCTCAAATGGCACGCGCTCCGGCAGCGTGAATTCATGGCAGCGCGCACAAGCATCCGCACCGCCTAGCAATGGATCCTGCTCCATGCGGTGCGCCTTCTGCCCCAGTGACGAGGGAGGTTGGGCACTGAGCACCACCTCGCCGCGGACGTGGCAGGTGTTGCAGGAGACACCGTGTTCCGGATGGCCAGCTTCAGGCGCGTGGCACGTGAGACACCACGGATGTGGTGCGCGGTCATAGGAGACCCGGAAATTGGCGTTGAGAAACGCGCGCGCGTGGCGGGACGTGGACCACGCGTCATGCTCCGGCTGGTGGCATCGGGCGCAGGGCATGGTGTCAACGTCTGCACGCAGCGGCGGAGCACCAACCAGCGCCGCGGTGATGAGGGCGCCGCGGCACAAGCTCCTCAGGACCGCGCCGTTGAACATGCCCGCAGCTGTACTCCGGGCCCCCGGCGGTGATGCAACCACGCCGTCACTCCGGCGTGACGCCGGCGCACATCCAGCGGAGCTCCAACTCCACCTCGTCAACACCCACGCTGCGCTGGGTGATGTCTCCCACCGGTGCACATCCGGCTATCCGCAGCAGCTCCGGCGTGGCCGTCCTGCTTGCAACCCGGCCAGCCAATGCCTCCCGGTGGGACTCCGCGTCCAACAGCGCAAACCGGAGCTCGCCCACGGTGCCGTGGAACGCTGCTGTGCGTTTGTGCTCGGCCACAAGGTGCCCTTCCATCCGGTCACGTGCAGGTGTCAGCAGCGCCAGCCGCTCCCAGACGTCCAGGCCCGGCGCCAGCGGAATCTGCAGAAATCCCTGAATTTCCGTTGTCACGCCGGGCTCCGCATGCACGTCAAAGCGGGTGAGCACCACCTTGGCATGGTGGTCCTTCCCCAACCGGGCCTGGGCCACCAAGGTGTCCACGGCGGCGCGTGCGGCGGGAACACTGGAACCGGGGACGTTCAGCGCAAATGACACCAGCGCCACGTCAGCGCGTACCACCAGCCCGGTGGGCAGACTGTCCTCGTCAGGCATGGGTTCCTCCCCGCCCGATGACGCATGGCTGGAACCCGCGTCCTGGAAAGAGTAACACGCCACAAGGACTGCCAGAATGACGGCCCCACCTGCCAGCTCGCAAACCCGCATGTTCCGCCTCCTGTCCACCAGACATGGGAACAGGATGGGAGGCTCATGTGGCGCAGCTTGGTTGGCGCTGCGGATGGTTGATGACGGAATGATGGCGGCGTTGTGACGCGCTCAGTCCTCAAACCCGGTGCGCTTGTTGGCATCCAGGGACACCCGCGCCGGCATGTATTTCTCCTGGCCCGCGGGCAGTGACGCCGGAGACGTGCGGGTCCATTCCCCGTTCTTCAACGCATAGGTGGCCTTGATGGGCGGGTCCAGCTTCTGGTTGTCTATGAAATTGCGTTCCATGGTGAGGCCACCCTTTCCGTCGTGGGTCATGCGCGAGAATTCCTCGCGGTGCTGCGTGGTGATGCCCAGGCGCGGGCCAATGCTCTTGCCATGTTGATCCAGCGCATCACCACCCTTCACCAGCACGGACTGCCCGTTGCTGCCGGGGTAGGGCCACGGGTCAAAGCCGGTGCCGTTGGCCAGCGCGGTGACATGTTTTCCGTCGCCATTGGTGGCGGCAAACGTGCGCTGCTCCATGGGCGGCACGTCCACACCCAGCCCCTTGAGCTTACCCACAATGGCCATCTGCTTGCCCAGGCCAAGCCCCGCGTCGTCGGCAGGGCCGGAGCGCTGGTTCTCCGCCAGGCCGTTGGCCACGTTGGACGCGTCCCGCGCTGAGTAGGTTCCCTTGGCCATGGCGTCCAATGACGCCTTCACCGGAGGCTGCTGCATGTTGGGAAACTGCTTCTGGCCCGCCGGCGAGTTCAGCCTGCCTGCCATCTCCTGCGCCTTGGCCGGATCCTGGAGGATCATGCCGCCCAGCATGGAAGACGTGGTGCACGCCGTGCGGTCCTTGGATGAGGTCACGTCACCGTCCATCTGAGACAGGTTGCGGACAAATCCGGTGCGGTCATTCTTGATCTGCTCGGCGGTCCAGGGCTTGGCAGCGTCCGCATTGTTCTTGACGGAGCTCTCCAGCTCCGCGCGCAGCTTGTTTCCGTCCAGCTTGGGCCCGTGTGAGTTGTGCACACTCACCGGATTCCCGCCGGGGTTGTTGGCCAGCTTGTAGGTTTCCTGCGCGGAGCGCTGCGCCTCATGCACCGGCAACCCTGAGCGCACGTACGTGTTGATCAGCGCGGGTACCACCTTCTTCTCGTCGTTCTCACCGGGCGGAAGGCTGGCGTCTGCCTTGGCCAGCTCCACCACTTTCTTTGCCTCCTGCGCGTCAATCCTCCCGTCCGCGGACATCTGCTTGACGGCGGAAGCGGCCGTGTCACCGGCAGGCGGATTGGGTGTTGCGGGCGTGGGCGGCGCGGGTGGAGGAGGTGGTGGCGGCATTGCCATGCCCGGCGCAGGCGCGGGCACAAACGCGTTGGCCCCAGGTGGCGGCGCGGCGGCGGCCACGGGTTGCGGCAGACGGGCTTCCAGGGCACGCCGGAGTCCGGACGCCGCAAGGTTGTGCTTGTGCTGCGCGGTGGCCTCCGCTGCGGTCTCCGGCGTTGCTGAGGGCGCCGCCTCCGCAGGTTCAGCAGCAACGGCAGCGGGTGTTTCTGGAGGGGCGGCGGTGGCTGCAGCATCCGTGGCGCCGGTTGGTGTGGTGGAAACCGTGGAACCCACCTGGGGCGGCGGCGCCGCGGGTGTCTGGTTGGAGTTGACGCGTGTCCCACCACTGCTGATGTTCACCATGGAAGTCCTCCCCGCCGTTGGCGGGAACATTCAAAAGGCTGGCGGCCAGTATCGCCCGGGTCCGCGCTCTGTACACTGGCGACGTGAATTTTCTCGGAACGGGGCCTGGGCAGGCGCACCCACATCCGCCGCCCGGAAGAAAACTTGTCTCCGCCCGCCGCTGCGCGCATTGGAGGACGGGGTGACCAGGGAGAGGTTGATGACCGCGCTGCGCGGGTTTCCGGGACGGCTGGCCGCCATGGTGTTGGTGGTCCTGGGAAGTGTGCTGCTCTTCAACCAGCTTGCGGACGGACCCCGGAAAGACCCGGACCGGTATTACCATTTCTCCATCAGCCGCATGATGGTGCAGGACGGCGTGCTGGACACACTGCCGCAGGTCTGGGGACTGGGCTGGGACCGCGCTTTTCCGGACAAGGAATTCCTTTTCCACGTCTTCACCTGGGCTGGTTTCCGGCTGGGGGGTGATGACGGAGTGGTACTGGCCGCGGGAGTGTTGTCACTGGCCGCGCTGCTCCTGTTGTTGCTGCAGCTCAGCCGCTGGTTGCCACCATGGAATGCGCTCCTGGTGGTCCTGGTGGTTCCGGGAATGTCCGTGCCGTTCCTCATCCGGATGGCGCTGGTCCGCCCGCACGTCCTGGCGGTGCTGGCATTTGTGCTGCTCTTGCTGGGGTTGCTGCAGCGCCGCGTGTGGTGGTGTGTGGTTGCCGGCGCGGCCTACGCGCTGGGTTACCACGCGGTCTACATGCCGCTGGCCGCGCTGGGTCTTGCGGGGCTGCTGGCCTTCCGGCGTGACGCGGCCCTCATGCGCTGCGCCCTCCTTGGCACGGCCGGCCTGGCCGCCGGGCTGCTTCTCAATCCATATTTCCCAGCGAACGTCACCATGGGCTGGGCCCACCTGCGCATTGCGCTCAACCTGGATGCCTCTGCCGCGCTGGACTACGGCGCCGAGCTCCTCCCGCTCCGGGGAGACACCTGGCTCAGCCAGCATCTCCTGCCGGTGTTGCTTATGGCCGGCGCAGCCCTGGCGTCCCCGTGGATCCGGGCCAGGGAAACGCGCGATCAGGATGCGAACACACCCGCATGGTTGGACGTGCAGTTCCTCCTGGTGACGGGCGGGGTGTTCTGGCTGGCCACGCTGCAGAATCCACGCGCGGTGGAATACGCCATTCCGTGCACCACGCTGCTGGCAGGTGCACTGCTGCATCCGTCCAATCCGCTGCATGGGCGGACCCTGGTGGCGTTGCTGGCACTGGGCGTGGTGGTGGGCGTGCCGCGCGTGGTCCGGTTTGCACAGGCCGCGCCCGTGCCGTCCGCGGTGGCCGCAGCCACGTTGGAGGCCGCGGCGCGTATCCCCGCGTCCGCTGCCGGCAGCCTCATCTTCAACTGCGAATGGGAGCGTACTCCGCCCATCCTCTGGGCCCGGCCGGACCTTCGGTTTGTGGACGTGCTGGATCCAACGCTGCTGCACATCCACAACCCGGCGCTGTCCGTGATGCGCAAGCAGTTCACCTCCGGTCTGCTTCCGGATCCGCACCAGGTTCTGCGTGAAGGGCTGGGCGCGCGCTACGTGCTCTGCCAGAAGGACGTGGCCATTGAGCAGATGGAGAATTCCGCCGGCTTCACGCGCATCTACCCGGATGACTACGCGGACGTGGGCCGTCTGCCCAACACCATCTTCCTCTATGAATTGCTCCCCGCCGCCATCCCGCAGATGGTCCGGGCATTGGAGATTGCGCCAATGCCTCCGTCAGACAGCACCAGTTTCAGGAACCTCACGCCGGCCAACGCGCAGGATTTAGTCCCGGTTTCCGCTGCACCCAGCCCGTATGTAGACCTGCGCACGCTGCCACTGCCGCGCACCGCGGATTCCCAGACCGGCTGCGTTAAAGTAACACCAGCAGCGTCTGAGGTTGCCCGTCTTGCGGGCGCCTCCCTGGTTGGCCTGGGCGGCGGGCGCAACGTCCGGCTCTACGTGAATGGCAAACCACGCTTCACCTCCATGAGAATCTTTGTGCAGCCGCGCGTGCTCTCCATACTGGTGCCATTGGAGCGGCCGCTGGCGGCAACGGACACCATTGAGGTGCTGGTGTGTTCCGGAGGAAGCTCGCCGTACCACGGCGTGGCTCTTTCATTCTGGACACGTGCGCAGGTGGATGAACACTGCCGCACCAAGGGGCACAATTCGCTGGATGCGCCGGTGGAAACCACGCGCTGGACACACACCATCCAGGCGCGCACCTGCCTGGCTCCCATGGCCGCGCCGCTCTGGGATGAGGCTGCACAGCCGTGACGGACCGCTCCAACGTGGCTGCGCGGCTCACCCTTGTCCTCTGCACCGCGCTCTTCTTCCTGCCGGTGTTGACCGGCAGCGCACTGCTGTTTGAGCGGGACACACTGACCAACACCCACCCGTTGCGCTGGATGGCCACCACCCAGCTGGCGCACGGCGAGTGGCCCCTCTGGAACCCCGCCGTCTTCCTGGGCCAACCGCTGATGGCCGGCAACGTTGCCCAGGTACTGTATCCCCCCGGTCTGTTATTTTTAGTGTTACCTTTTGAGATGGCGTTCCAGCTCTTCTTTATCCTGCATACGCTGCTGATGGGTCTGGCCACGCACGCGCTGCTCCGTCAGTGGCGCCTTTCCCAGGCTGCATCGCTCTGGGGGGCGCTGGCGCTGGCCTTCAACAGCGTGGTTCTGCAGTTCACCAACAACTCCGGTTGGCTTCCGGCGGCCTGGACCCCCCTCTTCCTGCTGCTGCTGCAACGTGCCCCCGGCAGCGCACGCTGGGCTGTGGGCGCTGCTGCGGTTCTTGCGGTCCAGATCTTTGGCGGTGAGCTCCAGCTGGTGTCCTGGAGTGTTGCCCTGGGCGCACTTCTGCTCTGGCACCACGCCTCACGGGAAACCCGCTGGTCCGCGGCGGCGGCGCTCTTCAGCGTTGTTGGACTTGCCGTGTTGTTGTCCATGGTGCTGCTCCTGCCGTCCATGGAGCTGGGTGCACTCTCAGACCGGTCAGCCGGTGTGCCCCTGGAGGTGGCGGGCCGTTGGTCCTTCCATCCCGCACGCCTGGTGGAACTTTTGGTACCACTCTTTTTTGGCGGCAACCCTCTGGTGCAGCCGGACGCCGCCTGGGGCAACACTTTCCACAACAGCGCGGACCTCACCGCATGGTGGGTGAGCGCAACCGTTGCCATGGTGACCATGCCCGCCATTGCGGCGCTGCGCGGGGAGCGCTGGCGGGAAGCGCGCTGGCTGCTTGGCGTTGGGCTGTTGGGCACGGTGCTGGCACTTGGAATCCACACCCCGCTCTTCGCCGCCATCCACAGGTTCATTCCGCTGGTTGGCCTCTTCCGTTATCCGGAGAAATACCTTTTCCTGATGGTGTTTGGCATGGTGCTGGCCGGTGCGTTTGGGCTGGACGGGCTGGTGGATGACGGCGTGGCGCGGCGGCGCTTTGTGTATGCGCTCATTGCCATGCTGGTCATGCTGGCGGCCGTGTTGCTGCTCTCTGTCACGTTGGAAGCGCAGCTCACGCCAGAAATCCAAGCCACCGTCCAACGGGAATTTGCGCAGCTCTTCAACCCAGACACCGCGTGGGCCGTCCTGCGGGGAAGCGCCGCTCAACGCGCAGTGTTGTGCCTGTGCGTGCTGGGAATGGTGGCTCTGTGGCAACGGGGACGGGTGCCACCGCGCGTGGTGCACGGCACACTGCTGCTGGTGACATTGGTGGACACATTCTCCGTCCACCAGGCGGTGGTTCCACTGGCGCCCCCGGCCGCCACGCACTCCCCGTGCGGCGGTGCGCCGGTGGTGCAGGCGCTGCGCGCACGGGCCGGTGCTGAGCCTTTCCGCGTCCATTGGAATGCCAGCGTTCCAACGGGCGTGGATACGTCCGCGTCCGCCGCAGCGGCGTGGGCTGCGTGGACGGCCAACAGTTGCCGTCCCAACCTGGGCGCAGAGCAGGGTCTTGAGTACGCCACCGGATATTCCGGAATCCGCCTCAAGACGCTGGAAGACCTTAACCGCCGCGGTCTGCTGAAGCGGCTTCTGCCGGCCATGAACGTCCGCTTCTACGCGGTGGATCTTGCCCAGCCGCCGCTGCCGTCCCGCTCTGAAGTATTACTTTTTGAGCCGGGCCAGGTGCGTTGGGATGAGGACCCCCAGGCGTTGCCGCGCGCATTCCTGGCTTCCTCTGTGCACTGGGTCAGGACAGATGAAGAGACCTTCCAGGCGTTGGCTTCACCGGACTTTGACCCTCGCTACCAGGCCGTCTTGCGCGGTGAGGGAGCGGCGCCAGCCGGGCCCGCGGCCGGTGTGGTCCGCGTGCGCTATGAAGGAAGCCAACGCGTGATCCTCAACGTGGAGACGGCCACCGGCGGATACGTGATCCTGTCCGATGCCTACTATCCAGGTTGGACCGCTGAGCGCGCTGGAGTGCCGGTGCCCATCCTGCAGGCCAACCACATCATGCGCGCGGTGGCAGTGGAGCCCGGGCATCACACCATTGTAATACAATACCGTCCACGCTCCGTGCAGGTGGGGCTTGCCGTGTCCGTGGTGGGGTGTGTGCTGGCGTTGCTGGCGTTGGCGCGCAGGCCCAAGGCGCGGTGAAGCGGTTCACGGTGATGACGGCGCGCAGGGATCCGCGGTCAGCACTGCGGCGTTGGGTGACACCACATAGTCCCGTGCTTCTTGCGCCACAGGGTTGGCCCAGGAGACCTGGGTGGCATCCAAACTCAACGGCGTGGCAATGGCCGGGTCCAGGTAGACACTCAAGCCGGTGGCGTTGGGCGCGTAGCCATGCAGCGCGTTGCTGAGCACACCGCATCCACCCGCGCCCGCTGAAATCACCGACGTCACTCCGCCTGACCGCGCCCTCCCAATCCCAAGCTGGTGTCCCGCATTGTTGTGGATGTCATTGCCTTGGAAGGCACCTGGCGCCAGTTCGGCGGCTTGCAGGATGTGGACACCGCCCACGCGCGGGAACACGCCGCGGATGGGCGCACCATTGCCGTCCACCTGGTTGTTGCGGAATGTCAGCAGGAGATCAGACGTGCGCACGGCGTCCTCAACAAGGAGGCCTTCCTCTCCGTTGCTGTGCAGCCTGGCGCGCGTGATTGACACAGCGCCCGAGGTCCCTCGCACCAGCACCCCGGCACCGGTGTTGGTGTCCACCTGGAAGCCAGGCGCGTTGCCGTTCAGGGTGAACAGGCCGCGCTCAACCAGGACACCGGGGAACGTTCCGCTGCGTCCATTGTTGCTGACCACACCACTGCCCGTGAGCGTGACAGACGCTGCATCCTGTGACGTCACAATTCCCGCGCGCAGATTGTCCCGGATGGTTGGCGCTGCAAGGGTCACGGTGGCGTCGTCAATCCTGATTCCGTTGCCAACACTGTTGCTGACCGTGAGCTCCTCGCCCGTCAACACCGCGCCTCCTGCCAGGTGCACCCCATCCGCTGAGGAGAGGTCCACCACTGCGCCGTGCACCTCCACCGTGGCGGACATGACGGACACCTCCGCAAACGCGCCCATGGCCAACCCGTTGGACGTCACCAGCGAGCCATTCCAAAGCAGCGCCCGGCCGCCACCCTCCACGGACACGCCGTGACGTTGGAAGCCGGACACGCGCGTGTTGTCCAGCGTCACCGTCCCCGTGCCTGACCACGCCACACCCGCACCCACACCGGGGACATCTGGCACCTGTGATGCCAGCAGTGCGCTGTTGCGCAACGTTGCCACCGCGGTTGCAGAGCCGTTGATTCCCTCCGCCACAAACGAAGCCTCCAGGCCATCCGCATCCAAGGCACCACTGCGGATGTTGACGGCGGTGTCCACGGAACGCACGCGGAGGCTGGTCACCACGCTGGGCGTGGTGGCAACGGAGGAAAGGTCCAGCGCGGTGCCCAGGTTTCTGATTTCAGAGTCCGTCACGGTGACTGAGCCCTGGCTGCTGACATCAACGCCGCGGACCTCCTGCCCCTTGCCATCCAGCAGCACGCGGTTGAGCCGGCATGTACCTGTATGACACTTGATCAACGCGCCCGGCATTCCGTTGACTTCGTACCCCTCCATGACGCTGGAAGAGCCCAACTCAAGCACCACGGAGGAAGCACCTTCAATGCGGTAGTCCACCGGGTTGGGCGGAACATCCGTGGTGGTCAGCGTGACGCCGTTGGGTATGGTGAGCGGGAACGTCTCGCTGTTGCCGGTGATGCGCACCGCAAACACCCCCGGTGCACCGGGCGTGCCGCCGGTGGCCACCACACGTCCACCCTCAATCCCGCCCGCGCGGGCCAATGCCCGGGTCAGGGTTCCGTAGCGGCACTGCGCCGGCACCAGCAGGCCGGTGGGTGCAATCCCGGTTGTGACGTCACTTCCAGCAACCGGGTCCACGTAGAAGGACGGGCCCGGATTGGCGCGGCATACACACGCCGCGGCAGCGCCGGCATTGCTGCATTCCAGCAGCTGCGCCGCACAGTCCGTCTCTACGGTCCAGACAGGACAGCTGCTCAC
>Ga0163144_10019488_pt1 | contig 13643 bp, 10 predicted proteins | sample OliLak19BULKMAT1_FD_123175 | JGI IMG/M metagenome (GOLD analysis project Ga0163144, IMG submission 123175) | Freshwater microbial mat bacterial communities from Lake Vanda, McMurdo Dry Valleys, Antarctica - Oligotrophic Lake LV.19.BULKMAT1 | ecosystem: Environmental > Aquatic > Freshwater >... | reverse complement strand
GCGGTTTTCAACCGCCATGCCTGATCAAAACTGGAAGAGGGGCATGCGGTTGAAAACCGCTGCCGCGATTCCACAAATCCAGATGCGCAGCCGTAAATCGCCGTTTATTTAAGGTTTCCTTACTTTTTGCTTTATGCATCCCGGCGATTCGCTAATCCCGTGATATGAAATTCGCTATCCTGATCGTGACAATCCTCGCCTTGAATTCCTGCAACACACTCATCGGCATCGGCCGCGACACGAAGCAGGGCTACCAGTGGACCAAAAGCAAGTTCCAGGGTTCCGGTGGCCAGAATAACGAGGAATTTGCCCCCGTGTATTAACCCACCTCATCAGTCGTTGAGGCCGAAGTTTCAGGTTTCTCAAGGCGGTAAGCTCTGCTTCAATGAAGCCGTGACCTTTGCCAGCAAAATAACGATTGCCCGGATCTGCCTGGTTCCGGTTTTCGCAGCGTTGGCGATCTATTACGGCCTGACGGTGGACGCAGGCCATCCGGTCGAGGCACTCCGCTGGTGGGCGCTCGGGGTTTTCCTGCTCGCGGCAACGACCGACGGGGTCGATGGCTGGGTGGCCCGTCATTTCAACCAGTGCTCGAAATTTGGAGCGTTCATCGATCCCATCGCGGACAAGGCACTGCTGCTCACGGGCGTGATCACGCTTTCCTTCATTGATTGGGGAACTCCCGGCTGGCGCTTGCCATTGTGGTTCGCGACCATCGTCATTTTGCGGGATTGCATCATCCTCGGAGGCATCAGGATTTTATGGAACCATCACCGCGACGTCAGGATCGCTCCCCATTGGACGGGCAAGGTCTGCACGGTCACCCAGATGTTCGCGCTTGGCTGGGTGATGCTGAGGGTGACTCTTCTGGATCCCATCTATCCGTGCATCATCGCCGCGATCTTCACGATTTGGTCAAGCGTCGCCTACATCCGCCAAGGCCAGCGGATCCTGCGTGGCCATGTGGCCTGAAGATGAGGAAGCCCGGAATCCCGGAGTGGGGGAGAGAATTTCAGCGACAGCGGCGGAGAACGGCGAGATTTGTTGATGGTTAGATTTGGAGTTGTTGCACCTCGGCGAAGCCTTATGGAAGAGAGGCTCGCTATGTCGCTTCCAATCGTTGTGGCAGCCACATAGGCCGAATCGCCGGAGCCGCCCTCTGTGGTTGGATTCACAAACAAGGCACGCACCCCGAACTGCTCAAATCCGCGGGGAAACGGGGCCGGATCAAACAAAATTTGTTGGTTTTCTTCAAAAGATCAGCCAGCATTTTTACGAATTCAGGATCCAGTGACGAAATTTTCAGAAGGAAGTTGTGGTATTCAAGATCTCCCGTTGTTACGCAATCGCGTGATTACGTCAGCTTGTTTATCCGCTATGATCCGCAACGAAAGACCGGTCAGCCCGGTTGTCTGAAATTCGACACAATTTGTAATTTTGATGTTCACCCCCGCATGACATGAGGAAATCCTGTAAGCCTCAAAGAGGAATATCCGCCCCTGTGATGGTTGCCCGTTGTCGGTTGAATTACCGCCGTACGGTAGATCCCGCGGCTGATGCCGATCCAAGTCGTTGGGTTTCTGGTGATTTCCTTCAATTTTCAGCCTTTAGACCCCCTGCAACGTTGTGCTCCGGATCCGGGTTTCGGCACCTGTTTTTCCTGATTCCATCGAAGATCTCGAAAGTGCTTAAGCTTTCCGTATTAATTGTTGATAAGCATCTGAAAATTGATAGAAGGGCTGCACATTGCTCCTGATTTGCTCGATTCGATGGGATTCTCCGGAAGTGGATTGCTGAACAGGAACATCATCCTTTTGGTTGGCGGAATCCACTTTCGCTTTTGATTTAAAATTATTTCCCCTGTTGGTTTTGGTGCTGAAAAGTGCCATGCGACCAGTGGCGGCAGCGTTTCGCAGCCCTCACAACGCAAAAACACCATGCACAGCAGACAACCCCGAAATCCTTTTTTTAGGAAACCAAACGACACAAAAAATCCGAAGAACTGACAAAAGAGATGTCGGGTATCCGTAGTAACATCCTCAAATCCAATTGATTTGATTCACCGAAATCGATGGCGTGGCCGAAATTTTCCTTGTCAGGCACCTTGAGAAATAGCTAGAAAGCCTCGTTCAAAAACAGCGTTATTCATCTGCGAGCAGTTACCCCCGGTCGAAACAACTCCCCATCCCTCTCAAGAATCAAATAAGCGCGTTATCCTGCGTGTGCCTGATCGCCAAAACGATGCCCAGACGGCGATTTTCCAGCTAAAAATCCAAACCAGTTTCTCAAAATGAACCCATAGCCCACTCTCCTGCATTACACCCCCACCCCCCACCTCCCACACCCCCCCCAGTGAATCCAACATCAAGACGACGCGGTCGTCATTCATCCCCGATTTTTCGTGCGAGCCAAATCTCGCCAGGCAGGTCTCGTCACGGACGGTCCTCTGCCTCATTCAGATCTTCCTCGTTCCGGGCAATCCGAGCAGAAGGAATATTCGAAGACGCGCACACGCCTGCCACGCCTGTTATCAAGCCGATTCCTGTTTGGAAACGGGTTGCTGACATCTCGATAATTCTTTTGGTCCTGCCCTTGGTGGCAATTCTCGCATCACTGGTTTACTGCTGGATCCAACTGGTATCTCCCGGTAGCGTCCTCTTCCGACAAACACGCGTGGGCCGCGGCGGCAAGTCGTTCATGATCTATAAGTTCCGGAGCATGAAGTTGAGAGCGGAAACCGGTGTGCATGAGGCTCACGTCGAACACTTGATCAGATCCAACCTGCCAATGACCAAGTTGGATCTCGTCGGGGATTCGCGACTGATCAAGGGCGGTTGTCTGTTGCGGAATTCCGGGCTCGATGAATTGCCCCAGTTGCTCAACGTTCTCCGCGGAGAAATGAGTCTGGTGGGTCCCCGGCCCTGCTTGCCAGGGGAGTTTGAATTTTACGGCCCCCAGCAACGCCACCGTTTTCAGGTGCAACCGGGGCTGACCGGTCTCTGTCAGGTGAGTCGGACGAAATCAACGACCTTCCGTGAGATGGTGAAGCTGGATGACGCGTATGTGGATGATCTTTCTCCCAAGATGGATTTTCAAATTCTGCTCAGAACTCCACTGGCATTATTTCGGCAGTTGAAGGAGTGCTCCCGTGCCGGCGGCCGAATTCCGGCCAGCCGACTGAAGGCTGCCCGGTCGTCCTCGCATCCGGCGTTTGCTCTCTCGATGAGCAGCACACAAAAAATCGCGGATTGATTATGAAACAAGGCTTGTCGGTAGGTGTGGTTGGCCTCGGTTATTGGGGACCCAACCTGGCGCGGAATTTCAGCCAGATTCAGGAGTGCCATCTGGGTGCCTTGTGCGATTTGGATCTGAGCCGGCTGGAGAAAATGCGCTCCTTGTATCCCGGGGTGGCACGATTTTCCGATGTCGGGTCGATGCTGGACGAATCGGATATTGATATCGTTGCGGTCGCGACACCGGTGCCGTTTCATTTTGAAGTGGCAAAGGCCGCTCTTCTTGCGGGCAAGCATGTGTTGATCGAAAAGCCGTTGGCTTCGAGCGTGGCTGAATGTGAAGAGTTGATCGAACTGGCGGATTCCAAGGGACTGACCCTGATGGTGGGGCACACGTTCCTCTATTCAGCCTCGATTCAGATGATCAAGAAGATCATCGATTCCGGAGAACTCGGGGAGATCCGCTACATCAACAGCCAGCGGCTGAACCTCGGTTTGTTTCAAAAGGATATCAATGTGGTGTGGGATTTGGCCCCTCACGATATTTCCATCATTCTCCATCTGCTCGGGCTGACTCCGGAGCTGGTGAATTGTCAGGGGAACGCCCACATCACGCCCGGAATTGAGGACGTTTCGAATCTTTCGTTGAGCTTTCAATCCGGACAGTTCGCAACGATCCAAAGCAGTTGGCTGGAACCCAGGAAAGTGCGGCAGATGACCATCGTTGGCACCCGCAAGATGATTGTTTACGACGATATCGCCCCCATGGAGAAAATCCGGATTTATGACACCCGGATCGAGGCCCCGCCCCACTACGACAGTTTCGGCGAGTTCCAGTATTCCTATCATTACGGGGATTGTTTTGTTCCTTACATCGAACAATCCGAGCCCTTGCGGCAGATGTGCCAATGCTTCCTCGATGCCATTCTGGATGGAACGCCCACAATCAGCTCGGGGGCACGAGGCCTTGAAGTGGTGAGGATTCTCGAGGCAAGTTCGAGATCTTTGGCGGCACGAGGAGCCGCAGTGACGGTGGCTTGTCCGAAAGCTTCTTCCCGGAACCTAACGGTAGTGAATGGCAGTGCTGGTGGAGATGAGCCAAAACTCGATGGAACCTACGGCACGAGTATCCCCTGATGTGATCCTGGGCCGGGACGTGAGGCTTTTTGGCTTCTGTAACCTGTACGGCTGCACGATCGGGGATGAGACGAGGATTGGAACCTTTGTCGAAGTCCAGAAAGGAGCCAGAATCGGTGCCCGGTGCAAAATATCGAGCCACACCTTCATCTGTGAGGGCGTGACGATCGAAGATGGGGTTTTCATCGGACACGGAGTGATCTTTGTGAATGATCGTGTCCCCAAAGCGCTGAATCCTGATGGAAGCCTGCAAACGGATCGTGACTGGGAATGTCAGCAGACCTTGGTTAAACGCGGAGCTTCGATCGGATCAGGTGCCACAATCCTGGGAGGTGTCACCATCGGTGAAAACGCACTCGTGGGTGCCGGCAGCGTGGTGACAAGAGATGTTCCTGCTGATTCAACGGTCGCGGGCAATCCTGCCCGTTCCTTGCCCCAATCCTGATTTTTTTGAGACGATGAATGTGCCACTGATCGATTTATATGCCCACCATGCCCCGCTGAAACGTGAGTTGGCTGCGGCAATCGACGAAGTGATCAAGGCCAGCGCATTTGCCGGAGGTCCATTCGTCAGCGATTTCGAGAAGGACTTCGCACGATACTGCGGTGTGGATCATGCCGTGGGGGTCGGGAGCGGAACCGATGCCTTGTGGCTGGCATTGCTCGCGCTTGGAATTGGTCCCGGAGACGAGGTGATCACGGTGCCGATGACATTCATCGCAACGGTGGAAGCCATCAGCCGGACCGGGGCGACTCCGGTGTTTGTCGATATCGATGAGACCACCTATACCCTGGAGCCGGATGCCTTGCGATCCGCATTGACCTCACGGACCAAGGCGATTTTGCCGGTGCATCTTTTCGGTCAAATGGCCGATATGGAACCCATCCTCTCGTTTGCCAGACTACACGGACTGGCTGTCGTTGAAGATGCGGCGCAGGCGCATGGCGCATTATATGGAAGTAGCCGTGCCGGGAGCATCGGAGATGCCGGATGTTTCAGCTTTTATCCTGGAAAGAATCTCGGAGCGTTCGGTGAGGCTGGAGCAGTGGTTACCAACGACCCGGAGCTTGCCGCGAAAATGCGGGTGGTTCTGGACCACGGACAAAGCCGGAGATATCACCACACCGAGATGGGTTGGAACTGCCGGATGGACGGAATTCAGGCTGCCGTTCTCAAGCTGAAGTTGCGCAACCTCGACATCAACAACGAGAAGCGCCGGTCAATCGCGGCCCGCTATTCCCAAGCCTTCAGTGGCCTGCCTCATTTGATTCTTCCCGTTACCCGTTCGACCGGAATTCCTGTTTTTCATCATTACGTGGTTCGTGTGCCCGAGCGCATGGACTTCATGGCGGCCTTGTTGGATAAAGGAATTGCTTCAGGGATCCATTACCCGATCCCGGTCCATCTGCAAGAGGCCTATTCGGGGCTTGGCTTGGATGCGGGATCATTCCCGGTTTCAGAACGCTGTGCGGAGGAGTTTGTATCACTCCCCATATTTCCGGAACTGACCGACGCCCAGATTGATGCGGTGGTGACTGCGGTGAGTGAGGCTCTTGGGGAGGTCACCAACCGGAGCCGCGCCGAAGTGCCAATGTCAGGATGTCAGTCCGCGGCTCCGGCATTTTCCTCTCATTCCTTTTAAGCCGCGTTCGAGCAGACATTTCAGAACCCCTTCCTGAGTCACCAGATCCCGGACGCGATAGATCCACTTGGTTAGCAATCCAACACCTTGCGACACCGCAATTGAAGAGATCGATCCTCTGGCAGATGATCGCTGGGATGCCATGGTCACTCTCCGGGCGGATCACTCGATCTTTCATCGCGCGGCTTGGGCACGGGTTCTTGAAGAAAGCTACGGCCATCATCCGGTTTACCTGAGGATCTGCGTTGAAGGCAAGGAGGCTGCACTGGTGCCGTTGACCGAGGTCGCAAGTCCGATCACGGGGCGGCGTGGAGTCTCCCTCCCGTTCTCCGATTTTGCGGGGCCATTGTGGATCGACTCGTCAAGGAGTGCAGAGGTTCATCAGGCACTGGTGGATCTAGCCGCCAAGCGGAATTGGAAGCATCTTGAGATCCGCGACGGGAGTGTTCCCCCGGATGGAGCCGGGCCCTTCCAATCCTACGTTTCTCACGAACTTGACCTTGGCCTTGGACGAGACGCCGTTGAACCCGGTTTTGATCCCGCTGTCCGGCGGGCGATTCGAAAGGCTGAGCGAAGCGAGCTCAATGTCACCACGGAGACCGGCGCTGATGGGCTTGAAGCCTATTATGCACTTCATTGCCGGACACGTCGCCGCCATGGTCTTCCACCACAACCGATCAGGTTCTTCAAGGCGATCCAGCGCAATATTCTAGGTGCTGACCTTGGTTTTATTTCCCTTGCCCGGGTTGGCACGACCCCGGTGGCCGGCGCGGTATTTCTGCGGTCCGCAAACAGGGCGATCTACAAGTTCGGGGCGTCCGATCCCCAGTTTTGGCATCTGAGACCGAACCAACTGGTGATTTGGAGCGGTATTTCCAAGCTTATGGCTTCCGGTTGCCAGTCGCTTCACTTCGGGCGGACCGCTGCTTCCGACGATGGCCTTTGTCGATTCAAGCTCTCCTGGGGCTGCACTGCCAAACCGCTTTGCTACTACCGCTATGGCTTGAAATCCCAAAGCTGGGTTTCTGCCAGTCACGAACGAAAAGAAAGCCATCCTTTGATTTTCGGCCATCTGCCGGTTGCAGTCAACCGGGTTGCCGGTAGCCTGATTTATCCTCATCTCGATTAACCATTAACCTGAATTCATCCCATGCCCTCCCCCCTCAAATCCCGTCCTGATTCGCAAGGTGCCAGCAAAGTCCACGAGATCATCTACATCTTGTTCAAGCACAAGTGGAAGATCATCGTCTTGTCGCTGCTAGGCTTTGGTGCTGCCGGTGTGCTCGCCTATCGTGCTTCGCTCAAGCCCAGCTACGAGACCCAGGCAAAACTTCTGGTGCGCTATGTGGTCGAGCGCAGTACAAACGACCCCGACGCAGCTTCCACCACCGGAAGACGTGGTGGAGGGGTCATGAACACGGAACTTGAAATTCTCAAAAGTTTCGACATCGCGATCAATACAGCGTCCGCGATCGGGCCGGAGAAAATTCTGACCGGACGTGCGATCCCACCGAGTGCCACCGAAGCGGGGGCTGCCATCTACTCGAAGATGCTGATTCAATCGCAGAGGGACAGCAATGTCATCCAATTGAGCTGCCGCGACACCGATCCCAAACGCGCGATCGAGATTTTGAATCAATACATGCAAAGTTATTTCGCGCGGCACTTGGAAATCCACCGGTCCACCTCGGCTTTTGATCAAGTGACGGATCAGACGAATCAGGCGCGGAGCGCACTCCGAACCACCGAGGATGAAATCAATCGTCTCAAGTCGGAGTCTGGAGTCATTTCGATCGCCGGCACGATTGACGAGTTTGAATCGCGGAGACAATTGATTCGTGGCAATTTGTTGGCCGCGCAACAATCCTTGGCGGAACAGAAGGCCAGGGTGGAAGCATTGGGAAATTCGCCGCCCCCCCCTGAATCCAAGGAAAAGGCGGATGTCGCCGATGCCCCCCCCACTGCCACAACTCCGGAGTCGGATGACAAGCGGCGCGAAACGGCGGAAGCTCTCGCCGAGTACCAGGATTTGTCCGCAAGGCTGGGTCTGATCAAGCAGGAGCGGAACCGTGTGCTCTTGCGGCGTTCTCCCTCGGACGCTGCTGTCGTTTCCATGAACCGGCAGGTTCAGGACGTGCAGGCCCGGCTGTTGGATTTGGGGCAGGAGCATCCCGAGCTTTTCCAACACGCTCAGACGGCGGGACGTGAAGGTGCTCCAGCAGTCGTGTCTTTTGAGGATGAAAAAGCTCTTCTGAAGGCCATGCAAGCGCGCTACGATACGACAGTTGCTCAAGGCAAGGAAATTGAGAACGAAGTGGAGGGGCTTTCCGCCCTCGGGTTCAAGCTTGAGGAGTTGGAGCGACGGCGCCAGATGGAGGAGGAGAAATACCGCTACAGCCAATCAAGTCTGGAGAAAGCCCGGGTGGACGAAACTCTGGATCCTTCGAAAATTCCCAACATCAGTATCGTTCAGAGCCCGTCGTCTCCGGTGAAATCGCTCGATTCGCAGACGACGAAAATCATGATGGGCGTCGCTGCGGCAGGAGTGATTCTGGGCCTTGCGTTTGCTTTCCTGAAGGAAATGGTGCTCGACCGCCGGGTGTTCCGACCGCTTGACATCCAATATCGCCTGCAACTGCCACTGATGCTCTCCATCCCCTATGTTCGGTCCAAGGATGGCATTGCCAAGTTGATCGGATCCCTCGACTCACTTTCCCCGCCCCCGATTCCGGAACGTGGGCTTCTGGTTAACGGGAATTCGGACGAAGTCATCCCGGAGTCAATCAAGCCTCATTTCATCGAGTCCTTCGCGGCGGCGATCCACGACAGGATCATCTTCAATTTTGAAATCAACAACATTACCCATAAGCCCAAACTGATCGCTCTGACGGGATTGTCCGAAAAAGCAGGCACCTCGACCATTGCCACCGGTCTTGCCAAGGCTTTCGCGGACAACGGCAATCGGAAGGTCCTGCTGGTGGATTTGAATCCTCCCCAAGACCGTTTGCCACTCTCCGGTAATCCCACGGAGTCCCTTCGCAGGGCGGTCGAAATCTCAAAGTCGGATCAATTCAGGATGACCCCGCAAAGTTTGTATTTTGCCAGTGCCAAGACGCGGCGGGAGCGCGACGGCTCGGCGTCGCTCGCACCTGTGGCCCTTCGTGAAATCCTTCCGAGTCTGATCGCCAGCGACTTCGATTATATCCTCTTTGACATGCCAACGGTTGATGCGACCAGTCCGACTTTTGCGATGGCTGGAATCATGGACAAGGTTTTGCTGATTCTAGATGCCGAGAACACCACTCCTGAAAGGCTGAAGCAGGCTTATTCGGATCTGGAGAGAGGGCGAGCCGATGTGTCATGCATTTTCAATAAAGTGCGTTCACATGCGCCGCGCTGGGTCGAAGGGGCCATTTGAGTGGGTGTCACTGCGGTGTGATCCAGCCTGTTGTTGAATTCCCAATGCCGGAGTCTTCCACATCCCTGTTTACCCGGGTTTACTACGTCGCCAAACCGTTTTTACCGCGAGCTGTCCGTTGGGCACTTCGCCGTCATCGGGCGGCTGGGATCCGCGAGAGACATGCCGATACGTGGCCGATCAAGGAGGTGCTTGGAGACACTCCCGCTGGATGGCGGGGCTGGCCGGAAGGCAAGCGTTTCGCTCTGGTCCTGACCCACGATGTCGAGGGGCAGGAGGGGGTGGAAAAAGTTCAGGCGCTCGCGGAGTTGGAGATGCGCTGCGGTCTGCGCTCGTGTTTCAATTTCATTCCCGAGGGTGGATATGAGGTGCCGGGATCGCTCCGCGAGTGGCTCGTGTCCAACGGTTTTGAAGTCGGCGTCCACGATCTCAATCACGATGGTAAACTCTACCGCTCCCACAAGGATTTCAGTCAAAAAGCGCTGAGGATCAATCGCTACCTACGGGACTGGCAAGCCACTGGCTTCCGCTCGGGATTCATGCTCCGCGAGCTGGATTGGCTCCATGAACTCGATATTGAATACGATTGCTCGACATTCGATACCGATCCTTTCGAGCCTCAGCCTGACGGTGCCCACACCATTTTTCCCTACTGGATCAGTCATCCGGATGGCGCGCAGGGAGCGCGGGCGAGGGGCGGTTACGTCGAACTTCCCTACACCCTTCCTCAGGATTCCACCCTGTTTCTTTTGCTTAAGGAGGGGGATGCGGGAATCTGGGAACGCAAGGCGGATTGGATCGCATCCAAAGGCGGCATGGTGCTGATGAACGTGCATCCGGACTATGTCGATTTCGAAGGCACCGGCAATGGGATGACCTTCGGAGCCACCCATTATGAGAACTTTCTCAAACGGATCGTCCGGCAATATGGGGATGGAGTCTGGAACGCGCTTCCCGGTGAGGTTTCCAGGTTTGTTTATGCCGGGGTCTCCAAACTGACCCCGGATCGGGTGAGCTGGCCGATGAAGCCGTCCGTGGCGGTGCATCCGGGAATCAAGATCTGGATCGATCTTGAGAATACGCCTCATATTCCGTTCTTCTGCCCGATCATTCGCGAACTCCAGCGCAAAGGCCATCAGGTGGTGCTGACCGCACGGGACGGTTATCAGACGTGCGAGATGGCGCGATTTCATGGCCTCAATTTCCAGCGTATCGGCAGGCATTATGGGAAAAACCTCGTTGCCAAGGTGTGGGGGTTGGTGGTGCGAAGTGTCCAACTGCTTGGATTCGCCCGCGACGAAAGACCGGCGTTGATTCTGAACCTCGGCTCGCGAAGTCAGGCGTTGGCTGCCAAATTTCTGGGCATTCCGGTGGTCGAGATCATGGATTACGAGCACACCGCCGAGTCGGCATTTCTGGAAAGTCGCTGGTATCTGACCCCTGAGGTCGTCAACGAAGTTCTAAATCCGGGGAATTCATCCACACGCTTCCGCGCCTATCGAGGTCTCAAGGAGGATGTCTATGTTCCAGACTTCCAACCCGATGCCTCGATCCTCGACCAATTGAACCTGCGTTCCGCAAGGGTGGTGGTCACCATCCGCCCGGCAGCGACGGAGGCCCATTATCACAATTCCGAATCCGAGGAGATCTTGGTGCACGTGATGGAGCGGATGCTCACCAGTCCCGGAGTTAGAGTCGTTCTCCTGCCTCGCAACAAGCGGCAGGAGCGGGAACTGCGGAACACCCATCCCGCATGGTTTGACGATTCCAAGGTCATCATACCGTCCGAGGTCGTGAACGGCCTCAACCTGGTCTGGCATTCGGATCTCGTCATCAGCGGCGGAGGCACGATGAACCGTGAAGCCGCAGCCATGGGGGTGCCGGTTTACAGCATTTTCCGGGGTCGGCTTGGCGCGGTTGACCGTCATTTGAGTCAGCACAACCGCTTGGTGCTCATCGAGTCTGTTACCGACGTTGACCATAAGATCCGCGTCGAAGCCCGTTCGGACCGGGAGCTACCGAATTCCGAGCCTTCCGCCGCCTTGAAAGACATCCTCGGCCATCTCGACGAAATTGTCTCTTCCCTGCATGCCGGAGAAGTGGTGGCCAGACGGTCCCATGCCTCCCGCTGATAGTTTTCCATGAACAATCCTCTCAAGATCATCCTGGTCGCCGGCGCGCGGCCGAATTTTATGAAGATCGCCCCGGTGATCCACGCGATCCGGGCACACAACGCCTCGTGCAACGGCAGCGGACGCCGGATCGAGTGTCGGCTCGTCCATACCGGACAGCACTACGACGAGAAGATGTCAGGCGTGTTTTTCAGCGAGCTTGGAATTCCCAAGCCGGACTACGACCTTGAGGTCGGCTCGGGTTCCCACGCCGTGCAGACCGCCAACATCATGCTCGCCTTCGAGCCGGTTTGCTTGCGCGAAAAACCCTGCTGGGTGGTGGTGGTGGGTGATGTCAACTCGACGGTCGCCTGCACCTTGGTCGCCTCGAAACTTGGCATCCGCGTCGCCCACATTGAAGCCGGCCTGCGCAGCTTCGACCGCGGGATGCCGGAGGAACTCAACCGTTTGGTCACCGATTCCTTGGCAGACCTGCTGCTGACACCGTCGGCCGACGGCGATGACAACTTGCGGCGTGAAGGGGTGGCGGAGGAGAAAATCCGCTGCGTCGGCAATGTCATGATCGATTCCCTGGTCACCCAACTCGACAAGGCGGATACCGCCGACACACTTGAACGACTCGGTCTTGAACCGGGTCATTTCGTTTATGTGACTCTGCATCGCCCTTCGAATGTCGATGTCCGGGAGAATCTCGAGGTCATCGTCAAGGCCCTGGCCACGTTGTCAGAGGACTGGACAATTGCTTTCCCGATTCATCCCCGCACCCGCGGCAAGATGGCGGAATTCGGACTGAGCTTTGACGATCATCCCGGGGTCAAGCTGCTCGAGCCCTTGGGCTATCTTGATTCCCTCAACCTGACCCGCCATGCCCGCTTTCTGCTTACCGATTCCGGCGGACTTCAGGAAGAAAGCACCTACTTCCGTACTCCATGCCTGACCCTGCGCCCGAACACCGAACGTCCGATCACCATCGAGGTCGGCAGCAACAGGCTGACCACCATCGCGACATTGAGCGACGACATCCTGACCCTCCTCGGCGGCCCCGAACGTCTCGGCGAGAATCCGCCGCTGTGGGACGGCCGCAGCGCCGAACGCATCGTCTCCGAACTGTTGAAGAGTTAGCACGCGGGTGATTTCCGTCTCCAATCATTCAAACTCCGGCTGTTTGAAGATTGGAATGTTGGATTCAGAGGTTGTCGCCACTCTGGCTGCTTATGTCCATCCGTATCACCGTTCTGACATTGCTGGTCGTTTTCTTGTCCGGCTATGCCTGGAAGAACTGGTTCAACGCATTGATTGGCGGGATCGTCCTTTTCGCGCTTCTCGAAAATCCCGACATGCCGCGCACCATCGCCGGGATCCCGGGACTTAATTTTTGGAATCTGTTATTCCTCAACATCGGATTTGCCTGGCTGGGGCAACGGAAGATCGAAGGCAACGAGTGGGACTTTCCGCGAACCGTCCGGATCGCCTTGTTGCTGTATATCGCGGTGGTCGTGATTTCGTTCCTCCGTGCGATCATCGATCCCGGTCCTTACATTGGCGGCTACCGGGTGGATATGGCGCTCAACTACTTCGTGAATCCCATGAAGTTCCTGTTGCCGGGGCTGATGCTGTATGACGGATGTCGTAGCCGGGAACGTGTGTTTTTGGCGCTTTGCGCGATTCTGTCGGTCTATTTCTTACTCGCGATCCTGTCCGTCAAGGCAATGGGCCTTAGCTTCGACCTTTCGTCGGGCGATGAATTGAGCGACCGTGCGGCCCGGGTCTTGCAACGGGACGTGGGTTATCACCGGGTTGACCTATCGATGATGCTCTCAGGAGCCAGTTGGGCGGTATTCGCTTTCTCGTTCTATTTCAAGCGCTGGTCGATCCGTTTCGCGCTGTATGGCGTCGCTGCAGTCATTTTTCTCGGGCAAGCTGTTACCGGTGGCAGGACCGGCTACGTGACTTGGGCGCTGATCGGGTTAGTGCTGTGTACGGTGAAATGGCGAAAACTCCTTCCCCTCGTCCCGCTTGCGGTGGCAATCCTGATTGCCTTCGTTCCGGCGGTCCGGGAGCGGATGCTTCAGGGATTCGG
>Ga0163144_10019487_pt1 | contig 13643 bp, 10 predicted proteins | sample OliLak19BULKMAT1_FD_123175 | JGI IMG/M metagenome (GOLD analysis project Ga0163144, IMG submission 123175) | Freshwater microbial mat bacterial communities from Lake Vanda, McMurdo Dry Valleys, Antarctica - Oligotrophic Lake LV.19.BULKMAT1 | ecosystem: Environmental > Aquatic > Freshwater >... | reverse complement strand
CATAGCCGGAACCAACGAAAAGGGGTCGGCGAGTCGTTGTCGGAAACCGGTCCTGCGAACGGCCGAGTCGCGCCGGCGACAACGAGTCCCGACCCCCTCGGCGTCCATTGAAATCCGCGCAAGACGCGTGCAAATTCAACGTTTGTAGTACGGATGAAGAGGACCACGAAAAAAATGAATCAGGGAAAACGGCGAGAACAGCCGTTGTTTTCGGGATTTCGCCCTTTCCTGATTCCGTGATTGTATTTGTCGTCCGTGTTCAATCAGTGTTCAATCCGTGGCTAATTGACCAAGTTATTCTTGCGCGGATCCTTACAGCCGCAACAGCGAAATGCTCAGTTGCATCATGCGATCATCCAGCATGACCGCTTCGGATTCGTCGTGCTCGAATGTCACGCAGACGTACTCCAATCCTCGTGCAAACGCCATCTTGTAACCCGTGCCCACAATGACGCTGGGAACGGTGATGTGCGTAAAAGCCCAAGGGGTCGTCGATAGCGTTTTCTTGATTCCACCGACGATCAGGTTGGTGATCTCGCCGACGCCGTCGACCACCTGGCTCGTCAGCTTGTCAAACTTGTCTTGCAGCAAGCCGCCAACTGCCGCCAGTGCGAATGCTTCGGCCATGTTCACCGTGACGAACCCCGACACTTTGCCGTGTACGCCGATCAAGCCCGTAATGATGCCCGGCTCGTGCGCGGGGATCTTCGAGACACCCACGCATCGCGCGGTGACGTTGCACATCGACAGTGAACTGACGACGGCGTCCTGAGTCGCCTTGAATAGGTTCGGGTCGACGTCAAATCCCACCAGGGGCTCGGCCGTTGCAATGGACATGGAATCCTCGAATCCTGGCTTGTGAAAAACCGATCGACGCCGACCTCTCCAGTTTAGCGCGACTCGCGCTCGATTGGCCCGCCAACTTCGCCTGGGGGCTGATATTAGCGCCGGCTGAAAAACTATCGGTCGACGCTTCGGTCGACGCGGCCCGAGCGGCCGTGAAACGCCATGTTTCTTTCGCAAAGCTCTGGCCCAGTCGGAACAATTGCACCACACGGCACAATTAGCTCGAGCGGAAGCAGGCAGAATCACGAGCTACAGCACTCGGCGCGGAAACGCCTCGTTCAGCTCGTACCGCTGGATTTTTCGGTCCAGCGTCGAACGCTCGATCCCAAGCAGGCTGGCGGTCTGGCTCTTGTTCCAGCCCGTGGCCTTGAGCGTGGCCAGAATGTGCCGCCGTTCCATGTCGGCTAGCGAGCTGGGTTTGAATTCGGGCGGCAGCGCCGGCACGTCGGTCGTATCGCCGGTCGTGGGCAGCTTGGAGAGCATCAGATCTTCCAGATCGATGAAGTCTCCTTCGGAAAGCACGACCGCTCGTTCGACGACGTTTTTCATCTCGCGCACGTTGCCCGGCCAGCGGTAGCGAACCAACTGTTCCATCGCCCGCGGAGCGAAGCCTCGCAACTTGCGGCCGGTTTCGGCGTTGTACTTTTGCAGAAAGAATTCAGCCAGCTCGGGAATATCCTCGGCCCGCTTGCGTAGCGCCGGCACCATGATCTCGAGCACGTGCAAGCGAAAGTACAGATCGCGGCGGAAGCGCCCCTCGGTGACGTCTTTTTCCAAGTCTCGATTTGTGGCCGCGATCACGCGCACGTCGACCTTCACGCTTTCGCTGCCGCCCACGCGCTCGAAGGGATGGCCTTCCAGCACGCGCAGCAGTTTGGCCTGAATCGTCTGGCTCATCTCGCCGATTTCGTCGAGCATGAGCGTGCCCTTGTGCGACGCCTCGAACTTGCCGATCTTCCGCTCCATCGCGCCGGTGAAGGCCCCGCGCTCGTGGCCAAACAACTCGCTTTCCAGCAGGCTTTCGGCCAGTGCCGCGCAGTTAAGGCACACGAAAGGCCCCTTGCGGCGGGGGCTGGAAAAATGCACGGCCCGGGCCACGAGCTCCTTGCCGACGCCGCTTTCGCCGCGGATCAGCACGGTGGCATTGCTGGGTGCGGCGCGGGCGATCTCGTCGACCACCTTGCTCATCACTCGGCCCTTGCCGATGATCTCGCTTTCGACGCCCAGCCGCTCGCGAAGCTGCACATTCTCGTCGCGAATCTGGCTGAGGTTCTCGGCCAGCTCCTGCCGTCGGTGCAAGTTCTGCAGCGCCACGGCCACGGTGTCGGCGACGGCCAGCGTGAATTCCAAATCGTCGGGGTCGGGCACCAGGTTGGGGTTGGTCGAATATAAGTGCATGAGGCCGAACACTGTGGGCCCGCGCCGAACGGGTGCGCAGATCACGCTGGTGGCATGAATCTCTCCCTTGCTGTCGCGGCTGCCCAGCGTGCTGTCGCCCATCACGTTCCGGGCCAGCACCGCTTCGCCCTCGCGCAATACGGTCGAGGCCAGGAATGAAGAGACGCGGTGATACGCGACGTCGGTATCGGTGCGCGAGGCCACGACTTCCAGATTCTCGGCGATCGCAGCCCCATTTCCACGGCGCAGCAACAGCAGCGCACCGGCATCGACTTGCGTTCCCTCGAAAAGACCGGCGAGCGCCAGCTTGGCCATCGAGACGGTGTCTGGAGATTTGGCCAACTCGAACGCCAGGCGGCACAGCTTCGCGGCGGCGCGGCCAATCTTGGAAACGCCACTGTCGTCGTCCTCCGCCGGTTCGAGAAACTTGGTTTGCATGCGACGATGCGTGATCGTCGTCGGCTCGTGCGCTAGCAGAACTTCGGCGTCGGAGTCGTCGGGCGAGCCGTTTGCCGCGGGCTTTTCCACCGAGGGCACTTTAGGAGGTGCGGCGCTGGAATCGGGAAATGCCTGCGAGAGATCGTGAACGAAAGCCAATTGCGAGCGGCCAATGTGGACGATCTCGCCGGGCAAGAGCGACACGTCGCCGCGAACCAACCGCTCGCCGACGACCGTGCCGTTGCGACTATCCAAATCCCGCAGCGTCCACTGGCCTTCGGATTGAAACACCTCGGCATGGCAGCGGCTGCAGCGCTCGTCCTTGATGACGATCTGGTTCGTCGGCGCGCGGCCGATCGTCACCGCTTGTCCAGGCACCAGCCGGAACACGTCGGTCCACTTCGAGCCTTCGCGAATGACCAGATATGCTAGCATCGACGTCTCAGTTGATCGGCAAAGCCGGAGCGCCGAAATGATCGGGCCTGACAACAGGCCGATCGCGAAATGTCCAATGAATCACTTTGCGACAAAGATGTGTTCAATTTTGCGCGTCGCAGATCACACCCATGCATGAGAGACAACCAGTCCGACGACAACGCGGGCCAGGGCTTTGCCTTGCCCATTTGCTCAGCAATCTCTACCCACAAGCCGGCTACATCGCCTTATATGTACCTTATCGCCCTAAGGGTAGCCCCTGCAAGTAGATTCTATTCGAGCCAACACCCCGAAACTGCTCCGGAGCCAGTGTTTTGACCGCGCGAATTGCTTGCTGCCGACGGGGCAAAGTTGAGCGATCGGGCAGCCATTTCTTGCATAGTCTGAAACGGGCGATTAACCTAATACCAAGGGGCGGCCGCATGCACGGTACCGGCTCGTCTTTGCGCACGCCTTGTAGGGCCGGCGAATTGGGCCTGGAGAGGCTGCGCAAACGCCGTGGCGGTAAGGTTCTTCCGGGACAGCAAATACGAATTACGAGGCACGCGGCCACGACTTATCGTCGAACCGCCCTTGCGAGGAGCTTTTGGTATGACGCGTTCGAATCCGCCACGCTGCACCTGCCGACCGAATGGTTCCCGGTGGTCGTCTCGAGCCAAGCCTTGGCTCGCCTTGGCGGCGATGTTCGCTCTGGCCACTGTCTACGGCCGGCCCAATCCTGCCTCCGCGCAGCTCATTCAGCCGGCGGTCGGCGGCGTATTGATCGACGCCGATGGTGTGTTGGTCAACGCCGAAGTCGACAAGATGAACCTGTTGCGCGATTTGCGCGCCAAGGCGCTGCAGGAAATTCCGGCCGATCTGAGCCGGCCCAGCAAGCAGCGCAAGATCTCGCTCCGCTTCCTGGCGGCCGCGCTGGCCGATCAGCAGCAAACCGGCGGCCCGTTGCCCGACGAAATCAAGTATCTGGCCGGCATGCAGCGGATTCAGTACGTGTTCGTGTATCCCGATCGAAACGACATCGTGCTGGTCGGTTATGGCGAAGGCTGGAAAGTCGGACCGACGGGCGAAGTCGTTGGCGTAACGACCGGCCAGCCTGTGCTGCTGTTGGACGATTTGGTCGTTGCCATGCGGACCGCGCACGATGCGTCGCAGGGCGGACTCAGTTGCTCAATCGATCCCTCGGCCGAGGGCATGCGGAACCTGCAAACGGCGCTCAAGAGCGTGAATGCGTCAGTTAGTCCGGAAGCGACTGGCCGCGGTATGGAGCAGGCTCTGGGTCCGCAGACCATCACGGTAACCGGCGTGCCAGCCACTAGCCATTTCGCGCGAGTGATGGTCGCCGCCGATTACCGCATGAAGCGTTTGTCGATGAAAATGGACCCGGCGCCGATCCCTGGTTTGCCGAGCTACTTGGAAATGGTGCGCGGCGGATCGCGCGCCGTACAATCGCCGAGATTGTGGCTCGCCGCGAACTATGACGCGATGCTAACCGACGGCGAAGGATTGGCGTGGGAACTGCGTGGACCGGGCGTCAAGGCGATGACGGAAGATGATGTGTTTTCCAGCACCGGCGAACGAAAGCACACCGGCAAGGCCAATCCGCTGGCCAAGAAATGGGCCGACAACATGACGGCGAAGTACGGCGAGCTGTCGCAGCACGATTCGATCTTCGGCCAACTGCGCAACTGCATGGATTTGGCCGTCGTGGCCGCATTGATTTCCAAGGAAGAACTTGGCATGCGCGCCAGTTGTGACTTGGGACTTTTGGCGAGCGCCACTGGATTGACGCTTGACCAATTTGCTGCACCAAAGCAAGTCGACTCGAAGTCGAGCATCCTCCGGAACGGCCGTGGCTGGACTGTCAGCGCGTCGGGCGGGGTGCTCATTCACTCTTGGGGCATCGCCGACAAGAAGGAGAAGAGCGATTCTCTCGCCCCCATCCGCGACAAGGCACTCGCCGCGAGCGGTAAACGCTGGTGGTGGGACTGAGCGAGTGCGCCCAGGAGAGGTTACAACCCTGGGTGGCACGCCCTGAGGAACGTAGGGCGTGGTGCGCCGGTGGTCGACGCCATTTGTCCCTCCGCGTCTGCAGCCGCTTCACTCCGTCCGCTCGCCACTGGCAAAGGCTCTCTCCGCGGCTCGCAGCGTGACTTCGAGAAATGCACGCTGAGAAATGCACGCTCGCGCAGATTGACGCAACGGATCCTCGGAATCGCTTCCGCAACCGTCGAGAAATACCGATCGACGTAGCCGGCTGCTGACGCAGACGCCAGGGAACCCGCTGCGGGCGGCAGGGCCGACTTCAACAGCACCAACTCGGCCGCGCACCAAACCACGGCCACCTGCGCGGCGATCGAGTCGCTGGTCACGTCCCACGACTGCGGCAGCGGCGTGACGGCACTGCGAGGTTCCTCTTCGCGCAAGAAGTGCCACGGGTCGACAATTGCCAAATTCGCTTGCCGATGCGCTGCGGCCGAAGCGTTTAATGTCGTTGTCCAAATCGCCGCGGGCAAAAGCGCCGCGATCAACCGTGCGTTGAGGGACATCGCTCGCACGCACAACCAGTGGGCGGCCGATTCACTCAAGCCGTGCAAACGATCGGCCTCACGCACCGCGTCGGCCATTGCCCCGCCGCCAACTACAAGCAGGTTGTGGGCCGGCGATTGCGCCGCGAGCCAGCGTCGCAACTCGACAACAGAATCGCCGTACTCCAGCAAGCTGCCGCCAAGCTTGATCACGCGCCGCGGAAGGGGCGCGGCATTAGCTATTTCAGTGACGTCCGCGGAATGTGTGGCAACTTTGCCGCTCACTTCCGAGCGCCTTCCCGGAACATCACGGCCAGCGCATGGGCCGTGGCACAGCGGGAAACCTCGGGGCCAAGCTTTTCGGCCAAGGAGATTACGTCGGCCGGAAGACGAAGTCGATCCAGTAGCCGCCGCGCCAGAAACTCTCCCTGCCCTGAAATAACAACCGTCGTGGGCCGCATCTGCATGCCGCGCATGACGCCTTGCACGGCGACCGAGATCTTGGCGGCTTGCGCCCTGGCAATGGCCGAGGCCGCCGCTTCGGCGTCCTCGTCGCTGAACGATTCGCGGTCCGCGCAAATCGATCGGGCCAGCCGGTCGCGCGCGGCTTCGCGCGTGGCGGGCCGGCCATCGGCCGTGTTCGTCGCCGCCCGGTCCTCGGGCAGGTCACCGAGGATCAAGTAGGCGTCGAGCGTGGTGGAAAACACTTCGTGAGCCGTCGGGCACTGTTGTCCGCGCCAAGGAAAGGCCGTAGCCACGGCGCACACCGGGCTGCGCTCGACGCCGGTGTAGATCAATTCGCCGTGCAGCATCCGTTCGGAATCGGTTCGACCGACGGCCGCCGGGGCATTGTTCACAATCGGAATAACGTCGCTCGTCGTCGATCCAATATCCAGCAGCAGACCGCTCTCGGTGCGCACGTAGCGGGCCGCGAAGCGAGCCAGCGCGTGCCAATTGGACGCGGCTGCCTCGATCGACCGGGACTGGGCACTGGCCACCGGCACGATAGACCCGTCCGTCAGGTAGATTCCCAGCTCGCGCTTGCCGGCAACCGTGCCCAGCGCGGTTAGAATCGCCGAAACGCCTTCGGCCTTGCTGTTGAAGCAGTCAGCCAATTCGCCGGTCATGGTCGCGAGCAGCCGCTCTGCCGGCGGCGCTTCTTCGACCACCCGCTGGAGCGCGGCGGCCAGCCCGCCGGGATTCTTCCAGAGTGGAAAGAACTGTGAGTCGGCGTAACCCAGTCCGTCGGCCGCCTTCAGATACGCCCCACCGATGTCCAGCGCCAGCACGCCCATAGGAATTGTCCCGTGGTCTCCATCAGAATTCAGCGAACACTCGGGGCCGGTGCGCCCACGCGCACCTGGCCAATCGCGTTGAATTCTACTCGATCCGCGGCGAACGACAACCGTGGAACGCGGCCTTCGGCCACCTCTAAAAGTGCGGCCGCCAGATTCTCGCGTGACGCGGCCCGCAGACCGATATACGAGGTCGTCAAACGTGGGTTGACCTCGATGACAAAGTCGCCCGTGCCGTCTCCTTCGGCGCCTAAAACCAGGTCGACTCCCACGTATCCCAGCGAGTTGGGTAACGCGGCGACCGCCTGCTCAGCCAGCCGCGTGGCACGTCTGGCCAACGCGGGCGGCAGCGGCAATGACCCGCCCAGGTATCCAAATCGACCGTCGTCGCTCAGCCTTTGGCGGCATGGCGGCATCGCAAACTGTCCCGCCGGACCACAGAGCAGCGCGACGCTGACGGGCTCGCCGGGACAGAACTGCTCGACGAGAAGCTCGACGTGCGAGCTTTGACTATTTTTTATGTCCGACTTTTGATCGTCGGGTGCCGCCAGGGGTTCTGATCTCGAGCGGAGCAGTCGCACTCCCTGAGAGCCGGCGCCGTCGCGCGGCTTGATCACGGCCGGAAATTGCAAGTCGGCGGGCCAAGGTGCTTCGGCGTCGATCGCCCAACCTCGCGGCATGGCGACGCCGGCGGTCCGCAAATACTCGGCCGTGGCGTGCTTGTCGCAGGCGATTTCCAATGCTTGTCCGCTGATGCCCAAGAGCCTCCCGCCCGACGCGGCGACCAGCCCACAACGCTCGATCAGCCACCCCTGGGATTCGGGCGCGATGACCACGGTCCAGTCCGCTTCCGTCGCCGTGTTGGCAAACGCTTGCCGTTCGTTGTCGGCCGATGAGACTTCGCGCACGACGACGCCAGGTGGGGGCACGAACCGCGATCGTGCATCGCGAAGGATTGTCACTTCGACTCCCGACAAGGCGGCAAAATCGCCTGCCAGCGCCGCGACCATCGCCGCCCCCTCGTCGTAGAGCGATTGAAGCTGAGCCGTCGTGCCGCCCGTGAGCAGCAGTCCGCCGCCGGTCAGGAATTCGTAGACAAAGATGCGCATGCTTTGGCGTGGTTGACCCAAACTACGTGGCTGGCAAAGATAGTACGACTTGGACGAACCGCGACGCACGTCTATTCGAGTGAACCGCCTGCTGCAGGTTTTCCACAAAACACATTTCACGCAATTTTAACCTGGGGGCAATATGCCAATCGAAGTTGCCTGTGGCAAGTGCGGCGCCAAACTGCGTGCGCCCGATAGCGCCGTGGGACGAACGGCGAAGTGCCCAAAATGCGCTTCGCCGATTTCGGTGCCCAGTTCGGCCGTCGAAGCCGAGCTGGTGGAAGAAGTGAACCCACCGCCGTTTGCGCCAGGACCGTTTGCGCCAGGACGCGGGCAAGCAAGCGACGAAGTTCGCTCGGCCTATCGACCGCCGGCGCCGGAACCGCGGTCCATAGCCCCGGCAGGCGGCGCGCCGCCGGCGAATTTGGGCGATGAATTTGCCATGCGGATGTTGTTGCCGGTGGGGCGGTCGTGGTTGGCCATCGTGGCCGGCTACCTGGGGCTGTTCTCCTTGATCTGCGTTCCCGCACCCCTCGCGCTGGTCTTCGGCATCTTGGCCATCAGGGACATTCGCATGCACCCGCAGAAGCACGGCATGGGCCGGGCGATCTTTGGCCTGGTCATGGGCGTGCTGGGGACGATCGTTCTGGTCGCGGCAGTAGTCGCAATTCTCTTTGACCCTAAACACGGCCTGGGAGCACGTTGGGGTTGAGACAGGTATTCGTGCTGAATGGCGGCGCGTCCAGTTCAGAATGACCAGGAATCAAAAGATGCCCAACTGATCGCGGGCGTCTTCGCTCATGCGGTCGGGCGTCCAAGGGGGCGTCATCACCAGCTTTACGTCGACCGTGCCGACGTTTTCCAGGCGGCCGATCGCGTCTTTCGTGCCCGCGAGCAATTGCGGGCCCGCGGGGCAGGCCGGGCTGGTCATCGTCATTTCGACGGCCACGTTCGACTTATCGCCTTCTTCGCTGACGGTCACCAGGTAGATCAATCCCAAGTCGACGATGTTCACGAACAACTCGGGGTCGATGACCGCTTTCAGGGCTTCGCGGACGGTGTCTTCGGCAATGGCCATGGCAATCGTGGGGGTCAGGGTTTAGGGTTTAGAGGAAGACGTAGGCTGGGGCGTCAGCCCCACCCTATCATCTTGAGGTAACCAGCTAGAACGGTGGGGCTTCGCCCCAGCCTACGCTATGCGTCATTCAATTTCACAAACACCGTGTCGCCTTCGACCTTCACCTCATGCGCCACGGTAGCGCGCGTGGCGGGCATCGTCAAGGCGCGGCCGTCGCGGATGTCGAACTTGGCCCCGTGCCGCGGGCAGGCGATCGCATAGCCCTCGAGGGCCCCCTCGGCCAGCGGCCCGCCATCGTGCGTGCAAACATCGTCGATGGCGTAGAACTTACCGCCGACGCGAAATAGGGCCACGAGCCGATCTTCGATCTCGACCAGCGTCTTGCCGGGATCGGAAAGGTCGGACACTTTGGCGACGGAAATGAAGTTGGGCATTTCGAGTTTCGGTTTGCTCACGGCGCGTTGTTGGTTCGAGCACGCGACGCTCAAGCCCCTGGGAAGGCGGTCGACGTGCTATTGTGTTGGTCGGACTGGCGGCCGCCATCCCTGGGCTTAGGTCTAAAGCGATCGATCGTCGTTCCGCGGTTCGCGTTTTCACTCACCGCTTCATTCGTACTCGCGTATCCGCCGGCCAATCGCTTCGCCCAGAGCATCGCGGACGCTCTCGATCGTGATCCGGTCGAACACCTGCTGGAAGAAGCCCGCCACGATCATGCGGATGGCTTCCTTGCGAGTCAGTCCACGGCAGCGGGCATAGAAGACTTGCTCGTCGTCGACGCGGCCAGCCGTTGCGCCGTGGGTGCAGCGGACGTCGTCGGCCTGGATCTCTAGCCCGGGGATCGAGTCGGCTCGGGCGTGTTCCGAGAGCATTGGGTTGTCGTTGCGCTGGTAGCCGTCGGTCTTCTGGGCGTCCTTGTCGACCTTGATCATGCCCCGCCAAACCAGCCGCGAGCGGTCCTGAAGCGCCCCTTTATAGAGCAAGTCGCTGCGACAGCGTGGGGCCCGGTGGTGCTGCAAGGTGTTGTAGGTGAGGTGCTGCTTGCCCTCGGTGAACATCACACCGTTGACCTGGGCTTGAGCCCCTTCGCCCACCAACTCGACGTGTTGCTGCACTTGAGCCAGCCGGCTGCCCAGCGCGCCGATGGTCCATTGCAAAGCGCCGTCGCGATCGACCATGGCCCGCTGCTGGGCAAAATGCCAAACGCCGGTCCCCCAGTTCTGTAAGTTGACGTAACGCAACTTCGCGCCGGGGCCGACGAATAGCTCGATCGCTCCGGAGTGCAGGCCACTGGCATCGCCGCCGCCGGCCGTTTCCGAGAGCAACGTGGCTTCGGCCCCTTCGTCCAAAATCACCAGCGTGCGGCCGAAGTCGACCCCGCCGGCGGAAAGGGCCGAAAGAAAATGCAGCGGCTGGTCGACGACTACCCCACGCGGAACGTACAGCAGCAGGCCGCCGCTCCAGCAGGCCTCGTGCAGCGCGGAAAACTTGTCTTGCCGGGGGTCGATCGCCGAGCTGAGGCGCGGGCGGATGCGGTCTCCATGCTGGGCGATCAATTCATCGAGGCTGCCAAAAAGCACGCCTCGCTCCGCCCAGCGAGCGTCGAGCGTGGCGGAGTGCGGGCGACTGTCGACCGCGGCCACGGCGCCCGCCAACTGCACTCCTTGCGAAAGCCAATGCTCGGCCAGGGAGTCTGCTCGCGTTGGCTCACCCGGCGGACCAAACCGGTCCAAGTGAAACATGCGCAATTCTGTCCGCATCCACTCTTCGTCGCGTCGGGAGGGAAGGGGCAACTCCTGAAACAATTTCCAGGCGGCGCGCCGTTGCTCGACGAGCCAGGCAGGCTCGGAGCGCGCGGAGAGAAAGGCGTCGAAGGCCTCTTGCGTGAATCCCGTCGATCCGGTCAGAACGTTCGTGGTCATTCAGTATCGTCAGTCTTCGTCGCGCTGCCATTTCCCGAAGACGCCGACGAGACGTGCAGATCGGTCACTAGGGGCAAAGCGACGACGTGATGGGATTCGTCAGGTCGGTAGACGAGCAGCGTACGTCCCATCGGACCCAATGCCACAAAATCGGGGTGGGGGACGGGAATCTCTCGTCCGTCCGCCAAATGTATGGTGAACGGTAGGAACGGTTGCAGATGGCACTGAGCACGAATTCGTTCGATGGTCATCTAGTTACCCCTTTGTGTCACGCCTACCCCACCGAACCTTCCATCTGCAGCTCAATCAGGCGGTTCATCTCCACCGCGTACTCCATGGGCAGCTCGCGCACCAGTGGCTCGATAAAGCCGCTGACGATCATCGTGCTGGCCTCGGCCTCGCTCAGGCCGCGGCTGGTGAGATAGAACAACTGCTCTTCGCCGATTCGCGAGACGCTAGCCTCGTGCCCGATGGTCACGTCCTGCTCGTCGACTTCGATGTAGGGGTAAGTATCGCTGCGGCTCTTGGAATCGAGGATCAGCGCGTCGCAGACCACGCTGGATTTGGATTTCTTAGCGCCGGCTTCGATCTTCACCAGACCGCGGTAGCTGGCCCGGCCGCCGTTCTTGCTGATGCTCTTGGAAATAATGCGGCTGGACGTGTGCGGAGCGCAGTGTACGACCTTCGCTCCGGCGTCCTGGTGCTGGCCGGCCGAGGAGAAGGCGATCGACAGGATCTCGCCACGAGCGCCCGGCTCGAGCATATACACGGCCGGATACTTCATCGTCAGCCGGCTGCCGAGGTTGCCGTCGATCCACTCCATCGTGGCGTTTTCGTAGGCCACGGCCCGCTTGGTCACCAAGTTGTAAATGTTGTTGGCCCAATTCTGGATCGTCGTGTAGCGGCAGCGGGCGTGCTTCTTGACGATGATCTCGACCACGGCCGAGTGCAGACTTTCGGTCGTGTACATCGGGGCGGTGCAGCCCTCGACGTAGTGGATCTGTGCGCCCTCGTCGACGATGATCAACGTCCGCTCGAACTGACCCATGTTCTCGGCATTGATGCGGAAATACGCCTGCAACGGAAAATCGATCTTCACGCCCTTGGGTACGTAGATGAACGATCCGCCCGACCAGACGGCCGAGTTGAGCGCGGCGAACTTGTTGTCGGTCGGCGGGATGATCGTGCTGAAGTACTGGCGGACCAGGTCCGGATAATCGCGGACGGCCGAATCGGTGTCGGTGAAGATCACGCCCTGCTTGCTCAGGTCCTCACGAAGCGAGCCGTAGACGACTTCGCTTTCGTACTGGGCCTTTACGCCGGCCAGAAATTTCTTTTCGGCCTCGGGGATGCCCAGCTTGTCGAAGGTGCGCTTGATGTCGGCCGGTACATCGTCCCAAGTGCGGCCCTGATGGTCCGAGGGCTTGATGTAGTAGTAGATGTCCTGAAAGTTCAAATCGATCGCGCCGCCCCAGCGGGGCATGGGTTTCGAGTTGAAGATCTCCAGGCTCTTCAGCCGGAACTCGCGCATCCAGTCCGGCTCGTTCTTCATGTCCGAGATCTGTTCGACGATCTGGGCATCGAGCCCTTTGCGGCTCTTGAAGATGTACTTCTCGTCGTTGCGAAAATCGTACTTATTGATTTCGCCGACGCCGACGTCGAACGTGTCTTGCTTGAGGTCAGTAGCCATATCGGTAGGCAGCCGGCGGTAGGCGGTAGGCAGTTGAACGTTTCGACCGCCTGTCGCTGTACTTGGTGTCCGCTCGACTGCTCCTTCGTTGTTAGGTTTCGGGATCAAAAGCTCTGATTGAGGATCAACCTGCTTGCAATATACGCCGCCTGCTAAGTCGCTGAAACCGCCGCTTCGGCCTGCCGTGCCTGCTGCATGGCCGCTTCGTCGGCCGCGGCTTGCGGGTAAGCGGCGCGAACTCGGTCGTAGCCACGCTCGTGCAACTCGGCGGCCAATTCGGCCCCGCCCGTCTCGACGATTCGCCCGCCCAGCATGACGTGCGTGAAGTCGGGCGTGTTGTGTTCCAAAAGTTTGTCGTGGTGCGTGATGATCAGGATGCCCATCTCGGCGCCGCCGATTTCGGCGATGCTCTGGCTGGCCAGCCGCACCGCGTCGACGTCCAAACCGCTGTCGGTCTCATCGAGGATGGCGAACTTGGGCCGCAGCATGGCCATCTGCAGGATCTCGGCCCGCTTCATCTCGCCGCCGGAAAAGCCCTCGTTGACATAGCGGCGGGCGAACTCGGTGTCCATCCGCAGTTGTTCCATCTTGGCCTTCAGTTCCTTGCGGAACTCGCGCATCGGGATCAGTTCTTCGCCTTCCTTCCGGTCGGGCCGCCGTACGTTGGTCGTGGCGTGCCGCAAGAAGTCGGCCATCTTCACGCCGGGGATCGACATGGGCCGTTGAAACGCCAGGAACAAGCCCGCGCGGGCTCGCTGGTTGGGCTCCATCTCCAGAACGTCGTGTACCGCGCCGTCGGCGTCGATTAGTTCGATCGATCCGCCAGTCACCTCGTAACCGGGATGGCCCATGATGGCAAAGCCCAGCGTGCTCTTGCCCGAGCCGTTGGGGCCCATCAAGGCGTGGGTTT
>Ga0163144_10019486_pt1 | contig 13643 bp, 18 predicted proteins | sample OliLak19BULKMAT1_FD_123175 | JGI IMG/M metagenome (GOLD analysis project Ga0163144, IMG submission 123175) | Freshwater microbial mat bacterial communities from Lake Vanda, McMurdo Dry Valleys, Antarctica - Oligotrophic Lake LV.19.BULKMAT1 | ecosystem: Environmental > Aquatic > Freshwater >... | reverse complement strand
TCTCTAATCGAACATCCTCTTGATCTTAATATGCCGATTTCTAATCGCTCGGCTGACGAAATATTTTTAAATTTCATATCACTCTATTTTACAAGAGTGTCCTAATAGATTTGGGAATTGACGAAACAAGGAGAAAATATGATGAGAATTTTGAAGTTTTTTGGGACCGTGACCTTCATTGTCCTTTTTGCTTTATTCTTGGAATGGCTTGGAGTTCCAGTACCAGTAGCTGTCGTTGGCATTCTTTTTGCCACCATGGCTGTAACTGGATTCTATGTGGAACAGACCAAGAACCAAACCCTCACGAAAGAAGAGAGTCAAGAGAACGGTTCGTAGTCCTTTCTTTTGGTTTCTAATCCTGATAGTAGTACTCCTCGGAGGATTGTTTCTCTTCCACGGATACTGCGAAGGAGGGGTGGCCTGCTTCAAGGAACATGACCTCTTCTGGGCTATTGGAGTTGCCGTTTCCTTGGTCGGACTTGGATCAGTCGCATATTCCGACCTTCGATCGGAGGACAACCAAGGGAAAGGAGAGGTTTGTTTTCGTGAGGAAGAAATGGGCAACCTGCGAACCAAAAAAGGCGGGGAGGAGGTGGAAACAGCCACTTTCCCACACAAGGCACCCTCCGGAAACAACATCCATATTGTCATCTGAGATTCACCCCACGGCGCGCTGCGCGCCGTGGGGTTTTAATTTCTAAAGCTCACCCCACCCCCCCTAAAACAATTTTAAAATATCCTGGTATGTCACGACGACCATGAGAAGCATAAGAACCGCAAACCCACCGATATTTAACGCATTCGCTATTTGTGGCTTTATTTTTCGACGAGTTATTCCCTCGAGAGCAACAAAAAGAAGTCTCCCGCCATCAAGTGCAGGGAACGGTAAGAGATTAATGACTGCTAAGTTAAGAGAAATCATCGCCACAAATGAAAGGAGGTAGGTGAAGCTCACTGCTTGCGCCTCCCCCACCATGCCGACAATCCCTACCGGCCCACTTACTTGCGAAAAATCGCCCTGCCCCATGATGCCACTTTTCACAAGCTCATAAAGTCCGACTGCGATAGTGCCAAGCATGTAGTAAGAAATTTTTGCCCCCTCGATAAAGCTTTCAAAAAAGGGAAGCTTTAATATTCCTACTTGTCCGAGCGAAATCCCAAGTGCCGCACGTCCCTCCACCAATCCAGTTACCGGAGTCGCTATGAGTTCTTTTATTTCATTCTTACGAGAAAGAGTGAGCTTAAGTGGGGCTTCTCCATGACTTCCAATAAACTTTTGTACAGCTTCACTTCCACCATTTTGAATAATGTCTTTTGTGACCGCACCATTTTGATCAAGTACTGCGATACTTAAAATTGCATCTCCCGTCTTTAAGCCTACTTTTTCTGCTGGTGTATCAGGAAAAACTGCAACGACCGCTGTCTTACTATCAACAAGCTGCTTATCTCCCGCATACCCAGAGGGAGCGGGAAGTCCGATCATAATAGCGACTGAAAAAAGTACCCATGCAAACAAGACGTTCATCATGACTCCTGCCACCAACACCGCCGCTTGGATATATCGAGGCTTATGGACAAAACTTCTTTTTTTGTCGGGCCCCTGAAGTGAATCCTGGTCAGGATTTTCGCCAAAAATTTTTACATACCCCCCAAACGGTATCAGGTTGAGGGCATAACGCGTCTCGCCCCGTTTCCACGAAAAAAGTTTTGGTGGAAACCCGATAGCAAACTCATCGACTCGTATTCCACTCTTTTTCGCCACAATAAAATGCCCAAACTCGTGGACCAAAACCAACACGCCGATGATAAGAAGGAAGAGAATTATGTTCATAGTTAGGTGAGTAATTTAAATTTTAAGTCAGAATCTCATTAAAACGGTCAGTCTAAAAAAACAAATGACATGCTAATAGTACAGTACCGACTGCTAAGCTCAAATTTTTACTACAAACCCAACACCATTCCCACAACAGGGTGATTTAGTGAGCCTATAATTCTAGCATATGCTAGAATTATAGGTGTACTGGAAAGATGCTGGTCAGTGGTTTATGATCCACCTTGGCGTCGGCGTTTTTAGCGCCAGTATGCTTTACCACGGGGTCTGGCTCGACCTCGTCGCCTACATGGAAAGTGAACTGCCCCTTAGGGGTGGTTTTTTTATTATTTCTCTTTAATCTTTACCCATTTCCCACATTTTCTACTATTCGCACTAATCACTCATTCACTACTTACTTACTATTCCGCTATCTCCTTCTCTTTCTTCTCGAAAAGTTCCTCAAGCTTTCGGTTTCCTTCATCCACAAATTTCTGCATCTCTTCCATATATCGAAACTTTTCATCTTCACCTATCTCTCCCTCCTTCTCGCTTTTTGTAATATCGTTTTTAGTAGTCTCACGTTCTGAACGAAGTGCTACGCGCGCCTGCTCGAGTTTATCTTTAGCAATTTTCATGAGCTGTATGCGACGCTCCCCCGTAAGCTCGGGAAAAGAAACCCGAAGACCAGCGTCGTCAGTTGCAACCCCCACCCCAAGGTCTGCGAGAAGAATCGCCTTCTCAACTTCTTTAACAAGAGAAGAGTCCCATGGCGAAATACGCAAAGTACGCGCATCTTCAACACTCACACTTCCCACTTGTTGTATTGGCATTTTAGAGCCATAGGCATCAACAAAAACCATATCAAGAAGCACTGGTGTTGCACGACCGGTACGTACTCCGCTAAATTCGCGCGAAAGCCACTCTTCAGTGTCTTTTATTTTTTGTTTTAAATCAGAAAAATTGTAGGCCATAATTTACAAAGTATAACAAACCGAAGTCTCCCTTGCACCCCTCCTTACTCGGCAGTAACAGGAATCTTGAGTGCCAAAAACTCAGCGATCATTTTGATCGACGGCGATCGGTCAAAGAGATATTTTTTAAAAAGAAGAAGTTCCGTAAGACCCGCCACTACCTCTTTCGTTTTCTTCTTTTGTGAAAGAACTAATTCAAGATTATTTAAGAGAGTAAGGAGATCGCTTTTCTTACTTTCACTTTCATCAGAGAGAAGGGTACTTAAATACTTTAATCGCACTTCAGGACTACTCTTTAAAAAGGTAGTGGCCTCCGTATCACCCCCCTCTTTCGTTTTGATAGTAATGAGAAGCGCGCGAGAAAGAATCGTCGGAAGGACCGAGTCACCTTGTTCTACAAAAAGAAAAAGGTAGGTCCCTTCTGCTGGCTCTTCAAGTGTTTTGAGAAGAGCGTTTTGTGCCTCAATTCCTAAAAACTTTACTTCAATAAAAATAAATTTTTCAGTACCAAAGGCTCGTGTCTCAGCAAGCGCCTTGAGACGCCGTGCATCATCTACTCCTAATGTCTCAAACTTCTCATAGTACACATCGGGATTACCTTGAAACGCCACCCCCCACTCTTTTTCTAAATAGGCTTTAATGGGCACGAGTGCCTCAGCTCCCCCACCAGCAACCACATATGCGTGTTGTATTTTTGTGATCGAATCCATAAATATTCCATCCTCGTCTACATTAGTCTACGTCTGTCCGCATGAGTCCGCGTGATTAGCGTTTTACAATAATACTCTTCTTGTAGACATCGAGATGCTCAAGCGCAATACCTGTCCCTTTAGCGACACAGTAGTAAGCATCCTTTGCAAGCTGCGCCTTTACTCCTGTACGACGAAATACCATTTCTGGAAAATTACGAAGAAGAGATGAACCACCGGTCATGGTGATTCCCTGATCAATAATATCTGAAGCTAGTTCAGGAGGCGTTTCTTGAAGTACATCCTTAATAGCTTTAATCATATCGCGAAGTTCCCGACTGATCGCTTTGACAACCTCGTTTGTACGTATATCGACCGAACGTGGAAGCCCTGAAATAAAGTCACGTCCTTTAATCGTCATCGTCAGTTCTTCTTCTACCGGAATCGCCGAACCTATTTTTATTTTAATATCTTCTGCCATCTTATCTCCAATCGCAAGATTAAAATTCTTTTTTACATAGTCAGCAATTGCCGCATCGATTTTGTTTCCTGCACATTTTACTGACTTACTCGCAACTATCCCCCCGAGCGAAATCACCGCAACGTCAGTCGTACCTCCCCCAATATCAACAATCATATGCCCAAGAGCTTCTTGTATGGGAATTCCTGCACCAATTGCGGCAAGTATCGGCTCCTTTACCACGTACGCACTTTTGGCTCCTGCCTTTATCGCTGCTTCAACCACAGCACGACGCTCGGTTGAAGTAACTCCCGCAGGCACAGAGATCATTACTTCTGGGCGCACCATATTCCATTTACCGAGAGCTTTCCCCATATAGTAGCGGAGCATCACCTCAGTCACTCGGTAGTCAGCAATCACTCCATCTTTCATCGGACGATAAGCGATTATAGAGTCTGGCGTGCGCCCAATCATTTCCTTTGCCTCCGTCCCTACTGCTAGAATTTTATTATCTTGTTCCGAGACAGCTACTACTGACGGCTCATTCAATACCACGCCTTTGCCAGGCACAAAAACCAAGGTATTGGCTGTTCCCAAATCTATACCCAGTTTGCGCGAAAAAAAGTTACGAAAAGCCATAAAAGTAAGCCTATTGTACTAAGTTTTGGACCAAAGAGCGAAAAAATTGACATAAACGGTATAAGGTGTTGAAAATACAAAAGAAGTAAAAACCTCCCCCTACCCCCGAAAGGAGAACATTGATGCTCTGCGAATCTTGCGGACACGAGTTGCCCGCACAACAAGAAAAAAAGAACTCGAAAGGCAAAAAAGAGCGGAAGTGGACAGTCGGGTTTGCCTGCCCAAAAAAAGTGGGAAGAGACTCTTAATGTTTGGTGGTTGTGGATGGATCTAGCGTGGGTGCATCAAGGCAGACCACCAAAGAAAAAATATTGGTTTGAAGGGATGTTCCCAGCCGTATTTCTTTCGATATTTCTCACTCTTGGCGTGGTGATGAATTTTGAAAGTATCTGGCTAGGGCCCCTAACGGGTCAGCTATCGTTAGTCATCCTTCTCGGCATCCTCTGGCCAATGTGCGCCCAATCATTTGGGAGCTATCGTGGTCAGAAGTACGATAAAGCCAAGAAGAAATTTGTGACTGATCACCCAGATGAGTACCAACTGCTCTTCGGCAAGCAAACTAGGTAAGGCTTCAGATTGCAGTGAAGTGCGTCGCGCAACAAGTAGTCCGGCGCTTTTTTTTCCCAAATTTTCCTGACTCCTTACAATCTTGTTGTTACTTTTTATTCCGCGGCCGCGGAATACAGGGTAAGTAGGTGCCTTTTTAAAAAATGATATACTGCAACAATCATGGGAAAAAAGATACTTACTCAAAAAAATACTGAACGAGAAATCTTTAATCTTTCTATCGAAGGGGGGCATAAACTTTCTGGCACAATAGAAACCAATACTTCTAAAAATGGAGCTGTTGTCCTCCTCTGTGCTTCTCTTTTGAATAAAAATACTACTCTCCTGCGAAGGATGCCAAAAATCGAAGAGGTCAACCGCCTCATTGAAGTACTCCAAAGTATCGGATTTTCTGTAACCTGGCAGGAGCACGACCTTAAAATTGTTCCTCCAAAAAAAATAAACCTTAAAACGATTAATGCCGAGTCTGCAAAGCGAACACGTAGTATCATCATGTTCACAGGACCCCTTGCGCACTTTTTTAAAAAATTTTCTATCCCGCAATCAGGAGGATGCAAACTTGGGAGCCGTACCATCTACCCCCACCTTCTTGCACTAAAAAAACTAGGTATCAAAGTTGTGGCGCGTGAAAATGACTTTCAGGTAACACATCAAAAAATACATGGGGGTGAAATAATTCTTTCTGAAGCGGGAGATACTGCGACCGTGAATGCACTTCTCACTGCTTCAAAAATTACCGAGAAGACAATTGTCAAATATGCTTCGGCAAACTACCAAGTACAAGAGGTTTGTTTTTTCCTCCAAAAAATTGGTGTTAAAATCGAGGGAGTGGGAGGGAGTACACTCACCATAGAGGGAGTAAAAGAGATCGACATACCGATTGAATATACCGTGAGTGAAGACCCGACCGACACGATGTTTTTCCTTACTGCAGCCATCCTCACAAAATCTTCTCTCACGATCACGCGCGTGCCTCTCGACTTTCTTGAACGCGAATTGCTCACACTTTCCCTAATGGGATTCCGCTACAAACAGAGCAAGCCCTACTTCTCGCACAACAGAAAAACAAAACTCGTCGACATCACGACTGCTCCCTCAAAACTTACAGCTCCACGTGATAAAATCCACCCCCTTCCTTACCCAGGGCTCAATATCGATAACCTCCCCTTCTTTGCAGTTATTGCAACCCAAGCTAAGGGGCAGACATTGATACACGACTGGGTGTATGAAAAGCGCGCGCTCTACTATACAGAGCTTGATCGACTCGGGGCCAACACTGTCCTTGCTGATCCTCACCGCTTCTTTGTTACTGGCCCCACAAAGCTTTCTTCCGCTGAAATGGTCTGCCCACCAGCACTGCGCCCAGCGACGATTATCCTCCTTGCAATGCTTGGGGCTTCTGGCACCTCGATACTGCGCAATATCTATAGTATTAACCGTGGCTATGAGGACTTAGTAGCCCGCCTCAACAGCCTTGGAGCCAAAGTTTCCTTTCTCAAAGAATCATAGACTGAATTCAAAAAACAATATCTTGAGTACCCTCCTTTAATCAACCTATAATCCTAGCATATGCTAGGATTATAGGTTGATTTTACTATCCCTCTCTTTTCTGAGAAAATAGAGCTACAAATACTTCCTTGAAAAAACTAGAGAATAAAAAAATGAAAAAGGTCTGGCTCCCGCTTATGGGGCTTCTTCTCTTTGCGGGAGGGAGTGTCTTTTTCCTTTTTGGTTTCCGTGTTTCAAAAACACTTGAAGTCAGCTCTCCCGGATCACTCACTGTAACCTTCCCTGCATCTGATGCCTTTCTCTACATCGATGGCGCATATGCGTTACAAAATAATAAAATACTTACTCCGATTACAAAACGTTTCCTTGCTAAGGGAGAGCATACAATAATTGTCAGTAAGCCAGGATTTTGGCCATGGTCTAAAAAAGTAACTATCGAGAGTGGTATCGTAACAACCATATCCCCTTTTCTCATGTCAAAAACTCCGCACGGCTCTCTCATCCCTGAGAGCGATCCTGAGTATTACCGACTCGTTTCTCTAATTGAAGAAAGTTTAGATATGGAGAGTATAAAAAGTAGTGACGAGCAGTACCTCCTCTCTAAAAACGAGAAGACACTTTATCTTATTCATGAAGGGGTTCCGAAAAAAGTATGGGAGGGAGTAAGCCTGATTCGCTCTTTTAGTTTTTACCCGGGACGAGTCGACGTAGCACTCATTGCCCTCGATACAGGAATTTATGCAGTGGAGCTTACTGACAACCCCGACCAAAATCTCGCCCCGCTCTACAAAGGACTAGAGCCCGTCTTTTCACTCACTCCGAACAAGTCACTTATTATTAAAGACTACGGAACGTTGGTAGAACTTTCTCTCTAACGTGTATGTTCCGCATTGATTGCATTCCACTCTCTAAAGGATTAAAGATAGACTCACTTTCTTACTTCAGTGCCAAAGCTTTGGCTCCCGGAACACTCGTGTCTGTTCCTGCGCGCAACAGAAAACTTCCTGCATTAGTTACTAGTGCCACTCTTTTGGTTGAGAGCAAACTCTCACTCAAGGAAGCTTCCTTTACTATGAAAAAACTTGGGGCGGTAAAAAGTGAGATGCTTTATTTTGAAGAAACACTTCAAACTGCAGAAACAATCGCCTCCTACTACCTGGGGACCCTTGGCACCATTCTTCCTTTCTTTACCCCACGAATCGTTTTGGCAGAAGGACATCATGCAGAACTTTTTTCTCTCATTAAAAAAAATTACAAAGAGCGCTTCACACTCCAGGCAGAAGAGGAGGATCGCTTGCTTGAGTACCGCGGGCTGATTCGTGAACGTTTTGCCAAAGGAGAATCTGTTTTTATCCTTTTTCCAACCATTGAGTCTGCACGACATTTCAAAGAATCACTCTCTCGAGGAATAGAAAAATATACCTATCTCTTTGAAAGCTCACTCACCCCAAAACAGTTCAAACAAAAATGGAGTGAGTCTCTCTCGCTCCCTCACCCAGTACTTATTATCGGTACTCCACTTTACCTCACTATTCCACGACGTGATATTGGGCTTTTTATTATTGAACAGGAGGCTTCCCGTTACTACAAACTTCCCACTACTCCCTTTCCTGATGCACGCGTTTTTGCTGAAACCCTCGCCAAAAACTATGGAGCTCAATGTATACTTTCTGATCTCGTGCTTCGAGTTGAAACTCGTCTCAAAGAAGAGCAGGGTGAGTACATCGCTCTTTCCTCAAGTAAAATGCGCCTCTCACCTGCCATTGGAACGATTCTAGTTGATATGAAAAAAGAAAGCTCGGGCGAGCAAAAAGAATTTAATATCATCGGGCCAGAACTAAAAACACTCCTCACTGAAGCCTACGAAACAAATGGCCGGACGCTCCTTCTTACCACTCGCAAGGGTCTCTCGCCAATTACCCTCTGTAAGGATTGTGGAACTCTTGTTCGCTGCAATCACTGCAAGTCCCCCATGGTGCTCCATGGAGGACAGGGTGAAGGGCATTTCCTCTGTCACCATTGTGGCGAACGACGCAGTGCCGCCGAGCGATGTGTTATGTGCGATAACTGGAACTTAGTCCCCCTTGGAGTTGGTATTGAGCGAGTAAAAGAAGAACTCAAGCAATTCCGCGAAGAAAAATCTCTTTTTATACTCACAGCTGATACCGTAAAAAATGCCAAGGAAGCCCGCGAGATTGTAAATCAATTCTTTAAGGCTCCACAGGGGATACTTTTAACGACTGAGTACGGACTTGCCTATCTTGAACGAAGAGTTGAGTTCTCTGCAGTTGTCTCACTCGACAGTCTCTTTGCGCTCCCTGATTTTAAAATACAAGAACGGGTTTACCACCTCCTTGAAGCAGTCCGTTCAAGTGCCAAGTTTAAGACGATTATTCAAACGCGAGCTTCCTCATTTACCCTTTTTACCCACGCAGTACGTGGTGACACACTCTCATTTTACAAGGAGGAACTTGCTGAACGAGAATTTTTCAAATGGCCACCCGCTACGACAGTTATCAAGGTAAGTATTGAAGGGAAAAAGGAGTCGGTCGCACTTTTAATGCAGAAAGTTTTAGAAAAAGTAGCACCTTTTGAGCTTGAGGTTTTCCCTGCATTTGTCCCAAGTAGTACTCTCTGGTCGCCACGTAAAGCAACTCGCGAACAACGCTTTACCCTTCATGGGTTACTTCGTCTCCCTAAGGGAGGCTGGGTAGAAGAAACGCTCAAAGCAAAACTCCTCTCACTCCCCCCTGAAGTAATTCTTGAGGTGGACCCTGAGAGTATCCTCTAATGCAGTAGAGAAACTCTAAGAAAATATCGTATACTATCACTACTATGATTAAAATAGTTCAACGCGACGCTCCTGTGCTCCGAAAAACTGCTCTCAAGGTCCCTCTTTCTGAAATCGGAGGCAAGAAGATCACAAAACATATCTCCGACTTAAAAGCAGCACTCGAGCAAGAAGAAGACGGGGTTGCGATCGCCGCACCACAGCTCGATATTCCCCTCCAGATATTTATCGTCTCTCATAAAGTATTCGACATTATGCGTAATGAAAAAGAAGAAAACGAAGAAGCTATCACAAAAGAATACAACGACCTTGTTTTTATAAATCCAGTAATTGAAAAACTTTCACGAGAAAAAGCCTGGGTAGAGGAAGGATGTCTCTCTGTTCGCTGGCTTTATGGTAAAGTAGCACGCTCAAAAAAAGCAAAAATAAAGGCATATAATGAACAGGGTACAGAGTTTTCAATGGGAGCTTCTGGTCTTCTTGCACAAATTTTCCAACACGAAACTGATCACCTTAATGGAATTCTTTTTATCGACAAAGCAAAGCAACTCGAAGAAATCCCACCGGAACATATAAAAGCTACACCTCGAAAGAAAAAGGTAAAATAGTATGTACGATATTGATCTTGACAAACCAATCCTTGTAGTCCCTGTCGCGATTCCTTTCGCGTATTTCGGAACGGACGAATTTTCAGTAGCCGTTCTCGATGAGCTGTTCCGCGAAGGTATCCTCCCGACACTTATCATCACCCCACCTGACCGACCAAAGGGGCGTGATAAAGTACTCACTCCCCCACCAACAAAAGTCTGGGCACTTGAGAAAAAAATTCCTTTCCTTCAACCAGAAAAACTAGACCAAACACTTATCGGGGAGCTTAGAAACAACCCTTACGATCTTTTTGTAGTAGCTTCGTATGGAAAAATCCTTCCCCAATCGATTCTCGATATTCCCGTTCATGGGACGTTAAATGTTCACCCCTCACTCCTTCCTAAATATCGCGGCCCCTCACCTATCGAATCACAGATTATAAATGACGAGAAAGAAGTAGGTGTTTCCATTATGGTTCTTGATGAAAAAATGGATCATGGACCGCTCCTTATTCAAGAAGCTATTCACGAGCGAGCGCTCCCCATGCCTGCTCCAGTACTCCTCCGTATTCTTGCCGATATCGGTGGACGACTTCTTGCCAAAGTAATGTCTCCCTACCTTCAGGGTGAAATCGATCCCGAGCCACAAAATGATGGCTATGCCACCTTTTGCACAATGATCAAAAAAGAAGATGGTGAAATCGATCTTGCAGGAGATCAGCGTAAAAATTATTGTAAGTACTTAGCGTTTACTGGCTGGCCAGGAACGTTTTTCTTTATGGAACGTAAAGGTCAAAAAATTCGTGTACTGATAAAAGATGCTTTTTACGAAAATGACAAGTTTAAAATCAAACGCGTCCTCCCCGAGGGAGGACGCGAAATGAGTTACGAAGACTTTCTTCGAGGAACTTCAAGCTAAAACTATTCTGCCTTCACACTCTTGATGAGCACATCCGAAAGAGGGCGATCTACCTGACCAGGCATGTACGTTGCCACATTTGCAATCGTATCTACCACATCGAGTCCTGCTGTCACCTTACCGAAAATAGTGTAATTTGCTGGAAGTGGTGTGTCTTTATGCATAATAAAGAATTGGCTTCCGTTGGTATTTGGTCCTGCATTTGCCATAGCTACCGTTCCACGAGGATATCCGTGAGCATAAAGATCATCTCGAGGGTTCATTTCATCTGCAAACTGGTATCCTGGCCCACCCTGTCCCCATACTGACTGCTTTGCAAGGTCTTTTGAGTTGGGATCCCCCGCCTGAATCATGAAGCCTTTAATCACACGGTGAAAACGAATACCATCATAAAAACCAGCTGCGGCAAGCTTCGTAAAATTCTCCACCGTTTTTGGTGCCTTAGTAGGGAAAAGTTCGAGCGTGATCACTCCAAAATTTGTCTCTAATTTCATACTGGTTGATTGTTTTTTAGTATTAGTAGTATTTGTCGCTGCTGAAACGTCTGCGGTGTGCTTTTGTGAAAGCACTGCTTCAGAACCGAGTGAGGTTATCGATTTTAGTGAATCTTGGTTGTCGTAAAAATACGCGAGCGCAAAAGAAAAATACCCACAAAATGCTACTGCCACAAAAATAAGGGACCATGCATATGTCGAAGCTACTTGTCGTGAAAACATACTACTTTTTAAAATAATTATTTATTAGTAAATCCGCGAATAATCTCCTTCACACGGAGCTGACCTTTGCGTATGAGACGAAACTTTTTGTCTTTTCTCGTACGTACCGCATCAACGAGTCCGTCTTTAACCTCATCTAACGCAGTAAAAATATCTTGACGTGTCGCTTCTGCAAAGAAGTCACCGTCTTTCGTATGAAGATTGAACTCAGCTCTAAACACATCTCCCTTGTGATGATGCTCTGAGGTTTTTGCCACCTCTATCATGAGCAAAGCTGAATCGTCATTTTCATCAATAAGTTTACGCAGTGAAGTAATCTTTTTTTCAACATACTCCTCTACACTGGTAGTAAGAGTCATGTTTGTCGCCTTAGTTTGTGTACGCATATGTTTTATATGTTACGTCGATATTTCCTACTACCTCTCCATAATACCACAGTGCTTTTACTTTTTTCTTCCTTCGTTGAGGAGGAAAAGTTTACTTCCCCTTTGTCCTCCATTCACGATTCGTAATACCTTACTTTCACAACCATAAAGCTCTCCCAAAAGTTTCTTCACCCGAGCTTTTGCCAGGTTTCGCTCAACCTTCTCCTTTACGCAGACACGAAAGCGTTTCTCCCCCACCTTCTCTACTTTTTCGCGAGGCTCTCCCGGAGTAACTTTTACCTGAGTGTACATAAAGAAAAGATAGCTAGGTATTAGGCGTTAGCAAAAGAAGCGGGCAGAAAAAGAGAGGTAAGAGTCGGAAAGCAAGAAAAAGGTTAACCCTGTTTCCCACCGCCAAATGTTCGCTCTAGATACTGCACGATATCTGTTGACTCATACATCGCGACCCCACGTTCTTGATCAACCAAGTAAGGCACTTGCTGTTTCCCTCCACGCGAGATGAGCTCTTTCGCTTTTTCGGCGTGAGCAATATTTTCTTCTTGATAGGGAATATCCATTTCCTCAAGTTTGTGTACGACCGTGAGACAATACGGACACCCCTCTCGTATATAGAGCTTCAGCATAATATTTTTTAGACCTTCTACTTCGTGCGATCATAACGCCCCATCAGTTCAGCTTTGCCGATAATGTGAGGAGTGAGTGCTTGCACGAGCTGATCCTTAGTTGGCGTAGTAAGGAATGAGAGCACTGAATCAAGAGCGTAGAGATGGAAGTAGTAGCGATGTGTCGTCGGCTCATATTCCTTTGGCGGACAAGGACCGATATAAGTAGGTTCACCTGCTCCATTGAGTACCATCGCTGCCACTGTCTTTGAGGTAACCTCTTTGGTGTCGGTCGGGATGTTGTACATTCCCCAGTGATCAAACATTCCCTCTTTCTTTATCTGCTTTGGTACAGCGGGGTCATACATCACAAAAGCAAGAGACTGAGGTCCCTTTGGAGCCCCTGAGATAGAAAGTGGTATACTCTTCCCTTTTTCTCCATCGCACGTATAAACCTTTGGGATAAATCCCCCTTGCTCAAAAGCAGAACTTGTAAGTCGCATAGTGTAGGTCATTTTAGATGTGGGAGAAGCCACCCCCTCCTCAGTATCTTGGAGCCGACTGCCGAACTTAGTAATGACAACGTAAAAAAAGCTCGCCACTACAATAAGAGCCAGGAGGATAGAGATACCTTTGTGCATAAAAGTATTGTAGCATTACCCCCTCTGCCCTTTTTGCCTTATCCCCATTTTTTTGATACTATAATCCCGTTCCAAGGACCCTTATCTGGAGCAAAAACATTCCGTGGTAGCTCAGCGGTAGAGCAGCTCGCTGTTAACGAGTCGGTCGTAGGTTCGATCCCTACCCACGGAGCAAATTAAGACACCTTTAGGGTGTTTTTAATTTGCTCCGTGGAGAAACGTGCCGACGCATGTTTCGTGTAGGGATCGAACAGTTTGTCGGTTTACGAGCTGAGCACAGCTTGTCGGCAAACTGCGTTTAGACTTTAGATTTGTGGCGACAAATCTAAAGTCTAAAAGATCACCCTACCCAC
>Ga0163144_10019485_pt1 | contig 13643 bp, 11 predicted proteins | sample OliLak19BULKMAT1_FD_123175 | JGI IMG/M metagenome (GOLD analysis project Ga0163144, IMG submission 123175) | Freshwater microbial mat bacterial communities from Lake Vanda, McMurdo Dry Valleys, Antarctica - Oligotrophic Lake LV.19.BULKMAT1 | ecosystem: Environmental > Aquatic > Freshwater >... | reverse complement strand
TACAAGCTCGCCCACCCTGAGCAGGGCGTCCATGGCGCGTTCATCTACAAGACGGTGCCGCATATCACGCTCAAGAGCATTGCCCAGAATGAGCCAGCCGAAGTTGAAACGCTCTACGACCAACCCGAGATCGACCGTTCGACGGTGCGCGTCAGCGGCCCATTCACCGTCGAGGCCGTGCAGCCACCAGCGCTCAACCCAGAGGAACCCGCACCCCCCGACCCCCTCGCCCACGCCGGGGCGAGGGGGAGCAATGGTGGTGATGCTGGCAGCTATCTGGATCGCATGATCGAACAGTTGCGCCGAGCCGGGCTAACCGTGCGCGGAACGCACCTGCCGATCAAGCGTATCTCGCCATTGATTGGTGGCGTGCTGCATGCCGAATGCGACTATGAGCAGGCTGGCAAAACGATCACGGCAGCGGTGGTGTTCGGCCCACAATACGGCCCGCTCACAAGCGCCCAATTGCAGGATGCATTGAACGAAGCACGCGGCAGCTACAGCGCACTGATCGCAGCAGGATTTGCCTTCGACGCACCAGCGCAGGCACTGCTTGGCAAAGGCACTGTGCGGCCACCAGTGCTTGGCGTCGCAATCAACGCCGATCTGCTCATGGACGGCTTACTGAAAACCAGCAAATCCTCGCAGGTCTTCAGCGTCTTTGGATCACCCGATGTGGCACTGCAACGTGGCGCTGATGGCTACAGCATCACAGTGCGCGGCATCGACATCTACGATCCCAACACTGGCGACTTTGATGCATCGAGTGCGGATCAGATCGCGGCCTGGTTTCTCGACACAGATTATGACGGCGCGACATTCCTGGTGCGCCAGGCATACTTTCCCGCACAGACGCCTAACCCGTGGGAGAAGATCAGCAAGGCGCTCAAAGGCAACGTGGACCCAGAGCAGTTCGTAGCACTCCAACGCACAACCTCGCTGCCATTCAAAGCTGGCAAGCACAAGCAGTGCGCCGTGAAAGTCATCGATCATCGCGGGAACGAAGTCATGGCGGTGCTGCGGGTAGGGTAGAGGGCGGACACGCAGGTCCGCCCGAACCGAAGGGCTACGATGTTGTGGCGGTATAGGGCGTTGGGTAGCGGCGTTGCGGCGGCCCCGTTGCGGCGAACCTGCGTGTCCGCCGAGCCGAGATGGGCGTTGGGTAGCGGCGTTGCGGCGAACCTGCGTGTCCGCCGAGCCGAGATGGGCGTTGCGGCCCCGTTGCGGCGAACCTGCGTGTCCGCCGAGATGGCGTTGCGGCGGCCCCGTTGCGGCGAACCTGCGTGTCCGCCGAGCCGAGATGGGTATTCTATTTATATTTCGCCATCCACCGCGCCGGATTATCAGCAATATACGTACGAATACGTTCGAGTTCTGATTCATCACGAATGATTCGCTCATAGTAGTCGCGCTGCCAGAGGCGTCGCTCGAATGTTGGCCACCCATTGTCGCGTATGCCGAGAATATATGCGTTCGTTGTCATCGTCTTGAACCACTGGATCGTCGTCCCTAGGGTGGGAGCGCCGACACTCGATGGCTGAAGCCAGATGATACCGTGCATGTGATCCGGCATAATCACAGAATTATCGAGTGCCACAGTTGGAAACTTATCGGGTAGTTTATGCCACCACAATTCGAGCATCAATCCAGCGGTGCTCAATTGGAGGCCAGTGTGCGTAACTGTTGCAAAACGGTGATCACGTCCTTGAGTACACATCGTTACGAAGTATGCTCCGGCGCAGCTGTAGTCGTAGCCGGGTAGTCGAATCGAGCGGCGACTGTACTTATTCGATTTATTTGACATCCGAATCTCACTCTTGTTCAATCCACTTTGAGGACGATACCACATGGCTATTTCCAATGCCGTCGCCAACCCGATCATCAATGAGCCCTTTGCCGAGCCGACGCGCTACTACGATTTCAGTGGTGCTGCACCGCTGCTGCGCGATGGTCGGCGGCCAGCGGGGTATCTGCGGGGTAACCGTGCCCAACTACGCTCAATCGCCGAGCAGGAGAGCGTTCCGCTTGAGCTTGTGAATGCAATCCGCGCTCGCGTAGCAGCGTGGCGTGTGGCGGGCTACCCTGGCGCAACACGGGTCAGCCAGGAATTGCTGCGCTATTGGGATGCGCCGGATCGACAGCGGCGGCTGTTCTTTGCCCAGCGTGAGGCGGCGGAGGCGGTGATCTGGCTAAGCGAAGCTGCGCCAGCAGCAAAGGCTGGCATTGATCTGCCACGCGATGGCGGCGCGTTCGTGCGCTACTGTCTGAAGCTGGCAACGGGCAGTGGCAAGACGACCGTGATGGCGATGTTGATCGCCTGGAGTGTGCTCAATAAAGTTCAGAGCCGCCAGGATAAGCGCTTCTCCGATGCGGTGCTGATCGTCGCACCAAACCTGACGGTCAAGGAGCGCCTTCAGGTTCTGCTGCCAAGCCGCCCCGATAACTATTATGAGCGCTTTGATCTGGTGCCGCTTGGGATGCTGCCACAGCTCGGCCAGGGTAAGTTCCTGATCACCAACTGGCATCTGTTCCTGCCACAGGACGACACCAACACACGTGGGGTGGTCAAGCTTGGGCCGGAGAGCGATGCCGCCTTCTGTCAACGGGTGCTGCGCGATCTTGGGCCGAAGGGTAATCTACTGGTGCTCAATGATGAAGCGCACCATGCCTACCGGATTACCTATGCCGATGCGCAGACGCCGCTGTTCCCTGAGCTAACACCGCGTCGGCGCGGTGTCACACCATCGGCAGAAAACGAGGAGAACAACGAGGCGACTATCTGGGTTGGCGGGCTGGATCGGATTGATCGTGTGCGCGGTATCAACCTGTGTATCGATATGTCTGCGACACCCTACTATATCAGCGGCAGCGGACGCGAGGAGGGTGCGCCATTCGAATGGATCGTCAGCGATTTTGGGTTGGTCGATGCCATCGAGAGCGGCTTGGTCAAGGTGCCACGCATTCCCGTCGATGACAATTCTGGCGATGTGCGACCGCGCTACTTCAACCTGTGGGAGTCGATCAAGATTACCTTGCCAAAACGCTCAACCAAGGGTGAGGCAACTGGCGAGGCACTTATCCGCATCCTGGTTGGCGTTGAGGGCGCGCTGGCGACATTGGCAAGCGAGTGGCGTACGATGCTGTATGCCTGGGAAGTAGCCGGACGCAGTACACCGCCAGTGCTCATTCTTGTTTGCAACGATACCAGCACCGCGCAGGTATTGCATGGCTATATTGCCGAAGGCCAGCTGCTGCCTGAATTGAAGAACATCGCTGGACAGCCAGATGTAACCATTCGGATCGACTCGCGGCTGCTAGCACAGGCAGAGAGCCGTGGCGATGGTGAGAGTAAAGAGGATGCAGCTGAGCGATTGCGCGAGGTGCTTGCGACGGTTGGCAAAGTCGGTGCAACGGGAGAACGGGTGCGTTGTGTCGTCAGCGTTGGGATGCTTACTGAAGGGTGGGATGCTCAAAATGTTACCCATATTCTTGGGCTGCGAGCCTTCTCATCACAGCTATTGTGTGAGCAGGTTGTCGGGCGTGGGCTGCGTCGCACATCATACGATGACCTGAGCCAGCCGGAGTATGTCGATGTCTATGGTATCCCCTTCCAGGCCATTCCAGTCCAGGAGGTGAAGTCATCTGTTGCGCCGCCACCGCCGCAGGCACACACGGTTCGCGCATTGGCCGAGCGAGCGAACATGGCGATTAGTTTCCCACGTGTGACAGGCTATTTGAGTGATATTCGCGAGCATGTGACTGCCGATATTGCTAGTTTACCGCCGCTCAAGCTAACGCCAACCGCCGAGCCGACGCAGGTGAGGGCCGGTGCCCCGACCGGGCAACTCGGCGCGATCACCGCTGTCGCACCAAATGTGGTGCACGAGCGTGGCAGCTACTATCAGGTCAATCGCCTACAATCAACCAGTTATCGGATCGCGGCCCGGATCGTCAAGGATTTCCATCAGGATGCGAACCGGCAGCAGCTTTTCCCACAGGTGCTGAAGTTAGTTAATACCTATATCGCTACGAAGATTGAACTGAGTGATGAAGCGCAGATCGAAGACCTTGCCCTGGCCCGCTACCAGACCGAGGTGGTCGAACGAATCCGCACCGCGCTGCGGCCCGTCACTGCGACAGGGCAACCGCCAATTTTGCCAGTGCTGGACAACTACCGGCCAACCGGAACCACAGCCGATGTAATCTTCACCACGACCCGCAAGGTTTGGCCGACAACGCGCAGCCACGTTTCGCATGTTGTGTTGGAGTCTGGATGGGAACGCCGCGCCGCTCAGATACTCGAATCACACAGTTGGGTGCGCTACTACGTTCGCAACTATAAGCTGGACTTCACCATCCCCTATCGCTTTGCAGAGGCCAATCATGCCTACACACCCGATTTCATTGTGGTGGTCTCCAAGGACCCAAGCAATAATGCAGCAGCGCAGCTTCATCTAGTGCTTGAGATCAAGGGTGAAGAGGACGAGCGTGATCGGGCCAAGGCTGCCGGCGCAAAGCGCTGGGTTGATGCAGTGAACTATGCGGGTCAGTGGGGCCACTGGCACTACCAGGTCTGCCGAGATGTGGACAGCCTGCGTACGACGATTGAGGCGATTGCCAATACAGTGCTCGAACCGTGATGGCACTATTGGTTTTCCTCACCCCAACCCTTCTCCCAGAACGGGAGAGGGGCTTTCTTGTATTGCAATGCGGCATTCATTGCGGCGGACACGCGCCGCGTGGCACCATAGCGATAGTAGCCGAATATCGGCGGCTTGGTATCGCCCCTCCGTGCATTGTGTGCATCGTCGTACAGACAACGGATACCGTTGGTGGGGGCGGACACATGGGTCCGCCGGGCAATGCGGCATTCATTGCGGGCGAACACGCGCCGCGTGGCACCATAACGATAGTGGCCGAATATCGGCGGCTTGGTATCGCCCCTCCGTGCATTGTATGCATTGCCATACAGACGATGAATACCGTTGGTGGGGGCGAACCCATGTGTCCGCCCGGCAATGAAGACCATGGGTGGGGCGGACCCATCCGCTCGGCAATGCGGCATTCATTGCGGGCGAACACGCGCCGCGTGGCACCATAACGATAGTGGCCGAATATCGGCGGCTTGGTATCGCCCCTCCGTGCATTGTGTGCATTGCCATACAGACAACGGATACCATGGGTGCGGGCGGACCCATGCCCAGCTTACTGCATTGCCACATAATACGGCATCCCCAGAATAATGGAACGGTTCCACGGCTCCCGCGAAAGCCTGCCTGCCTGCGCCTTTATGATATACTAGTGGAGCTTATTATCCCCTCATTACCAATCAGGAGGGTTTTGTGTTCTCGGTAGTCTTGGTAGCAGCGTAGGCATCCCGTTTGTGGATGCCGCAGGCACGCCTCATGCGATGCCAGCTATGCTGTGTGCAAGTTCTGCCTGAATGCACCCTTCGTTAATCCTCCAGGCACCTGCCGACGCATTCGCAGCGCATGTGGCGTAGATGTTCGTCTGTCTTATAGAAAGAACAAGGCAACAGTGCATAATGCACGATTTGTTTGTTCCTTTGTTACTGAACAAGAGAACATCAGTCGAACGTGTACTTGTTCTATCTACTATTTGTATCGCATATGAACATGTGGAGGAACCCGCGATGACGAAGCGCCCAATCGCTTCCGACGATGATCTCGATCCAATTGATCAGGACGATCAGGATGAGCAGCGCTACGATGTTGATGAAGAAGTGGAACCCGGCTTCGAGCGTATTCGCCGCAATACCGGTAAAACGCTCAATCCGAAGCAGGATCGCCGTCAGCAGGATAAGGAGTGGGGCAAGGCGATCAATAAGCACCACAAGGATCGTAAGCGCTTTAATGGGCCAGGGAAACCGTAGGAGTCAGGAAAAAAGTTCCGCTAATTGCGTGCAAAAAGTTGGTAAAGCAACATTTGCCGGATTCTGAATGTTGGCTCCTGGATACTCAGTTCTTGTTCCTGGCTCTCAGTTATCGGTATTCTGACTCCTGACTCCTGAATACTCGATTCTATCGGCGCACGAGCATCACAATTCCGGCGATAATCATCAGGATGGGGAACAGAATATCGGTTGATATGCCGAGGTATGGAGCGACGAACATCACACCCAGGATCATCAGTGCAATTCCGGCCCATTGCGATCCTTTACGCCGTGGCGGCGGAGCCACAGGTTGGGGCTGGATTAGCTCGCCGGTATATGGGTCGAAATTATAGGAACCGCTTGCCGGAGGCGGTGCATAGCTAGTAGAAGTCGTGGAAGAACCACTGCTTGGCGTCTGCCCTCGGCTGCCGAACGCTTCGCGGACATCACGCTCAACCCCTTGCCCAAAGGCGACAGCCTCCTCGCCGACGCTGTGAACCCGCTGTCGCCATTCCTCTGGATCACTTGGAAAGAGTTGCTGGTTGCTATCTGGGCCACTGCCCTTTGGCATGACGATCCACAGGATTGGGTACAGTAACACACCAATCCCACTCGTCAGGCTGACAAGCACAAAAATAAGGCGGACAATCACCGGGTCGATGGCAAAATACTCGGCAAGTCCCCCACATACACCGGCGACCATGCGATCTGTCCGGCTACGGGTCAAGCGTGGCTGCATCACTTCTATCCTTTCGGACGCGTTGGAAGCGTCCGTCTGTCTCAGATCAGTAAGACGTTAACAATCGATTGTTGGTTGCAGCGCGTGCTCCATCCTGGGTGTGACGTAAACTTCTGCGGCTGCGCTGCGTCCACGCGTATGGGCCCGACCCACGTGTCGGCCCGCGCTGTTCCGCACTGGTTGGCGGACCCATGGGTCCGCACCCGACCATTCCAAAAGAATACGTCGCACCCCTCCATCCTGGGTGCCGATCAGCGGTATGGTATACTGATATTCAATAGCCGATAGACCGATAGCCGATATCTCAGCGAGAATGTTCTTTCATGCAGCAGTGTGCATACCGCACAGGCGCTAACTTAGGTTCAGGTACGGCAAATATAGATCATGGAGTTGCTCATGCGACGAATCGTCAGTATCAGCCTTGGATCATCCAGGCGCGACTATCAGTTCGTCACGATCATCCTCGGCCAGGCTGTTGAGGTTCGGCGTATTGGCACCAATGGCGATGTGGAGCTAGCTGCTGCGCTGGTACGCGAGTATGATGGTAAGGTCGATGCGATTGGTTTGGGTGGCCTGACGCCGATCTTCCGCGTTGGTGCGGCGCGCTACCCACACCACGAGGCGCTGCGTATTGCGGCGGGCGCACGTCGTACTCCAGTGACAGATGGCGGCGGTTTCAAGGCAACCCTCGAACGCTGGGCGGTGCAGCGCGCCAATGAGATCCAGCGCGGTATGTTCAACTACCGGCGGATCTTGATCACATCGGGGATCGAGCGCTATTCCATGGCTCAGGCGCTCTCGCAGTATGAATCCGAATTGCGCTTTGCCGATCCAATCATTCATAGTGGGCTGCGCTTTCTGCCGCCACCCCGTTCGCTCAAGCAGCTTGAGTTGTATGCCGCAACAACACTGCCAATCACGGCATTGCTGCCCTATAAGATCCTGCATCCGGTTGCGCTTGGCACCGAAGGGCATGATCCGCGAGCCGAAAAGCTGTTTACCTGGGCCGACATCATTGCTGGCGATTTCGCCTATATTCGCCGCTTTGCACCACACGATCTACGCAATAAAGTCATTATTACCGATGATCCGGCACCAGATGAGATTGCCGATCTGCGCGAGCGTGGCCTGGCAACACTCGTGACGATGACGCCACCGCTGATTGGGCTAGATGGCGCTCCAGTTTCGCGGCCATTTGTCGCTACCGATGTGCTTGAGGCGCTGGCAATCGCCATTATGGAGAGTGGTGCAAACCCGGATGAGGCCAGCCTGATTGATTTCATTGATCAGGCCAAATGGGGGCCAACGGTTGAGCGGATGAGCACGGCACCAGAGAAGACCAAGTTTGCATTTGTTATTCATCCGCTCTCAACGCGCTATATTAGTAACGATCCGCGCTTTCGCTTTACGCGCTACCTGCCGCAGCGCCTTGTTGAACGGGTTGCGGCGCACTTCCCACCGATGTATCTCTCGAAGATGAAGGGCATTCGCTCGAAAGCGACTGGCGAGGAACTCGAAGGCCTGCTGTTCACCCTTGGCGCAACGCCGCGTGAACTCATGCGCCGTGATACATCGTTTACCTACCGTCGGCTAATCAAGTGTGCGCGCATGGCCGAACGTATGGGTGCCAAGATTATGGGCCTCGGTGCGTTTACCTCAGTTGTTGGCGATGCTGGCATTACGGTTGCCCAGAAGAGCGCGATTGGGATCACATCTGGGAACTCGCTGACGGTTGCGGCAACCCTGGAGACGGCCAAGCGCGCCGTGTTGCTGATGGGTGGTCGTATCGATCATGGCCGCGCTGTGGTTATTGGTGCAACTGGCTCGATTGGCTCTGTGTGTGCGCGGCTGCTGGCGCAGGCAGTCGGTGATGTTGTGCTGGTCGCGCCGCGCCCAGAGCGGCTTCTGGCGCTCAAGCAGTTGATCGAGAAGGAAACGCCGGGTGCCAGAGTGGTGGCAACACCGCATGCCGATGCCTATCTTGGCGATGCCGATCTGATTGTGACGACCACCTCGGCACTGACCGGCAAGGTCATTAATGTCGATAAACTCAAGCCCGGCGCTGTTGTCTGTGATGTCGCTCGCCCACCGGATGTTCAGGAAGCGGATGCCGTGCGCAGGCCAGATATTCTTGTGATCGAATCGGGTGAAATATTATTGCCTGGCGAACCAGATTTCGGCTTCGATATTGGCCTGCCACCAGGCACCGCCTATGCTTGCCTCTCGGAAACGGCGCTGCTGGCGATGGAAGGCAAATTCGAGGATTACACGCTTGGGCGCAATATTGAGCTTGATAAAGCCAAAGAGATGTATCGGTTGATGAAGAAGCATGGGCTGGAATTAGCTGGCCTGCGTTCATTCGACAAATACATTACTGAGGCCGATATTCTTGAGAAGCGCCGTTTGGCCGATGCCCGCCGCCGCGAGTTGGGCATGCCAGTTGAGGATGAGACAGATGCGCGAGGCATCGCCCCCGTCCGTTGATCTGCCTGGTGATCGCCGGTACGATACCTCGCGTCTAGTAATCGCACCTGTTCTAGAAAGATGTGCATGAAGCAATCGACCAAGCTATTTCTTGATATTTTGATGGGGGCGGTGATCCCCATTCTGATTCTCAATAATTTGACCAAACCACTTGGCGCACCAACCGCCTATGTGTTGGCGGCGATGATACCGGTTGGCTGGGTGCTGATCGATCTGCTGCTGATCACGCGAACCTTCAACTTCATCACCAGCTATTCTGGCCTGACCGCAGTACTACAGGGCGGCCTGGCCTTCTGGTTTGTTGATGGGTTTCTGTTTGCAGTCAAGGATACTGCCGGGTTGTTGGTGACGATCCTGGTGTTTGGTGGTTCGCTGTTGATTGGCCGACCGATACTGACCTTCTTCTTCCGCCAGGTGGTCAACCCCAACACACCCGAACACGAAGCAGCCCTCAAGCGCTTGTTTGCGGAACCGGATGTGCCGCGTGCCTTCCTGATCGGAACGCTGATTATTGTGCTGCAGAATAGTATCGCAGCAGCAATCAACTTCATACTCAATATGCAGATTGTGGTTGCGACATTTGGCACAGAAGCCTTCAACCAACAGGTGGCGCAGGTCAATACGATTACCAGGATTGCCTTTCCATTGATGGCGATTGTTGGCTTTGGCCTGGGATTATGGCTGGTCTATCGGGCGATCTACCGCCATTTGCCATCAGAAGAGGGTAAAAGCCAGTTCGAGAGCGAATTTTGGACGCTGGTTGAGCTGCGCGAACATGGAGCGAGTGGCCTTCCCAATAGCGAATAATGGGTGAGCAACCATGCAACCGGTAGCCGCAGGCTGAAGCCTGCGGGGCCTGGTGTTATACGGGCGTCAAGCACCTGAGTGTCATCTTCTGCACACCCACGCGGTATCACTCAGCGCACAGTTTTGGTATAACAGAGGCATGGAACATTCCGAAAGGGGCTTCCCATGCACTCGAACTTTCGCCACCCACATGCCATCGTGCTGACCACGCTCGCTCTTGGTTTTGCCGCCGATCTGCTGTTCTATAATCGGATTCCTGGTATCTCCGTACCCCTCTTTATTGCGCTGTGTGTCGCAGGGCTGTACCTATTTAGTCGTGCTGAACAACGCTTCGCAACCTCAGGCAACCGCTGGCTTGGCCTGGCTGCGTTGTTGTTTGCCACGCTAACGGCTGTGCGTGCCGAACCGACACTGGTGTTCCTGAATGCAACAGCCTGCATAATACTCATTCTGCTGCAAGTTGGGCTGTTTCGTGGGCCGCTGCTGGCAGGGCTAACTGGCGCACAATATCTGTGGGCTAGCATTGTAGCGATGTTCGATATTGGCATTCGTCCGCCGCCAGCCATCCTACGGGTATTTGCAGCGCTAACGCCGCGTGGCGAACGATTGCGCCTACTGGTACCAATTGGGCGTGGGCTGCTCCTGGCATTCCCAATTATTCTTGTGTTTACGCTGCTGCTGATGGCCGCCGATAGTATTTTTGCAAGCTATGTGGTACAAGCATTTTCGTTCAGTTCCTGGTTCAATGGTAGCGAGATCATCTCACATATCTTCCTGATTGGAATAGCGATCTGGGTGTGTAGTGGTGCGTTACTCACGGCATTGCGTGATCAGGCAGAACAGGCGCCAGCGGAAGGAGCCACACAGGTATTGCCACATGCGCCATGGCAATTGGGCTGTGTTGAGGCGCTGACGGTGCTGATCCTGGTTGATGTGCTGTTTGCTGGGTTTATGGTTATCCAGGCAGCATACCTGTTTGGTGGGCTGTACATGCTCACACAAAGCGGGATGACCTATGCCGATTATGCGCGGCGTGGCTTTTTTGAACTGATTGCCGTGGCCTTTCTATCGATTGGGCTACTATGGTTGCTGGTCAATCGTACGCGCCGTGATGTGGCCTGGCATAGTCCAGCGTTTCATAGTGTCGGAGCGCTGCTGATCTTTTTGACGCTGGGGTTGCTTGGTTCGGCCTTTCAACGCATGTGGTTATATGAACAGGCCTATGGCTTTACTCATCTGCGCATCTACACACATGTGTTTATGGTTTGGCTTGTTGTGCTGCTCGGGTTGTTATTGGCAACAATGGTTTCTGGAAAGCTACGCTGGTTTCCATTCGGCGGGTTCGTCTCGGCCCTGGTTGTTCTCGCGCTCCTAACCCTGGCTGATCCCGAAACGATCATTGTGCGTGCGAATGTGGCCCGCTTTCAGGCTACTGGCAATCTGGATCTGATTGGTGCTGGCAATGATCAAACTGAGGACAGCTATGGCAGCTACCGGCCAAGTCGCGCAATCGATACCGGCTATCTGGCGCGGCTCTCGCCCGATGCAACCCCGGCCTTGATCGAGGTGCTGCCAACCTTACCACCCGCAGAGCAGGCAACCATCCGGGAAGGGCTGGAAGAGCAGCGCGCCTGGTTGCAGCGTGAGGCTGAGCACAGTGGTTGGCCTGGTTGGCACTTCGCCCGTTGGCGAGCATGGGCGGTGTTGGAGTAGTATCAGGAGTCAGGAGTCAGGAGTCAGAATGGCGCTTCGGTAGAGACGCTTCGTTGGAGCGTCTAAACTGAACGCACCATGAAACCCGCAATGTCGATGGCCGTGGAGACGCAAAATCTTGCGCCTCTACGGCCCGACAATCCAGCGACTGAACTCGGATCATAATCATGATTGGCTGTACGTGGTTGTTCTCGCGTTCCTTTATTATCGGCTATCGGCTAGCGGCTAGCCGCTAGCGGCTAGCGGCTAGCGGCTAGCCGCTATTACTCCACCACCGCCACCATCTCGATCTCAACCAGCATATCCGCGTCGATCATCTCGGCCCGCACCAGTGTGTTGGCTGGCCGGATTTCGCTAAAGATTGCCCCATGTGCCCGTGCGACTTCTTCCCAATCATCGATAGCGCGTACAAATATGCGGGTGCGAACAACATCCTCCAGCGTAGCGCCCGCCTCATTCAGCGCCCGCTCAATCTTCCGAATAATATAGGTTGCCTGTGCGCCAGCATCGCCAGCATGCTGGACATGCCCCTGCTCGTTTGATGCGGTTGTGCCCGACACATACACCGTATTGCCCACACGAACGGCGCGTGAATAGCCAGCCATGGCTTCCCAGGGTGTGCCAGATGAAATCTTGGTGCGTGGCATATGCTACTCCTTCTTTTTAGCTTTCAGATCGCCAGAAAGCAGAATGACGTTTCCGTCTGGATCTTTGATCATTGCAAAACACATTCCGAAGCTGGTTTCGTAGGGAGCGCGATGGCTCTGGTAGCCAAAATTGGTAAGCTCCGTATATTTTTCAACGACAGCATCACGCGTCTTCAGGTAGAACTCATAGATCGCTGGGTAGCTATCCGATGCTTCCAGGTGTTCCGAATGATTATTCTGAACAAACCTGGGATCCCAACGAGCTGGCCGCGAGTCAAGGAAGAAGGTCAGTTCGCCCATCTTGACCTCAACATGCGTCTTTTCTTCGCTCTGTTCGGGGATAGCAAGGCCAAGCCGCCGATAAAATTCCAGCGCTGCGTTCATATCCTGGACAATCAGGCCGATCATGAAGAGTTCGAGCGCCATGATGGTGTTCCTTTCGCATTCTAATCAGCATTTAGCATTGGAGTCAGGCGTCAGCAGTCAGGCGTCAGGAGGTAGCCATCAGCGTTTTTTCGGTAGAGGTCGTCGATCGCTTCAGCCTGACGAAAGTTCGTGTTTAATCCAATGACTTCAATCTGAATCGTATTCTGACTTCTGACTCCTGACTTCTGAATACTCGTTAGCGCCTCACAAACTGGAAATCGCAAAGGCCATCGCCTAGCCCAATTGCGTGTGGCCGAATGAGTTGATGGGTTGGGTGATCATCCATGAAGCGCTCATCGGTCTCACAGAAGAACGGGATGAGTTCGGGAGCGCCGCTCTCCTGCATGGCACGGCACCAGTTGCAGCCAGTAATCTGGAAGCGCACACTATCGGGTGTGTAGCTGAGTAGCTGGCCCTCACACGAGAAGAAGCGCATGGCGAGGGCAAAGCTGTGTTCTAGCTCTTCTGGCGCTGCCCAAAAATCAGGTGGTGGCGGGCTGGTCAGTATCAGTGGTTCATTGGGTGAGAGTGCTTGGGTGGCTTGTGCTTCTTGTGCTGCGCCATGGCTGGTTCGGCCCGAATCAATAATGGCTACACGCATAATCGCCAGAGCGCGTTCGCGTTCACAATAGTGCAGCAGTTGATGGTACACTGCCACAAATGGGTGCAGTTCGGCAGTCAGTGCAGCCAGATCTCGCGGCCCGGATGGCAGTGTTTGTGGAAGGTTGGCAGTGCCACTAGCACGCATCACAACATCGGCGGTTGGTTCGCCTAGTATGGCAGTGATTGCGGCGTGGCAGGCCGCCGATTGAAAACGGTTTGCTCGTATACTCATACGCGGTATGATACTCCTCGCGATTACTGATCTATCCGCAGATTACACAGATTACGCAGATTATGCAAGTGGAGAGGCAAAGCCTCGCCAAAACCCACC
>Ga0163144_10019484_pt1 | contig 13644 bp, 23 predicted proteins | sample OliLak19BULKMAT1_FD_123175 | JGI IMG/M metagenome (GOLD analysis project Ga0163144, IMG submission 123175) | Freshwater microbial mat bacterial communities from Lake Vanda, McMurdo Dry Valleys, Antarctica - Oligotrophic Lake LV.19.BULKMAT1 | ecosystem: Environmental > Aquatic > Freshwater >... | reverse complement strand
AGAATAAACCTGAACGACTGCCGCCCAAGCCGATACCACGTCCTGCAACGCTGATGTCTTGACAGGGAAATCCTCCAAAAATGATATCGATTTCTGGCAGCATATTTCCCTTGAGCGTTCGCACGTCATCCCAGATCGGCGCAACGGGCAGCCTTCCGTCTCGCATTCGTGAGAGCAAGACCGCCTGAGCGTATCTGTCGTTTTCACAATAAGCGACGGTCCGGACCCATGGTTCCAAAGCGAGTGAGATTCCTCCGATACCGCTAAATAAATCCAAGCCATTCACGCCCCACCAAAATCAATTTGCTCGCGCATGAAACCCACTACGGTGCATGGGTCGCACCAAGTAGCGTTATTTCCGCAATTACATAACTTATTAAGCGCAAAGCGTGCTCGCTCCAGTGCGTCGATTAGAATCAGCGTTGTCTCAAGTGTTTTCCACTCTTCACGAGTCATCGTTACTGCTCTGGGAATATGCTCCGCAGAAGTCATCATCCTTGCTCTGTCGGGAGCGTCGGACAACCTCGCCTCAGCGTCCGCTTTCAATTTTGTCAGATTGACTTTATTCATGCTCATCCTTATCCATGCTTTTAGCTTTAAGCCCCTCTGTTTGCGCATAATAGCATGTCGCACTCAGTGCGTGTCGGGGCTCTTCACAAAATCTATGGTGCTGTTCGCCCATGCAATACAAAAGGCACAATCGATCAGCGGCATCCTTAACGGATTCTCTCAAGTGATAAATTGCTGCTAGCATTTCCGAATCTTTATTCATGCTCATTTTTCACCAAATTTCCTTCCCCGCTTTTCGCGATAAAATTATAACCAAAAACTGATTTTGCTTCTACGAAGTAAAGCCAGCAAGTTTTTCTCCATTGCCGATGCGTGACCACGCCATCGATGGGCGAAAGTTTAAAACGCAAGGCTCGCACGTGGTCGCCCACTCGAAACTTTGGAGCTGGAAGTGCGGGCGTGTCCACTTTAGCGCGGAATGGAAACATCATGTGTCCTTGAGCTGCAAATTAATTTTCATCAGGTTGATCATCTGAGCTGCGCAATTACATGCGGCGTTCACCGTGGACGGGTTTACGTTTTCACTTGTTACGTCTTTCATTAATTTCAATAAATGCTCTGCCACATTCATCGATAAGCTTTTCGATCGATCCATCCCCTCTGGCGACCGCCCAGACAAGGCGCTTGAGCCCCCAAGTCGGGTCGATTCTTTTAGCGCGTTTTCGATTGGCAACACACTTTTGTTTCTTAACTCGATCTTTGTTTCGCTCATAAAACCTCCTATGCAATCCATTTTTCGAAGCACGTTTCATTAAGTCGCGCCATTTGTCCGGGTTCTTCAAGCGCCACTCGTTCATGCGCTTTGAATGATATAATTTTGGCTTCGATGCCGCCCAGGATTTCCATTTCTCGCGCTCCTTTTCTCTGACGCCTGGTCTCTTTCGCAATTCGCGCTGATAAGCATTTTTGAACTCTCGTGAGCCTCTGACAAACCCTGCTAATACTAACTTTATAGTGATCGGCGATCTCGGCTTCATTGTACCCATAGTGATAAAACAACTGGCTCATTTCTCTATCTGTCCGGTTTGTAATGCTTCGCAAGCTTCCAATACAATCGATTCGAGTTTCCAAATAGCTTCCCATATATCCGTGATGAGCAGGTTCATATGCTCCCGTTCCAATAGAATCGGCGTTCTCGAAGTTTTGTCTTTGAGTATGGCTGCGAACCCTTTTGTCACCCCTAGTTCGGCGTAAATAGTCGATAACAAACTGATCAATGGTTTGATGTTGGGCTTTTCCTTCGAGCATATAAAGGCAATATTCCTGAGTGCAATCATCTGTGTCGGAGATAAAACCAAACTTTTGGAGCGACGCTTGGATGCGGCCTTTAATTGTTTTGTAACTTCTTTTTGGACGTTCATTCATTTTTCCCCTTAGTTTACTTTACTCAAGAGTTGCGCACGGCTTTTCACGCTATGCTTTTTGTATATATTTGTAAGATGAAACTTCACCGACGCAATCTCAATGAACATTTTGGCGGCCACTTCTTTATTCGTTAAGCCCTGACAAACTAAAGCGAAAACTTCAGCTTCGCGGGGAGTGAAGGGTTTTTGCGCGGCTATGGGCATGGGGAGTCCTCGGCGCGAGGTGCTTTAATTTCCAATTTTCCAAATAATTTGTCATGGGCCACTATGGTTGCAGTTTCTCTGCTGAAAAAAACGTGGGCGTCTTTTCCCCACTGATTCTCAATAATTTCTCGAATATATTCTTCGGTTTCAAAAAGTATTTCTTCTGCTTGATGGATGCCGATCAAGTTACTCCATGTTTCAACCATCTCTTTCGCTCCCTCTAGAGTGATCTTTCTTTTCTGATCATCAACGGCCATTTTATATATCGCTTGGTTGAGGTTTGCTTGCCGATTTAGTCTTTTGTAAGTTTCTTGGATCTTTGACAAAGTTGTTCCATGCTTTCGGCAGGCTTCCTCTAAAATTATGGACGTGTTGTCTTTTTTGGCCATGACAAAACCTCCGCTTCCGGAACGATTACCTTATCTTGAAGAGCGGACTCCACAATTTTAGAACAAGCAAAATCGACGTCTAAGAATATTTTAACTCCGTGTTTGCCCCACCGATTCTTTTTGGCTTCAAGGTAAAAAACCTTTGATTCTTCTGTCAGGAACAAAAGTGTTGAGACGGACTGCATAGACCGCTTGCTCGCTTTTGGATCACCGTCGTCATTTGCTTGCGAGAGAATAATTACGTGGACGTTGTTTTCTTTTGCAGACTCTTCAAAGAACTCCACAACTTTTTGAATCTGTCGCCATTCATCGTCTCGAGTCCTAAGGACAATTTTCTGGTCGTAATCAATGATAAATAACTTACAGCCCGCTTTTGCTTTGGATCTTATTTCCGCTGAAATTTGAGCAGCATCCCATTTGGTGCCATCGGAAACATAGAGCGCATGCATCTGGCACAGCTCTTCAATATGCTTATCAAGATAATTATCTCCTTTTTCGATCCAGTCCTCAAACTTCATTCCTGCTTTGGCCATAAGAATTTTTGCAAGCATGTCCTCAAAGGTCATTTCCATATTGAAGTAGGTAATTGGAAAACTTTTGCGAGCAGATAAAGCCAAGTTAATTGCGAGCGTAGTTTTCCCACGACCCGTTGCGGCAGTAATCATAGTTAGGCGCCCAGGATTGAAGCCGCCAATGGCCCGGCTAAGGCGCGACCAGCCTGGGATTGATACCAAGGCTACCCCTTCCTTAATTTTTGCCGCTTGAGCCAAGCAGAGGCCCTTAAAACTCATTCGGTCATCACGCATGAACTTCGATGAGGCTTGTTTTTGCAGAAAGTCGCGGCAAACCTCAAAAACTGCTAACGGGTTTTGATTGAGTTTGTTTTTCAATTCTTGCGCCGTGCCGTACGCGATGAAGCCGGTCATTGCAATTTTCAATTGCTCCGGTTCGGTCGGTAACAAAGTAGTTCCCTCAAGGGTTTCAAAGGAACTTAGCAAGTCTACTTGCGCTCTCGAGTAACCCCCACTCTCGGCGGCAAGTTCAAAGTCCTGAATCAGCATCGATCCTCGGCACGAAGGGAACAGTCGCGGGTGGATGCCAGACTCAAGCAGGTAATCTCTGAGCTTCGGAACAAAGAACCAAGCCTTTGCGAGAGATTCGAACGCGGATTGATAATTTTCGTAATTCATGGCCCGGCCTGAATTTCACGAAACTGGGTTTGCTCTTGCAGAGTTTCGCGGCGGAGTTTTATTTCTGATCTGAGTGATACTTTGAAATAGTGAGCCCTCTCCCCGCCTTCGAGGTTTCGAGCCTTCCCAAACGAGAACCCAGAGAACCAAAACTTGTACACGTCGAAGTCATCCTGGAAAGCCTCGCGCGTTTCGGCGGCAATGCTTTGAAGAAACACCCGGTCAGGAACCAAGGGAAACATTTCTTCCACGAATTTTTTGTGAAAATCGGAAAACCTAGATTCAAACTTTTCTGTCGAGTTTATTGCTTCCGGTTTCTGGATCGAAGAGAGAACCTTGGTTTCTCCCGCACCCTCTTCCGTATTTCTCTTTTCTCTTTTCTCTTTTCTCTGTTCTCTGTTCTCTTTACTCTCTTCTCTTTTCTCTTTTAAGTCAGGGACTGACTGGCCCCTGGTTAAGGCCTGATCAGGGGCTTTCCAGGAATCAATTTCCTGATCCTTGGTTTCTAAAAAGTCCTGAAACCTACTTCTAACTTTTAGACCTCGATCTGATAACTTGAGGCCTTCGGTAATACGTAAGACTTTTCTTGCAGCGTTAACGTGTGCTGGAACTTTTGGGGAGAGGGTCTTATAAATGCGCTTTAAGGTCCCTGGAACCCAGATGATATCCTCGTCGATCCAAAAAACCCTCCCGGTGAAACACTGGTCAAACTCTTCTCTCGTTATCCCTTCGCCAATATCGTTGGAAAATTTGGTCAAACTAATCCTACGGTCGCCACAACCGTTGACGGTGTCGCAGAGATATTGCCAAGCACATTTCATTTTTGGGGATAGTTTTAGAAACCAATCATCCTCCCATTTATCCATGTCAGTATAACGGTTCGCCACTAGATCCCCCCGGACGTGTCTAAAGTTGAGAATTTAAGTTCTGGATTGGAATGCCGATAAGCGGATGGTAAGCTTGAAAAAAGCCCACGCACTTCGTCGCCCGCTTTCCCTCGCCCCGACCGCTTCAAACGAATAAAATATCCGCGACTATCGTAAGCAAAATGCTCTCTTAAAAGTTTCTTCGAAGGAAGTGGTGTTCTTTTTGTCATATTAAAATGGGATATCATCAACGAGCGATGGCGTGACCTGGCCCTCATCCTCGAGCGACAAAAGCTGAAGCGACTCAAGAGCCTTCATCGTTTTATCACTCGGCGCTTTTGGAAGCGGAAAGATCGCGTATTCTGTATCGTGGATTGAGCTTCCCGTTCGTTTGATTTTTATCACGGTGTTTTCAAGCTCATAATCCTGACTTAGTTCCTTGAGGGTTTTATACATTGCAGGGCCCTGCTCGAGAATTTTCGGTTCTAGATTGCCCTCCGCATCCATAGTTACGAAATTTACTCGAAAACGAAACTTTGCTTTCGCAGTTCCCTCGGCGACGATCGTGGAAACTTTATCCGTCCAGGTTTGATAGAAGTCCCTAACTTCACCTCTGAGGATTCCAAGAACGGCATCTCCATCTTTCAGCTTCAAAAACTTTCCGCCATCGGCCTGTGGATTCTTATCAAATTTCATCATCACTATTCTCCCTTTGTTTTGTTGTTTAGAACTAATTTAGTTTTGACGTTAATAATTTCTTTTCGTTTGTCAGACACATGAGTAACCGTATCGCTCCCATCAACCTTCGACCAAAGATGCTCAAGCGTAGGCTTTGGCAACAACCCTTCAGCCTGCGCAACGGAAAGCAGCTTTCTTGTGTAGGCCAGCTCTTGCAAATTCTGCTTTAAATAAACTTCAGCCTCAGCTTCGTTTGACCAAATGCGGCTCCCGCGGCCAGCGACTAACTTTAAGCCCTCAATCTTTTCACCAGATTTTAAGCGGTGGAGAGCCAAGCGCTTCACTTCAGCGAGAAAGTCCTCAATCTGAGATTGATGCTCAACTATTCTAGCAATCTGCACGTCCGAGACCGTTTCAAGGGCTGGAAGAGTGATTGCTTTTTCTTTTGTCGATATCATGAGTGACCGCTCAACAATTTCAGCTTGCTTAGGACAAATGCCCTTCGCAGGACAATATTGACAATGGTCGCCCAAGAATAAAGGAGCATCACTCCGCTCTGTCAGTCTTGCAGCTTCGGCAATGATGGGCGCCCACGCTAAAAGATGATCATTAGTGATTGTCCACGTTCGGATGGGCCCGTCTGCGTGAGGCGCGCGGGGCTGGATAATTACGAGTTCGACCTCTTCAAAATCCCACTTGTGCTTTAGAGCCGCGCCGAGAGCGTAAACTATTAATTGCTTATTCTCGCGCACTTCTACTCGAGAAAGCCCATATTTGAAGTCGGCAATGACAAGCCGTTTTCCTTTTTTGAAGACAGAAATATCTAGTGTTCCAAATATGTCTGGATGAATTTCAGAAAGATCTAAGCGAGTTTCGACTTCAACGACGCCGCCCATGTCGGTGCGTTTTTTTATAACGTAATCTAATGCTAGCAACACGCTCTCGGCCATTTCGGATGTGACGGTGACGCCGTTTATTTCTGAGCCGACAAAGCCGCGCGGGTTGTGAATTTCTAGCAAGCACTTTTCTAATAGAGAGTGAGCTGCGGTCCCTTCATCGGCGGCTGGGCTCGACTCTTGCTGTGGCGCTCGGAGCGATAAGTTTACAGAGCCGCTGCAAACCATCCAGCGTGCTGATGATGAAGGCGAGAGGCGCGCGTGTTTATTCTCTGTCATGGTCATAGTCGTTTTCCTCTCCAGAATTGTCATGATGGCAATCCAAGCAAATCCCGTTATCTCGGTCGTCATGTTGGCAACATTTCTGGCAATCAGGCCTTTCGCAGCCTTCGCACTCGGGCTTTTTCGCTAAAATTCGGGCGAGCCCCTGGCGTTCCTCTGGTGAAAATAATTTCATATAATTCTCAGCTTTCCGCGTGTTGCTTTCCAAATTCATATTTTTGTTCCGCTTCAGAGATCCAGCTTGCATCTGTCATTGCAAGTCGCAGCCCTTTGTAATTGCCCGTTAAAATTTCGTTGAGATTTTCCCACTTGTTGCCAAGGAAAAGTTCAACATCCTCGATGACGACGACATTCTGATGGCTCAAAAACCAAACGATATTTGTGGGTACTGCCCGACCAAGAACGCCAAGGTCCGTCACCGTCTCAAACGAGCCTGCTGTAGGGGCTGTAGGTTCAAAATCGGATGCTTGGTCCACTCAATCCTCCACGCGTGACGAAAAACGCCATTCAGTTCTGAAGGCTTTTCAGAAAGGCATTATTCACTCTCAAAATGTCTTGAAACCCTTTAAACTCAGGCCATTCAGGACGCTCGTCCTTTGGCTGTCACCATTGGGAAAAGATCGTCCTCTGAAATGCCCGTTGCTTCACATAAGGCATTGATCGTTGTTCGCCTCGGAGCCGACTTGTATCGGCCTGAAGTGACTTTTGCGATCCAGTCCATTGATACACCTGTATCCAGATACAACTGGGCACGGGCACGCTCGCCTTCTTTTTCAAGCCAGTTCTTTAAGCGTTTTCCATTCACTCTTCTCATAAATTGGATCTTATCACGAAAGGATAATTTCTGTACACAAGTATTATCGCTCAATGATAATATTTTTACAGTACTATTATGGTAACCTTAAGCCATGGATAACATTAAGAAATCCATCGGACGGAGAATCCGAAACAGGAGAGAGGCTCTAGGACTAAGCCAGGCGGCTTTATCGCTAAAAGTTAAGGTCACCCCTGTTAATATGAATCGAATCGAAATGGGCAAGCAGATGCCCTAACTTACAGCCCCCTTATAAATAAAACTTGACGCGTTACGGTTTCTGTACTACAATGGGTAAGTAATCAAGTAACCCAAACACAGGAGAATAAAATGAAAATGACTAAGGACGAATACAGGTTTGATGATGCTTATGGAACTGTCTCTAAGTTTTGTGCAGAAAGCGATGCCTATCTATTCAAATGCAGCTATCTAAAGGCTGGCATAGAGAAAAGTGATTCTGAAGCAGTTATGCTGGGAAAAATGGAAGAAAGATTGAGACAGGAAAGCGCAGAGGTTTTATGACTGCGGAAGTAAAGAAATTAAATCCATACGCAAAGCGAAACACAATTCAAGCGCGCGTGGACGAGGAAGAGCTCCGGGAAATTACAAAGAAAGCCCAGAGCTATTTTGATGGCGACATTTCTAGATTGATCAGGGAATCCCTGCGCGCGTACAAGCCAGCTAAGCGGGCTCTGACTAAATAACAATAACTTTTTATGCTTAAACCAAACAGGAGAATCTGAAAATGAAATTTGAAAATGTATTAAAAGGCTTTGCGTGTTTACTTCTCATTTCGTGTGGCGATAAGTCACCCGCGCCCGCGCCATTCGCTACCGGGAAAGCAATTGATTCGAGGTGGACGAGTGAAGGTGGCACCACGCTCGATTTTTCAAATATTCCCTTTCCGGGGTCTGCACCTATATCCTATCTTCTAAAAGATGGAGTTGCTTGCAATTGCACTCTGACAAACGCTGGCGATGCGACCTCTGGGTTTTACACAGTTACTCGTTGTTTATATGTCGCTGGAGGCCCCGAGGGTTCTGGAAATTCTAGCTGTACAGTGATTCAAGGGACTGGGACATACGCGATAAGCGGGTCAACTCTAACGATAAGAAATGCGACAACCGGGACCTCCTCGACCTGGCACAAGCCCGGCGCAAACTGACCTGGCACTACTTCACTTGCCGCGCCATCCAAAACAAAAACACACCCGCGACCACTCCAACTATGAAGCTTTTGAATTGACCACCACTTTCCGACTCAAGAGTGACGTTGGCCTCCTCGCACTCAGCAAGCGCAGATTGGATCTTGGGACGTTGCTCGAAGCAAGTCTGAAGGGTTTCGAACTTATACTTCGGAACAAGTGCGCCGGTGAATGGAGCAGGCCTGTTAATTTCCAGATGGATAATATCAGGGCTTGTTGTTGTTGTTGTTGTTTTTGCTTTCGTCGTTGAGCAGCTTGTTAAGACGATCAATATTGTCAGGCAGAGACTTTTCACGAATCAACCTTTCTGTCCGTTGGATTTCTTCCTTGAAAGTTTGTTCACGTTTTTTACGATCCGCTTCAATGCGATATTTGCGGTTTGCTAGTGCAATGATCACAGCGCCAATGCCCAAAACTATGCCGACAATTAGCTCTCTCATGCGATTTTTGTTTCTTTTAGAGTTTCAACTAGCTTCACTTCTCCAGTGGCCGCGAGCATTTTCCAATTACGAACCTGAACGTGGGCGCGCTCGTAGAATTTAGATCCGGGAGCGCCATACCATTCCAGAAAATCAGGAACCTCAGGGGCAAAGTGTTTTTCAAACCATGCACGATCATATAAATCCAAGCCTGGCGCCATGATAAAAACATCGATCGCGCATCCCCACGAATGAGCACTCTCCCCAAACCGCGCGCGTGATTTCTTTTCCTGATACATGAGTATTTGCCGAGCTTGTCCACGCCCCGCTTCCGAGCAATGAAGCACTGGGAATTTCCCGCGCATCATCAAGAACCAAGCTTTTAAGTTTTGGTGGAAGCCTGGATATTTCACGATCAAGTCCAGGCACGCGTCACAGTCGTTCTTATTTTGATGTTTCGCCATTTGCCCAATCTCCTATTTCCACAAAGTTTGCGCACGCAGGAAGGTCAGCGCCTAAAGGGAAAAGCATGAGGCGAATGCCAGCGAAAATGGCTTGTGCCCAGTAATCATGCTCTTGTGATTCGCAATCGCACTTTGCCCACATTTATTTGAGAGCCTCATCTTTTTCTAATTGTAGCTTTGAGTGTTTGAAATTCATGATGTCAAACGACACACCAAAGGCCGTGTAAATCCCAAGCACTGCAAGTGTTATTGTGTCACTCACCCCGGCACTGTGAAATGCAACGGGCGTGAGAAATGTCAGGCCCACCAAAATGAAAACGAGTTTTGCGGCGACACTTACTTTTTCAGGCGCGCTCAATTTATTTGCTTCCATCGTGCAGCTCCTTTTTGTTCATCACATAGTTTGAAAGGTCTGAGAGTTGACGGTTCACGGTTCTGTCTAGTTCATCAAAGCGGGTTTCGAATCTATCAAGACGCAAGTGCGCAGCCGATGCCTCACGCGCAATCACCGCGCGGTTTTTTGCTTCCTCAACTAAATACGCAAAGACGTTTTTTAGTTGGCCGAGCAGAAAGCCAAGTGCTGTTGTTAATAAAAAGGGGAAGGCTTTTTCGAGCACTTCCACTATCGAGGGCCCATGCAAATAACCTGCGCGTCTACCACGGTCCCAGCTACTCCAGTGCTTGCTACAATTCCCGAGAGCACGCACGCAGTAGCGGAAGAACATTGCATCATGACGCCTTTATCAATCGCGACGTTACTGTCTACGCTCGCAACACAAGTGGGCGCACTTGAGAAAACCCCAGACGTTAACGTCACAGAGCACGCACCGCTTGCAACGTTTCCGATTGATGAAACCCACGTTCCTAGTTGCGAAACAATAGCAGAACCAGCGTCACAGTTAAGTCTAGAGGCTTCAGTTCTTGTCACTCCCGCAGAACTATTGATGACAGAGCCAACGAGAAAAGGCGCGTTCATTGAACCGTAGTACTCTTCAACGATGATGGAACCTGCCGCCGATGTGAGTCCTGCGATTCCGCTCGTTCCTGCTCCTCCACCGGCAGCGGCAGGGCCGACGTTGTATGCATAGCTTGAAGCTACAGTGCCAGAAGATAGAACTTCAATGTACGCGCCGCCTCCGCCGCCTCCGCCAACACGAGCCGCACCTGCGCCATTAAAAGCAGCACCCGCTCCGCCCTCACCCGAAAATGCTACAACAGCACCAGTGCCGTTCTCAGGACCTTGGATTCCGGAAGAGAATGGAGTAGATCCGCCTTTTCCCCCGAGAGGACGATAAAAAGCGGCGGTGATGCTATTGATACTTGTTCCGCTACCCATTCCACCTTGCTGAGCTACCAGAGTATTCCACCCAGCCCCGACAGTTGCGGACCCACCTGCACCGCCGGCAACGTCACCACTTGTTGTGCCTGGTCCTGCCGACCCTTTACCTGCCGTCAAAGTTCCAAATGTCGTATCACTCGCCGAAGCTGATCCGTTTGCACCGTTTCCTGTACCGTCCGAAGATCCGCCGCCACCGCCGCCTGGGCCGACCATACGAACACGAATCCAACTAACTCCAGCAGGAGTAGTGTAGGTTCCTGAGCCCGACGTGAGCCTCTGAATTGTTGGAAGCCTGTTTTGATTTGGATTAAAAAGAGTTTCCGAAGCCGACGGAAATCTTTTTACTGTGATAGCAAATGGGACGACTGAGGCTTCAATGAAAGCTGAAGCCGATGCCGCAGAAGAATACTGTTGCACTCTGAAGGTGATATTTGCTTGCGCAGTCGTGTAACAAATGTAGCCAGGAATGGCGCCGCCAGTGTTGTAGATCGTTGAGCTAGTGAAAAATCCAAGGTCTCCCTGGAGCGCAGTCGTTCCATCGTGCCACCTAAGCGAGGTTCTTCCAGAGGCGCTAGAGGATTGACCGATAAGTCCGGTCGCTGATATTTCGTAACATCCTGGAGGAATAGATACGAAGGTGATCGCTGGGATCTTTGTGGCAGGGACCGAGGCGTTGAGTGTTACCGACGGGGAAGAGCAGTCAGCATCTAAGGCAATGTCAGCGTAAGCTGAGTTTGCGGCGCCATTCCATTGACAGCTTGCAGTTGCCGCGTAACTAGCGGTCCCGTAAATCGAAGCCTGACTCACTTGCGAAACATTAAACCCTTCAGCCAGTCCAAAAAAGCAATCGTCTACATACGCAATCACGCTGTTGGATTGAGATAAGAATCTTGGCGTGAGCGTCCCACTCGCTGGGAAAATAAAGTTTACAGAGTAGCGAATAAAACCAGTGGCCGATGACGGAACAACATCGGTCGCGGCATTCGGACTGATAACATTCGTGGCATCAAACACTTGTAATTTAAGGTCAGTCGCTGCTGTTTTCACAGCGCAAGACAACACTCCATTTCGTCCAGACAGACCGTCATTTGAGGTCACGGTCGTTGCTGTGAAGCCTAAAGTTTGAGATGTAGCGGTCGGGTCCCAAGAGGCCGAGGCCACACCAGGCGGGACGACATTGCCAGCACCCGTTTCACGTTGGAAAGTTCCCGCACTTGCAGTCCACCCGGTCGTTGCCGCTTCAAAAGAATTGTTTGATATTAAGTTTTGGCCGCCAGCGTACAAGCCGCCTGCACCGCCAGCGGTCACCCACGTCGGAGCAGCGGTTCCACCATTGGATTGTAACACCTGCCCTGCTGTTCCATTTGCGAGTAATACAGTAGTGTCTGCTGCTGACTGATAAGGCACGGTGCCGCCAGTGCCACCAGAAATATTTGTTGCGGCAACGGCGGTCGCGGCTCTTAAATTATTGACTGCTGTTGTAGACGACACGACCAGCGGCGCCGTTCCAGTTGCTACTGTCGAAGTGAGTTGTCCGGAGACACTTAGACTTGTGCCAGTTGCGGCACCGATGACGGGTGTTGTGAGTGTTGGAGTTGCTTGCATAACAAACACAGATCCAGTGCCTGTCTGGGAAGCAACGGCGGTCGCATTACCAACAGACGTTATCGGCCCCGTGAGATTGGCGTTTGTGTTTGCTGTGATGTTGGTCAGAGTATTGGTCGACCCACTTATTGATTTATTCGTGAGAACATCGCTTGTCGCACGCCCGACAAGCGTGTCCGTCGATGTTGGAAGTGTCAGCGTCCCAGTGTTTGAAATAGTAGAAAAAACAGGAGTTGTAAGCGTAGGGCTTGCTTGCATAGCAAACACAGAGCCAGTGCCTGTCTGGGAAGCTACAGACGTAGCATTACCAACAGACGTTATCGGTCCAGTGAGATTGGCGTTTGTGTTTGCTGTGATGTTAGTCAGCGTATTGGTTAGCCCACTGATTGACTTGTTGGTCAGCGTTTCAGATCCGGTCAGCGTTGCAGTTTCAAGCCAGAAAGATCCGTTGAAAACACTCAAGAAGTTTGTCGAGGAATTATAAAGTAACAAGCCCGTGGTGGGCGAAGTGATGGCATCCCTCTGCGCAGTGGTCATTCTTGGGATGAGCGCCCCTTGAGTTGTTGACCTCGCATCGAGCACCGCTTTTGAATTAATCGCAGTATTCGCGCCCACTGTCAGCGTTCCCGCATTCAACTTTTGATAAGTCTGCGCTGATGCTCCAAGCGGAAGCATCATAACAAGAATTAAAACTAAATTAAACCGGGATAAGTCTGCGAGATAATTTGATCGTGCCATTGCCTGCTCCTGAATCCAAAGCAGCCCTGAGTTGGACCACTGTTAACGTTTGAGAAAGTGAAAGTGTAACGCCGTGAGATTCGTCTGAAAGAGATACGCCAAGGGCTATTCTTCCCACCCCTGCTAAACTTTGAATTGCAAAGGTAAAACTAGAAAACACCGTCGAGCCTCTAATAATTTCGCACGAATAAAATGCAGAAGAATAAGAGGCCAAGTTAACGGTCTGTGTTGATAAATCCGCTGCGGCCTGCCCGTCCGTCACAGCGTGCGCAATCCAAGCACTCGCATCACCGCTGCCCGTACCAGCCGCATCATAGGGAACCACGATGTTGTCGCCCGTCCACTGGATTACATCAGCAGAATCTTTGAGCACCACTTTATAAGTGCCTTCATTAAAATAAATAGAGGCTTCACCATTTGCGTCCAAGATCACTGGATTGGTGTTCGGCGTTCCTGAGTTGTCTTGATATGAAGCTATCGCAGTTACAGAGCCCGCAACGTAGGTGAAAACTTTCCCGCCTGCAAGCGGGCCACCATTGGCGTTAAAGTATCGCGCCCTGATATTTGGAATAAGTTGATAAGCCATTTCTTATCCTCTCCCAGCTAGCTTTTGTTTTAATTT
>Ga0163144_10019483_pt1 | contig 13644 bp, 12 predicted proteins | sample OliLak19BULKMAT1_FD_123175 | JGI IMG/M metagenome (GOLD analysis project Ga0163144, IMG submission 123175) | Freshwater microbial mat bacterial communities from Lake Vanda, McMurdo Dry Valleys, Antarctica - Oligotrophic Lake LV.19.BULKMAT1 | ecosystem: Environmental > Aquatic > Freshwater >... | reverse complement strand
GGTCTCATCAAGAAGGGCATCGACGAAGGCGCAACGCTCGTCTCCGGCGGCCTTGGCCGTCCCGACGGTCTCAACCGCGGCTACTATGTGAAGCCGACCGTGTTCGCCGACGTCCGCAACGACATGACCATCGCCGTTGAGGAAATCTTCGGCCCGGTGCTCTGCATCCTGCCGTACAACACGGTCGACGAAGCCGTGGAGATGGCCAACGATACCGTCTACGGCCTTGCCGGTTACGTTCAGGGCCCTGCCAAGGAAGCCCACGCGATCGCCAACCGCATCCGCGCCGGCCAGATCAACGTCAATGGCGCAAGCCCTGACTTCGCGGCGCCGTTCGGCGGCTATGGCCAGTCCGGCAATGGCCGTGAATGGGGCGAGCATGGCTTCGAGGAATTCCTCGAAGTGAAAGCCGTGATCGGTTACGCGGTCGCCTGAGGCTTCGCGCCTGATTGAATACCCGGAAGCGGCAGCCCGAAAAGCTGCCGCTTCTTTTTTATCCGCTCACAGAGGAACTACCCCATGGCCCTGAAGCTTCATCACCTCAACGCCTCGCGTTCGCAGCGCATTGTCTGGCTGCTGCTCGAACTCGGCGTGCCGCACGAGATTGTCCACCACAAGCGAAACGAGACGACCCGGCTGGCGCCAGCAGACCTGAAGAATATCCACCCGCTCGGCAAGTCGCCGTTGCTGGAAGATGGCCCGGTCGTCATCGCCGAGACGGGCGCGATTGCGGAATACCTGCTGGCGAAGCACGACACCGGAAACAAGCTTCACCCGAAACCGGACTCGGCGGATTTCCCGCGCTATCTCGAATGGGTCCACTCGGCTGAAGGCGCGGTGTTCCTGCCGGGCCTGCTGGCGCTGTATACCGGCATGGCCGGCATCACCGAAGGCCCGGTCGCGCAGATGATCGCCAACGAGCGTGACAAGGTGGCCAGCTATGTCGAATCCCACCTGTCGAAGCACGCCTATTTCGCCGGGGACAGCTTCTCGGCCGCCGACTGCCTGATGGGCTTCCAGATCGTTATGACCGATGCGCAGGGCGGCCTCGCCAATCGGCCGGCGACCAAGGCCTGGCTGGACAAGGTGACGGCGCGGCCTGCCTACAAGGCGATGCTGGCGGTGGGTGTTTGACACACACCTGAATAGATCCGGCCGGGCGGCGCTTGGCCTTTCGCAAACTACTTTGTATTTCAAAGTTACTGTTTGCCGGAAAGGACACGCCGCCCATGAGCCTCGCCGAACTCAACGCCGCCCTGAAAGCCGGTCGTTTGGCCGCCTATGCCGAAGCGCGCGGCGGCTGGCCGGTGCCGCTGGCCGGCGCCGCCTACTGGCGCGCGCTGGCCTGGCTGGGCGGGGAAATGGACCCGGCCAAATGGTCGCTGCTGGCGGCGGTTATGTCGGGCGCGATCTTTCCGGTGGCCGTCGCCCTCGCGGCGATCTTCCGCAACCCGTTCATGAAGGTGCAGGTGCCGGATCAGGGCGTCGTCTTCATGGCGATGGGCGCGATGCTGCTGTTCTGGCCGGTGGCGATTGCCGCGATGTGGAACTTCAATGCGCTGACGCCGCTGATCCTGGCGATCGGCATGTCGGGCCACTGGCCAGTGTTTGGCTGGAGCTATGGGCGGCCCCTGCCCTTCCTCTTCCACGTGATCGTGCGGGCGATCGTCTCGTTCGGCATATGGCATTACCTGCCGGAGGGACGGTTTACCGTGCTGCCCGCCGCCGTCGCCGGGATCTATCTCGTCACTGCCGCGTTGTTGTTCATGGACAGCGGCGCTGTTGCCCGCCGCCTCACACAAAAGTGATGCCCGCTGTTGGCTGGCATTCAGCTTCAAGTGGGCACATATAAGTACGAACGGAATTGCGGAGGCTGCTCTCATGAAACGGCTGACATTTGCGGCTGCCCTGGCCGGCCTCGTGTTGCTCGGCGCCTGCGCCACGGCGACGCCCTATCAGGCGGCGGCCGGCACAGACCGCGGCTTTTCCGAGCAGAAGATCGAGGACAACCGGTTCCAGGTCCAGTTCGCGGGCAATTCGCTGACCGACCGCAAGACGGTCGAAACCTACCTGCTCTACCGCGCCGCCGAACTGACCAAGCAGAACGGCTACGATCATTTCCGGGTGGTGCGCCGCGATACCGATGCCAAGACCAAACTGGTCGGATCGCCGTCGGCCTATGACCCGTTCTATGACAACTTCTTCCTGAGCTACCGGTATTTCGGCCCGCGCGCCGCCTACTTCCACGACCCCTACCGCCGCTTCTATCCCGGGCCGCAATACGCATCGCGCTTCGGATACTATGATCCCTTCTGGGGCGGCCCGGCGGATTACCGCGAGTCGACCAGCTATATCGCGTCAGCGGAAATCGTGATGGGCAAAGGTCCGAAACCGGACGATGTGGCCTACTTCGATGCGGGCCAGGTGATCTTCAACCTCACCGGTTCGATCAGGATGCCCGAAGCCTGAGCGGCCGGGTCACGGCGCGCTTTCGATCCGGAATACATCGCCGCCGAAGGCCACGATGTAGAGACGCCCCTGCGCGTCGAGCCCGAAGCTCGTGACCTGTGACAGGGTGCCGGCATCCGGAACCAGCTGCGGATTGAGCCGGGTGAAGGCGCTGGAGGCCAGCGTCTGGCCCGGCAAGAGCGAGGCCTCTGGCACCGACCAGACATTGCCGCTGATGAAGTCGCCGAAGACATAGTGATTGCGGATCGCCGGGATGGCGCCGCGGTAGATGTGGCCTCCGGTCACCGACCGTCCCTGCGCCGGGCCCGTGCCATGGCTGTACTCCGCGACCGGCGAGGCGAAACCGGGTGAATTGGCGCCGCCATTGTAGGGCTGCGTGCCTTCGCGCAGGTTCCATCCGAAGTTCGTGCCGCTGCCTGAGGGCCGCAGGCGATTGATTTCCTCGATCGCGTTCTGGCCGACATCGCCCATGATCAGGTCACCGGTGACCGCGTCCACGCTGGCGCGGAAAGGATTGCGCAGACCCAGCGCGAAGATTTCCGGGGCTCCGGCCGTTCCGCCGGGAAAGGCGTTGCCAGCGGGGATACGGTAGTCCCGGTTCGCGTCCGCCGGAAAGTCGTCGCCGGAGACGTCGAGACGCAAAACCTTGCCGAGCAGCGAGGTGGTGGTCTGCGCGTTGTTGAGCGGATCGCCGCCGGAGCCGCCGTCGCCGGTCGGGATGTAGAGCAGGCCTTCGTTCGAAAAGCCCATCCAGCCACCATTGTGATTGCTGAACGGCTGGCTGATCGTCAGGATGATATCGGCCGTGGACGGATCAACCTGCGTACTGGAGCCGGTGAACATCCGGTAGCGACGGATTTCGGTATTGCCGGCGAGGTTGGTGAGATTGACGTAGAGGGTCCTGTCCGCGGCGAAGCTGGGCGAGAAGGCCAGGCCCAGCAGGCCGCGTTCGCTGTCGGTCGAGACCTGCGCCGTCACGCCGAGGAAATCGACGCTCTCGATCACGCCGGTTTCGGGGTTGAGCACACGGGCCCGCCCGCCCTTCTGCAGGACGACAACCCGGTCCGTGCCCGGAATGCCCGTCACATAGAGCGGCTGGCTGAACCCGGCGCCGACGCGGCGCAGCGACAGGGCCTCGTTCTGGTCGGTGACGGTGACCGTGACCGCGAGCTGAGCTGCGCCGCCGCGATTGTCCCGCGCCTCGAAGGTCAGCGCATAGGCATTGTCGGCATTGGCATCGCGGGGCGCTTCGAAATCGAGCCCGGCGGCGAGAGACAGGACACCCGTCGCCGGATTGAAGGCGAACACGCCGGAATCGCCGCCCGCCAGCAGAGAGAGCGTCACCGGGTCGCCGTCGGGATCGGAGGCGGCGAGTGTGTAGACCGGCCCGGACGTATTCTCGGCCAAGTTTGCCATGGCGGGCGAGGTGATCGCGGGCGGGCGGTTGGCAGGCGGAGGTGGCGGCGAGGCACCGCCTCCGCCGCCTCCGCCACAGGCTGCGAGGCCAGCGCCTGCGAGCGCCGCAATGGCAGCAAACCGAATCTTTTCCGCGCCCCGTGTCATCTCGCCAGATTAGCATCTTCAGCGCGCGCCGGGTGTTTATTCTTTGCAAGGATCGCGTCCGGCGCCGGGCTTTTTCATGCGAGCTATGTCCATTCGGCACTAGGCAAGCTGGGCGGGCGGGTCCAGAACGCCCCGCTCCCCTTCCTCCCGCACCTTGCACCCCTTTCATGGCCGACAGTGACAACACTTCCGCAAACCTGACCGCGGCCCCCAAAGGCCTGCGCAAGGCGGAGCTTGTCGCCATCGTCGCCGGGCTGATGACGCTCAACGCCATGGCGATCGACATCATGCTGCCGGCGCTGTCGCAGATCGCGGCGGCGACCGGGCTGACCGCAGAAGGCGGCGCGGTCGACAACCGCCAGCAACTGATCATCTTCGCCTATGTGCTGGGCTTCGGCGCGCCGCAGCTCGTCTGGGGGCCGGTGACGGACCGGTTCGGCCGGCGGGCGCCGCTGTTCATAGGCCTCATCGGGTACATCGCGGTCTCGCTCGCCTGCGTTCTGATCCAGGATTTCTGGGTGCTGCTCGGCGCGCGCTTCCTGCAGGGTGTGTTCTCGTCCGGCGCGCGGATCGTGGCCTCCGCGGTCGTGCGCGACCTGTTCTCCGGCCGCGCGATGGCGAGTTTCATGTCGCTGGTGATGACCATCTTCATGATCGTGCCGATCGTCGCGCCAAGCCTCGGCCAGGTGATCCTGATGTTTGCGCCCTGGGAGGCCATTTTCGTCTGGCTCGGCATCTGGGGCGCGGTGATGCTGGTCTGGACCTGGTTCCGCCTGCCGGAGACCCTGCCCGTCCCGGCCCGGCGGCCCCTCAATATGGCCAGCGCGTTCGGCGCCTATATGAGTGTGCTGCGGTCGAAGGTGAGCTTCGGCTACATGTGTGCATCCGGCATCGTGTTCGGCGCGCTGTTTGCGTTCATCGCCTCGTCCGAGCAGGTGTTCCGCCAGGTGTTCGACAAGGGTGATACCTTTGCTTACTGGTTCGCGGGGGTCGCGGGCGTGATGGCGCTGGCGAACTTCACGAACTCGCGCCTCGTGGAAAAAGTCGGCATGCGGCGCATCAGCCATACCGCGCTGATCGTGTTCACGACCATCTCGGCGGGACTGGCGATCTCGACGATGATGTTCGGCGAGAATTTCGTGATCTTCTTCCCGCTGTTCGCCATTGCCTTCGGCTGTTTCGGCATGATGGGATCGAACTTCTCGGCGCTGGCGATGGAGCCGCTGGGCAAGATCGCAGGCACCGCGTCGGCGGCCTACGGCTTCGCGACCACGCTGGCCTCGGCCTTCATCGGCGCCTTCATCGGCTCGCAGTTCAACGGCTCGACCGTGCCGCTGATGCTGGGCTTTGCGGTGCTGGGCACAGTGTCGTTGATCATTGTGCTGATCACCGAGAAGGGCCGCCTGTTCAGCATGCGCTGACCCTGCGTGATCTCTTTACGGCGCGCCCGACCTGAACAATCCTGCCTTCTGTAGCCTTTTGGCTCGGGGGGACGGATCATGATCAATCACACGGGCATGCGCTTCGCGTTTGCAGGCTTTGGCGCCTTGCTGATGGCAGCCTGCGGCCAATCGGGGCCGGCCCCTGTGGAGGCTCCGGCTGAGACGGCAGCCGCCCCGGTGCCGCCTCCCCCGTTCGAGCCAACCGAAGCCGCGTTCAAATGCATTCGCGACATGCACCCGGTGCGCGGCTTCTATGTGGATAATCTGCTGGGCTATCTCGACGAGACCATTGCGGCGGCAGAGTCCGAAACCGGCGCCGTCTACCCGGCGGGATCCGTGGTGCAGCTTGTGCCGGGTGAAGCGATGATCAAGCGCGAAGCGGGATACAACGCAGCGACGAAAGACTGGGAGTTCTTCGAACTCGACGTCACCGGGGACGGCGCGATAATCCGCGTGCGCGGGGCAGACGAAGTCGTCAACCAGTTCGGCGGCAACTGCCTCGCCTGCCACGAGAAAGCCAAGCCCGAGTTCGACCTGATCTGCGAGCAGACGCATGGCTGCGATCCGATCCCGCTGACACCGGTGATGGTGAAGGCGATCCAGAACACCGATCCGCGCTGCCCGCCGGTCGAGAACCTTCCGGCCGACCAGCTGGAAGCGCTGGCCATGCTGCAGGCGTTCCGCGACGCGGCGGCGGGAAATTAGGCGCAGCTCGCTTCAGAGCACTCTCGCCGTGTGCCGGCAGGTGACGCCGCCTCAGACCAGCGCTAGGCAGTGCGCTGCGTATTGATGTGGGGAAATTCCGGATGCGCCTGTTCCTGAAGATTCTCGCCGGCCTGTTCGGCCTGATCCTCCTCGTGGGCTTTGGCCTCTTCACCTGGTTCTGGTGGAAGCCGGTCGGCATCAACAACTACATCAACAAGGCGACGATCTCCTTCGCGATGGAGACGCCGGAGCTGATGACGCAGCTTGGCCTGATCGACAACACGCCGCTGGATTTCCACTCGGGCAAGCTGGGCGACTACACCCGTGAAGGCGAGCAGAAGCAGCTGGAGAACCTGCGCAAAGCGCGCGCGGGCCTCGACAAGTACGGGCCCGAGGGACTCGAAGGCCAGGAACGGCTCAGCTACGAAATCGTCGCCTGGTTCTTCGACGACATGCTGCGCCAGGCCGAGTTCGAACATGGCAGCTACCGCGTCAACCAGATCTCGGGTGTCACCGTCGACATGCCCCAGTTCCTGACCGACACGCACGGCATCGTCAGCGAGCAGAGCGCGAAACGCTATGTCAGCCGCGTGCGCGAATTCGGACGGGTGCTGCGCGAAGTACGCGGCCGCGTGGAAGATGACCGGGCGGCCGGGGTGATCCCGCCGGATTTTGTCATCGACAAGTCGATTGCCGGCATGAAGGCCTTCATCGAAGGCGGCGCCTCGGCGAACATCCTGGTGACAACCCTGCCCGCCCGTCTCGACAAGGTGGAGGGGCTCAGTGACGCGAAGAAAGCGGCGCTGGTTGGTGACACCGCGCAGGCGGTCGAGACGGAGATCATCCCCGGCTACGAGGCGATGATTTCGCTGATGGAGGAGTTGCGGGCCGAGGCCGTGCATGATGCGGGCATCTGGCACATTCCGGAGGGCGACAAGATTTATGCCGCCGCGCTGAAATCTAATACGACGACCGACATGACTGCCGAAGAGATCCACGCGCTCGGCCTCGCCGAAGTGGCGCGCATCGAAGCGGAGATGGACGCCATCCTGATCGCGGCGGGCCGCACGGAAGGCACGTTGACCGAACGCATCAGTGCGCTGATGACCGACCCGGCGCAGAACTATACCAATGACGAGGCCGGGCGGCAGGAGATGCTGGACGACCTGGTGCGCCTCAATGAAGAGGTGATGGCCAAGGCGGGCGACTATTACATCGTGCTGCCGCCGCAGCCGCTCGAGATCGTCCGTGTACCGGAATATTCGCAGGATTCTTCGGCGGGCGGGTATTACATGCCGCCGGCGCTCGATGGTTCGCGGCCGGGCCGGTTCTACATCAACCAGAAGAACACCGCTGACAACCCGCGCTGGACGCTACCCACCCTGCTCTACCATGAGGCCGCCCCCGGACATCACTTCCAGATATCGGCCGCGCAGCTGATCACGGGCGTGCCGATGATCCGGAAATTTGGTCCGTTCACGGCCTATGCCGAGGGCTGGGCGCTATATGCCGAGCGGATGGCCGCGACCGACATGGACATGTACGCAGAGAACCCGTTCGGAAACCTTGGCCGCCTGAAAGCCGAGATGTTTCGCGCCGTGCGTCTCGTGGTCGATACCGGTATGCACGCCAAGCGCTGGAGCCGCGAGGAAGCGATTGCCTACATGCGAGAGAAGACCGGTATGACGGAGGACGAAGTGGTCCGCGAGATCGAGCGCTATGTCGTCTGGCCGGCCCAGGCGACCGCCTACAAGACCGGCCAACTGTCGATCCTCGCTGCGCGGGCGCGGGCGCAAGCCGCATTGGGCGACCGGTTCGAAGTGACACAGTTCCACCAGGCCGTACTGGGCAGCGGCGCCATGCCGCTCGGCATCCTCGACAAGGTCGTCGATGACTGGATCGCGGCAGAGCAGGCGAAGGGCGGCTAGCGGCCCTAGAGCGGCTCGCGCTGTTTCGAGAGCGGGCGCACCACGGTTTCGAGATGCTCGATCACAAGACCGGCGATGTCCTTGCCGGTCGCCGCTTCGATGCCCTTCAGGCCCGGCGAGGAATTGACCTCGAGCACCTTGGGCCCGTCTTCGGTCTGCAGCAGATCGACCCCCGCCACCTGCAGCCCGAGAACCTTGGCGGCCTCCCTGGCGATCTCGCGCTCGGCGGCGGAAAGCTTGGCGGGGCTGGCCGTCCCGCCCCGGTGCAGGTTGGACCGGAACTCGCCTTTGGCCGCCTGGCGCTTCATGGCGCCGGCAATCTTGTTGCCGATGACGAAGACGCGGATGTCGGCGCCGCCGGCCTCCTCGACGAACTCCTGCACCAGGAAGTTCGCCTCGACGCCCCGGAAGGCATCGACGAGCCGCTCCGCCGCCTTGCGCGTTTCGGCCAGCAGGACGCCCTTGCCTTGCGTGGACGAGAGCAGCTTCAGCACGATGGGCGCGCCGCCTGCGAGGGCGATCAGGTCCTTCGTGTCCTTCGGGCTGTGGGCGAAGGCGGTCACCGGCATGGCGATCTTGGCGCGGGCCAGCATCTGGTGCGCCAGCAGCTTGTCCCGGCTGCGCCCGATGGCGCCCGCGCTGTTCAGGCAATAGGCGCCGGTATTGGAAAACTGGCGCAGCACCGCCATCCCGTAATCGGTGATCGAGGAACCGATGCGGGGAATGACGGCATCATAACGCGGCAGCGGATTGCCGTCATAATGGACTTCGGCGTCAACCGCGCCGATCCGCATGTAGCAGCGCGCCGTGTCGATCACTTCGATGACATGGCCGCGCGTCTCGGCGGCGTCGATCAGGCGGACCGAGGAATAGTTGCGAGGTTCGCGCGTCAGCAGCGCAATCCTCAAGGGACGGCGCGCCGGACGGCGCCTGGGCAGTCCGCTATAGAGGCCGTAGCCGAGTTGAGGTTGGCGGAAGGAGGCGTTGGGATCGATGACCATGTTCGGCTGGATGGCGGCGCGGCCGAGAAGCATCCGGTAGGTCATCGTCTCGCGGTTCGACAGGGTCAGCTGGATCGGCCAGCGCAAGTCGCCCATCTCGGCATGCGTCTCGATGACGTAGCGCAGTTCCCGGTCGCCGTTGGAGCTGATCACTTCGCGCCGGTCCACGACCGGGGCCGAGCACGTGACCTCAAGGGCGGGATCGTTCGGGTCCGGCTGGATCAGGAACCGCACCTGCGGAGAGCTCGCCGGGCCGAACGGCTCGATCACGCTGGCATGCAGCGCCGAGGTTTTCGCGCCGGTATCGACCTTCGCCTTGATTGCGGGCAAGCCGAGATCAGCCAGCGAAAGCCACTCTTCCCAGCCCAACTGGAAGTTCACTGCGTCTGTCATGGCGAAGGCCTCATTCTGTGCCCTGTCGCGGGGATAGGACGCTTTGCAGCGAGGCGGCAAGTCAGCCTACAGGAAGCTGGCTCTATCCCTTCACAAGCCAGGCTTTTTCAACAAGCTTCGTCACGTCGCCCATGATCTCGGTGATCTTGAAATCCTTCGGCGTGTAGACGCGGGCGATGCCCATCTGTTTCAGCGCGCGGGCATCTTCCGGCGGGATGATGCCGCCGACGACGACCGGCACATCGCCGAGACCAGCGGCGCGCAGTTCGGCGATCGTCTCGCGCACGAGATCAAGGTGGCTGCCCGACAGGATCGACAGGCCGACGACGTGGGCGTTGGCGGCCTTCGCCTGCGCGGCGATTTCGGCGGGCGTGAAGCGGATGCCTTCGTAGACAACTTCCATGCCGACGGCGCGGCCGCGCGCGGCGATCTGTTCGGCGCCGTTGGAGTGGCCATCAAGGCCGGGCTTGCCGAGCACATATGTCAGTGTACGTCCCAAAGCTTTCGATACGCGGGCGACTTCGATCTTGACGGCTTCGATATCCTCGCCGCCATCAGAGCCGACGACGAGGGCGACGCCGGTCGGCGCGCGGAACTCGCCGAACACTTCGCGCAGCACCGTGCCCCACTCCCCGGTCGTCACGCCCGCTTTCGCGCAGGCGATGGAGGGCTCCATGATGTTGCGGTTCTCGGCAGCCGCCGCCCGCAGGCCGGCGAGTGCGGCAGTGGCTGCCTTGCCATCGCGGGCGGCGCGCCAGGCCTTGAGATCGCGCACCTGCGCAGCTTCCTCGGCAGGATCGACCGTCATGATCGCACCATCGCCGGTGCCAAGCGGGCTTTCCTCGGTTTCGGTATAGCTGTTGACGCCGATGACCTTCATCGCGCCGGACTCGATGGCGCGGATTCGCTCGATATGCGCGCCGACGAGGCTTTCTTTCATGAAGCCGATGGCGTCTTTCGCGCCGCCGATCTCGTCGATCTTCGCCAGCGTGGCGCGGGCTTTCGCCTTCAGCTCTTCGGTCTTGGCATCGATGACATGACTGCCATCGAAGATGTCCTCGAACTCGAGAAGGTCGGTCTCGTAGGCGAGGATCTGCTGGAGGCGGAGCGACCATTGCTGGTCCCAGGGACGCGGCAGGCCCATGGCTTCGTTCCAGGCGGGCAGCTGCAGGGCGCGGCAACGCGCTTTTTTGGAGAGGGTAACGGCGAGCGCTTCGATAAGGATTCGATAGACGTTGTTTTCGGGCTGAGGCTCGGTGAGGCCGAGTGAGTTGACCTGAACGCCGTAGCGGAAGAGCAGCGCCTTGGGATCGGTGACGCCGTAACGCTCGCGGCCGATCTCTTCCCAGAGATCCACGAACGCCCGCATCTTGCAGAGTTCCGTTACGAAACGCACTCCGGCATTCACGAAGAAGGAGATGCGGCCGAACACGGTTTCAAAGTCTGATTCCGGAACTTGCCCGCCGGCTTTGACCGTATCCAGCACGGCAATAGCTGTAGCGAGCGCATAGGCCAGCTCCTGTTCCGGCGTCGCGCCAGCCTCCTGGAGGTGGTAGGAGCAAACATTCATCGGGTTCCATTTTGGTACTTCCACATAGCACCAGCTGACCATATCGCCGATCAGGCGCAGCGAAGGCTCGGGCGGGAAGACGTAGGTGCCGCGCGAGAGGTATTCCTTGACGATATCGTTCTGGGTCGTTCCGCGAAGCTTCTTGCGGCTCTCCCCGCGCTCATCCGCCAGGGCAACGTAAAGCGCCAGCATCCAAGCGGCCGGGGCGTTGATCGTCATCGAGGTGTTCATCTGTTCGAGCGGCAGCTGGTCGAACAGGAGGCGCATGTCGCCGAGGTGTTTGACGGGGACGCCGACCTTGCCGACTTCGCCCTTGGACAGGATATGGTCGGCGTCATAGGCCGTCTGGGTGGGCAGGTCGAACGCGATGGAGAGGCCGGTCTGGCCCTTGGAGAGGTTCAGACGATACAGCTCGTTCGACTTGGTGGCCGTCGAATGCCCCGCATAGGTGCGGAAGATCCAGGGCTCTTCGGGTGCGTGCTGGTAGTTTTTATCCGGCTTGCTCATCGACTTGGCCTCCCCTTTTGTTGCGGCGCAACATGGCCGAGGCCCCGCTTGCTGGCAAGGCCCGGCAAAACTGTGCCGCTCGGCGCTTGAATGCAGGCGCCAAGCCACGACATCTCGTCCATCCATTTCGATCATTGCCGGACCGCGACAAGTGCCCTCACCCAACCAAGACCCCGTTGCCACGCTGAAGACGGCGCTTTCGCTGCGCGCAGGCTCCCTGCTCGCCTTCCCGGCCGGGGTGGTACTGATGGCGATCCTGGAGCGGGGCTGGCTCTCGATTGGCGCTTTGGCCGCGGCGATGCTGGCCGTCAGCCTGTTCGAGCGCCGGCGGTTCGGCAAGGCGCTGGGCATCGCGATCCCGTCCAATGCGGCCTCCGTGACCACGGGTCTTGCCGTCCGCTTCGGCCTGTTGACGGGCCTGTTCGTGGTTACCCTCGGCGTGCTGGCGCTGTTTCGGGATACAGCCCTGTCGCGCGGGCTGGGCTGGCCGGACCTCGCCGTGATCGGCCTGTCGGCTGGCGGCGCGCTGCTGGCGAACGCGCTCAGCGCCCGCCTCGCGCCTGTCCGGGCCGAGCCCGGCCAGCCCGGACCAAAGACGGCGTCCGCCGACAGTATCATCCTCGAAGGCGAGATCATCGACAGCGATCCGCGGTGACGCGGCACCCGAAGCGGCCTAGCTAGCGAGGGCAGGCCATCGGGAGCGCGGACAGGTGACGGATATTTTCGGTTTCGTGGGCGCTGTCCTGACAACGCTCTCGTTTGTGCCGCAGGCCTGGCTGGTGCTGCGCACGGGCAAGACCGAAGGCATCTCGCTGGCCATGTATGCGCTGTTCACGGTCGGCGTGGCCGCCTGGCTGGTCTACGGCGTGCTTGAGGACGCTTTGCCGATCATCCTTGCGAACGCCATCACGCTGGTGCTCGCGACGCTTATCCTTGCGATGAAGGCCCGCGCCGTGATTCAGGCGCGCTCCAGCGTCCAGGGCGCGGCCGAAGAGACATCGGCGCCCATCGCTTCGTAATAGAGGCGCTGGAGTTTGCGGGTGATGGGGCCGGGCTTGCCATCACCTATGGGCTGGCCGTCCAGATGGGTGACCGGGGCGATCATGGCGCCGGCCGAAGTCGTGAAAGCTTCGGCGGCGTTTACCGCTTCGTCCGGCGTGAAGGCCCGCTCGGTGATGGTGAAGGCGCCCTTCCCGCGCAGGGCCATGACGCCTACGCGTGTGATGCCGGGCAGGATGGCGGGGGTGAGGTCGCGGGTGATGATCTCGCCGGCTTTCGTGACGATCCAGGCATTGGCGGAGGCGGCCTCGGTGACGAAGCCATTTTCGACCATGAAGGCGGTGTCGGCGCCCTGCGCTTTGGCGGTCCGGTAAGCGAGGGCCTGGGAGAGGAGCTGCGTCGTTTTCATGTCGCGCCGCTTCCAGCGTGTATCGTTCAGGAACACCGCCTTGATCCCGTCCCGGGCCGCTGCGCCGATCAGGGGCTTGGCGTCGGCATAGGCGAAGACGGTGGGCACGAGTTTGTCCGGGCCGGCAAAGTCGCGCGTGTCATAGGCGCCGCCGGTGACTTCCAGATAGACGAGGCCCTCGGTCAGCTGGTTGCGTACGATCAGTTCCGTATGCAGGGTCTCCCAGCCGGCGGCGGAATGCGGGTTTGGAATGGCGATTCCGCCGAGCGTACGCGTCAGCCGGGCGATGTGCCCGTCCAGATCGACAAACCGGCCGTCATAGACGGCGGTGACCTCATAGGCCGCGTGCGCGAACAGGAAGCCCCGGTCCAGGGGTGAAACGCGGGCCTCGCCGAGCGGCAAAAACGATCCATCTAAGTGGACTATGGGGCAAACGGGCATACGGCTGGGCCTCGGTCAAATGAGAGGGGATTGTGCGGCGCAACATTTTTCTTGCACTGCGGCATGACACTTGCCACTGTGCCCGCGCCAAACAAGGCTGTGAAGACACCGAAAGAGTGCCCAACGGCGGATAGAGATCAAAACGGAGGAAAGTGATGGCGACCAAAACGGCAGGCCGGGTCACAAAAGACATCTACGACGTCGGCGAAATCCCGCC
>Ga0163144_10019481_pt1 | contig 13645 bp, 16 predicted proteins | sample OliLak19BULKMAT1_FD_123175 | JGI IMG/M metagenome (GOLD analysis project Ga0163144, IMG submission 123175) | Freshwater microbial mat bacterial communities from Lake Vanda, McMurdo Dry Valleys, Antarctica - Oligotrophic Lake LV.19.BULKMAT1 | ecosystem: Environmental > Aquatic > Freshwater >... | reverse complement strand
TCAGTAAATCCCAAGAAACCTTCAATACTGCAAAAGAAAATATTGGCGACACTATTGTTCCATGGCTTAATTTCGATACGATTATGTCACCTAAACCTGTTTATATCCTAAACTCTATAACACCACCATCTTCCCAACATGTGGGCTATTGTTGAAAATAGCCCGTAAATATTGAAGATTCTCTGGTTTTGCTCGTCTATTCAGCCCACAAACCCTTGTTTACGACCTTAATAGGCGAGCATACCTTTTTACTAGTTTTCAACGTGCCTAAAAACAGTATACCAAGCGATTGGTATAAATATCAAGTAACAGGAGGCTTTACTTTCCCCCATCGTACTTTGGCTGCTTTCTGACCAATTTTTTTGAAGTGTTCTTTTCCGTACCTCTTTTTGGTAGTAGTTCCGCCTTTTTTGCCTAATGCTTGTGCTGCTTTATTCTTCACTTCAATATTATAGCAAGCGATTATTATTTTAGGAATAGTCTATTGTCCTCTGAATTCGCGGTATCGTTTTTCTGCCTGCTTTCCATACATCATGGTATAGATCATCGAGCTTTCAATGCATGAGTGACCAAGGATGTTGGTTACATCTGAGTTTGAACCTCCCTGTTCGATAATATTTCTTCCCATGTAATGCCTCATTGAGTGAGCGTTCAGCGGTCGTACGAGACCGGCTTTGTTTGAGTAGCCTCGAAGCATCTCACAAACACCACTTGGCTTGAATCGCAAACCACGAGTCTTATTTGTGCCTGAATTATGTATTGAAATAAAGAGTGCGTTTGGATCACGCAACGCATTGATCTGCTTAAATCTTTCCCTGCGATCAATCCACTTACTAATTGCCTCACTGGTTTCTTTTGTCCAGAATATTTCTCGGAGAGGTCGGCGAGTTTTTGCTTTCTCAGTTTTAATCAAAGCTTTATTATTAACTAGATCAAGGTCATCCATGTCGAGATTCAAGATTTCACCATTTCGTGCTCCGGTATCCCAGAGCAGTCTGATGATTGCTGTATTTCTGACGTTTCTCGGATCAGTATTCTTAGGTATGATATCCATGAGTTTTTTAAATTCTTCCTTCGTTGCTACACGAGGAATTTTATATTCCTTTTGCGGAATTGGTATCAAATTTTCATTAAGGACCCTCCAGCCTCTCAAATTGCAAAACTCAAAAAACTTTTTATAGGCCATGCATTTTGAAATAAAGCTATTGTGGGCCCATCCCATTTCTTTCATCAAATTCAAATATTCCATCATGTTATTAAGCGTGATGTCTTCGATGTGAGGGTTGCGCAAAAATACACTAAAGAGCCGAAGGTCTTTATCATTACCTCGGGTAGTAGTGCCGTTTATCTTAAACGCGCGCCAGTTTGTAAATTCGTCTATAGCGTCTTTGAATAGCATAGGGTTTTTTCAACCAAAAAGTCCACTCGATGCTAATCAAAGTGGACTTTTGGTGACTTCATGCCCATTAATAAATTAATTGGCGCTCAGTCATTCCCTAGCTAGGGATCATACTCTTGCGAGTATGCATCCTTATCTTACTAAGCCTTGATAGGTCTAGTCAAGATGACGCTTGGGGTAAAAGTCTATTGTTAGCATCAGCCCTTCCGAGCCGATCCCTTTCGGGACAATGGAATTCTTATTCAGTTGTCACTATAATCTATTATAGTGCTCTCCCATTGTCAATACCCTCAATCTATGGTGTAAAGAGATATAGAGCATATAACCAAATAAGTCAATGAGAATAAGGCTTTTTTAAGCTTCAGAAAAGAAAAGCCGTACCGCCCCAGAGAGACGATACGACTGTTTTAATTAAAGAGCGAGGTTTAACCTAGCCTTTTTCTGATCTTTTCCAAGAACCCCACAATCTCAACATTTGGGCTTACTGGGCTGATATGGCCTCCAATTTCAATGGGTAATGAAACCCTGGGATTCGCCCTCAAAAGCTCCCCTATCGTCATTTTCGGCCCTACACGGCTGAACAGTTCGATGCTCGTTTCCAAGCAAAGCCTCGACAAGTCTCGAGCGCCTTCGATCGGCAGACTCGCCCATTCCTCGATCTTGCCGAATGGCAGGATGTAAGGGTAGGCGTAGCTGAAACCTTCGGCGCTCCGGACCGGCATGAAGCCGTGAGTCGTTACCTCACCGAGGACGCGTCCGCAGTTCGGTATGAACGGAATGAGATCGTGGTCGGGAATCCAGTCGAGAAGGTTCTCAATCGGATGCACTATGACGAGCTCACCCTTGAAGAAATTACCGAGGACAAACTTTGCCCTTGTGCAGCAGAAGCCGATGATGATCGCCGTGACTGTGAGTCCACGATTGTTAAGTTCCTGAAGAACGTAGCGAAGAGTGCCACCACTGAATGCTCCGTCTTCGATGAGGACAACGAAACGACCAGCGATTTTCTTTGCCAGGTCATCGTATTGCTTCTCGAGTGGCTCGAACCCAGGTCGAGGACCATGCCCGATCAACTGTCCGTCTGCATTGAACAGCCGGTTGATGTTGAGAAGCAGACCTTCGCTTTTTGGATTCAAGTCTGCAATTTCTGGGCATGTGCTGAGGACCGTTTGCTGACCGAGGTCAGTAACACGGCTCTCTACTTGCTCCCAGATTTTGCGCCGTAGTTCACTCATTTCGATCGTATCGATCGTGATGCCTGGCAGAGCCTTTTGGATCTCTGTGAACAGGCTCATATGAAAGCGTTCGAACAACTGATCGTCCGGACGCGGGACTGTGAGAGTCTTCGTGCGAAATGCCTGAAGACGGCTTGCCACGTCATAGGTTACCACGTAGGTCCCATGACGATCTGATTCTGTAGAATGCATGAGAGACCTCCTTGTTTATGGTTTATGAAAAGAACGGGGATTAACCCGTTTATATTTTAACTTTTACACAACCAGTATGCTAATTTCTTGCTTAATTTTTCTTGAGACGATCAATTATCATCTTGTAACCACCACAACCTTCCTTGAGCCATCGATTAATTTTTGCAATTGTGTTTGAAGAGATCATTTCTTCGCCACCCCATTCTTCTTGAATTTGAGTGTAAGGAATACCTGCATCCAATTTCTTTGCAACCTCCCAACGCATAGCGAATTCACGGAGATCACGCTCACTCATCAAGTCTCGGAAGAATGCTTTGAGTTCATCTTCATTTTTAAGTGATAAAAACGCCTCAATTAGGTCGGGAGATTTCTGCTCTATTTCTTTCCAGATATCACTTTTTTCTTGTTCTCCCATATATGACTACATTATACCACTTTTGAGAGGATCTAGGGAAGATTTACTTTTCCTGTTTTATGAGCCAATCCAAGGCTTCACAAATTGCATATTCATTCTGCCTTGTGTTCATGTGATACAGCGAATCTTTCTTGTTATTTTTCTCTAACACAATAAGCTCTGATGCCATTGGTGAATCATCAAACCATACAAAATCCTTACCTATATCAATTGCATCGGTTTTCAAAACATCCCAATTCGTTGCTTTAATTTTTATTGCAAGATCTAACGTACTTTGCGGTACATTGTTTCTTCGTAAAGAATTTAAAGCACCCTCAGCATTTCCTTTACAATGAGTTGTTAGCCAGTAGCAGTCATGGTGTTCAAGTATGTAATCTAAAAATTCATGTAGGCATTTTGCAGGCGTGCTACTTTGTCCAAGTAATGTTCCGTCTATATCTAGGTAAATTTTCATTTATATTTAGTTTCATTGTTTTGTAGTTACCAGCAAATTTCCGGCTTCTCACCGATTTGCTGCTCTAAGTAGATCTCTGCCTCTGGCCAAGAGCCGATTGCATCGATCAACTTGAGAGATTTTGCTTTTGCACCAAGAACTGACGAGCCATCAGCAATTGAACGAATGTCTTCAACAGAGATATTTCGGTTCTTTGCCACGTCCTCGATAAAGTTTTCGTGTAATACTTTTATATCTCGAAGAAACAATTCTTTTTCTTCAGCGGTAAGAGGTTTATCTGGATTGCCTGCATCTTTGTATTTACCACTTGAAAGCTGAATATATTTTGTACCCTTTTCAGTGTTCTCAAGATAAGACATTGTTACACCGATACTCCCAACATCTGAATTTCTTGAAGCAAAAATGTAATCAGCACCTGTTGCTGCCCAATATGCCGCCGAAGCTCCAGTCTGTCGAATAACCGCAACTGTGGTTTTCTTGGATGCTTTAAGAGCATTTGCGATTTCCTCACCTGCGACAGGTAGGCCTCCGGAAGAGTCTACCTCTAAAAGGATTGCTTTGATGTTCTCATCGTCATCTGCAGCTTCAATAGCGGATACGATCTCTTGGCTACTAGCTACGTCTTTGTCGGCAAGTGGATCGTCCTCATTTGCTGGAGGAATGTACGTGAGAAGCATGCCATGCAAATCAATGCCCAGCACTGTACAACTTGAATAGTCCGTTGCTTCTGCTTCTACAGGGGTTTCTTCATAGGCAACGGCATCATAAATTGCATAGCTAATAAAACTTAATACGACAAAAGAGATTACAGCAATAAAACCGAATAAAGTCTTTTTCTTTTTTGACCAAGTGTTTTTTTGTTGTTCTTTTTCCATATTATTGTTTTTCTATTTTTTCAGGAGTGTCGCTCTTTTTTGACCTTATGAAAAGTGATCCTAATGCAGCAAAAAGTCCTCCTATGCCGATCTTTGCCACTTTATCTAAAGACACAGTTGTTCGGTTGTAGACCATGTTATATGCAGCCTTCTTTGGATTGGTTAACCATCCGTAGCCTCTAGGGGCTTTAACCCCGAGAGAATGCCTATGACACGCTTAAGCGAGGTTCTAGCAGCAAGTCTTTTGGTCAACGAGGGTGTTCTGAAGCCGAATTTCATACAATGTGTGAATTAGGTTTTTTGGGCGAATTATAGAAAAGAGCCGCAACTACTAAGTCAATTATGGACCAGAAGAAGTGTCCGAAGTAGAGCGCATTTATAGGATTAAAGATGATAGCAACAGCAATCATTATCATCATCCATTTTTTATTCTTCTCTTTGTGATAAAGGTAGACAGAAAACGCTGCTGCACCAAAAACCACTAATTTTAGAATTTGATAAAAAACATATGGCCACACTGGTACAACAGCAATCAAAAGTGCTATTGCAGCTACTTTTGAAAACAGAATTCTATATTCGCTTTGTTCTTTAGTGACCATATGTTTAATTAATAGTAATTACTTTTCTTCTAGCAATTTCAACCTTGAATGCATTAACAAAGTATCCCATAAATATTGCCCACCAAATGATGGGAACGATTGGACTTGTCCCTCCAGATTCAACTAGTTGATATCCCTTTTCAATTGTCCAAAGGATCATCATTGCTATAAGTGCCCATCGATGTCCTTTCCATACAAAGAAAGCTAAGGGTACATAAATAATTGAGCCGTAAACAGCTTCATAATCTACGACTCCAAGTTTTGCTAATATAACAGTCAAAACCATTGATCCTAAAATAAGGAGAGCTGCGATACCTCTGTATGATTCAGTAATCTTTAGCTTATCGTATTGTTCTACTTGCGTTTTAAGTTCATCGTCACTAATTTTCCAGGAAAATATGCTCATAAGTTAGTTAATAAATTATTTATAATTAAGACCTTTCAAGGTCAATGAATTGCTCGAAGTATTTAATATCTTCAGGTGAGATTGAGGCATTAAATTTTTTGATCGAATGCTCGAGCATGGCTTCATCGATCATGCTTTTATCTTGAGCGACTGCTGCGCGAGCTGCCTCAGTTACAATCAGCTCGAGATCAGAGCCTACGTAATTTTCTGTTAGCTCAGAAAGGCGTTCAAAGTCTATATCTTTGTCACAAGGTCTACCTGTAAGACAAAGCTTGAACATATCCCTTCTTGCTTCAAAATCTGGTGCTCCAACATAGATTCGTTTGTCCATTCGACCAGATCGCATGATAGCAGTGTCAATCATATGAGGTCGGTTTGTCGCTCCAACCACCAAAATCTTGTTATGCCCTGCATTATTCAACTGTATTAGAAATTCATTGATTTCTTCTTTTTTAATATCAGAAGAACCACTTAGTTCTTCCCTTTTTGGCACCAGACCTTCTATCTCATCAATAAACATAATCGAAGGAGCTTGTAGTTTTGCCATTTCAAACGCTTTCCCGATATTGCCTACTGCTCCGTGAACATATGATGTAGCAACAGAAGATGGAGCCATTTCAATAAAATTGAAACCTAATTCTTCCGCTAATTTTCTTACTATAAATGTTTTTCCGCATCCTGGAGGCCCGAAAAGTAATATTCCATTTGGAATACCTAATTTAAACTTTTTGAATTTCTCAGGATCAAGCAAAGGAGCGATAACCTCATTTCGCAGCAGATTCTTCAAAGGCTTCATACCTGCTACAGAATCTAAACCTCTCGTCACAGTTAGATCATCAATAATACCTGTCATTTTATCGTGGGAATGCACGTCGATAATTACACACAAATACTTTTTGTTTTCTAGACTTATTGTCACCAAATCATATTCTCGACTTCGATCAACGACTTCTTCTGGCTTAAGGCTAGTGAAAAGGTATAGAAATTTATCATTTGAAAGCAAATATACTTCAGTAAAGAAGATTCGTTCGACACGATTTTTAACAGTAAGACCTTCTCTTACTTTAAATCCGTTATGAAGTATTGGTTTGATAGGTGCTGTCATAGATTTATTGAGGACGGCAGTTAACGTCTAAATAATTATTGTAAGCATCAATCTGCTTACCAAAAGCCGAATGTCGCTGATCCCAGCTATCACCTGCAGTGATCAGCCTTTGGCGCTCAATATTATACGCATCCACCTTTTCATTGTAGGCATCTACCTCATATTCATTATCTTCATCTACATATGTGTTCTCGATATCTGTTTTCTCCGCCTTACTTGCCGCTATTTGCGAATCTAAGGTACCGCTTTCACTAGCCAACTGTGCCCCCAGAGTTAGACTTGGCTTTAATTGCATAGCCCGATCATAGTCTGAATCCGAACATCTAAAAGTTTGTCCGCCTTCACTTACGACATTGTTTGAGTTTTCACTTGTTGTCGGTGTATATGATGACCCTGACGATGAGTCACTGCTATCAGAAAATATAGCCCATCCAAAGAAAAGAACTACGCTACCAATTATTAGTATATTTTTCCAATTCCACTTAGCACCGGTTGGTGCTAATGCTGACGAGGATGATGTGGGAGTTTTTCCAGGTTCAAAATCAGGTTTTTTTGCAACCCTAACAGGCTCCTTTTTATCAAGGAAGTCGAGGTCAATATTTAAATGGTCGTTGGGTTCTTTCATATATTTTTATTGTTCACGATTGTCATAACATGCTTGTACTAAATCCGGAATAATCACTGCATTAGGAACAGTCATTGGAATCTGTGCAAACTCTACACTCTTTCCGTCTTTGTCCTCCCACATAATTACTTGACCTTGGAACATTTTCGGAATGTATATCGTGTCTGACCAATAGACAATAAGCTTTTCGTTTTTACTAAAAAACTTAAACTTCATTTTTGAATAGCCTTGTTTTGAGAATTCAACCTCTCCAAATTTTACAACCTCTCCCTTGCTAAATATTCTATCGACGATACTTTTTACAAGTATCGGCTGTACAAGACCTGATACCAATCCAATCAATTTTACCCAGTCCTCTTTTGCCTTACTTTCATCTTTGCTCGCTGTAAGAGAGATCGAAATAGTCTCTTTTTCTGAGCGCACTGATACATTGTATACATATGAAGTTCCTGTCGGAATTCCATAGACCGAATGTCGAGTCGCAGTTGAGTCAAATGAGATCCCTGTAGCATCCTTATAAAAAATCTTCTTATTTCCATATTCAACGAAGGTATTCTTAAAAACAATTGTTGAGCTCCGGAATGTTCCTGGGATCTCTATGACAAGAGCATTTTCCGCATCCTCTGTTACATTCTTCTGAATTTGCTCAAGCTCTCCTTTAAGTTTATTTTTTAAACTTTCAGTTCCAGCGAGTTGAATAGCCGCTTGTAGAAGTTTTCCTGACTTATCTAACTCACTCAAATTGTTATGGAGATCAAGTACGATGGATCGAAGTGCATTTGCTGCTCGATCACGCATAATTTTCGTCTGACTATCTTCGTAAAGGCCGAGATCTATAAGCTTGTTCAACTCTTGTTGAATGGAAGCCATAAGCTCTTTGATAGTATTTGATTCTGCTTTATCAAATTTATTATCCTTACTCACTTCCATATTTTCCAACCCCTCTACCGCTTTATTAATAGTCTGATATGCAGGACCGAGAACATTTTTCTCAATTTTTTCACCTTTAGCCGATGAGAATATCTTTTGAAATTCATTAACGTAGTTAGCATTTCCGTGGATCTGATGTAATTCGGTGTATATATCTGAAAGATGGTTAACTACATTATTTTTCAAATCGATTACAATATCCTCACTTGCTGTCTGCTCATCATGAAGTTTGTAAAGCTTAGAAAATGTCGACCAGAATTTATCTGAATCTACGAGGTTTTTCCATGCCTTTAAAGAATCTCTTAGGTACTGCTCATTGTCTTCAGCGGATAGCACGAGACAGTATAAAATAGCGAGATTCTTTTTATAAAATAGTCCTTTTGTTGTTTCAGCTTCCGCAGCATTCTCCCAAGTCCTGATTGCATTTCCGTAATCTTTAGTCTTAAACAAACCCATAACCTGTTCATCGATACTATCGGCAATTTGAAGCCAAAAGAAATACTCTCGAATACGTTTTTTAGGAGCTTGCAACCTTTGCAGTGCATCCTTCACAGTATCTTCGGTTCTAAAATTATCAAATAGACCTATATCAAGGTCATATTCAGGAACATCATCTGCCTTAAGGCGATTGATAATCTCTTTTGATCTTTTATTTATATCCTTTTCGTTAGCCGAGGTATCAAGGCCAAGTATGTGATAAGCGTTGTTTTTAAGTGTTGTAGACATATATTTAGCGAGTAATTCCGGAGAGATTATTTTTCATTGTTTCTTGCTCACCGGATGGTAGTAGCAACTGTAAGTTGTGAACGCAACGTTTGAGCTCATCGACATCACTGAGCTCAATAGCTCGTCTTCCTTTTTCCATATAATATTCGGCCTCTTTCTCGTTCGTAAACTTTTTAACACCATTTGTAAGTTGACGGAAATGGTACACCCATGTAGCAGGGTTAGAAAATAAGGCTTTGGCGCTTAACTCGGATACTTGCTCATTAATCCGAATAAGAAGAGGTTTATCGTTATCTTTTATTGCGTTCTCTCCCTCTGTTTTTATCTGGGCGAGCTGATCCTCATGTTTTGCTTTATCTTTATTTTCCCCTAGCTCTGTAATTATTTTTTGAGTATTTTCGACGCTCTCGTTGAATTCTTTGACCAACTGAGGCATTTCTTTTTCTTTCTCCATCCTGTCGATAGCCATTTTTAAATCTTTGAGCTGCTTATTTGCTTTACGCTTTTCGTCCTCGTCAACATGAGCGCTTCTCAGACTGTGTGCGACTGCATTAATAGTATTATTTAGCTTACTCTTCTCCTCTGAAGAAGCGCTTTCAGAAACGGTTTGTGCGCGATCTGTTTGGACTTTGAGATCGTATTCAATATTTTTAACCTCCAATGCTTCATCCTGCGATGTTGAACGTGCCTTTAATGTAAGGTCAATTAATGGAATATACGCAGTTACAAAAACTTCTCGTGATTCATTCATTTCAACACTGAGCTCGAGAGGAGTTCCTTCTGGGAGATCATGCGGCAAATCTTTTCCATTTACACCAAGCTCACAAAGATAAGTATTACGATCAGGAATTTCTGATTCACCTTCAACAAGGGTAATATCGAGTTTATTCTCAGCACCTTTTATGAGCTTTCTAGAAGTTTTATAGTCGGTCAAGACTTTTTTAATAGGAAGAATTGATCCTTTATCAAAGATTCTTTCGCAAACGTTGGCAGCAATATTTCGTATATGATCTCTTTTAACAACAATTATGCCTACAGAATGAGGCAATGGTGCTCCAGAAACCGATAATCCGTGGGTAATAGTGAAAGAATCAGGATCAATCGACACTGAATTGCCTTGATTATCGAATAAATAAATCCAGTATTGATTTGTTTTATTGGGTTCGACAGTGATCGTATCGAAGAATTTTCCTTTTTTCAGTTTTATTTTCTGTCCGTTATAAGCGCCACTATCTGATTGAATTTGTACGTAGTACTCATCCTCTGAATCTTGAAGGTCAGCAATAACACCACTGACAGTCTCTTCAGTTTCAGAAGTAAGAGTTTCGTGATTCAAACTAAGTGAAAGGGACCCACTTTTTGTCTTTGGGCTATCGCTTTCAGTAAGTTCCTTGGGAATTTTTTGGCCAATACCAAACACACAAGCCCCTCTGGCTACCACAGTAAGTGGGTCAACTGTTGCATCTACAGAAATTTTAAGCTCCTGCTCTAATCTCGATCTCAAATAAGGAATCTGTGTCGGACCTCCAACCACTATAATTTTTGCCACTGACGATCCTTTGATACCGGCTTCTTTCAAAGTTTCTTTTGACAATTCAATTGTCCTGTCGATCATCGGTTCAATCAAATTTTCAAATTCTTTTCTTAGGAAAGTAAATGTCAGGAATATTTCTTTACCTTCATCATCAATACCAATGTTTTCTACTAAGATAGAAGTCTTGTCATACTGAGAAAGTTCAATCTTTGCACTTTCTGCAATATATTTTAGTTGTGAAAATATACTTCGATATTTCTCATTACTCTTATTGAAACTATTTATTGAAAACTTCTCGAGAATTTTAGGGACAATAATTTTGTCAACAATTTCCAAATCTATATTTTTACCGCCAAGGAAGTTATCTCCATTGTGACCGAGTACAGAAAGAGCTCCATCCTTTGATGCGATTAAGGCGACGTCAAACGTGCCTCCTCCCAGATCGTAGATCAACCAGTTCTCATTCTTTGTTTTTCCAAATCCGTATGCTATTGCTGCAGCGATAGGCTCCTGAAGTAAAACTACATGCTTGAAGCCTGCCAAATTTCCGGCTCGTTTAGTTGCTTCCGATTGTAGTACTGAGAAAGCGGCCGGTACAGTAATGACTGCTCCGACTGTATTAAAATCAGGGTATTTTCTGAGTATGTCTTCCTTGAGATTTTTTAAAATTTCTGCTGAAATTTCTTCAGGATTCATTTCAACATCGGGTCTGTCAAAGTGAAAAGTCTCAGATGTACCCATAAGCCTTTTGACTTCCGGCTTATAGTTCTTTTCTTCATCTTTTGATGAATATCTGTAGTAGGCTTCGTATGCTTTCTGTCCCACAACCTTGTTACCTGCCTTATCAAAACCAAAAACAGAAGGTGTATATTCGACACCGCCAGGTTTCTTTACTATTTCAATAGCTCCAATAACATTTATGGCAACTGAGGAATTTGTAGTACCTAGGTCGATTCCTATTTCTATGTTTTGTTGATTTGCCATAGGTTAATTGTTAGTTAAGAGAATTATTTTTGCTTTTCTTACCACCTGTCCCTTGCAAATAATTGTCGGCTCAATCGTTTTCTTAACGATTGGATGTGGTATGGATTGATCCTTCTCAACCGACAAAACCTCAAGGTTTAAGCCATCATTGTACTTTTGGTTCGTATAGTCAATGATCTCAATATCATATTTTTGCACGTATCTTTTTAGACGCTCTACCGAGTTGGCGAGGCCTTTGCTGTGATTCTCCGGCAAACTCGAAGCTGACTCAGTAATTCGCTGATCCATTCGCCATATTTCAATAGCCAGATCCACCAGCTCGTTTACTCCGATAGAAAGCTCAATAAATTTTGGCTGTAAAGAGAAGCGGAGATCTTCTTGGATTTTTTCTTGAGACTTTATAATCGCCTGTCTGATTAATCTTAGTGAGACGGAAAGAACCACAATCAATACTATGAATAAAAAAGCTATTAGTGTTGTTTGTGAATCAATATTAATTGCTGTCATATGTTTTTAAATGTTACCACTTTTAAAACCATTTAGCTATAGAAAGTGGTTGTAGAAACGAACATGTATTAAAAATGGCCTAATCCTAAATGCTAACTATAGTATGTAGATTCAAAGTTAGCAACTACCTACACTTAATATCATATATTATGAATAGGCAACTTTTAATAAAATTTGGGAAAAGGGTTCGAGAAGAACGTTTAAAAATTGGGTTATCTCAAGAGAAACTTGCCGAACGAGCAAAAGTGCACCGCACATATATCGGCATGATTGAGCGAGCTGAGAAAAATATCACGCTCACAAACATGGAGAAGTTCTCAAAAGCCTTAGGAATTAAGCTAAGAGAATTGATCGACTTTTAGGTCAAAAAAAGCTAAGCTATAGCCTATATGATGCGGACAAATGCCTATATTGATGCTTCAAACCTATTTTACGGAGGAAAGAAATCCCTCGGTTGGAGTATTGATTATAAAAAACTCTACGAATACCTCGAGGACAAGTACCAGGCTGGTGCTGTCTATTTTTTCGGTGGTGTCGAAATTCACAAGTTCCCTTTTGACTATCTTAAGGACGACTCAGTGCCTATACGAGATTTAGAAAAGTATATTGTTAAATTGATTGAAGAAAAAGGTGATTCTTTAAATGAGGCTGGGCTCAAGCTTCTTGATCGACATTTAAAGCGTGTTCGCTTTTATATGACTATTGAGAAATTTGGATACAAAATGATACTAAAGCCTGTGAAGACCTTTTTTGATTCTGAAGGTTTGCCGAGCAGAAAAGCCAACTGTGATGTAGACATGGCTTTCTTCCTTATGCGCGATCGAAAGACTTATGATCGCGCAGTGATTCTTTCAGGTGACGGAGATTTTTTACCAGTATTGAAATATTTACGAGCGGAGGATAAGAAGGAAATATTTATACTAGCTCACGCATCAAGGACAGCAAGGGAGATCAAGAGATTTGCAGCAGAGAAATTTCTAGATTTTGCTTATTTGAGAGAGCGTCTAAAGAGAACTGACGAATAGTAAGACCCTTATAACAGCGAAAGGCACCCATTTAGGATGCCTTTCAGGTCTGATATAACTAGTATACTCCCTTGTCTTTTCTTGTCAACTCTTATCCACACCCTCCCTTTACTTACTTATCTTTAGGTTTCTTTTGGAAAATATTCACAATACCTAGAAGCAGGGTGATGATAAAAAGAAGATTTAAACAATCACCAATTACTCCACCGAGAAGTTTACCAAGAATGAACGCGACGGCTGCTACTCCAAGTAACACTTGCCATGATAATGATTTTTTCATGTACAAATATTAGCATACTACAGTTATCACATACAATATGATTTATTTTCCTGCAAATGGCTGTGTATTGTCCCCTTTATTTGAAAAGTAGAAGGACGATGCTGCGATAGCTAGAATCATGAACTGATCTACTGGTAACTTCCCCATTACGAATCCTACGCAAGCTGTAGTGGTGAGTAAAACAAAAACTAATTTTGAAGCTGATTGATATATTTGCATATTTTTTAATTAATAACTTTTAATGAACCTGCTCGAGCCAAATAGCATACATAAATAAGAATGCTGCGATGGCTAAAAGAATTTGTGAGAGGTATTTCATATCTGGTTTAGCAAGCTGATAATTTGAGACTTGAT
>Ga0163144_10019479_pt1 | contig 13646 bp, 11 predicted proteins | sample OliLak19BULKMAT1_FD_123175 | JGI IMG/M metagenome (GOLD analysis project Ga0163144, IMG submission 123175) | Freshwater microbial mat bacterial communities from Lake Vanda, McMurdo Dry Valleys, Antarctica - Oligotrophic Lake LV.19.BULKMAT1 | ecosystem: Environmental > Aquatic > Freshwater >... | reverse complement strand
GGACGTTCAAAGAACGGAAAGGTTTTCATGGCTGCCAGATGCCCGAACAATTGCTTGGAAGAATCATCCGGGCCTGCTCGAATGAGAACGAAGTCGTCGTCGACCCCTTCTCCGGCAGCGCGACAACTCTGGCCGTTGCAAAGAAACTCAACCGCCGGTTCCTGGGTTGCGAACTGTCCGTTGACTACGCCGCACTCGGCATGAAGCGGCTGGATTCCATTTCAATGGGAGATCTTCTAGACGGGGCCGAAGAGCCTAAGTTGAGCGCACCGAAAACGACAACGAAAGGAGCGGCCCAGCGTCCACTTTTTTCTTTCCATTCAACGGCAACACTGCCGAAACGATTCCCGGAAGCTGCGGTATCCTTGATTCAGGCGTTTGCCAACGTGAATCGAGGCTATTCAGCAGATCGCATTGTCGCAGATCCGGTTATGAATCAGGATTTTCAGACGGAATGCGGTAGACTGGCAGTCGACGGCACTGAGGCTGAGCGCAACAGGTTGCTCTTTCGGCTCAGAAAAGCTGGTCAACTCAAACGATGTGGCGTTGAAACTGAAGAGCGGACGGCAATTGACTGGGCTGAAATGAATCAATTCGTCTTCGCCAGTGAAATTGCCTGGCGTCAAGTCGGTGATCTCTCGTCGTTAAGCTTGGACGAAATCCTCTGTGACCCGCGAATGGCTGCTCAGTTCGATCAACTTGCCGCAAAATTCGCCCCTGGATTTGCACCTCTGCACTACCGGTGGGGTGCGATGAAACTTCGCAAAGAAGGACGGAACGCACGGCTCAGGGCACAGACATACGAATCGGAGCTTTGTCTGAAGAAACTCCGTTCACCAGTTCAGCTGCATGACCTGGATTTTGACGACGTTCCGGTGGGAGCTGGCGTCTACGGAATTGCCGTGCCTGGAAAACAACTGCATTTCCTGTATGCGGCCGAGACATCGAATCTGCAAAGTAGGCTAAAGGCCCATCTCGAATCGGATGTTCAGAGGCAATTATGGCTTCGAGGAGAATCTGACATCAGTGTTCTCTATTCGGCGGTGCCAACGATTGAGGATCATCGGCTGGCCAGGCAAAGTCTGCTGCTGAAGTGGCACAAGCCGGCGTGGAATCTTGTGGATCTGCTCTCAGCATGAACACAGCCATTCGGGATGCATTTGAAGAAGTACGCAACGGATTCTCATCGGATCGCGTTCTCTGCGACCCCGACTTGCATGTTCGGTTCATCGCAGCCTGTCGTGAACATGGACTGCAGGAACCTGAAATTGACCTAAGCCGGATGCTGCTGAATATCCGAAAATCCGGACGGCTCGGGCAAGGGGGAACGGTGAAGCAGTCGCGATTCAACGACGACGAGTATCGGTTCGCGGCAGAGATAGCAGCAAGACATCTTGAGAGACGTGAAAGGTGTTCTCTGGATCAGATTCTTATTAACCCTGTGCTCGTTGCTGAATTCGACAGTTTGTGCCAGGAACTGTCTCCGGGCTTTGCAGTTGTTCAATACCGATTGTCTGCCATGGGGCTACGCAAGAAGCGAAAACTGCGTCCCGAAGTCATGTCTCATGCATTGCCGTCGAAGAATGTCAACAGACTCCTCTGCAGCACTGTAAACGTCAGCGATCTACCGTCGTCGGCGGGTCTTTACATCTTCTTTGATAATCTGCGTACCCTATATGTGGGAGAGGCCTCCAACCTGAAAATCCGACTGAAGAAGCATCTGGAGCATTCGGATAACAAACAACTGGCTCGATGGTTCTGGGAGAACAATCCTGAGAAAGTCTGGGTCGAAGTTCACCTCCTCGAAGAGGCATGTTCCACCAGAACGAGACGCGCTTTGGAGTTTGAGCTCATCACCTCCAGAAAGCCGGTTTTCAACATTTTTGGCGCAGGCAGCGATGCCGATGAGTAGGAAGAAAAATCTCCCGAAACTGCTTTTCGAGTTGTCCGGCACTTTCGAATTTGAGTTGCTGGTTGAACTTCTGCTGCGGTACTGGCCCCATCCGCTTGCCGATGATGATGAGTACCGCAACGGCCTCATCGATGCAGCAGCGGAAGTCCTTCTTGAATCCTCTCGGGGTGTTCTTCTGATGGAGGGCATTCCACCACGCGACATGAATATCGTGGCAGCTGTCTGGTACGCCGAACACACCAGTCTGCAGACAGAACAGCCAAAAGATTCTGCGACGAGCCAGCGTCGGCAGTGGTTGCTACAGATCCGGAAGGCACTTCCTTCGTGCTTCTGCGATCAGTCAATGCTTTGACGTCTCGACAGCGGCCGCCAGTATCTGCTCCAGCCTTCGAGTCGCCGCCTGGACGGACCAGTTCTGTTCAATCTCGGCCTGCGCTGCCTCAGCACGCGAAGCGGCGAGGCTGGTGTTTGCAAGGATGCGTTCGATGCCCGCTTGCAAAGCTGCGGCGTCATTGACCGTGACCAGTTCCCCGAATTCACCGTTGCGCAGAATCTCGGCGGGGCCGGAGCGGCAGTTGGATGAGACGACGGCAGTTCCACAGGCCATCGCTTCCAGGAGAACGTTGGGCATTCCTTCGATCAGCGATGGCAGTACAAACACGTTTGCGGACCGAAACCAGGCCGCGGCATTGTCCTGAAAGCCCGGCAGATGCACGACGTCAGACAGATCCAAAGCGGACACCTGTTGTTCCAGCGCGGCACGACGTGATCCTTCGCCCAGCAGTGCAGTGCGGAATTCGATCTCGGGATGCAGCTGTTTCAACCGGGCAACCGCCTGGATCAGCAGGTGGAACCCCTTTTCCTGAGTCAGTCGTCCTGCCGAGACAATGCGGACGACTCGCGACGCCGCGGATGATCGTACTTCACCGGTCCACCAAACGTCCTCAATCGGCAGTTCCGCCTGTTGCTGAATCCACTCCACGTCCACGCCGTTGCGATGAGTCGCGATCTTCTCGTCGCAGATTCCGTATAACCGCTTCGCCGATTCAGGGGCTCCGTCAGATACGGCCAGCACCTGAGTCGCCCCGTTGTACAGCCGATGCAGCATTCTGCGTTTGAACCATTGAAAACGTCCGGCGACAGGAGCAAATCCGATCTCCGGATCAGTCACGATCGTCGAAACATTCGGCACACCGATGCGCTGGGCTCCGGCGGCGGAGATGAGGGTCATCAGAAATGTGCGGTCGTAACTCACGTCGGCTCTGATTTCGGTCAGAAATCGGGCGAAGTCGCGGACTCGGCGATGGTGCATCAGGCCGGGCAAATAGATCCTTGACGGGGTGACGCGTTCCTCGAAAGACGTGATCGGAACATCCTGTGGAACGGAAGTCAATAACGGCCCGGTTCGATACACCAGATACAGGAACGGCTCAAATCTCGTTCGATCCAGATGAGTCAACAAGTGAACGATCTGTCGCTCCGACCCGCCGCCGTGCATGGCTCCGATGGAAAAAACGACGCAGATGCGGGGCATTGGAGGCACGGGATTCAGGATTCAGGATTCGGGATTCAGCTAATCGCAAGGCAATGGTTGTATCAGTGTGGGATCAAACTGCGAATGGTTTGCCAAAAGTCCCGCGACGTTCTACCTTCGGCGTTTGACAACTGGGCCGCATCCGGGCCGAGCAATGCTGTAATGACAGGAGTCTCCTGAAAATCTGCCATCGGCACTCATCAAGTCAGCCTCCTGACGACGAACAAACGACAGAGAAAACAGTGAAAGAACTGCGGACACAGACAAAGGGCCATGAGCGGACTCGGCGCGATCATGCGACCGAGCTGACTCAGGACTATGCGGAAGCCATTGCTCAGCTGGAAAAAGATCTGGGCGAGTGCCGAGTGCGGGATCTTGCCAAGCGCTTCGCCGTCAGTCATGTCACGGTCAACCGAGCGGTGGCGCGGATGAAGCGCGACGGCTACGTTGATACAGAGCCCTACGCTCCTGTGACGCTGACCGTCAAAGGCCGCAACCTGGCCGAATTCTCTCAGCGGAGGCATGAAGGTGTCTATCGGTTCCTGCTGGCTCTGGGCGTCAGCGAACACACAGCAGCGATCGATACCGAAGGCATCGAGCATCATGTCAGTGATGAAACTCTGCGACTGATGGAACGCTTCGTCGAACGCGGTGGTTCCTAACCCTACAAGCACGACGCGCCAGCGAGTGGTTCGTGGTCACCACGCGCTGGTGCGTCGTGCCGGTGGAGTTGCAGAAACACTCGCTGGCGCGTCGTGCTTGTGAACTGTCAGCCGATGAACCAGAAAAATGCGATGGCCATCAGCGTCGGCGGCGTCGCACCCAGGAACAGACCGACCGGGTGAATTCCATTTGAACCGAAAGCTTTCGATGACCGCAGGATCCCGGCACCTGCAGGATTGGGAGCGTTGGCAATCACTGTCAGGCCGCCGCCGGTCACGGCTCCCGCGACGAGTGCGTATTTCAGTTCGTCGGTGATGTCAGGAACCTGTGAGCCAAGAAACGTCAGCGCTGCATTGTCGGTGATCGCCGTCAAGGCCGTTGCACCGAAGTACAGCTCCGCGCCGTCCAGACTGATGATGAGTGGTTTCAGCCAGTAGTTCTGCAACGAACCCAGTGTGACCAAACCGGCGAGGAAGAATCCGACGAGCAGTCCTTCTTTCAGTTTGAGGGGATCCTGATACTCCTGAGTCGCCACCACTGACCCCAGAAAAATCATGAAGATGCCGAAGAACACGTCGGGATGGTGGGCAAAGGCGACGACGGCTCCCAGAAAGACCAGATGCAGGCTGGTGAGCCATGTTGGGATCCGCTGCGGCTCCGTCTGGTCCACTTCAACAGCGTTGAGTTGTTTCCAGAAGCACAGCGTGACAACCAGTGTCGAGCACAAGCAACTGGCAACGGCTCGCCAGCCAAACGTGGACGCCATGAACCATGTTCCCCAGTCCCATTTTGCCGCTACCATCAGCACGGGGGGCGCAGCAAAGTGCGTCAGTGTCCCGCCGATCGAGACGTTGACGAAAAGGAGTCCGATCGTGGCGTATGCCAGCGGCTTTCCGATGTTTTGATCGAAGTAACGTCTCCTCAGCAGCATCGCCAGCAGTGTCATGGCGGCCGGTTCCGTGACGAACGATCCCAGCAGGCAGCCGAACGACAACGCGGCAATGTAGAACGAGACACTTTCCCGCATCGGCAGCAGTCGCGCGATCAGGAGAATAATCAACTCGGCCAGGTTCACGACGGGTCGCGTCGCGGCCACGATCATCACAACCATGACAAACTTGGGTTCCTTGTAGCTGTCCGTGAGTCCTTTGACGTAAGTGACTGCCTTCGGAACGGAACCTAACTTTTCAACCTCGTCGGGGTCAGCGCTGCCACTCAGTCTCTCAACATAGGCAACGGCCTCATGAATGGAGCCGCTCAGCACCGCGATGCCGATGATCAGGATCGCCGCCCAGACGCCGAATACGATCTCCGTTTCCGAAAGAAAATGCAGGACGTTCTCGCCGACCGATCCCTCCGGATATCTCCGAGCCCAGTTTGCAAATCGCTTAACGCAGAATGTGTGCATCACGGCCAGGCCAAACAGCACCGTGGCGAGGATTTGAATCGAACTTGGATTCATGGGAATTGAGCTGTCACGAACGAGGATTGGAATGCTGAATGGACATCAGTTTTCAGCGGGCCTCGGTGGGAGTCAGCGAACGCTGTTTTCAGACAGGGGAGTCTATGGAATGGTTCCCGGCATTTCGATCATCGACCGGAGCAACAACGAGGTCCGGCAGTTCAAAGTTCATTTTTGTCCGCATAGACTTGCCCGCACTCTGATGAAATCGACAACTACAACCGTCGTTTGAACCACCTGATCGCTGAGTCCGCTTGTGAATGACCTACCGCCGCCGCCTGCGTCTGCCACAGAGACTCGTAATCCTGCTTCGGCTGCGATTGACAGTCTTTCATCGCTCGCCATCGTGCGGCTGATGAATGTTGAGGACCAGAGCGTTCTCCACGCTGTGGCTCGCGAAGAGCTCGCGATTGCCCGTGCGATTGACGTGATCGCAGAGCGACTGTCGGGCGGGGGGCGGCTGATCTATATGGGTGCCGGAACGTCCGGTCGTCTCGGCGTTCTGGATGCCAGTGAATGTCCCCCGACATTCAGCGTCCCGCCGGGAATGGTAATCGGTTTGATCGCCGGAGGCCGCGCGGCGCTGACATCGGCGATCGAAGGCGCCGAAGATTTGCGCGAGGACGGTGTTCGTGATCTGCAAAGTGTGTCGCTGACAGCAGCTGACGTCGTGATGGGAATCGCAACCAGTGGCCGGACACCGTATGTGCTCGGTGGCCTGGCATATGCCCGAACTCTGGGAGCCTTCACCATCGGCTTCGCCTGCAATGAAGGCTCGCCGATGGTGGCCCTGTCCGACATCATGATCTCGCCGGTCGTCGGCCCGGAAGTGATCACCGGGTCGACTCGGCTCAAAGCCGGTACGGCGACGAAGTTGGTGCTGAACATGCTGACGACCGGCACAATGGTTCGGCTGGGAAAGACCTATGGCAATCTGATGGTGGATCTGACGGCGACCAACGAAAAACTGCGAGATCGTTCTCAGCGGATCGTTTCAGAACTGACCGGTCTGTCGGTCGATGAAGCCACTCAGTTACTGGTTCGCTGCGATGGTCAAGTGAAGACCGCGGTTGTCGCCTGTTTAAAGCAATTGTCTCCGGATACAGCCCGACTTCGACTTAAGGACTGTGGCGGCCATCTGCGTCTGGCTCTGAAATGATCTGTGTGACGTGCGTCGCCATCTGATACGGTGCTTTCCGCATCCAGCCAGGGAAACCGCCTGGCTAAGTTGTTCGCCCCGGACGTAAACAGGCGCGTATGGACTCACAAAACCCCTTCGAATCTCCCGCCGTGAGCCCGCCGCGTTCCGCGGACGATGGCCCGGCAGCGTCGGGGTTCGTCGTCCGCCTGGCCCGCGCGATGGGAATGGACCGTGCGGTGGGATTTGCGGTATTGGCCAGGTTCTGGCAGCTGCTCACAGGCCCCGTGACTCAGTTGCTGATCGTCATGAGTTTCACGGAGACGACTCAGGGCTATTACTTTGCCTTCAGCTATTTGCTGGGCATGCAGATTTTTGTCGAACTCGGTTTGCATGTGGTCATCATCAATGTGGCCAGTCATGAGTGGTCTCGCCTGTCACTGCGGAACGGACGACTTCAAGGTGACCCGACAGCGATGCTGCGTCTGATATCGCTCGGGCGGCTGACATTCCACTGGTATCTGGCCGCGGCGGTGCTCTTCGTGGCGATCGTTTCCGTTGCCGGGTGCTTTTTTTTCACCGATTCAGCCCGCTTGAAACTGATCACAGGAACAACACTGGAACAGCTTCCGTGGCTGTCGCCCTGGTTGGTTCTGGTTCTGCTGACAGGCCTGCAGCTGGCGTTGCTGCCGCTGACTGCTCTTCTTGAAGGCTGCGATCAGCTGACTGTCATCAACCGTGTCCGATTCTGGCAGAACGTCGCGGGAACGCTGACCGTCTGGCTGCTGATCAGCAGCGGCGCGGGACTGTGGGCACTGGCCGGATCGGCCGGCATTCGCCTGCTGGGGGAGCTGTACCTGGTACTTATCCGATACAGAGAGTTCTTCAAGTCCTTTCGAGAGGCAGTTCCGGGGTCTTCTCTGAACTGGCGGCAGGAAGTCCTGCCGCTTCAATGGCGGATCGCGATTCAGGGAATTCTGCTGTGGTTTGTGAATGGCGTTCCGGGCCTCGTGATCTTTCGATATCACAGTGAAGCCGAAGCCGGCCGTTTGGGGATGACATGGACCATTCTCACGGCTCTGCAGGCCGCGTCGATGGCATGGATCGAAACCCGGCGGCCTCAGTTCGGCTCACTGATTGCTGCGGGACAGTATGGGGATCTCGACCGGTTGTTTTTCCGCATGACCCGTATTGCGATGTCACTGATCATTGGTGCGGCCGCAGCGCTGACTCTGGCGGTGTGGTGGATCGGGACGAGAAACGAGTGGTTGTTTGAACGGATTGCCGGCCGCATGCTGTCGTTCGAGGCAACGGCGCTGTTTGCCCTGGCCGTGGTGCTGATGCAGTTTGCACTCTGTACGAACCTGTATGTGCGAGCCCACAAGCGCGACCCGTTCCTCGCCGCGTCCATTGTGTCGAGCGTGACCATCGCGTTCCTGGAAATCCGGTGGGGGATCACTCACCGATCAACCGGCGTTGCATTTGGTTATCTGATCGGCGTCGGCTGCGTTCAGCTGCCGCTGTGGACGACGATCTGGTGGTGGACCAGAAGACAATGGCACCCGCCCGGAGCTGCCGATGAGTAGCGCCCTGCCTCAGAACATCCGGCTTGAGTCCGGGCTGGCTGCCGAGCTGAAACAGCCGGTGCTGGAGCGCATCCACTGCCCGTTGTGCGGCTCCGGGGAGGCAGACATCATGTTGCACGCCTTCGACAATCTGTGCGGCGTGCCCGGTCGGTTTGTGGTCGAACGGTGTCGGCAGTGCCGGCACATGTTTATGAATCCTCGCCCGACCATCGACACCATGGCCCACTGTTACCCGCCGCATTACGGCCCGCATCAGTCGACCCCGGATCTTCAGCCGACTGATGAGTCTCAGTCGATTCGATTTGGTGTTGCAGGTACTCCGAAGGCTGCTCCCTGGTATCTGCGATTCCTCCCGCTGCGTTATGTGCCTGGCCTTCGTCGTTTCTACTACTGGCTGATGGACGACAAGAGCCAGCCACTGCCCGATCTAAAGCTCGCCGAGTCAAGCGGGTCTTCGGTGGAGGCCAATGAGAAGTCCGACGAGAATCCTCATCAGCCCAAGGCTCTGGAACTCGGCTGTGCCACCGGGCGATATCTCCAGCGGCTGAAGGAGAACGGCTGGGCGGTCGTTGGAGTTGAACCCAGTGAACGACCGACCTCGCTTGCGCGCGCCGCCGGACTGAACGTGCATTGCGGAACATTGGCAACTTGCGATCTTCCGCGCGAGTCGTTTGATGCGGCAGCGGCGTGGATGGTGATCGAGCATGTTCCGGACCCTCGTGAGACGCTGACCGGACTGGCGAAACTTCTGAAGCCGCGAGGCCAGCTGTTGATCAGTATTCCCAACGCAGGCTGCTGGGAACCCGCGGTCTTTGGCCGATTCTGGTATGCATGGGAACCGCCCCGTCACCTGCATCACTTCTCATCGGCGTCGATCAGGCAGCTGTTGTCCGAAACCGGATTCACCGAAATCAGGATTACCCATCAGCGATCACTGCTCTACATCGTCGGCAGCCTTGGCATGGTGATACTGTCCCGATGGCCCGACAGCCGGCTGGGGAAATCGCTGAAGTATTATCCGGATCATCCCAACCTGCCTGTGCAACTGCTTCTGGCACCAGTTGCACATCTGCTGGCGTTTCTGCGACAGGGCGGTCGCCTGACGATCACCGCAGGCAGGGACGGCGATGGACCTGATGGAGCCCCGCCAATGGCGAGCGGAGGGTGTCAACCCTCCGAGGCGTATAACGAGTAGCGAAGTGTCAATGACCAACGGAAACACAGTGTCGCGAAACTGAAGCACATGGGTCATTGGTGCTTCGACATTGGTGCTTTCAAATCTCAGTGGGTTCACACCCACGGCTTGGCCGTGCAGCTGATCGCCAGTGACCCTATCGCGTCCCCAACGGCACTTTCACCTGCAATTCATCCAGCCGGTTTGTTTCTTCATACGGGCGAGCGGCGAAGTACCAGGCGGACCACTGTTTCAGGATTTTCTGCCGCCAGTCATTCGCCACTCGCAAACGTTCTTCCGACGGTGCCTTGTCGAGTCCTTCCATCGGATTCAGAGACTCACCGAACCCGTGAGGCTTTCTGGAGATGAAGCGCAGAGCGGCAACGGCTTCGACATTGACATCAAGATCCGGATCCCGGATGCCATCCAGCATGAGCGGGATCAGTTTGAAGTCGCCCGTTCGGCCCAGAGCCCAGCAGGCTGCCTTGCGGACATCGGCATTCGGATGCTCCATCAGGCTTTTCAGCTTGTCCATTTGTCCGACCAGTTCCTCAGGATCTTTGATTGACGTCACGCTGCGGACAATTTCATCAGCAACGTCGATCGGAGTTTCGTCAACATCGATTTTCAGATTCGAGATATCTGCGATCAGTGTATCCAGTTCAGTGGGCTCCTTCTTGGTCTCCTTGTCACCGAAAGGATTGCCGCGATCAGCATATTGCTTCCCCAACCCAAACTGCTTGTCCAGAATCTGCTGCGTGGACTTCATGAGGTACAGCAGTGCGAACGATGTCCCGACGACTTTTCCTGTATGAGTGTTGAAGCTGCCGTCTTCATTTTGCAGCGTGAGCATTCCGTCCCCGTAGGTCGTGTACCATTCGCGACCAGCGATCTCCTTCAGATCTCCGATCGAGGCCGCTCGTTCTATGCAGTAGTAAAAGTACATATTGTGCTCGGCTTTGGACACGGGATCAAATCGAGTTTCATTCCAGCCCAGCCCGCGGTTGGAACTCCCGTCAAGATCAGCGGCGCTGTGCTGAGCCGAGTAGTTGGGCCATGCCTTGCCCCCGGCTGCCTCTTCCTGTTGTTCAATTTTCTCCAGAACGCCAAAAACCGCTGCCGATTTTGGCTTGTCCGCGGAATTCTTCGGACCGTGCAGCATCAGTCTGGCGACCAGCAGCGATCCGGAGGCGGCCATCGTCATGTTGTGCGTCGACTGGCCATTACCTGGTCCCTGGGTGGTTCCAGGGCGGTAAGCCCAACCGCCATCGGGATTGTTATTCTTCATCAGAAAATCGGCAGCGAGGTCCACTTTCTGTGGGCTCACCGTACAGCCGGCGCGCTGAGCGGCCCACAGCCCGAGGACCCCATACTGAGACATGCTGACGTCACCGGGAAACGTCGGTGAGTCGCTCCAGGAACCATCAGCCCGCTGGACGGATTGGATGTAATTTGCGATCGACTGCAAATTGCCCTTGTATCGTTCCGGGTCGATATCGGACAACAGCATCGCGTCAACACCCGCAATGTAAATGTGGTGATAACCGCGATCGCCCTGATACTGAGTGCCGGAGGACCGCGCCGCTGCTTCCCTGATCGCCGCCGCAACGGCAGGCGATTCAATCGGATCGCCAGTTTTGAAAAGCGCGTATCCCGCAAACACTGACACACCGAACGAGCCATCAGCAGTAGCGACTGCTCCGCGGAGATACGCGGCGGCACGTTGAGCGGCCGCATCAAATCTTGGTATGCCGGTCGTTTTCGCGGCTGCTGTGGCGGGTGCGTCTGCCTGACAGCTTGCGAAGACTGCAAGCAGAAGCACGGTGAATCGCTGCATGGGTATTTCCAGTCCGAATGAACGTTGGGGCGAACGATTCGAGATGAGCCAGTGATCATGCTAGTCGTGCTGTCAAAGAGAGTCAATTTGCGGTTGTCGCGGTACTTCGGGATTCTGAGTCGCTGTGCTCTGGCGAAGGCTCAGAAAACCCCGATGATGCGGAATCAGTACAATCCGATAGTCCGGCGAGTCTTCGGACCATGCCGCGATCACTGTGTCTCGTCCGAAAAGTCACTCCCGCATGAGCCGCCTTCCCGCAGTCCTGATCACTGGTGGAGCCGGTTTCATTGGCGCTCATGTGACGCGAGCGATCCTTGCCGATGACCGGTATGAGTTACTGCAGGTTGTCGTTCTGGACGATCTTTCAGGCGGATTTCCGGACAATGTTCCGGATTCACGCCGTGTCACGTTTATGGAAGGAAGCATCGTTGATCACCGACTGGTGGACGAGCTGTTTGAGACCTTCGACGTTCGATTCGTCTTTCATCTGGCTGCCTATGCTGCAGAGGGACTGAGCCATTTCATTCGCCGGTTCAACTACACGAACAATCTCATTGGCAGCATCAACCTGATCAATGCGTCCGTCCGCCATGGAGTCGAGCGGTTCGTCTTCACAAGTTCCATTGCGGTCTACGGAGCCGCTCAGGTTCCGATGCTCGAATCGTCTGTTCCTCATCCGGAGGATCCGTATGGAATCGCCAAACTGGCAGTTGAGCAGGATCTCGAATCGGCTCACAGGCAGTTTGGTCTGCACTACACAGTTTTCCGTCCGCACAATGTTTACGGTGAGTTTCAGAACATCGGAGACCGCTACCGAAACGTTGTCGGGATCTTCATGAACCGCGTGATGCAGCGGCAGCCCCTTCCCGTCTTCGGCGATGGATTGCAGCAGCGAGCATTTTCATACGTCGGCGATTTGATCCCGGCCATTGTCTCCAGTCCTTTCGTGCCCGCAGCGGACGGCGAGATTTTTAACATCGGTGCTGCGGTGCCGCTGACGGTCCTTGAACTGGCTGAGTCCGTCGCCCGCGAATTCGGAGTTCAGCCGGAACTCCAGTTTCTTCCGTCACGCAACGAAGTCCGACTTGCGTGGTCGGATCACTCAAAGACAGAGCAAGTCTTCGGGCCGCTCCCCTCCACGACTCTGGCGGATGGCCTGCATCGAATGGCCGAATGGGCTCGCCACACTGGCCCGAGACGAAGCCGGCCGTTCGCGGACATTGAAATCACCAAAGGACTGCCTCCGTCCTGGCGTAATGAGGATCTGTGAAAGGACCAACAAGCCTTGCATCAAAGTTGAATGCACAGGAATTCAGGGAATTTGGTTGTGGTTGAGTTCATGCAAGTTCAGCTCGGAGGGACGTCGAGCCATTCAGTTTGCAAGATACGCAGTGCGGGTCCGGTTGCGCGTTGAGCTGCATTCGCCGGGGCGATAACCTCTACCGTGTGCGTTTCAGATCGTGCAGTGCCTCGATTTCCATCGCCTCTGCATCAACCCCCGTCGGACACGCGAGGCGGTATTGAATTGTTATCCTGTCGACGGCGGGCCTGACCAGGATGCCGTTTCCAGCGGCCACGTTCACGGTTCAGCGGCAGACAGTCCAACGACAGCCGGTTCGACAGCGAAGAGGATTCCCTGGGAGATGACCGCGAACACGCGATTTGAATTCGGCCACAATTGGACAAAGTACCTGGAATCACTGGACGAGCCGCGAATACGGCAAGCCGAGGAATCCGTTCGGGCATTGTTGCGTCGCGACACACTGGAGGACACGCGATTCCTGGATGCCGGGAGTGGCAGTGGGTTATTCAGCCTGGCGGCCCGTCGACTTGGTGCGGAGATCACGTCCTTTGACCTGGATGCCGAATCAGTCGCCTGTACGCAGCGTCTCAAGGAAGCGGCGGGGGCTGCGGATGAGCATTGGTGTATTCTCCGGGGTTCCGTTTTGGATCGGGAGTTTCTCGGCAAACTGGGGGAATTTGATATCGTCTATTCGTGGGGCGTACTGCATCACACGGGACAGATGTGGGAGGGGCTGCAGAATCTCGCCCTTCGCGTGACAAGTGATGGTCTGCTGGTCATCGCGATCTACAACGATCAGGGGTTTCCTTCGCGCGTGTGGCACGTCATCAAACGGACGTATCACAGGCTGCCGCGATTTCTGCGCCCGCTCTTTGTTATCGGTGTCTGGGCCTGGGGCTTCTTCTGCCGGGTGACCGTGACTTTGGTCGCGATGTTGATCCGCCTGATCACGCTGCACAACCCGCTGACGCCGTTGACAAACTGGATTCGGGATCGGCGACCTCGCGGCATGCACGCATGGTATGACCTCGTCGACT
>Ga0163144_10019478_pt1 | contig 13646 bp, 11 predicted proteins | sample OliLak19BULKMAT1_FD_123175 | JGI IMG/M metagenome (GOLD analysis project Ga0163144, IMG submission 123175) | Freshwater microbial mat bacterial communities from Lake Vanda, McMurdo Dry Valleys, Antarctica - Oligotrophic Lake LV.19.BULKMAT1 | ecosystem: Environmental > Aquatic > Freshwater >... | reverse complement strand
TACTCCCCATCACCGACTCCCACTCCCCTTGCGTCACCTCCGTCTTCCCCAACCAATACGCTTTCGTGATGGTGACCGGGTGCACCGGTCCGTCCGAACTATCTCCCATCTGGAACGCACCAGGCGCTATCCAGAGCAACGTTAGATTCAAACCAGGTATCACAACGTCGGCCGGCCGCTTCGCCAACGTCGCACTCAGTTCCAGCCTCTGGCGGGCCTTCACCTCACCCTCCACCGCAGCCCCGGCGTATCCCTTCTGCCTGATCCGATAATTCACCGCCCCCGGCATCTGCTCCAGCGTCAACGGCGTCTTCCCCAGTTCCTTCCCTTCCGCACTGAGGACGGACGCCCCCGCCGGCGTCGAGGTGATTGACACCGTGCCCGCGATAAATTCCGCAGTCGCTGCGACCTGCGCGCCTCGCTCGAGGCTCACTTCCCTCTTCTGTTCCGGCCAGCCGGTCCGATGGAAAACGACGGTGTAATTCCCCGTCGGCAGTTTCTCCAACTCCGCCGGCGTCCGGCCCTGCAGCGCGCGCTCGCCGCGCACTTCATACTCTACCCCGATGGGGTCGGTCGTTAGACTCAGTTTTCCCGTGCTCCGCACCAGCCGGATTGTCCCGAGCTCCGACGTGTCGTTGGGCTTCACCTCCGCTTCCAGGTCGATGGGTTCGTAACCTTCCTGCCGGATCCGCACCGGATACTTGCCGGGCTTCAAGTTCGTCGCGTTCACCGGACTCGTCGCCGCCGCCGCACCACCGAGATAAACCGTCGCTCCACTCGGCACCGTGGCCATCACCACCGCCCCAGGGAGATTCGCTTGCCGCTCCGCTTCGGTTTTTGCGGCGAGGGCGAGCGCGTCGGCCTTTTCCTTTTCCGTCCGCAGCTTTTCCTGCTCGGCGATGAGCCGTTCCCGTTCCGCAGCGGTAGCAGCCGCCTGCTTCTGCGTCTCCAAGCGCGCAATTTCCGTCCGTCGCTGCTGCTCCGGCACCACATTGCCGTAGTAGTAGCCGAGGACCGCGGCAGTGATGAGTAGCGCCGCAACACCGGCCAAAATGATTTTCGATTTTCGCTTCGGGATTTTCGATTCGGCGGACGGCACAGACTTACTTGAATGTTCCGCATTGGACGTTGGGCGTTGGACGTTCTCCTTCCGCGGCGAGGGCGCCGCGGCTCCAGTGGTGAGCCTCGCCAGCACTTCCGCCCCACTCTGCGGCCGAGCCGCCGGCTCCTTCGCGAGGCATGCGGCAATCGTTTCTTCCCACTCGCGCGGGATCGACTGCAGGCCGGTGCCGAGTTCGGCCCGACGCGCCGCCAGCAACGCCGGCACCTTGCCCTGTACTTGTGCGATGATGTTTCCTGTATGAAACGGGGGCTTGCCCGTCAGCAGTTCGTAGAGCGTGGCGCCGAGCGAATAAATGTCGTCCAACACCGCCGGCCGGTCGCCCATCATCTGCTGCGGGCTCATGTACACCGGCGTGCCCGAGGTGCCCGCCGCCCGGCTCACGCGCGTGGCGGTGTCGGAGAGCGTCGCGGAAATTCCGAAGTCGGCGACCTTGAGCCGGTCGCGCTGGTCGAGCATCAGGTTGGCTGGCTTGAGATCGCGGTGCACGATCTGCACCTCGCCGTGCGCATAGGTGAGCGCGTCGCAGAGTTGCCCGACCCAGAGGCGGATAGTTTCCACCTCGAAGATTTCGCCCGGTTGCGCCAGCCGCCGCTGGGTGAGCGTGCCGCCCTCGACCAGTTCCATCGTGATCCCGCACAGACCGCCGCCCTCGGCAAAATCAAAGGTCCGCAGAATGTGCGGATGACTGAGCCGCTGGCTGCGTTCCGTCTCGCGCTTCAATTCGCGGATGCCTGCGGCATCGGCGGTGAACAGCTCGGGCAGCAGCTTGATCGCGAGATCGCGCTCCAAGGATTCGTCATGCGCGAGCCACACCATGCCCATGCCGCCGCGCCCGAGGATTTTCTTCAGCGTGTAGCGGCCGAAGACTTTTTGCCCGGCGCAGAGACCGGTGATGGTTTTGCCGAGATCGAGGTCGGACATGGGGTGGATTGCAGCAATGGTTATTTTATTCTTTGGTCACAGAACCACCACCCGCATCGCGACCAAGGGTGTATTTCGCCCGCATCGCCTCCGCCACAGCGGGAGCGATTTCGGGTGATTTCTCCACGACGAGCGCCATGGCCTGTTCGACGGACAACCCCTTGCGCATTTCGAGTTCGGCCAGCTTGAGCACCCGGTCACCCTGCTCACCGGAAAGCGTGGCGAGCAACGCTTGCATCGAGGCATTGCCGCGCAGCTTCAATTTCTCACCCTCCAGTTCGATATCAAGCATCTCGTGCTGCTTCCGCGCTTCAAACTTGGCTTGATTGACCGACTTGAGTGCTTCGATTCCCTGCCGGGCAATTTCGAGATCGGTCTTGGATTGATCGATTTGTTGGCCTTGCGTGGCGTGAAAACGTTCGTGCTGCTGGCGCATGTCCTCGGCGAATTCCGCGCGACGCAGATCGATGGCGTGCATCGCATCGGAAATTTCCGACTGATGCCGGAGCTTTTGCTCATCCAAGCGGTTAATGATCTCGGTCCGGCGCGCCTCGTAGTCGAGCCGGAGTCCTTCCACGGTGGTTTTTTGCTCGGCGGTCTGGACGAAGCGCCTGCGCTCTTCTTCCCGGGAAACACTGTCCAATCCCATGTCGTGGCTGATGCGGTCAAAGGCCTCCTTGAGCTGTTCCTCGTCGCGATACGCGTCCACCTTGCCGGCGCGGACGGCATCTTGCAACCGGCGGTTGGCCTCTAGTTCGCGGATGAGCCGGTCGATCTCGCCGAATTTCCGCCGCAATTCGTCCACGGCCGGTCCGCCAAATTCCGCGAGGCGCACGCCTTCGAGCGTCAATCCGTACGGGGCAAGCGCGGCCTGCACTCGTGCGCTCAGATCGTTTTCGATCAGCTCGCGGGCACTAGCCGCCGCGAGTACCGCATCAAGCGGATGCTCCTGCGCGGCGGCTTGGAGCGCGGTGCGGACGTCACCCTGAAAACGGCTGGTCAAATCGCTCGTGCGGAAATCACCCGCACCGGCGAGCACGCGTTCGATGAAGACCCGGGGATCACTCACGCGGAAAAGCAGCCGGATGCGCGCATCGACCGCCACTTGGTTCTTGAGCCGGATATCCTCCAGTTGGAAATCCACCTCAGCCGCCTTGGTATCGATGAGCACGGCGTGGGCTTCCTTGCCCTTGTCGAAGCCGAGCAGACGCGTGACGACATTGTCGAAGGTGTGATAGCCGGGTTCGAGCAGGCCGTTGAATTTTCCGTTCTGAAACACGAGGCCGATGGTGCCCTCGTCCACCTGCAAGCCGTGGTGGAGCGTAGCTCCGGGAGTCTTGAGCTCCACGCGCACGGCGAAATCCTCGGGCGACCGCTGCCAGCGGTCGCCGTAAAACTGCTTGCGCTTGGCCGGGTCCTGTTCGGTGCCGCACTTCCAGCAAAATTTGGACTCGGCGCCGACGGCTGATCCGCACTTGTGACAGCTGCTCCAAGCGGTGGCCGTGGGGCAGCCGCAGGAATTGCAGTACTCGGCGGTTTTGGGAACAGCTTTGCTGCAGTTCGGGCAGCGTTGATTATAAAATCCCATGGTAGTGACTCCGTTAGTTTTTTGGCTGATCAATTCGTTGATCAGGATTTTTGTGATCGAGACTGGAGGCATCCGGAGGGACGTTCTTTTGCGGAATGGGGGCCGGGGCGGGCTCCTTACCGCGAATGACCGGGGCGGCATTCGGATCGGTGGGGACCGTGGGGCCTTCCTGAGTGGTGCAGCCGGACAGCGCGAGCAGCGCGCAGGTGGCGGCGAAAACGAAAGGGCGAGTGATGGGATTTTTCATGGCAGGGCCTCAGTTGGTGACGGTGATCAGATAAGGGGCGGCCTTGACGGCCGCCTGGATGCGGGCCTCGTCGGCGGTGTCATTTGCATCGTAGCCGGCGGAATTGAGCCAACGGCGCTGCACTATGCCGCCGACAGTGTCACCCTGGCCAATCGCCTTCAGGAAGTAGGTGCGGGTGAAACCTTTTTTTTCCACCACGAGCTGCACCACGCTCCGCGCCTCGACGGGCAGATAAAAGGAGAGCTCACGCTGGCCGCCGGAGGCGGCAAAAGTCCCGTGAAACACCTCGATCACCTCGCCCAGCCGCAGCTGAATCTGCTTGGCTCCAGGGGGTATGACGGCAGTGCCGGGATCATATTCGGCGCCTTGGAAGACGTCTTTCTTTCCGGCGAACGATTTCGATTCGGGCTCGGGGACGATTTCACGGCTCGGATTGGCCGAGGTATCCATCGGTTGGCTGGCGAGTGGAGCGGGACCTTGCGGCGAGGCGCAACCGGCCAGCCCGAGGGCGGCACAAGTCGCGAGAAGGAATATGAGGACAATATTTTTCATGGAGGTTAAGCAGAAGGTTGAGGGGTTACGGAATTTGATCCGCGCTTAGCTACCGGCAAACTTCGTGCCAACCACAGAGCAAACCTGTAATGGCATGATTTGGCGTGCGGGGTCCACCGCCTCAATCGACTATTTCACTGGTGTTTGAGCAAACCCGAAATCGACCGCCCTCACATTATTTCGCGAAAAATCTTTCGTCTCCGTCATTTGTCTTCTTTCATCGCCCCACTCCCGCGCATGCTCCGTGCCGCCAACAATCCCACGCTGGTCCTCCATTCGCCCGGGCAACCCCGGACCACCTTTTCCCTCGCGGGCGGTGTGACCACCGTCGGCCGCGCCCCGGAAAACATCGTCGTACTGGATGATCCCTCGGTTTCCCGCCGGCACGCCGAAATCGAAGTCGGACCGGATCGCGTCACGGTACGCGACATCAAGAGCCGCAATGGCGTCTTCGTGAACGGCGTCCCCCGCGCCGAGGCTCTGCTCCAACCGGGTGACGCCGTGCGCATCGGCAAGGTCGCGCTGCAATTCGTGGCGGGTTTCGTTCGGTCGGTTCCCCCACCGCCAGTGAAGCGCGATCATCCCGCAGCGATGGACGAAACCCGGCGGCACCGCGCCGCCCTCCCCGACCAAAAACAGGACCGGCACCTGGCCGCACTCTACCAGCTTTGTTTCCGCGCGACCGATACTGCCGGCACCGAGGGAGCGGAACAGCGACTGCTGGAACTTCTGCTCGACAGCCTGCGTTCCCGACTCGCCCAATTCTACACGCCGGATTGCAAACTGGCGTTCACCGCGGTCGAGGAGAAAACGCCCAATCCGCCGAAATTCGCCGACTACCTGTTGAAGAAATTTCAACAGCTCCCGGAGTCCGCTGCCTACACGCCGGCCGAGCTGGGTCGCTTCCAAGCAAAGCTCGGCCAATGGCACTTTCTCGTCGCTCCGCTGCGTCCACCCGGTGCAGCTGAGGATTCACCCGCCCCCGTAGTCGTGCTCATCCGCCCGGCAGACTGGCAGGAATTTTCCATCGAGGACCGCACGCTCCTCAATGCGGCCGCCCGCCTCTGGCCACGACCGTTGATCGCCGCCCCGCAGACTGGCAAGTCCAAGCCGGCATCGCCTCGTGCAAGTAGCAGCTCCGGCCAATCCGGCCTCATGGGTGACAGCCAAGTAATGATCACACTGCGGACCAGGCTCAACCGTATCGCCGCCACCAAGGCCACGGTTCTTATCAATGGCGAAACCGGTAGCGGCAAGGAAGTCGTCGCCCAGTTTTTGCACGACCAAAGCCCGCGCGCCAAAGGACCATACATCCGAGTAAATTGTGCCGCGATTCCCGCAGCGCTGATGGAAAGTGAATTGTTCGGCCACGTGAAAGGCGCGTTCACCGACGCCAGCAGCGATCATCAGGGTAAATTCCAGCTGGCGCAGGGAGGCACGATCTTTCTCGACGAGATTGGCGAACTCCCCCTCATCGTGCAATCGAAGCTCCTGCGCGTCCTCGAAAACGGCGAGGTGGAAAAGATCGGCGCGCAAAAAACGCTCAAGGTCGACGTGCGCATTCTCGCCGCCACCAATCGCGATCTGCGGGCCGAGGTGAAACAGGGTGGCTTTCGCGAAGACCTGCTCTACCGGCTCGAAGTCGCTACGGTCCCTGTGCCGCCGTTGCGGGAGCACAGCACAGACATCCCGATGTTCGCCCGGCATTTTCTAAAATTATTCTGCGAGGAGAATGGATTGGGTGCCTTGGACTTCGCGCCCGGCGCGCTCACCGCGTTGCAGAAGCACGGCTGGCCCGGAAACGTCCGCGAGCTGCGCAATGTGATCCAGCGCCTCGCGATGGAAGCTGAAGGTACTGTGATCAGCGCCGCGGAAGCCGGCCGGATGTTCCCATCGTAGGTCCGTCGCTCGCCGACGCGCCTTGACAGCAGCCGCGTGATACAGTCTTGTCTCACCATGATCAAGACCGCCTCCATCCGCGATCTGCGCAACCATTTCCCGAAGGTGAGAAAACTCCTGGAAGCCGAGGGTGAGGTTTTACTCACGGAAAGCGGCACCGCGAAATACCGGCTCTCGGCCTACGCCCCTCCTCCGGTCAAACCGACCGCCCCCGTCGACTATTTGGCCCGCCTGAAGTCGTATCACCCCACCCCGATGACGGCTGCGCAGGCGCAGGCCTTGCGCGACGACAACCGTGGCGACCGCTAATAAAGTCTACGCGGATCCGAGCGCATTGCTGAAACTCTACCTGCACGAGCCCGAGTCCCGGCAAATGGCCGCCTGGCGGGCCAAGGCAAGTGCCCCGCTGGTGGTCACCCACCACGGCCGGGTGGAGCTGACCAACGGCCTTGCGCTCGCCGCCCATCGCCGCCTGATCGATGAACACGTCTTTAAATCCGCCCTGGCCGCGCTCGACGACGATTTTGCGCAGGGCCGCTATGTGCAGGCGGATCTCCTCTGGCGCTCCGCTCTGAATCGTGCGGCCGATTTGAGCCGTCAATATAGCCGGACACTCGGCACCCGGACGCTCGATGTGCTGCATGTCGCGAGTGCGCTCGAACTCGGCTTCCACGCCTTTCTCAGTTTCGACACCCGCCAGCAAAATCTCGCGCGGGCGGTGGGTCTCAAGCTGCCAGCAACCTAGCGGATTGCGATCCGGCCACGCCGGCCTACGCCAAGACTACAGCCCGACAAGAGGGCCACCCTGCATGATTCGCGTTTTTTGTAGGGCCGTCGCTTGCCGACGCGCCGCTCGGACGGTCCGGCCACATCAGCCTACGCCAAGGCTACGGCCCGACAAGAGGGCCACCCTACATATTTCGAGCGCGGTTCAGACCGCTCGTTTCGCGTTCGGGTCTAGGCCGCCCTGTCGCTCCGCTCCGGCCTGCCCGCCCCTCCCGCTCCCCTCCGCTCTGGCTGGTGCTCACGGAACTGAACTCAGGGCGAGGCGGAAGCCGAGGCTGACGATGCGGCCGCCCGGCGAGATCCTGCTGCGGCGGGCGGAGCGACAAAGGGCCGCGGAGTCGAGCCAACCGCCGCCGCGGCAGACGCGGAACGAGCCCGAATTTGCTCCCTGCGGATCGGTGGCTGAACCGCTCGGATAATCGCCGTACCAATCGCCACACCATTCCCACACGTTGCCGAGCGTGTCGTGCAATCCCCACGCATTCGCGTCCTTCCCGCCCACCGGCTGCGCGGCCCCGCGATCAATCTCGATTTTATGCGTCTCACCGTTGTATTCAAAATCCCATGAACCCGTCCACGTTTGCGGACTGTTCGGCGTCGTGCTCGTGCCGCAATACCACGCAATCCGATACAGCGCCGAGTCTCGCAGGATTTGCGTAAGATCGCCACTGTACGTCGCCGTTCGCGTGCCCGCCCGGCACGCGTACTCCCACTGCGCTTCCGTCGGCAGCGTGTACGAAAGATTATCGGGTAAGCGTCCGGCCTGCCGTTCCCGCTTGGTCAACCGCCGGCAAAAATCCTTCGCCTCCTCCCACGACACATAATACATCGGGTGCCGGTCGCTCTCGCCCAGCAGCGGCTGGTTTGCCACGGCTAAATCCCGCTGGTTCGTCAGGCTCGTGTGCATGATTTCCTGCCATTCCCCCTGTGTCACCTCGTATTGGCCCAGCCAATAGCCGTGGCTCAACGTCACCTGATGCGCGCGCTCGATATCATATCGCCCCACCTCCGAGGAGGGGCTGCCCATCGTGAATGAACCCGGGGCGATCCACACCATCTTCAGGCCCAGCATCGGCACCGACCAAGCTTGGCCTTCTTCTGGTCCGGAAGCGCGGGAGGCCGCGCGGGCCACGGCGGGAGCCGCCTGGCGCTGTTGGGTGGCGGCCGCCTCCGCTTTCGCGAGGGCTTCGGTTTTCGCTTTGGCCTCCGCCTCGGCCGTGGCCTTTTCCTGGCGCAATCGCGTGAGTTCCGCCTGCTGCTCGGCCGCGGCTTTTTCTTTCTCTGAACGTAAATGCTCCCGCTCCGCCGCGCTCATCGCCTGCTGCCGCTCCGCTTCCACGCGCGCGATTTCCGTCTGCCGCTTCTGCTCGGGTAAGGCGATGCCGTAGTAGTAGCCGAGGGCCGCGAGCGTCAGCGCAGCTGCGGCCAAAATGATTTTCGGTTTTCGCTTCGGGATTTTCGCTTCGGCGGACAACACAGACTTACTTGAATGTTCCGCGTTGGACGTTGGGCGTTGAGCGTTCTCCTTCCGCGGCGAGGGCGCCGCGGCTCCAGTGGTGAGCCTCGCCAGCACTTCCGCCCCACTCTGCGGCCGCTCAGCCGGCTCCTTCGCGAGCAGCGCCAAAACCGTCTCTTCCCACGCGCACGGTACAGGCGGCTGGCCGGCTTTCGCACGGCGTTCGTTGATCGGCACCGGCGCACTGTTTAAAATCTGGTGGATCAGCACCGAGGGCTCCGGTGCCTTGAAGGGCGGCTGGCCCGTCAGCAATTCGTAGAGCGTGGCCCCGAGCGCATACAGGTCGTCGGCTGCCGAGGGATCGGTGGAGTTGACCTGGGCCGGACTCATGTAGGCGAGCGTGCCGGAGTTCGAGGCCCGGTTGCTGATGCGCGACACCGATTCGCTCAACGACGCAGCGATGCCAAAATCCATGACCTTCAGCCGGCCGCGGTCGTCGATCATCAGATTGGCCGGCTTGAGATCGCGGTGGACGATCTTCGCATCGTGGTGCGCGTAATCGAGCGCGGCGCAGAGCTGGCGAAGGTACGGCGCGAGCGCCTCGGCGGCGAAGACCTGCCCCGGCTGGTCGAGCCGGAGGTTGCCGAGCGTGTTGCCAGGCACGTATTCCATCCACACGGCGGCGGTCTGTGCATCCTCCAAAAAATCGTGGATGCGCACGATGTTGGTGTGCGTCAGCTCGAGGGCGCGCAACGTCTCGCGCTTCAGCTCGGCGACGGCCGTGCAGTCGTTGAGCAGAATCTCCGGCAAAAACTTCAGCGCGATGTTGCGCCCCATCTTCTCATCACGCGCGAGCCAGACCACGCCCATGCCGCCGCGACCGAGGATTTTTTGCAGGGTGAAACGGGCAAACACTTTTTGCCCGGAAATGAAGCCGCGAATCGTCGCGCCGAGATCAAGTTCGTCCATGGTAGGCGTAGGTTGGCTTGGAGTTTTTCAGGTTCAATACAGTTGGCCCGCGAATCAACGCGAAGGGAATCGATTTAAAACAGATGGTCACCGCGCGGTGAGCGATTTTGGTTTTTGTTCACGAATGAAATTACTCCACTGAAATTCGCGGGATTCGCGGGAGGTCTTTGGCCTTGGCCCGGCTTAGCGCGGGCGGTTTGCGGCGCCGAGTATCCGCAACACCAGTAGCAGTATGATCACACCCGCAATGCCCGCCGCGCCGTAAAGGATCCACTGGCGCTTGCTGCCGGGCACCACGAGGCTGTCGTCGGGCAGTTGCACCGAGGCGATTTTTTCGGTGCCCCAAAGCAGCCGGCCGGTCTCGACTTCGAAGGCCTGCAGGACGATGCGCACCTGCAGGGTCTTCGCATCGTCCGCCATGCGAATGCTACCGTTCGCAGGAGCAGAACCGAGATAAACCCCGGCGATGCGTCCACGAATCACGCCCTGCACGCCCTGAATCTTTCCAAATTTCTGGATGGTGGCGGCGTCCATCGTGTCGCCTTCCTGGTCGCCCAGACGCACCTCGGCAAGGAGCGATTTCCATTCGGTGTCGTCGCGCGTGAACAGCGAATAATCTGTGCCGAGCGCGCGGGAGGAAAATTCATTGCGCGCCTGCAGGGTGAAATAGCCGTCGTCGAGATCGGAGCCGAGCGGGAGCACCGCATAGCGTTTGGGCGGGACGGTCTTGCTCAGGAACTCACCCATCCATTGGGCGATGGCCGAAGAACCCGCCTGTTTGGCGTACTCAGTCAGAGTCGGATCGGCCTTGTAGTCGACCGGCTTGAGCTGCGGGGAGACGGGCACGACCGGAGCGGCGATGGCGGCAGGTTTGACCGTTGGGGCGGCGGGCTGGGCGGCGGGGGTTTGCGCCTGAAGACCAGTGCTGGCGGCGCAGAAGAGGAGAATGAAGCGGGAGATTTTCATGGAGGAAAAAGAGGGACGAGGATATTTGTTATTTGGCGGCGGGTACGAACCAGGAGGGATATTTGCTGTGCAGCGCGCCGTTGGGCGTCACCCGCACGTTGACCTTGGTCTTGGGCAATTTTTCGAGATAGGCGCGCCAGTAGGTTTCCGAGCGCGGATTGCCGACGATTTCGATGAACGCCTCATTGGTCTTCCGGTCGAAGGAAAGGCGCTTCACGTGATATACTCCGTCCATTTTCCCGATGTATTGCTCGATGGCGAGCAGCGCGCTGTCGCTGTACACATTCACGATGACGGCCTCATGCACGAGAATCTTGTGGGCCTTGGTGAGGCTGCGCTCGACGGCCTCGCGGGCGGCATCGTCGATCGCTTTTTCGCGGGCGGAGCGCTTGGCTTCCACTTCGTCGGAGGTGCGCCGGCCAGTGGCGCGCACGCTTTTGGTGACGAGCAATTCGCCGGAGACGCGGCTGTAGATTTGGACCGTGGCCTCGGCTTCATAGAGGAGGAAATCCTCCTTTTTGTTTTTCAACCGGTCGGTGGCGGTGGCGAACACCACGAGATCGGCGTTGGCTTTTTCGCCGGCAGCGCGCATCTCGTCAGAGGTGGTGCGATGGCCGGTCATGGCGGCATCGGGGAACACCCGAAAATCCTTGTCCGTGAGTTGCTGGGCGAGGCGATTTTCGAGATCGCTGATCTCAGCATCGATGAACAACAAGGTGCGGAGGCAACCGATTTCGGTGATCTGAACCCGCACCTGCTGGTCGTCGGGCTTGGCGGTCTCTTGGGCGAGCGCCGGGATGGCGAGAAGCAGCCAAGCCAGCAGCGCGATGAATCCTGACTGGGGTAAGAAGTATTTTTTAGTCATTGTGTTAATCCTATCGGCAAACGGCGTGCCAACGGCGAGCCGATTTTGCAGAACATCGGAGTCGCGTCTGGAAATACGCTGCGTATGTGGTATGCATCCTGCCCTCTACCTCGTCTATGAGCCAGAAATGCCCCACCTGCCAAGCCATCGTCAGTCCCCGCAGCCGCTATTGCCCCGAGTGCGGTACCGCAGTTCCAGCCACCGAGGAAACGTCTACCTTAAATATCCCGGCGAATTCGCCCGCAAGTCCCGCGAGCACCCAGACGATCTCTACGCCCACCGAGGCGGTGAGTCATTCCACCCCGTCAGCCCCGGGGCGCGATACCCTGCCACCCATGCCGGTGGCCTCACCCGCCCGCGTGGCCGCCGCCCCGGTGGCGATGTTAACCCGCAACACGGATAGTCCAGCCGCAGCGGCCTCGCTGATCGACCGCACCCCTCTCGGTCCCGATGATTGCCCGGTCGAAGTCGCGGTTAATTTTTCGCACATCCTCGTCGCCGGGCATTCCACCACGCTGGAGCTGCGCATCGGCAATGCCGAACCAAGTACCTTGGAGCATCTGGAGATCACCTTGGAATCACGGGGATTGAAAGGCCCGGTCAGCGCAAATTTGCGGCGCCTGGTCGCCGGCCAGCAGCCGATAAAAATTTTGGAAGTCGAGCCCGCCCGCGCCGGTAACTTCGTGCTGCAAGTGGCCGCAACTTGGGAATCTTCCGGCCAGCGCTCCTCGTATCGTGGCCAACACGCCCTGCGAGTGTTGCAGGCTCCGGAATCCGGCAATATTCAGATCAGTATCGGCGACATCCAGAGCAACGCCGGCACCGGTGCCAATCAGGGCCTCGGCGCCGATTACGGCGAAGTGAAAATCTCCAATCTGCTTGGCGGGATCAAAACGCTCAATGATCTGCTCGAGCTCGAACTCCCGGAGAAATTCCACGCCGTGTCGCTCGAGCTGGACTATGAAGTGAGCCGGCGAGCCTTGGATCTCAACGCCCTCCATGCCAGTGCGACTTTGCGCATCCCTCCATCATTGTTCGGTGCCGTGCAACCGGGAACGGTCTGCACCTTGGAACCAGCGGACGGCACCGCCCTACCCTTGCCTTTCCGCCTAGTGGCGCGGGCCCAGCTCACCTTGGGCCGGGCGCGGACCGAGGCTGACTTTGTCACCTGGGTCCTGCCGAGAAATCCAGAGAATGACGAACGCACGATGCGTGTCAGCAAGCTAAACATGATCATTGAAACCCGACCGGCCGGGCTGCTGATCCGCGACAACACCAGCACCAATGGCACCGTGCTCGACGGCCAGACGATCGATCAAGCAGGCATTGTGCTGGAACGCCGCGGCCGGCTCCTGCTGGCGGGAGCCGTGGAAGTCGAACTCACCCGGTTCGACTCCGCGCTGACGGGCGAACCGTCCATCGGCAATGCTCGAAATTGGCACGGACCCGCAGCCAAGCCGGCGGTGCTGGCCGGAGCGGTCCGCTGCGAGGTCCGCGCGGCCGAACCGCAGCCGCTGAACGCCACGTGGATTCTGACCGACGGCGCGTTTGGTACGAGCCGCTCAAACGCCGTGGTGCTCGAGTGGTCCGAGCTTTCGGAAATCCAAGGACGCTTTCATCACTACCGCGGTTGTTTCTGGATCGAGAATCTCGCCGACACCGGCGTGGTGCGCGTGGAAAACCACACGCTGCATCCCGGAGAAATCGCCCCGCTCGCCACCGGCCAGCAAATCCGCCTCGGCGCCCGCACGTTTCGGCTGAACATTGAAGCGTGAGCCGAGGCGGTCCGGTTCGTAGAGCCGTCGCTTGCCGACGTGCCGCTCGGGCGTGCCGCTCAGACGGTCCGGCCACGAGGGCCGACCCTGCGTGATTCCCTACGTGATTTTTTGCGCGACCGCGCTCAGGCGTCCCGCCTGAGCGCGGTTCAGACCGCTCGTTACGCGTTCGGGTCTGGCCGCCCTGTCGCTCCGCTCCGGCCTGCCCGCCCCTCCCGCTCCCCTCCGCTCTGGCTGGTGCTCACGGAACTGAACTCAGGGCGAGGCGGAAGCCGAGGTTGTAGAGGCGGATGCCCGGCAAGAACCAGAAGCGGTAGGCGGAGCGACAATTGGCCGCGGAGAAGAACCAACTGTCGCCGCGGCCGACGCGGAACGCGCCCGATGCTGCACCATGAGGATCGGTCACCGCACCGTTCTCGTATCCGCCGTACCAATCCAGACACCACTCCCAGACATTCCCATGCATGTCCGATAGTCCCCATGCGTTTGCTCGCTTCTG
>Ga0163144_10019477_pt1 | contig 13646 bp, 15 predicted proteins | sample OliLak19BULKMAT1_FD_123175 | JGI IMG/M metagenome (GOLD analysis project Ga0163144, IMG submission 123175) | Freshwater microbial mat bacterial communities from Lake Vanda, McMurdo Dry Valleys, Antarctica - Oligotrophic Lake LV.19.BULKMAT1 | ecosystem: Environmental > Aquatic > Freshwater >... | reverse complement strand
CGCGCTGACGATGGAGATTGTCGGCAGGCAGAACGCGCGAGCCGACGACGTTAAAAGCGAGACGAAGATCATTCCCGAGATGGCGCCGACGCCGTTTGACCAGACCGTCCCGACTCGAGAGGTACGCCGCCTTCTGAGGTTCCGCTTCGGTTCGAACGTAGTCGGCGGCGACTATCAGACTGGCGAGGTGCTTGCGCACGTCGATCAGGGCGACGCGAGGATCCAGTCGTGATCATCAACCCGAGTGGCATGGCGTTCCCGGAGTGGGCTGATCACGTTACAAACGCCGTCTCGCAGTTTGGCGCTGCGCCGAGCGCGAGGATGGCGTCCGGGTGGCAGGACTGGGCGAGCCAATTGATCGAAGTGCCCGGCATCGCCGCGCAGTTGCCGCCTCGGCCGGAGAACTATCCGGACTGGCGGATCTGGGCGGAAGATTTCAATCAAGCAGTCGAGTTCTGAGAGGATAGGCGCATGAAGAATCGAGTGACTGTTCGGCTGTACGAGACGCCCGCGCCGCGAAACTATGCGGCGGGCGGGCTCGTCGAGGCTGCGGAAGCGGTTCGCGGCAAGGGCCGCTGGGGCGACGAAATCCTCATTCACGTGAACCCGGAAGAGTTCAAGCAGATGCAGGGCATGTGGGGCGACCCCACGCACAACCCACACACTGGCCTGCCTGAGTACGGCTTTCTCTCGAAGCTGTGGAAGAAGATCAAGCCGCTCGTGAAGGCGGTCGCGCCGCTCGCGCTGATGGGCGTCCCTGGCGTCGGCCCGGTGCTTGCCGGTGGCCTGAAGGCGCTTGGCGTTGGCGCGAAGTTGCTGCCGTTGGCCACCAAGGTCGCGACCGGCGCGCTCGGTGGCGCGCTCGGCGGGGGCAGCAAGGGCGCGCTCGCTGGCGCGCTGACGGGCGGCATCGCGGGCGGCGGCGGCAGCAAGCTCGGGGGTCTGCTGGGCTTGGATGGTCGAGTAGGCCAAGTCGCGGGCAATGCGTTACTCAGTGGTGGCGCGAGCAGGGCCATGGGCGGCAAGTTCGGCACTGGCGCACTGATCGGCGGCGGGCTCACCGCGGCGATGCCGTACGCGAACAACGCGCTGGCGAACACCGCGCTCGGCAAGCGCATGGGGCTCGTGGGCGGGATGGACACCCTCACGAATGCTGGCGATCCGATGCGTGGCCTGAGCGAGTACAGCGTCCGGAACGGCGGGCTGCGGCCGCTGGACGATGGGGGAATGCTCGGCGACGAGTACGCGAACAATGGGGGGGGCCCAGGGGTGGGCATGCAGTCGCCCGACGCACCTATGGCGCCCGGAGGCCTCGAGGAGGTCACTGTGTCCCAACCACGCCTGCCGGGCGCGTGGACCGCGCCGCCGGGAGCATGGACCTCCCCGCCGGGCGGCGGCGGCATGCCGGGGCCTTGGCTCGGCGCCTACGGCTACCCCTCAGAGAGCGGCTCCGGGGCGCCAGAGACGGCTGCAGCGGACCCTGCCGCTGCGGATCCGGCCGCTGGCCAGAACATCACTCCGGGGAGCTTTCTGGACCGGGCGTTCGGCCTGCTGAACAACGGGCAGGGCTTGGCCGCGCTCGGCGCGCTGGCGTCGGGGGGGCCCAGGCAGGCGGGTCCGCCCGCACCGCCTGCCTTCACTTCTGAGCCCCTGCAGCAGTTCGCCTTCAACCGCACCCAGCGGCCGATGGCGGAGGAGGACTTCTACACCTACGGCACCCGCCCTGAGCGGTCTTTTTACGATAACAACGGCCCGCCGGTGCGCGCAGCTGCGGGTGGTCTCATGACCCGTGGCTACGCCACCGGGGGCCGAGCAGATGACATCGAGGCTCGCCTGAGCGAGGGCGAGTACGTGATGGACGCCGAGACCGTGGCGCTGCTCGGCGACGGGTCGGTGGAGGCGGGTGCGCGCAAGCTCGACCAGATGCGCCAGAACCTGCGCATGCAGAAGGGCGAGGCGCTGGCCATCGGGGATATTTCGGCCCCCGCGGCCGAGGATCCGATGGCCTACATCGATGCCGGCGCGCCCGAGGCGATGGCAGCGGCGGATCCGGTTCTTCAGGAGCCCGCCGCGATGGCGGCTCCGCAGGACACCGGCCTTGCTGCACTGCAGTCGCGGGTGCGCGAGGCGCGTCCGCCGATGACGGGCTCTGACGACCCGCTGCTCTCATCCGCGGTGCTGAACAAGCAGAGTCGCCGCAAGCTCGGCAAGGTTGTGGCTGACATGAACATGGGAGTGGCGTGATATGGGCGTTCTCGATTTTCTTTTCGAAGGCCAGCCCCCGCCGTCCGTCACAAGCTACGGCCAGACGACCACCAATCTGCCGCAGTGGCTGAACGACTACACGCAGGGCTTGATCGGGCGCGCGAACGCGGTCGCCGCTGAGCCCTACCAGCAGTACGGCGGGCCGCGCGTCGCGAGCTTCACGCCGGACCAGAATCAGGCCTTCAGCATGTTCCGCGGCAACATGGGCAGCGGGCAGTCGATCGCACGGCAGGGAGAGGGCGCGCTCGCTGCGGCCACGCAGCAGGATCCGTCGCGAGCCGGCGCACCATTCCTTGGTTCCGCCTCTTCGATGATTCAGGGCGCGAGCGGCGCGGCGGCGCAGGGCGGCAGCCAGAGCAACGGCGGGCTGTCGCAGGCCATGCCGTTTCTCTCGAGGTCCGCGCAGACGTACCCAGGGCAAGCCTCGACCTACATGAGCCCGTACATCGACAACGTGATCAACCGCGCGGCGGATCTTGGCACGCGCACGTTCAATGAGCGGCTGATGCCGCAGTTGAACGATCAGTTTGTCGCGGCGGGGCAGTTCGGCTCGACGCGCCATCAGGAGCTCGCGAATCAGGGAGCTCGAGACATCACCGAGAACATCCAGTCTCAGTCGCAGGCGGCGCTTGATCAGGCGTACACCACGGGAGCGAATATCTTCGGGGCGGACATGTCGCGCGCCGGCAATGTCGGCCAGACGATCGGCAGCCTCGGTGAGTCGGGGCTCAGCCGGATGCTGCAGTCGGGCCAGTTGCAGGGCCAGTTGGGCACTGCCATGGGCAACCTCGGCGAGACCTCGGGCCGGCTCTCGGAGTCCACGGGCCGTCTGGGCATCGACGCCGCGGGCCGCTGGGGCGATCTCGCCGACCAGATCAGCCGGCTGAACTTGTCGGATTCGGCAGGCCTTGAGGGAATCGGCAGGCAGCAGCAGCAAAACCGCCAGCAGAACCTCGACGTGGCAGCTGGGGACTTTAATCGCCAAACGTCGTACCCGCGCGAGACGGTCGACTGGATGTCGCGGATTATTCGCGGCCTGCCGACGCCGGAATCGCAAAGCAGGACTGAAGTCGGGCCGCTGGCAGGCTCGGAGTACGGGCCAAGCGGTTCTGACAACATCGCCGGCTTGGCCGCACTGTTGCGCGGCATGCAGTCGCCACAGAGAGGAGGCTGATATGGACGAAGATCAGGTGGAAGGCGGGCTTTCGACGCCGATGATGCAAGCGCCGGGCGAGCTCAGCGAGACCGACTCGGAAATTGCCCGGCAATATCTGCGGCGCAACTTGGATGGCACGTCTCGCGCACAGAGCAACGCCGCACTCGACGATCTCTCGAAGAGCTCTGAGGGCGCGCGGCAGGCGCTGCGCGATGCGCGTGCTCGCCTGATCCAGTACAACCAGCCGAACGAGAGGGCGAAGTATTTCGACATGGCGGCGAATTTCATGGCTCCGACCCGCTCAGGCAGGTTCGGAGAGTCGCTCGGGCGTGTCGCCAAGGGCCTCGCGGACAACGAGCGCACCAATCAAGGCATGGACAACGCGCGCAACACCGGCATGCTCGCTATTGACAAGGAACTGGCGGGCATTGATACGACCATCGGTAATTCGCGGATCGGATTGGCAGCCCGCCGTGAGTCGCTAGAAAGTGCTGAAGGCCGCACGGCGCTGACGGCGCTGGCGAGGCGCGGAGGCGCGAGCTCGAGCAATCCGGCAGATAAGCTGATCATCAGCATGATTGGCAACAACGTCACAGGCCAATCGATCGCGAAATACATCGCATCGAATCCCGAGATTCGCGATCAGCTGAGCCCGGCCTTCAGGGGAAATTTTGATTCCGTGATCCGCGCATTTGCGCCGCAGATTTTCGCCATGGATGGCGGCATGGGAGCGGCCTCAAGAACCGATCAGGGCGTTGGCCCGCCGAGTCCAATAACGACTGCTGCGAGCACGGCAGCCGGAGAGGCCACAGTCGCAGGAACAGTGGCCGCTGCCAAAACCGCTAGCGAGCTCGAAATTGTGCGCTTGTACGCGCGGCCAAGAGTGGAGTCCGCGCTCGCGATTGCGAAAGCCGATATTGCGGAGACGAAGAAACTTGCCGAGGAGATCAAGGCCTCCGGCGGCCTCTCCAATGCGACGGGCCTCATGTCGTACCTTCCGAGCTTTGCTGGCGGGCAGGCTCGCGACGTCGAAGAGACCATCGAGACGCTGAAGATCAAGACCGGCTTGAACGCGATTCTTCAACTTAAGGCTGCAGGCGGAACTGTCGGGCAGGTCACAGAGATGGAAGGCATGTGGCTGCAAAACTCGATCGCGAGCCTCAAGCTCGAGCAAAGCAAGCCTCAGTTCCTGCGCAAGGTCGAGGAGATCATTACTCGCGCGTCTAAGATGGACGTTCTGTTTCAGAAGGCATTCGACGCTGATTACGGCCCTAAAGCACCTACTGCCGCTGTCGTACCGGATATCGTTCGCGGCGGCGGCGCGCAAGCGCCTGCGGCCGCGCCAGTCATCGACAACATCAAGACGTTCGCGACGGTGCAGGATCCAGCCAAGCATGAAGGTAGAAAAGCGCAAGGAGGGACGCTCAAGTCCGACGGAAAAAGGTGGCTGACGAAAGCGGAATGGACTGCGGAGAAAGGCAGCGAAACGTGGTAAGGAGCGGACATGACATTCACTCTGGATGACGAAACCCCTGCAGATGCCCCGTTCGTTCTCGACGACGAACCGGTCACCACAGAATCGACTAAAGCTGCCGGGCCTGCGCCGAGCATGCGCTCGCGCATCAGCACCGGCATTGAGAACCTGCGTCGGCCCGCAGCGCTGACAGGCCGCGCTCTCGCGACTGGTGCAGCCGGAGTTGGTGACATGTTCAACCTGCTCAACCACTCCTATCAGGCGGGGAAACTCTCGCGTCTGAGTGCCGGCTTGGAAACGCCGGGCTTTGCGTCGCAGTTGGAAGAGCAGATGGACCGCACCGGCATCGCAAAGCCGGTAACCTCCGGCGAGAAACTCTACAGCGCCGCAATAAGCGCCATTCCTGGCTCCGTGGTCCCCGGCGCCGGCATGGGCAGCAAGGCGATGCAGTTGTTCGGCGGCATCAGCGGCAGCGTAGCGTCTGAGGCCACCGCGCAGGCTGGCGGCGGCACGGCCGCGCAGATCGGCGCTGGCATTTTCGGTAACGTGACGCCTGCGGGCATCCAGAAAGGCGTCGCAGAGCTCACGCGTCGCGCGTTCCGGGGCGGCGAAGGCGGGCTTGAGCATCTTCTCGACACTGTCAAGAAGTACCGCGCTGCGGGTATTGAACCCACTGCGCTGATGGCTACGGACAACCGCCGCAGCAACTGGCTCGAGTCGATCATGGCCTACGACCTTGGAAGCTCCGGCGTGATGGCCAAGGCCAAGCAGCGGGTCTTGGATCAACTCGGCACGCGCGCCAACCAGAACGTCAACGCTCTGTCAAAGCCGGGGTCTGATACAGAGATTGGCCGCGCCATCATTAAGGGCGTCGAGGGAGACGACGGCTTCCGCTCGACGTTCAAGGGGAAGTCGAAGGCCTACTTCGAGCAGTCGGATGCGGCACTCCCCAAGGATCACCGCACTGCGCTGACTGACACGCAGAAAACGCTGGCGACCATGAACGCCGACATGCCAGGCGCTCCTGCGATCTCGCAACTGTGGAAGAACGGCAAGATCGTGCAGATCGAGCAGCAGATCAAGAGCGACGTGGGGAGCGCCGAAGCGCTCCTGTCACGGCCGGACCTTTCCGAATCTGAACGCGCACTCGTGCGTGAGCACATCGACACGATGGCAGGCCGTGGCCGTATTGACCATCTTGCAAAGAGCGAGTCCGATCTCAGCAAGAGCCTCGCGGCAATCGATGAAGAAGCTGCCGCGAGCGCCAAGGTAGCCGCGAAGGAGTCGCGTGGCAACTTGGGCGCTATCACCGAGACGCGGCGCGCCGCGGACGCCGACATTGCTGCCAGACGAGCCGCCATCAACGACCAGATAACCGACGTTCGCTCAACCATCGCCAACAGGACGAGCGCTGAGGATCTCGGCAAGCTCGTCGAGTCGATGAAGGACGGCAAGGTTCCGCAAGACGCCGTCAAGCGGCTTCGAACTTTAGTTGGAGAGCAACTGGAGGGCGGGATGTTCATGGACAGCGTGCCGCGCAGCCGCTGGAAGTCGTTGTACGCGGCGCTCTCCAATGACATGGAGCAGTCGATCAGGTCGACAGGCAACCCGAAGGCGATCAAGGCCTTTGAGCATGCGCAGGCCTACTACAAGAATGGCATGGCGCACATGGACCGCATCGACAAGGTGATCGATGCGCAGAACGCTGGCGGGGTTGAAATGCTCTACAGCGCAGCCTTCGCCAATACCGACAAAGGCGCCACGACGCTACGCTCGGTGATGAGCGCGCTGCCAGAAGATACGCGGAAGTTCATGACGGCGAGCTTCGTCAAACGCATGGGTCTGGCCCCCTCAAACACCGCGATCAAGCCAGGCTCGTTCTCTCCAGAGGCCTATCTCACCGCGTACGGGAACTTGTCTCCAGAGGCGCAACAAGTGCTTTTCAAAAGCTTCGGCCCGAAGTGGGCTGACGACATGGCCAATGTCGAGTTCGCGGCTCGCAAACTGCGCGAACGCGGGGCGCAATTCCATGCGCCAGAGATGGTCGTTCAGGTGGCGCTCGGTAGTGCGAAGCTCGGCACTCTCATAGGCGGCATCGTCAAGATGAACCCCGCAATGGTTGCTGGTGCGGTTGCAGCATTTATCCTCCCGAACAGGATGGCCGCAGTCATGGTCAGTCCGAAGTTCCTGTCGTTCCTCTCGAGCGCCACCGACAAGCCCGTGTCCGCGCTGCCCGGCCTGATCACGAACCTCAGCCGTGAGGCGAATGCGGCCGACGACGAAGACATGAAGGACGTCGTGAAGGCGCTGCGGGCGATGGAAGACAAGAAGGCGACGAAAGGCCCGTCGACGCGCCGGCGCAGCCGCTCGAGCGAGCTCAATGCCCTGAGCGAGAAGTACGAGACCGAGTAGCGGGGAACGCCTCTCCAACCCGCATCGCATAGTCGATGCGGTGCTGGTCCTCCGTGCACTCGATCCACTCCACGCGGCGCCCGGCGAGCTCGACCTGGTTCGCCTGGATGTAGGCCATGACGTGGTCAGGGTTGAGAAAGCGCGGCAGATCGCGCGCCGCAGTCATCTTGCCTTCGATCATCTCGTGCGGCACGAAGGCGGCACTGGGCATGTCCCGCAGGACGAAGGGCTTCACGCCACCGACAGAGCTCACGAGCGCACCTGCTGCACAGAAAGGGTAGGGCGACTCTGACATAGCTCCGCCGGCTTGCCTACTTGGCACTGTCAGCAAGCCACAGTAAGATACGCGCCATGCCCGGCAACGTCTCCGGGCTGCCCAAAAGGCATCGAACCCCCTTCCAGCCGGCTAGGCCACCGAGTCTGGGAGGGGCGTTCTCTACACGGCACCCGGCAATTCCACCGCCAAACGTCTTGGCCAAAAACTTTTTTTGGAATCAATACGTGAAGGAAGAAAGGCCGCAGAGAGAACTTCGGAAATAAACTCTCAACACTCCGCACTGAGCAGAACACGCGGCTCCCATACAGGGCGATCTCTGAGATCAATGCAATTGCGACAGATCTCCAGTTCAGGCGGATAAGCATTTCCAGGTTTGGTCAAACCCAACTCAGGGTTCCTGTATGCATTCTCAATCTGACAGTACGTCTTGCCTTTATCGTTCAGCAGATGAACTTTGGGTTTCCCATACTTTCTCTTGGATTTCTTGGCTTTCCATCGGTACAGAGTGATGTTCATGTGATCTTCAATCTGCCCCTTCGGTTGCTTGACTCGCACGGATTGACCCTAAGCCAATCGTGCGAATGACCTGCCCCTTTCGGAGAATCATCGCCAGCATGCTTCGTTCACGACCTTGCGATCGTGTGCCGTTTACGCGCTCCCATGCTTCACGCTGCGCGCCCCGTGTTCGGCACCCCACGGTACGGGGTTTGAGATCTGCAGCCGTCGTAATTTCTCCGACCCGACAGATCCGAGCTTGCCATGCGAGAGGTTGAGCCAGGAGGGGGTAGATTGGTAGACTCGTGGCAAGCACGGAGTCCGTTCTAATCCACCTACTCTGTGGCCAGCCGGTTGCGCGGCGAGCAATGCCACGGTACCCCCGTGGCTTTTGCTTTTCAAGAGTCCTGAAAAAAAGAAAAATTACTGCGCTGCGTCAGCGGCCTTCGCCTGCGGCTCGCCCGGCGGTTGCTCGGGAGCTTCCGCATAGGCGGCAATGAACTTGCGCTCCAGCAGCGGCGTCGAGAAGTCGTTTCGCATGCGGATCTGTGAAAACCCGCCCATCTGCTCAACCGCCCACGCGGACTTCGAATCGCGCACCCGGCTGTCGCCCCGCGACGCGAGCAACGAATTCCAGGCGGTACGCGCAGCGTCGGCGTTGAACGTCGACATGACCGATGCGCTCACCACGTTCACCGGGAAGAGGCCGATCCAGCTGCGCTCGATCGTCTGCTCGACGACCGCCATCTGGTCGTTCCCGTACGTTGACAGTTTGCGCTGCGCGGTGCTGATCGACGCCGCCTTGAATGCCTTGCCTATCTTCTTGCGGTACGAGTCATAGCGGCGCCACGCGAGATCGTTCAGGCCAATGACTTCATCCACCGTGTCATCGGGTTCGATCTCCTCCGCGCTGAGCTCTTTCGACTCTGCATCTTTCAGGATCTCGTCGCGTGTGCGGTTCGCCTTGCGCTCAGCCATATCTTCGATGTTGGCGATTCGCGCGCCTTTCTCGTCCGTGCACTCGATGAAATCGAACTGCATCAGGTGCATGACGGCAGACTCGAACATCTTCTTGCTGCAATCCAAGGACGCAACTTTGCTGATGAGCGCGAAGTCCCCCGGAATCGTATTGTCGTAACGACCCGCCAGAAGCATCAGGCTGATCTGCACCAGCCTAGAGATATCTGTGCCGAGAACCCACGACTCCGATGTCAGCACATTCTTGTGCAGCTTGATCCATGGCGGATCACGCTGCTTGTAGTGCTGATACGTAGCCCAGCCCGTAATACGGATGAACATCGCCACCGGAGTACCTCGAGAAAGAATGGGGCCGCATGTTTATGCCCACGCGCGGCCAAACCCCACCGTGGTGACAAGAGACGCGGGCCACAGGAGACAGCCGGGCGCCTCTTCGCATTCTTACTCTTCGTCTTTCGACTCCGCAGTCGCGACCTCGATCTCAGGCGGGGAGGCCCCCGTCAGGATCTTGATGAGCTCGGCCTGCGACGGAACCCGCACCTTGAAATCGGTGCGCGTCGCGTGGCCACGAGCCTGCGCCGGCGTGCCGGCCTCGATCAATCGAATGTTTCCAGCATTGTCTTCGACGACGTACGTCCTGGTCTTCGCGCTCACTTACCCTTCTCCTTCTCTGCAATAGCGGCGTCCATTCTCTGGGACTCCGCGGGATCAAATGGCGCGCTCATGTCGACATCCGGCGCGTCGCTGGTGAAGACGCCGTCGATGGCGTCCTTCACGGATGGCGCTGGCCCATCGCCTTGCGAGGCGTGGTCGAGGGTGATCGCGTTCTGCAACTCGATGCTCTTCGGCATCAGCTTCAGCACCTGAAGCAGCGGGATCTTCCGCGCGTACATCTCCGGGTGCTTGAAGCTGTAGTGGCGTTGGCCAACCTTGTTGTAGCGATCGCGATGGCGCCAGACCTTGTCCATCGGCCAGACTTCGAACACCGACCGATCGGAACCCTTCACCCAGCCCTGCGCATACACGTGCGTCAGGTTGTCCTCGAACTCCTCGCCACCGGGAACGTGGTGGATGAACGCGCCGCTGCCGTAGGCGTACTTGAACTCGTCCCCCTTGTACACGGCGCGCGTCTCGACGGAGCAGCGCCCGCTGCGCTGGGCGATATCGACGAGGCCCTGCCAGCCCGGCACGAAGGTGCACGTCTTGCCGTACGGGATCAGATACCCCTGCCCGAGGATGCCAGGCTCGAGGCCCAGCTGGGACGCGACGATGACCGCGGCAAACACGCTGGTCGGGTCGCAGTTCGCGAGCGCCGAGTTCTGGCGGAAGGCCGTCAGCGCCACGCGCAGCATGCGATCGCCGCTCAGGTGCTTCGGAAGCGCCCGCGCGATCTCGCTGGAGTAGGCGCTCAGCATCGCCGGGAAGGAGTCTGGCTTCGCCTTGGCGGGAAGCCCGCCGCCCTGCGCCGCCACCTGTCGTAACTGTTCTGTGCTCATTTCTTGCCCCACTTGAAGTTCTTGACCGTGAATACCCGACTGCTCGTCTTCTTCATGAACTTGCGGCTGATGTCCGGATGCGCGACCTTCAGCCCTTCCTGATCGAGATGGGCGCCACCGCGCTCCTTCCACACCACCGCCGGCTGGTCGCCGAAGCTGACGACCTCCGCATCCCCCATGGCCTGCTTCACACGAAACTCGAGCAAGTCCCAGCGCGCTTCGAGCGCGGCGAGATTGGCGCTGACTTCGCGCAATTCGAGAATCTGGTCCTTGAGTGTGTCGTCCGCAAAAACGATTGCCCCTTCGCGCCCTTTCGGAAAGAGCAGTGCCAAGTCCGCGCTAGTCAGTGGCGTGGGTGGCTTCCTTGCGAGGACGTGATCATGCCAGAATTTCATCGCCTCGTCGCGCATCCAGGCGATCAGATTTTCATCGCGTTGCACGAGAAAAACGCTGAGCGAATCCGCGCCGAAAAGCGGCGCCACGAGGCAGGTCTGTCGGCCCGTGATGCCGAGCCCCCACATGGCCTGCGTCGTGTACCAGACGGGCACGCCCTCGGTTCCGCTCTTGCCCCAATCGCCCGCAGCGTTCGGGTGCACGGTCTTCAGTTCGACGTTGGTGATCTCTTCAGCGCCGTCGAGACGAATCTCGTAATCGATCTCGCAGCGGAAGTGCTCGCACTCAGGGTCGGTGTAGCGCTGGTTCGCGCGGACGATCTCCACCTTGTGACCGCCGTCCTTGCCGTCGATGCGCGTGGTCTCGAGCGACTCCACCAGCATCTCCGCAACAACCGACTCCCAGCGAATGCCGCGTTTCTTGACGCCGCTGACGCGGTCCTCCGGGGATGGGTCAACCTTCTTGTAGTACAGCTGAACCGGCGACGTCCACGGCGAGACGCGCAGGATCGAGGCCACGTCAGAGCCACCGATGAACGTGCTCCGGTCGGGCGCGACAGGCTCGACGGGGCGAATCACGGCAAGATCACCCACGAGGCCGTTTCCTGATCACCAACGGGATGACGTTCTTCATGCGCCACGCGGCCTTCTTGGCCAGGGCGTCCTCTAGAAAGCGGCGCGAGGCGCGGCGGCGAACCTCGAGGAAAAAGTCGGATCGCGATACTTCCGCGGGACGCCGCGGATCGACGCCCACGAACCCGGAGCGCATCTTGAAGTACCACTCCATGTTCCAGCGCTTTTTGCGCTCGGACATGGTGTCGGGGTCTGTGGGGTCGCGTACGAGCCGCACCCTACTTACCCGCCTCAGATGCCTTCTTGTTCTGACGGCGAGCCTCTTGAGCCAGCGCAGAGAGCTTTCGATAGTGCTTTGCATCGCCCCTCACCTTGGCTTTTCCCTTCTTGCGGCCCCCGATCGCGCCAGCGCGCGACAGGTGCTCCTTCAATGTGTCTCGTTCTTTCATTCTCGTATCCTACATCGCAAACATGGTTGCGTCTAGCGGAAAGATCCCTGGGTATTCCGCATGCCGTCTATGGCCTGCCACATGCTCGACTTCGCCACAGGCGCCGGCGTCTCGTCAATGACGCCAGCGAGGATTTCGATCACACGCTCCAGCACGCGCTGGTTGGCCTCCAACTGCTGCTGCTGATCGATGCGCTGATCGCGCAGCGACTCGAGCGCACGGACCACCATCTGCGAGCCGGCATGCTCTTTGTTCGCGATTTTGTCGATGCGGGCGTTGCATCGCATCACCACTTCCTCGGCTTTCTTCACTTCGGCCTTGTGGCTCTTTATCCCGGTCTCGAGCTGGCCTTTCATCGATTCCATCAACGGCAGGTGTGGCGAATTGATCGTCTGTTCCTGCACGCCGATGACGATCATGTTGAACGCCTTCTCGTCTAGCGTTTGCTCCGCCGACATCGCGCCGACTTTGTCGTAGCGCTCGCGCGCCACCGGGTCCGACAGCACGTGGTAGGCCCGGTTCACTTCCGCCATGGCCTGCGCGTCGCCGCCGTCGCGGTCGGGGTGCAGGCGCTTCGCCGCGGACTGCCGCGCCTTCTTCATGTCCTCGGGCGTCGCTGTTGGATCGACGCCTAGGACGTCATAGAGCTCACGATGCTTCACGATTCATAGTCCTCGGTAGTTGTCGGATGGGATCCAGTGCACGCCGTCCTTGCTGATGCGGCAGCCGGCGATCACGCCGTAGTCGGTCTGGAACCCGGAGTCGGCCCATTTGACGCGGCACGAATTCCGGGCGAGGGCATATGGAATCCCGAAACTTGCTGCGACAACCGCGAGCAGCATCACGGTCACCCAGGTGTCGTATTCATCCATGAAGCCGCGCTGCATCATGCTCATGGCTCGCCGTCGAGCTTTGCGCCTGTTACGAATCTGCCTCGGCCTTTCATCGCACAGCCTCCCGGCTGTGCGATGGCTCGCCAGCCAGCGCCGTCACACAACGCGCACGAGTATTCCTCATCTGTGGAGCGGCCGCGAACGAGCCCGCTGCCGTCGCAGCGGGCGCAATCCTCTATTTGCAGGCATGTGCGTTGAAAAACAGATCGGCTCACCTGTTCGATCATCCCGGTCTTGCGGCACGCCTGCACGATTCGATCAGCGGCGCGGTTGGCAATAGCATGAAGCCCCGACATGTCCGGCACGCCACAGCCAATTAGAATTCTCTCAATCATGGTGGTTCTAAACGGCACGCCGGACTCGATTCTGGCGCTGACTTTGTCAAGCATCGATTGTGTGATCTCGAATCCGTGAACCTTCATCGCACAGCCTCTTGGTGCCAGTTCTGCAGGTAGATAAGGTGCGGATCTGTAGGGTGAACGCGCGTACTGTGCCGATCACCCTCAAATCGCACTGAGACGTAGGGGCCGGACGCGCCGCAGATTCGCCCGCGCTTCGTGTGCTCGACGTTAGGCGAGTAAGTAACGGGCATTCCCCGGAACGCCGGCACGTTGTAAGCGTCGCGGAGATAGTTAAGGCTCACGCACAGTCTCCCCGCTCGGAATAGCGCTCTTGAGTTCTTCCCTCACGATTCGCCGCATGTCCGCCTCGGTCAGTTGGGCTGGCTGAATCGGGTAAAAAGGCATCATTGGCGGGTAGATGCCACACCAAGGCTGATGCGGCCCT
>Ga0163144_10019475_pt1 | contig 13646 bp, 7 predicted proteins | sample OliLak19BULKMAT1_FD_123175 | JGI IMG/M metagenome (GOLD analysis project Ga0163144, IMG submission 123175) | Freshwater microbial mat bacterial communities from Lake Vanda, McMurdo Dry Valleys, Antarctica - Oligotrophic Lake LV.19.BULKMAT1 | ecosystem: Environmental > Aquatic > Freshwater > Lake... | reverse complement strand
GCGCGCTTCCCCTGTGCGACGGCGTCTCGAGGGGCGCCCGCCAGCAGCGCGAACAGGAGGGTGGATCGGAACAGCGACGTGGAGCTGGACATCCGAGGTATTGGACTGGAGTTCAAGGCGTAGATGGCCCGTACCGTCATGCTACGCCCCCGGGAGCCTGAGCGCTGTCAAATTCACTGGGCTGTCACGAAGCACCCGAAACAACGCAAAAAAAGGAACAGCGTTCGGGAGAACAGGGAGAAGAAGGGAGAAGCGCAGGAGTACGACTCTTTGAAGTCTGATTTGAAATTTGAATCGGAATGCGTGGGCGCGAGACGTGGCGGCATCGCTCATTTCGGTAGGGGCGAAAGCTGAAGGGCCACTTGACGAGGTCGACTGCTGGACGGAACATCTGTGTCGTGGATCACAGCGTGCGGACGGAGCGCGCGGCTCCTGACCAATTCCTTGCAATCAGGCGATTCCGTTGACTCTTCGACTGAAGCTCGACGAGCTGAGCATCACCCTGCACAAGTCGCCTGACTCCGCGTCATGCTCGGACGAGACGTACGCTCCGTACTCGTTTACGACGTTCGTGCTGCCGATCTCCTACAAACTCGAACAGCGCGCCGGAGGCGAGCCCACGGAGGTTCGCTGGCGCGACACGGCACAAGACAAGCCGACTGGGACCGCGCCGTCGGTCGCAGCGCTGTCACGTGTGCGCAGGAAAATGGAGCGTCACTTCCTTCCGGATTCGCGCAGCACTCTGTTCGATCGGGCGCACTGGTTTCGGCTCGACCGCTGCACGTCGATACCGACAGCTCATCCTAGCTGCGACCAAACTCAGTCCGCGCGCGAACCTTGGCATTCCTTCTACGCCGCGTTTCCGGAGGATTGGAAGAATGCAGATGAGACATGGTCAACTGAATTCGATTCCGTGAAGGCGCGACTGCGGGAGGCGCAGCCCGGGGCGCCCGATGGGGCGGGCGGCGCGCCAAGGCCCTCTAAAGACCTGCGCATCCTCAAGCTCGCCGTGGACACGCCCGAACTCGTACTATTCGAATTCGACCTGCCGCACGAAAGGGGCGCAGCGCGACGCTCACGCGATGCGCTGACGCAGCATGGCTTCTTGTTGCTGACGGTTCGCTTCGTGCACTACGATGCCCCAGACTGCGTCAATCAATTGCGCTGCACGCCACGATTCGGAGATCTGCGGTGGCTCAATGAGATCGCGAGATGTCAGCATCGAGGGTTCAGCGGCCACTACGACTTTCACGAGGCGCTGCTCTACGTCGATCGAATTCTCGGCCCGCAGGTCCCGGAGGTGCAAGAGAAGACCCCGCTGGCAACCGTCGGCAGCTTCTGGGGAGACCGCGGCGAGTTGGGCCTGCCGAAGGCAGCAGTCCGCAAAGATACGTCGGGCCAGCGCGACAATGATGGACCGGACCCGCGCGACGTCGACTATCTGGCACCGTGGGAATCGCTACTTGCCGTGCCGTTGGAAACGAGCGACAGCGCGGGTACCGCTCATGGCCTGCGACTGTTCCCCGACGCGTGGTTCGACGACGCACGGCGCGCACTGTGGAATTCGGACGCGCTGGCGGATTCAGCGCACCGACCGTCCGACGTGCACACGCGCGGGCGCGTGGCCAGGCGAAGCGATGTCACCGGTACAGGCTGGATGGTGGCCGTAGACAACCGCGCCTTCGTATGGAGTGCCGCTGTGCTCGGACCCACATTCTGCGACAACGGTGCAGTTCCGAACGCATGCGCCACCATCGTGCATCAGCTCTCTACGAACCCTCCCGAGGATTGGTTCGAGTGGGCAGGCTTCGTGAACGTCGATCGTCCCGGTGAGGGAACGTCGGCCGAGAACTATTTGACGTCCCCACTGCGCGAGATAGCGAAGGAAACTACGCACGGGCGGTGGGCGGGCACCGGCGGCTACCGCGGATTTGCCTATCACGCGGGTGTTGCGTTGCTCCCGCCCGAAACGAAGTCGGGCGTCTTAACAGCGTGGAGACATCAGCATCTGGCGCGAACGCTCTTGCAACTCTACGTCCGCTCCGTTGGTCATGCACTCAGGGTCGACCTCTCCAAGAGCTCCGCTACTTATTGGGACGCCGCCGAGAGCTCGCATGCGGACAGATACGCGGAGCAGGTCCTCGTGCTGCGCAGGGCGCTCGCTCACGTGTCAAACCTCTATCGTTTTCCGCTCACCAGCCACGCGCAGCAAGAGATGGAACTGCACAGCCTCGCCAATGCCGTGTACCGAATTGACCCGATGTTCGATGCCATCTCGCAGCAGATCCGGGCGACCGACGAATTCCTGCTGAATCGACACAACATTGCCATGGCACGGACTGCGCAATCGTTGAACAAGCTCGCGGCTCTGTTTCTCATACCCGCTCTGACCATCGGTTTGGCGCAACTCGCGCTCGCGCTCTATCCGGGTTTCGCCCAGCAGCAAACACGCAGTATGACGGCTGCCGTCTGTGTGTATGTGCTCCTGTGGGCATGCTGGTTCGCGCTCGTACTGCTTTCGCGATTTCGTCGTTCGTCGGAAACCTGAAGCGAGGTCGGAATCGTGCCCTCACATCTGCTGTTCGCAAAGTCGGTGAATTTCGCGCAGACCTACTACGACACTGAAGATCTGGCGACCGTGCGCGGTGCCAACATGGCACCACTTCGGATCCTGCATCTCCTCGGCGAAATCCTTACCGCAACCCCGAACGTAAGTCGCCTTGATTTGAGTTCGTCCCGCATCATGCTACGCATTCCTGAGGGTCTGGACATCGCGAGCATTGCACAAAACGTGCGGGAGTGGCTGGCGGGCGACTTTGGCAGGCTTCCGATGCTTCCGCCAGAGAAGACAATTCCGGAGCACGCATTGCTTCGCGCCGTCGGACCGCACCTGTCGTTCGTGGTAAGCCACGCGCCAGAGACGGGACAATCAGACGACCACAACAAACTCCGCGATCTCGCGCGATGGGAGCAGCGGAGAGCGCCCGCCGTTCGCGTGAAGTGGGAGACGACATCGAAGCGGGAATTCTGCACGGAGGATACTCAACGGCCTCGTGAGTCCGGCATGTACAGCGCAGCGACATTCGCGCGCCGGAGCTACGGGCAATTCGTCAAGCGGTCTCCGGATTCGTGGTCGGTTCGCGGTCAACCCGTCGCGGTCCACGCGGACGACAAAATGGCGCAATCGTTCGAAGAGATCGTCGAGGCCAAGGCGGGGCAGAGCATTCCCCGCCAACTGCTGGGCAAGCTGGCGCTCATCTACATCGACGGAAATGGATTCAGCAGGATCGGTGCGGGCGAGACGGTCGATGCACTTGAGATTCGACAGGCTGCGCTCGAGCGAGTGCTCGCGAGCCGCTTGCGCCTGGCAATCGTGACCTGCCGCGACCACGGGGCTGATGCCAGCGTCCCATCACGCGTTCAACTGGAGTTGATCAGATGGGGCGGCGACGACATGGTGCTCGCTGTGCCTGCCGACAAGGCTTGGCGAGTGGCGTCAACCTTTCTCGACGACGTGGCGCTGGGGACATCGAAGTTCGGATTCTCGATTGCTGCGGTGGTCGCCCCGCACAAGACACCAATTCGATCACTCTTGGCCACGGCGGGTGACGTCGTGCTCGATCGCGCAAAGGCAAGGGCGAAGCGACCTGGCGCCTCTGGCAAGTCGGCGTTTGCCTACATGATGAATGCATCGCACGATGAACTGCCTTCACTTGGATCGCGAGACTCTGATACGCGTCCGACTCAGTGCATGACTGCTGACGAATACGCAGCGCTCACCGTCGTCGAACCACTGCTCTCGGACATGATTTCAGGGAAGCAACGGAACGAGTTGAGGACCGCGCTCCGAACCTCCGTGCCGAGCACCAGTTCTGCGGCTGATCCGATCGTCCGTCTCCGAACAGAGCTGGCTGAGATTTCCGAGCTTCGACTCCCGCGCGCGGTGCGCGCTACGCTCGGAGTCAACGCAAAGCCGAAGGATCTGAACCGCTTCCGAGAGGCCCTGCACCACTGGATCGAACTGCGTCACCTCGTCCGGTGCGCGCAATGATTTCGACCTGCATGACATGGCAGCTCACCATCCGAGGACCGCTCCACGCCGGCGTCGGGCGCACTGCCGTCAACGGCATCGACAAGGCAAACGCGCGAAACGCAGCAACGGCATGCGCGATCATTCCGGAGTCCGAATTTCAGGGTCGCCTCAGCCATCTCGCGCTCGAACTCGGCATTGCACCCGATCGCATTGCGGATCTGTTTGGTCTAGGGCGCGCCTGGGGCGAAAAGGACGATCGAAATCGCGGTCGACGAGGTTCAGGAGAGAGTCGCGCGGGCCGTCTGCTCTTCGAAGACCTCGAGAGCAGTGTCACAGCGTCGCATGTGTTCCTGCATCACGCGCGCGACGAGGATGACCAGGTAAGTGCGGGCGCGCTCTACACAGTCGAGTCCCCGTTACGCGATGGTGAATGCGCCACGTTCACTGGCGCGATCCGATTCCTCAGCGGCAACCAGCCGACGGCCGACCGTGTCGCCGCCGAAGTCAGCGGGCTGGTTCGCGCGCTTGACCAGATTGGCGCGTTCTGGCACACCAACTGGGGCGAGATCGTTGGCGCGAGCGTGGAGACTGCGCACAAAAGGTTCCGGCTCTCGTCAGCCAAAACAGCGCAGCCACGCTACTCAGTCTCATTGTCTCCGAGCGCACCATTCTGTCTGCCGGGCATCCTGCCAAGCCTCGGGAACTTGTACGCATCGGAAACGCGAATACGCGGCGGCGTGATCAAGGGTACGATTGCCGCGATGATCAAGCGCGCGCTGGACGATGGACCCGCGTACACCGACGATGAACGCGAAGCGCTGGACAGGCTCAGCGCCAATCTCTCCACGATTCGCTTCACCGACGCATTGCCGGGGAGTCATCCGCAACCTCGCGCGTTCATTCCACCACTGTCGCTGGCGGTGGGGAAGAGCGGAAACGACGAGCAGCTCTTTGACAGTAGCCGACTGGCCAAGCCTCCGGAGAACATGATCGACCTGCGATACGATCTCGACTGGAAGCGCCCGACGCGGGATCGAGTTCGTGTGCATCTCGATTCGTATGGCGTCGCCGTGCTGGCCGAGGCAAAGACAATGCGTCGATCGCACACGGCGATCAACGAACAGCGGACCGCGGAGGAGAGCCAACTGTACACGCACGAGCTGGTCGAGCCGACCGGCGTCGCGTGGGTTGGCACCATCGACCTGTCTCAGCTGCCCGCTGAAGACATCGCGCCGGTCGGCAGCGCCTTGTGCGGAGTGCTGACGCTTGGGTTGCACGGCGTCGGCAAGACCAAAGTGTTTGTGGGCGCCGCAGTAACTATCGATCACTCCGTACCCGGCACCGTCTCACCGTTGGAACGCGATGGCGTGCACGAGTGGGTGCTTGTACTCCAGTCGGAAGCGCTGTTGCTCCTGCCCGACGACGTTCGAGGACCTTCCTCCCTGCGGCCGTACGTCGGTGTCTTCGACGAGCTGTCACGCACCTCGTCAAGCTCGCCCTGTCTCGCGCTGGCCTCAGCGATCGCATCGGAGCGACTGGCCGGAGGAGTACATCTCAGCTCGGCGTTTCGTTGGCCAGCATGGGAGCCGCAAGTGCTGACGGAGGCAGGAAGCACATTCGTTCTCCGATGCGACGACCCGGCGCGGCTGTCGGAGGCACAGAAGCTGATCGACGAGTGGAGTTCACGCGGGCTTCCGATCCGCCGTTCCATTCTGAGCTACTTCGGTATCGACACCAAACCGGCAGGGGACTGGTGGCAGCGCATACCGTTCGTACGGGAGAACGGGTACGGCGAAGTGACCGTGAACCACCAGATACATCAACAACTGCTGACGCCCACGCCGCTCCAGACTTCGAGGCAAAAATGACAGCACCAGCAAGGGAGCGGTGGTTCATACGTGGCGTGCTTACGGCGCAGTCGCCTCTCTGCGTCGTGGAGTCGTTGTTGACGGACGCCGCAGCCATTGAGGACGAGATTGACGGCGATCGCATCGATTCCATCACTGGAAGTGGTGCGTCGCTCGACGCGGCGGCCTCGCGCAATCGCATCTGTGTTGCGCGCGGTGCAGACGAAAAACCGCGCATCCCTTCGCGCCGCATACGCGGCGCGCTCCTCGCTCGCGCGCGCAGGTTCCGAAAGCTCGGCCCGCATGCGGACATCGTTTCGTCGCTGTTGTCCGCCTTTGGATCGGTCGATGCAGAAAAGGCGACGCAGGACACTACTTCCTCCGCGGGCTCGGTCAAGCAGCCGAAGTCTTCGGCCAGCACGATTCGCGTGCACGCGGCCACGCTTTCTACCGGGCAGTCCACGTCGCTCATTCGGGAGCATCATTCGGTTGCCATAGAACGAAGAACCCGTACGGCGGCCGAGCACATGCTGCGCACGATCGAGTACGTGCGGGCGGACACGTCATTCGACTTCACCATTGAGATCGTCGGAGATACGACGCTCGTCAGTGCCGTGCTCGCATTGCTGTTGGAGTTCAATCGGAAAGACGGCAACGAACTCACACTTGGCGCAAACCGAAGCGACGGATGGGGGCGACTGCACTGCCACGTTGCAGACATCTCTCACGCATCGCCTGCGCAGATGCGCGCGAAGCTGGAGCTGCAGCCGGATCCCTTCCCGATGCTCGCCGGCTCTGCGACAGTGAGTGATCCGGACTCGATGCTGAAGGTTGCCGAAGCCATTGCGTTGTCATGCGCTCCGCGATCGAAGTGCCTGACCATTCGCGGGGATCTGCACTCCCTAACGCCGTTTCTGCGGGCGAAGGACGACAAGGACAAAGAAGAAGATCCCCGCCAGCTTCTCGCCGACGGACTGCGCGGCGTCCTGCGTTCGCATTGCGAACGGATCGTGCGATCGTTGCCGACGGCTGATGACGCGCCCTCGCTTGGGATCTGTCGGTTCTGCGATACCGGCCCGGCAGCGAAGGATCCACTCGCAGCGAATGATCCGTACGCTCCCTCGCCGACATGCCTCATTTGCGCGCTGTTCGGCGGAACCGGACGGCACGCCGCATTGCGCATCGCCGTTCAGCACGTGGTCAGCGCGAGTGAGTCGGAGCGGACGGCGCATCAAATCGCGAGAGACCGCTTCACCCGATATGCAGCGGTGAGCTCATTGAGGTCTCCAACGACCGTGTCAGGGGCGAAGTGGGAGCTGCGCCTGACGGTCGATCTCGCTCGACTGCTGGCACGCGACGCGACGCTGGTTCGAGCAGCGGCAGTCCGGTCCAAATCCCGTCGCACGCCTCGCGTCGCTTCTCCAATCGGGGCACTCGGGCTGCTGCTCGCTGCGATCAACGATCTCGAGCGCGGCGAGCTTCACGTGGGCGGAAAACAGTCCATCGACTGGGGGCGTGTGCAGCTCTTGTCGCGGCACGCAGCTTTGCCGGCGCGGTTCGCAAAAACAAAGCGCCGGACACTGAATGACGTCTTACTCGCCCTCGGATCGTCCACCGACTCGGGAGCCGCGGCCGGTGCACAATCCATGCTGCTGCGCGCACTGTGGGAGGCTGTTGAGGCCGATATCGATTATCCACTGGAAGACGCGGCGAGCAGTTTTCTCGATCAGCTCAGTGAGACGGACGACGACGACGTTCCCGAAGATGCGGCGGCGAACGCGATCGCACCTGTTGCAGCTCAAGCTCCCGCACTTCCGGCAGGGCAGGCGTTCCGTACGAACTTCCAGTACGTGCCTGTGTTCGCCGACAAGGGCATGGATTCGATCGACACGGCCGATGTGGCGAGCGACGCAGGTGACGCACTTTTTTCGGACACTGTCGAGCTGCGTCATGATCGGTGGGATCTCGAATCCTTTCAGGTCCGACTGACAGTGAGGGGAAAGGTTGAAACACCGCTCACCGTGGGCACCGAATGGCAGAGGAATGCTGCGGGCGAGCCTGCGTTCCTCGACATGGACGAGCAATCAGTGCCTGCATCTACGCTGAGAGGTTACGTCTCCAGCGAGCACGAGGCGTGGACGGGAAGCGCAATGCGCGTGCTGGATGACCAAATGTGGAGTCGGAGGCGGCCGAAGAAACCAGTGGGCGGGATCAAGACATCGCTGCCGTACCTTGGAGACATTGTCGAGAGCAACGGCCAGCTGTGTATTCGACCGCTGGCGTGTGAACCGATTGCGATGGGACCTCGTGACGGTGCAGGAAACGTGGATGCTCGCCTTGAGCCGACGTCGAGGCAGTTGTTCGGATCGACCGTGCTGCCACTTCGCATCTACATCACATGCGGCAGCGTCTTACAGGCGATTCGTGGTGACGCGTTCTGGAAGCAGTTGTCACCTGACTCCACTTTCTCGCTCCCCATGCCTCGCAGCCTGTTCGAGCAGTCACCCGGACTGCGCAGTTGTTCGGATGCAACACTCAAATGGAAAGCAGTAAACGTAGGGACCAACGGCGAGAAGAACTTTCTGCTCGGCGCGATTTACCCGGGTGCCGTAGCACCAATGCGCGGACTCGCCGCCGTTGGCACGAGCGACGTCGAAGGTCGTCTCCTCGTGCTCCAAACACCCGGGCGCGTGGTGAATGCGCCAACAGGCGCAATCAATACCACCAAGAAGTACGAGATCTTCCTGCCGCTTCCCGCTGCCGGCGTAGCTCGACCTGAAGTGCCGATTCCGGAATCGGTTCGCACGGCGTTCAATGGCATGCTGCGAACCCGCTCTGTGGGACCGCAGGGGAGAGGAGTGAAGAAGCAGGATTTCGACGACGACCTCGCCCCATACCTGCCTCTGAACAAGGTCGGCCACGCATCGGGCAAAGTGGAGGCAAAGCTCGCCGTCGGCGACATTGTGTACTTCGACCTCGATCCAAGCGCGCCAACTCCAACCGCCTCCGCCATTTCATATTCTGCGTGGTGGCGCTATCCCTTCGCGCACTCGCAGGTAGTGGATCGTCCTTCGGTGCATGCCAGTTTCGCGATGCTTCCGACCGATGTCGACCAATCGGAACCTGTCAAGGAACCGTTTCTCGAGCAGCTTCCGGCGCACGGCTGGCGCAAGTCGCTTTCGGCGACTGAACTGCTTTTCGGGTTCGTGCTCGCGGGCGACGACTATCTGCCTCCACACGCGAATAACAATCGGCCTGTCTCGCCGGGACCACTCGCGCAACGACTCTCCGGGTACGCCAGTCGCGTCACTATCAGCGAAGGACAGTTTGCTGGGGGAGCAACGTTTTCCATGATCCGGGTTCCACCCATGTTCTCGCCTCCACCAAGTCCCCAAACTTCGTTGCGGCGTCGCGCGGGCGCGACGTGTGAACCGGTGCTGCTGGCGCACTACAACCTTGACACAGCATATCCGCGCGGGCGGAAGGAGCCGCTGCGAAGGCCCTTCATGCCGAATCGGCTTCATGCCGAAAACTGGCCAACGGTGAAGGCAGTCGATCCAACAACAGAGTTCTTGTTCGAGATCCGCGTCAGCAACACGAATCTCGATGAGGTCGCGGCTCTCTGCTGCGCTATTCGCCCCTCCACACACTACCGACACATGCTCGGCTACGGCACGCCCGCCGGAATGGGTCGATGCGAGTTCACAATCGAATCGATTGACTTCGACGATCCGGTCGAGCGACATCATCCGGATCTTGAGCGTCGTCAGGCCGCGCAGTCCAGCGTTCCCGTTCATCAGGTGAACCGGACGGCGGCGGGGCTCACTCAGCTGCATCTATCTCGGGCACGAGCAAAGCGGCCATTGTCCGAGTCGGTCGACGTGAAGCTATCCATAGGTGAGGCCGTGGGCATCACCGGCGTGGTGGGCCCGGAAGCGGCCGAAAAGATGTACGAATCGTACATGCAGAGTTCAGCACGGGCGGCGGAAAGTAGAACGGATGGCGTCTTCCGCGTCGTGACGCCTCCAGGCAGCAGGATCTCGCACATCGAGATGAATCCGTAGTGCGCGGCCAAGTGATGGCTTGACATGCCAGATCTCGCGCCGTTGATGCCACTCTCGCAACAACTCTTCCGCGAGGTCGCCTTCAAACGCCTCACGGTCGAGCTCTCGCTCGGGCGCCCGTCCGAGCATCGCTCCGAATGCAGCTGCGGCGACGCGGGACCGCACTTCCGCTTTCACTTCTTCCACGGTGGTGTGCTTCGCGCGCTGCTCGGCAGCGCCCTCGAAACGCATGATCTCCCGTTGGGTATCATGCCCTACGCCGCCGAGAGTGGGCAGCACGGCTATCTCGCCGGTGACGCCTATCGATTCGGTGTGACGCTGGCCGGTGGCGCGCTGAAACTCGAAGACCAGCTGCTGGAAGGGTTGCGACGCGTCGGGCGCTTCCCCCCACGCCGCCAAGGCGCGATCCTTGGCGGCAACTTCAGTATTGTGCGTGCCGACACCGTCGCGCATACCACACTCGATGCGTTCTGTGCATCGCATGCGACTGCCTGTGGCGCTGTTGTGTTGCGGGCGGTCTCGCCACTGCGCGTGCCTCAGCCAATCGGCGGCAAAGGCGCCAAGGGTCGCTATCTGGATCGCGACAAATTCCCGCTGGCCCCGCTGCTCAATCGCATGGTGGGGCGCGTGCATGCCATGGCGCGGGGCGTCTACCCAGAACGCGCCGACCGCCCGCTGCTCGCCGGCGAACCGCCGACCGATCTTCGCGGTGCTGGTGAAGGACTCACGTGGCTCGACGTTCCGATCGGTGACGCTGTTCGCGATGATCCCTCGCATCGGGGCGGACCCAAAAAGCTTGGCGGCGCCGTCGGATCGGTGCTGCTGGGCGCCGTCGATCCGGCGTGGTTTCCCTGGCTGCTCGCTGCAGAGGCACTGCACGCGGGAGAGAACACCGCCTTCGCGCTCGGAGCCGTAGCGCTTCAGAATGTCGGAGCCGATGCGGTGGCCAAGTGGTGTGCCCCGGCCCGCACCCTGCTCGATCGCACGCTGGACGATGGCGAAGTGGCCGCGGCCTGTGTGCACATGGCGACCAACGCAGGCAGCGATCGCATCGACGAAGCGGCGATTCGGCAGACTGCGACTGAGATCCGTCAACGCCGGTTTCGCCCGACGGCCCGCGCCGGTTGGGCCGAACGCATGAAGGACGGACGCATTCGCGGCTTGTCGGTCTCACCGATGCGGGAGCGGGTGTTGCAGCGGGCGGCGGCACAAGTGCTCATGCCCAGCGCCAACTTGCTCCTCGACGACTGCGCGTTTGCCTATCGCAAAGGCTACTCTGTTCAGGGCGCTAAGCGTGCGATCGAGCAGGCCATGCGCGACGGATTTGAATGGGTGCTGGATACGGACATTCGGGCCTTTTTCGACACCGTTGATCAGGCCCGGCTCGAACGACTGCTGCGCGCGCTCTTTCCGGACGAGCCACTCGTTGACTTGCTGCTCGATTGGTTGCGCGCGCCGGTGCGCTTTGGCGACAGCCTGATTGCCCAACCTGCCGGGTTGCCACAAGGACTCGCGATTTCCCCGGTACTCGCCAATCTCTATCTCGACGAACTCGACGAAGCCGTGCTGGGCGCAGACTTTCGACTGGTCCGGTACGCGGACGACTTCGTGGTGTTGTGCAGGGATGAAGCCAAGGCCCGTCGGGCCTTGGCATTGGTGCAGGCGGTCATTGCACGGCTTGGAATGACGCTGCACGAAGACAAGACAAGTGTTGTGCCTCCCGGCGAGTCGTTCCTGTTTCTCGGCCAGCACTTTCGAGCACGCACCGTTCGAGAGTCGAGCGAACCCCAACAGGATCAGGCCGAATGGACGCCCCTGTCGATCACCAGTGCGGACGTGCCGCGCTACTCGTGGCTGGCGTCCGTACCACTTGAGAAGGTGCGCAGATTGGTGAAAGGGGTAGGCGCGGAGGTGCGACTCGTTGAAGTCACGCCATCTGAACGTGAGGTACCGCGTCCGCCGGCGACGCGCTCGTCGAAGTTTGCCGCCTCGGCAGACGTGACGGAGCCCGCTGCGAACGTCGCCACCGAAGCTCCGATCGCCGAGCGTACAAGCGCCACCATTCGTCACTCGACGCCACTCACGCGCATCGATGCGCACCATCGCCGCCTCGGTCGGCCTATGTATGTCATGCGAGCAGGGGCGACGCTCCGATTGCGAGCCGATGTGGTGCAGGTGCTCGATGGCGAGACCGTGCTGCAGGCTGTCCCCGTTCGCGCGCTCGCGTATCTGGCGTTGTCTTCCGGCGCGCGCGCGTCTACGCCGCTCGTGTTGCGGCTGGCCGACGCCGGCGTTCCCGTGTACTTCGTCAGACGCAGCGGACGTCTTCGCGCATCGCTGAACGGCACATTCACCCTCTCGGTGTGGGAGGCACAGTTTCGTGCAGTTGAGAGTATGGAGCAGCGCGTCGCCTTCGCGCGGGTGGTCCTGCTTTGCAGGCTTCGCCAACAGCAGGCGCTGATGCGCACGAGATCTCCGTCGAATGCGGCCCGCGTCGAGGCGTTCGACGCGCTGGCGCTTGGCATGTCTGCGCGGAATACGCTCGACGAACTTCGAGGCACGGAAGGCCAAGGGAGCAAGCTATTGTTCTCGGCTCTGCGTGAACAGATCGCGGACACGTGGACGTTTCACGGACGGGTGCGCCGCCCACCTCCCGATCCGATCAATGTGATGCTCAGCTTTGGCTACACCATTCTCCACCAGTGCGTGGTGACGGCGCTGACGATCGCCGGCTGCAATCCGCGGCTCGGTTTGCTGCATGAGGTGCGCGCCGGTCACGATGCCCTCGCCTCGGATCTGCAGGAGGAGTGGCGTCACCTCGTCGAGCAGCTTGTCTGGGAGCTGGCGACATCACGAGCGCCGTGGGATGGTTTCGCTCCGGATGCGCGTCTCGGCTGTCGGATGTCGGGCGTGTGGCAGCGCGAGTACGCGGCGCTGGTACTCTCACGGATTTGCGAGGAGCGCGTCGGCCCTGCGGGAGAGGGTATTTCGGTGCTTGAGCGAATCGGAGCGCAGGCGGTCCGTGCGAGGGAGTGGATGACCGGTCATGCGTCCGAGTTCCTGCCGATGGATCGGTGAACCATGCTCTATCTCGTGGTGTACGACATCAGCGCGGATCGACTGCGCGCACGACTCGCCAAGGTGCTGGAAGCATTTGGCGCGCGCGTCCAGGGGTCGGTGTTCGAAGTTCGGCTTCCCGAATCCAAGCTGGAGGAGCTGCGGTCCGCTCTTTCTGCTGTGGTGCGTGAAGGTTCGGCAGGAGAGGTTCGCGTTTATCCTGTCTGCGTTCGTTGCTACAACGATGCGTTCGCGCTTGGTGACATCGAAAACAGCACTGGCGACGGGGGGTTCGTAATCGTATGATACGCAAGCACTTCGACAGTTTCGTCACGAGGGACCGCCAGAGCGCTGACCGGCGCCCTGTGTTGGAAGTGTATGTCGCACAAACGGTTGCGGGCGGAAGACCGCTCCACTGACGCTCATGTCGGAGCGGATTGCGACTTTGTTGTTTTTTTGCTGTTTGCTGCTCGTTCCGCTCCACTGACGCTCATGTCGGAGCGGATTGCGACTTCGCCAGCAATCGTGCTCTTCTCTCCAAAACCGCTCCACTGACGCTCATGTCGGAGCGGATTGCGACTGCGTTGAGTTCATCGGCGAAAGAATTGAGCCGCTCCACTGACGCTCATGTCGGAGCGGATTGCG
>Ga0163144_10019474_pt1 | contig 13647 bp, 16 predicted proteins | sample OliLak19BULKMAT1_FD_123175 | JGI IMG/M metagenome (GOLD analysis project Ga0163144, IMG submission 123175) | Freshwater microbial mat bacterial communities from Lake Vanda, McMurdo Dry Valleys, Antarctica - Oligotrophic Lake LV.19.BULKMAT1 | ecosystem: Environmental > Aquatic > Freshwater >... | reverse complement strand
CGTGAGCCCGTTGTCAGAGAGCCACTGTGGAAGATCAGCCGCTGGGCCGCTGGCCCGCGGATGGTGCATGTAATCCGTGAAACCAAGGCTTGGGTCCGCGGCACTCACCGCACGTGCTGTCCACAGGTCCAGGTTGTCATTTCCAGCGGATGGCAGTGCGCATGTGGCGCCTTCCCAATCCGCCGCAAACGCCACGTACTCCCCTGACGGCGTTGGAACCATGGCCGCGGTCTTACCATTACGGCCACCATTCGCAATGCGGGACCCCCACGGCGGGACCGCCTCAAAGTACGTCACCGGGGCTTGAGGGAACGGGACTTCAATGCTGTTCCTCCGCCAGAAGCCGCACACCTGTGGATCAACGTCACACGCAAACGCGCCGGTCCGGTCCTGCGTGAGATGGGGGTACCCCTCGTTGTCGGTGGGGGAGCTCAGGTTGACTGAGGCGGCAAAGCCTCCATCCCGACCGAAATGCTCCACCAGCGACATGGCAATGCCGCCGCCCACCAGCCGCTCATTGCCTGGTGTCAGCGAGATGTGCCGCTTGCCGCTGCTGATGGTGGTGATGGCCTGGGGCGCTCCAAAATGCAGCTCGGTGGCGCTGGCATCCGGTGACAACGACCCCGTCCGGTGACTGCCGTCAATGTCAAACGTTCCTTGTGGCTGGCCAAAGAAGATGCGCGCGCAGGACCCGCACGGCGAGGTGAGCCCACCCACAATGGTGGGATCAACGCCGCCATCCGGCAGACACGGATCCACGGGCGGCCCCGCAGATGAGCTGGATGCCTGCATTTCCGAGGAAGAAACCACCAGCATGCTGGAGCTGCTTGACGCCGCGCTGCTGGATGCCGGGGCCGCAGAAGAGGACCGCGCCACGGAGGACGGCATCACCATGCTTGACGACGTCATGGCGGAGGATGGCGCCACCACGGAGGATGGTGCGGGTCCACTGGAGCTGCTGCCCGGCGCGGCGGAGGAAGCCTGAAGGGAGGTTGCCGTGGACGTTGCCGCCAGTGAAGTTGGGGATGCGCTGGAGGACGGTGCCGCAGATGCGCCGTTGCCAAAGGGTCCTCCCGCAACACACCGGCCATTGACGCACGTGCCGGCCAGGGCGGCGCAGTTGTCGTTGGTGGTGCAGCGGTAGTTGCCGTCTCCGGGGACAAACGGACAACCCGCCAATCCCATCACCGCCACTGCAACGCCCAAGGCGCTTCTCATGGCACCACCCAGGACGCGCCCAGCACACCCGTTGCCGTCAGAACCGCCAGCAGCGCCACGGGGATCATGATCAACGCGCCATAGAACGTGGCGTTGCCAAGCATGGCCTCATTGCCATCAATCCCGCGGATTCCGCCGTCAGCAGCGCTGCGGTCTTTGATGGCCACGGCCAGAAAGACCGCGCCGCTGACCACGCCGCCAAGTGCAAGGACGGATGCCGCCAAAATTCCGGAAGCACCCACACCGCGCATCACCCAGCGCAACACTGGCGGACCCGGTTGCTCAGGCTCCGTTGCTGCGGGTGCTCGCGGGCGCGTGGATGTGCCTGGTCCCAGGTTGGTCTGAAGCGGCGTCTTGCTTGCGCCGCCCATCAGGGTCTCCACCAGAAACGGCATACGCTCCAGGAGAAGCGCTTCCGTGGCGGCGTCCACACGGTCTGACGCACGGCCCAGGGTTTCCGCGTTGCGTGAGCGCAGCCGGGAAACAGTCAGCACGTAGGCCCCAGGCACGGAGCCAATCTGGCCAACCACAATTTCATCCGTGTTGAGCGCTCCCGCAATTTCCGCCGCGCAGCCCTCGGAATCACAGCCCGCAAGCTGCCTGAGCTGCTCCTGGGACATGGTCCCCTGGATCTCCTTGAACGTTGTCACTTTGTAGCCCTGGTACTGCTGGATCTCATCTGCCAGCAGCTGCGTGGTGAGCTCCGCGGTGTCTTTGCTGACCGTTCCCTTGGGCTCCAGGGGCAGCACAAGAATGGTCACTCTTTTTTCAGGAGCAGCCGGAGCGGCCCCTGCAGCCAACGCCAACACCGCCATCAGGACAGGGAACACGCATCAACCTCCACACCCCAACCATGGAACGGGTCTGAGACTGCGGCAACGCTCCGCGGAGCCAGCAACGGTATGACAACGCCCACATGGGTGCCCGGTCACGCTGGCGCGCCCGGCTTTGATGCGCCGGAGTGTTCGCGTAGGCTTTGCGCAAGACGCATGGTTGCACCGTCACAGCAGCTCAGCCTGGGTTTTGTGAAGGCCCGCAAGAAGCGCGGTGGTCTTGACGTGGACGTGTACGCGCCGCTCATGGACGCGCTGCGGGCAGCCGCAACACGCGTGGCAACGCAGTTCAACCTTCCGCCATTTTCCCTGGACGCAGACAGACCCACCAGCACCAGCCGCTATGGCATCTGCCACGCGGACGGGACCATCCGAGTCCGGCTGGTGCACGCAACCACAGGGCGGCCGCTCAAGTACTCAGCGCTCATTGACACTGTGGTCCATGAGCTTGCGCATCTGCGCTACCTTGACCACGGCCCGCGTTGGGAAGCGGCCTACCAGCAGATGCTGGAGTGGTGCCGTCAGGACGGCATCTATGAACCGCGCCCGGTGCCGCCTCCGTCATCAACACGCGCGGGCGTCCCGGCTCAACTGGGAATTTTTGACGTGCGCCCATGAGCAGCGGGACCGCAGACAGCCAGCGCCCTATCCGCCGCGGTGACATCTACTGGGTCACGCCGGATGAAACGCGCGGCACGGTCCCCGGAATTTCCCACCCCCATGTGGTGGTGCAGGAGGATGTCTTCAACCAATCCCGTGTCACAACGGTGATTGTCTGCGGTCTGACCTCAAACCTTGGGCGCGCCACTGAGCCAGGGAACGTCCTCCTGGACGTGGGCGAGGGCAACCTGAGCCGGCAGAGTGTCGTTGTTGTTTCGCAGATTTCCGCGATATCCAAGGGCGATCTTGGTGCGTTTGTAGGAACGCTGGCCGCGGAACGCGTTGAGCAGATCATTGCCGGGCTCAGGTTCCAGCAGACGTCGTTCTTTCAGCGGTAGGCCGGGCCCGGCGTCATTGTTCGCGCGCGCCCTGCTGGATCCAAAGACTCACAACGTCAAACGCTGCGCGGTCAATGGCAATAAGACCGCCGGTGCCCGTGGGCGGCATCTCCCGTCCGCAGTTGAAGTCAACGTTGGCAAGTTTGTGCATGAGCGCACTTGCCTCCACATTGTTGGGGGTCACGGCGGGCCGCTCCTCCACGTCCATGCCATCTGAGCATGTCACGGTCTCCGCCAGCAGCCGCTCACGTGACCCGGGACCCAAGAGGTTCGGAAGCTGACCGCCGTAGAAGTGGCAGGAGGTGCAATGGGTATCCCAGACCTGCTGCACCTGCGCGTACAAGACCGTGGGCGGCGGGCCCGCGTCCGGCGTCACCCCGGCATCCGCAAGCGCGCCCGCGTCAGCCGAAAGCAACCCTGCATCTGCGTCCACACTTCCGCCGTCAGCCGTGGTTGCCTGGCCCACACACGCTGCCGTGCATCCAACCACCATCATCCATCCAACCCTGCGCCACATGGGTGCCTCCATTGCAAGGTCCACGTCTTAGCCACGCAGCAGCTGGGACTGAATCAGGATGATGTGCACAACACTGTTCACGGCTGCTTCACATGGAACACTGCACGGCGTCACCCGCGTTGTGGCGTACGTGCCCTCGCGGCGCAGAAGGCGGCGCGCTACCACGGGGCGTGGCTTCCGCACCTCCCGTGCACCTCTGGTTTGCCTCCGTGGACCACGGACCCGCGGAGCCTTCGCTCCTCTGTGCTGATGAACAGCAAAGGCTGGCGCGGTTTGTGGCGCCGCACGCGGCCCGCGAATTTCTGGTTGGAAGGACGCTCCTGCGCACCGCGCTCTCGGCGCTGATTCCTCACGTAAAGCCGGGGGACTGGCGGTTCCGCTTCAACAGCCACGGACGCCCTGAGGTGGCGCCAATCCCCGGCGTCCCCACACCCGTCTTCAGCCTGGCCCACAGCCGTGGCCTGGCCGTCACCGCCGTCACCTGGAACTGCGAGCTGGGTATTGACGTGGAGCGCCTGGACCGCTTCCCACCTATCCACACCGTGGGCCCTCAGGTCTTCAGCCCCGGAGAAATGGATGCAATCAAGGCGCTATCTGAGCCGGAGCAGCCACGCCGCTTCTGGGACTGCTGGACCCTCAAGGAGGCCCTCAGCAAGGCGCTGGGCCTGGGTCTGGCGTTTCCGGTGGAGAAGTGCCAGTTCCGCCCCACGCCGGACGGGCCGCGTGTGCAGTTCCTCCCGCCGCTCACGGATACGCCGGACCGCTGGAATTTTGCGCAGTGGGTGCATGAAGGCTGGCTCATATCCTTGGCGCTTGCCGGACCTGCGCTAGAGTTCCACTGGCACACCCCACCACGCCCCCCTGGAGACCGCATGCAGAGAGCCCAGATTCTGGAAGCCCTCAAGACCAACCTCTTCAACATTGTGGAGGCCTCCCGGGGCAAGGACATCGTCGAGACGGCCAGCATGAAGGACTATGGCGCGGACTCGCTGGAGATGGTGGAAGTGGTGTCCCGCACCATGAAGCAGCTCAAGGTCAAAGTGCCCCGCACGGAGTTGGCCACCGCCAAGAACCTGGGCCAGGTCCTGGACCTGTTTGAGAAACACGCCCCCCAAGGCTGAGAGGTTCCCGTGCAGCGCCCGGACTCACAACGCGTGGTCATCACCGGCCTGGGCGTCAATTGTTGCCTGGGTGACAACGTCAACACATTCTGGTCAGGCCTCAAGGAGGGACGCTGCGGGCTGGGCCCGTGGAAGTCCATGGACCCGCGCGTGGAATGCCGCGTGGCCGGGGACGTCAGTGATTTTGACCTGGATGCGTACCTGGCCCGCGTGGAGACAACCCATCCCGCACCGTTGGTGCAGAGCGCCCGGCGGTTGCTGCGGGCCTCGCCACTTTCTGCGCGTCTGACCGCCACCTCCGCATTGCAGGCGTTGGCCCAGGCTGGCCTCCCTGACGTCAGGGTGAAGTCTGAACGCATGGCCAACGTGCTGGCCGGCCACAACCTGCAGACGCCCTACATTGTTGAGAATGCGCGCACGTTTGTGGATGACCCGGAGTTCATTGAACCGCTGTTTGGGATGATGGTGCTGGACACGGATGTCCTCGCGGTGATCAGCGAGCTCGCGTCAACACGCGGCCCCGGCATGATGGTGGGTGGCGCCTGCGCCAGCGGGAATCTTGCGCTCATCACGGCCATGGATCTCATCCGCGCAGGACGCGCGGATTCCGCGCTGGTGACGGGCGGGGCCATTCCCATGGAAGCCGTGGTTGTCCATGGGTGGGCGTTGATTGATGCGGTGGCGTACCGCTCGTTCAATGACGCGCCCCACAAGGCAAGCAGACCGTTTGATGCACGGCGTGAAGGGTTTCTTCCAGCAGAAGGCGCGGCCGCAGTGATGATGGAATCGCTGGCGTCTGCGCGCGCACGCGGCGCCACCATTCTTGCGGAATTGCTGGGCGGCGCGTCCGCAAGTGATGCGTCCCGTCTCACGCGGCCCGCACAGGAAGGCCAGGAGCGCAGCATGCGGTTGGCGCTGGAGGACGCCCAGGTGCGCCCTTCTGACGTCAGCTACATCAACGCGCACGCCACCAGCACACCGCTGGGTGATGCCGTGGAAGTGGCCGCCATCAAGCAGGTGTTTGGTGAGCACGCGCAGCGGATGCCCATCAACTCCACCAAGTCCATGATTGGCCACGCGCTCACTGCGGCGGGTGTGCTGGAAATGGTGGCCACCGTCCTGCAGCTCCAGCACAACGTGGTGCATCCCACCATCAACCAGGACAACCCGGACCCCGCGCTGGATCTTGATTTTGTGCCCAACGTGGGACGTGAACATCAGATTCAACTGGCGGTCTCCAATTCGTTCGGGTTTGGCGGAATCAACAGCACTGTCGTCGTGGGGCGGCCTCCGGAATGACGGCCAACACCGCGTTCCTGATGGCTGGGCAGGGCTCCCAGGAAGTGGGGATGGGCGTTCCGGAAACCTCCGTCTGCAACGGTTGCAAGCGCACGCTGCAGGCCGTGGATGACGCGCTGGGATACGCACTCTCCAAGTGTATGGCCCACGGTCCCGCCGATGAATTGCAACAGACCCAACACGCCCAGCCCGCCATCCTGGCCATGTCCGTCATGCACGCGCAGCATCTGATGGGATTTGGCCTGCTGCCCACGGCGGTGGCGGGACATAGCCTGGGCCAATACGCGGCGCTGGTGGTGGCGGGCGCGCTGGACCTGGGAGACGCGGCAAGGCTGGTTTCCCGCCGGGGAACACTGATGCAACAGGCCGTGGCCAACCGGCGTGGCAGCATGGTGGCGGTCTCCGGCATCTCGCGTGACGAGGGAAAAACGCTCTGTCACCAGGCTTCCTCCAACGGTGCGGTGGTGGTGGCGTGTTTTAATGCACCTGGCCGCCTGGTGTTTTCCGGGGATGAACCCGCCGTAGAGGCGGTGGCTGATGCGTGTGAAGAGCTGGGCTTTGGCGTGATGCCGCTGCCCGTGAGTGCGCCGTTCCACAGTCCGCTGTTGGCGCCCATGGTTGCGGAGTTTTCCCAGCTGGTGCGCGCCGCGCCGGTGAAGATGCCCACCATTCCCGTCCTGGACAACGTCTCCGGCATGCCGGTGACAACGGAGAGCGCCATCCGGGAATCCCTCATCAACCAGATTGAAGCGCCGGTGATGTTTGAGGAGAACCTGCAGTGGCTGCACGCGCATGAGGTCCTGCGCGTGGTGCAATGTGGGCCGGGAAAAGCGCTGCTCAGCTTTGCCACGCGCACCATGCCGGGTGTCATTGCACGGACGTTCACGGAACATTTGACCACGTCATCCGGAGGAATCCATGCCGGGCCGCTTTGAGGGACAGGGGTGGATTGTCACCGGTGGGTTGCGCGGCATTGGCCGGGCGATTGTGGAAGCCGCCGCGCGCGAAGGTGCGATGGTGGCAACGTGCGGACGCACGCCGGTGGAGACGCTGGTTCCGGTTTCCGGCGCCGCGCATCAACCCACACACTTCCTTGCGGACGTGCGGGATGAGGCGCAGGTGGATACCCTGTTTGACTCCGTGGCGGATGTGCTGGGCGGCATCCACGTGGTCATCAACAATGCGGGCGTGCAATGCAACAAGCTGCTGGTGGACATGGAACTGGCAGACTGGAACACGGTGCTGGACACCAATGTGCAGGGTCCATTTCTGATGTGCCGCCGCGCCATTGAACACTTCCTGTCCGAGGGAAACGCGGGTTCCATTGTGAACATTGCGTCTTTTGCGGCCAACGGGTTGGTCGGTGAGGCAGCGTACTCGGCAAGCAAGTCCGCGCTGCTCTCCCTCACGCGCAGCGTTGCCAAAGAATGGGGACGGCGGGGAATCCGGTGCAACGCAGTGGTCCCGGGATTTACGGACACCGGTATGACGGACATGTTGGACGCGGATGCACGCCGCGCACGCGCGCGCCTCTCCCCGCACAACCGCTTTGCCCGCGGCTCAGAAGTGGCGGACGCGGTGCTGTTCCTGGCGTCGGAAGATGCGGCCTTTGTCACCGGTGATGCATTGTATGTGGCCGGCGCAGTCCGGGACGTCCCCCGTTTGTAGACCTGGAGAATCCATGGCGGCTGCCACCGGAATTGATGACATCAACGTGGACGCGGGAACGCTGCTGATTGAAGCGGCGGACATTGCGCGAGGCCGGGGACATTCTCCGGATGAGCAGGCGCGCCTCCTCATTCTCCGCCGCTCGGTGCTGCCTGCGTTTGAAGACCCCGTGACCCTGGCGGTGAATGCGGCGTGGCCCATTGTGGAATCCTCCGGGCGGTCCAACATCCGCCTGCTGATTGTGGCCACGGAATCCGGCGTGGATTTTGCCAAGCCGCTGAGCAGCTACGTCCATGAACATCTCAGGTTGCCGTCCAATTGCCGCCACCTGGAAGTGAAACACGCTTGTTACGCGGGCACCGCGGCGCTCCGCCTGGCCTGCGGCTGGCTCCGGGACAATCCGGAATCCAAGGCCCTGGTGATTTGTACGGACATGGCGCGCCGTTTGTTTGAGGACCCCGCAGAAGCCGCCGAGGGTGTGGGTGCCACCGCCATGCTGGTGAGCGCCGAGCCGCGCGTGATGACGTTGGAGAAACCCGCAGGTGTTGCCGCCCGGGAAATCTATGACGTCATTCGGCCTACCCCAACGCAGGAAACCATCCACGCTTCACTCTCGTTGGCCGCGTACCTGGACCTCCTGGAGGAAGCGTGGCCGGACTATCAGAAACAACCGGGCGCGCTGGCACTGGACGCGTTTGATGCGCTTCTCTTCCACACCCCGCTCATTCCGCTGGTTCGGCAGGCCCATGCGCTGCTCCGTGAGGTGGCCGAGGCGGACAAAGCGGGCACCGTGGGGGATTTTGTCAGGCGCGTGTTGCCCTCCACTCGGTTCTCCCAGCAGACGGGTAATACCTATTCTGGCTGCCTCTACGTAGTTCTGGCCGCGCTGGCGGAGGCCACCACGGCGCAGCAGCGCGTGGGATTGTTCTCCTATGGTTCCGGTTCCTGCGCGGAGTTCTTCCACGGGGTCATGCAACCCACCGCATCCTCAACGGTGAAGCCGCATGGCATTGACGAGCGGCTCCAGGCCCGCATGCCGGTGGATTTCCCAACCTATGAAAAGCTGGTGGTGACGACGGAAGAATCCATGACGCACCAACACCACATTCCCAAGCGGGACCTGGTGAAGGGACTCTGGGAACGCGCGTATGAGGGCAAACACCGGTTGGTGCTGAACGCCGTGGAGCACCACCACCGCTCCTACCGCTGGAGCTGACATGTTGAGCAGATTGGAATTGCGCAGCTTTCCGGACGCGGCCAGGCCGGAGCTCACAGCGGAACATCTTGAGGAGATGCTGGAAGCACTTGAGACTCCCGCACGCATCATTGTGCTGCGGGGAACACCGGAGTTGTTCAGTCCGGGTCTCTCCCTGGAGATGGCCGCGCGGCAGCCCCAAGGCGCGCTGCAATGTGCCAAGGCCATGGCCAACCTCCTGATTGCGCTGCTTGCCGCACCCGCGCCGGTCATTGCGGTTGTCGACGGAAAAGCCATGGGTGGAGGCGTGGGGCTGGCCTGTGCGGCGGACCTGGTGCTTGCCACGCCGCATGCAACGTTTGCGCTGCCGGAAGTCATCAGCGGGCTGTTTCCCGCCGTCATTTTTCCGGTGGTTGCACAACGTATGGGGATTGCGCGCGCCCGGCTGTTGGCACTGTCCGCGGAATCCCTGAATGCGCAGCAGGCCATGGCCGCGGGTCTGGTTGATGAGGTCACCGAGGACCCTGAAGCGCGCATTCAACACTGGGAAAAGCGCTGGCGCCGTATGGACCCGCGCGCCATGGCCGCGCTGAAGCGGTGGTCCGCCGACGTGGCCGGGACGGAAGCCCATCTCCAAGAAGGTGTCCACAGACTGGGCCAGCAACTTGCGCTGGCCTCCACCCAGCAGCGCCTGGAACGTATGATGAACGGCGAATCACCGTGGGATGAGGAGGACGCATGAGCGGTGAGCTCGACGGGAAAGTGGTCCTGGTGAGCGGTGGAACACGCGGCATTGGACGCGCCATTGCGTTGGAAGCCGCGGCGCGGGGAGCACAGGTTGCGGTGTGCGCTCGGAATCCTGGTCAGCACGCAGACGGTCTTATCCAGCGCAACATCCTGGTCCACGCTGCGGATGTCTCCAAGGAAGCGGATGTGGAGGCGCTGTTTGACGTTGTCACGGAGAAGTTTGGCAGGGTGGATGTGCTGGTGAACAACGCGGGCATCAACCGGGATGCCCTGCTCCCACAGACCACGCTGGAAGGTTTCCGTGAGGTGATGGCGGTGAATCTGACCGGCGCGTTCCTGATGTGCCGGCGCGCATTGCAGGAGTTTCTGGCGCAGGGTGAAGGCGGGCGGATTGTCAGCATCAGCTCCGTCTCACGCAATGGCGCCGCGTCCCAATCCGCGTACGCAGCAAGCAAAGGCGGCCTGGAAGGTCTGACCCGCACCATTGCCAAGGAATATGGACACAAGAGCATCCACGCCAACATGGTGGTGGTTGGGTACGTGCCAACGGACCTGACGGCCGGCATTCCGGAGCCGCTGCTCAAATCCGTCGTCGAGAACTCACCGCTGCGACGCGCGGGAACACCTGAAGAGATTGCGCGCGTGGTGTTGTTCCTGGCGTCCCAGCGAGCGTCCTACGTGAATGGTGAAACCGTGCAGGCCACCGGTGGCCTGGTGGAGCTGCCCCGGTGAACACACCCAATTTCCAGCTTGAACCCGCCGCGGACAACGTGGCGCTGCTCCGAGTGGCCTCGGATTCCCATCCGCACCTGGGAACCACTGCGGTGGCGGACTTCCGGCGCGCGGTGGCGGAGATTGAGAAGAATACAGACATCCGTGCGGTCATCCTCACTGGCGGCCAACGGCATTTCTGCAGCGGCGCTCCTCGAGAAACGCTGCTTGGACCCAATCCCGCGGAGGCTGTGGCGGAATTGATGTGTGAATTGCCCCGCCTGTTGTTGTCCATTCCCGTGGCCACCATTTCCGCCATGACGGGGCATGCCGTGGGCGGCGGATGGATGTTTGGACTCTGGAGTGACGTCCTCATTCTTGCCGCGGAGTCACTCTACAGCGCCAACTTCCTGGCATTGGGTATTACTCCTGGCATGGGCTCCACAGTGCTGCTTCCGGAACTGCTGGGCGCGCCGCTTGCCCGGGAAGTGCTCTTGACCGGACGCACAATGCTTGGGCGTGAGCTCCGGGACGCCCAGGTACCGCTTTCCCATGCTGTGCGCCCGCGTGATGACGTCATGAAGCATGCTCACCAGCTTGCGCAGGATATGGCCGCCCTGCCGCCGCAGGCCAGCCGGATGACCAAACAGCACCTGGCTTCCCGCAGACGCGTGACGCTGGACGCCGCGCTGGAGATTGAGTGCGCCATGCACCGCACCATCTTTGACGCGCCCCAGACCCGCCAGACCATTGCTGAGTCCTACGCCACACCTCCCGGCAGCCTGGGGGAAACGCGATGATCACAGTGGATTTGAAAGGCCGCGCCGCGCTGGTGACGGGCGGAACCCGCGGACTGGGACGTGCGGTGGCCCTGGAACTGAGCCGCGCAGGTGCCACCGTGTACGTCACACACCGCTGGGGCAGCGTGGATGAATCTGAGCTGGCGGCGGTATTTCAACAGCAGGCAGTGCCTCCACCCATCATGGTGGAATCCGATGTCAGCGACGGAGAAGATACGCGTGCCCTGATGCGGCAGATCAAGGCGCAATCCGGAAACCTGCACATCATCATCAGCAATGTGGCGTTGGCGCGTGCGGTGACCAGTCTGGCGGACATGAAGAAGAGCTCGTTGGACCTGGCGCTGTCCTACTCCGCCTGGCCCGCGGTGGACCTGATGCAGGCTAGTGATGAGGTTTTTGGTGTATTACCCCGGTATCTTACTGCCATTTCCGGGGACGGCGCCTCCGTATGCCATGACAACTATGAGCTTGTGGGGACGTCCAAGTCCGTCCTGGAGACGCTGGTGCGCTACCTGGCGGTCCGGCTCAAGACGCGCGGAACCCGGGTGAACGCCATCCGTCCGTGGGTGCTGGATACGGACAATCTGAGGAACTTCTTCCGGGATGCAGAGGTCCAGAAGATCAAAGAGCACCGCGCGGAACTGTTTCTGGATCCCCAACGCGTGGCCAGGACGGTGCTGGGCCTGTGCAGTGGCCTGATGGATTCCATCACCGGCCAGGTGATCACCGTGGATGAGGGCTGGGGTCTGCTGAGTCCCATGGCGTTCATGGAGGGGCGGGAAAGGCCCTTTGCATTTCCGGAGGACGGCTGATGGCGGAGCTCTCTGAAGACGTGGAGCGGGTCTTCCGGCGCGCGCAGAAGGAAGTGCTGCTGCGCGCCCCGCTGAACCACACGGTGATGAACCGGGATCAGGTGTCAGACCATTTACCGCACCGGGACCCGTTGCTGCTGATCGACCGCGTGACCGCCCATGACGCGCCAGGTGGACTGATTGCGTGCACCTATGACCTGGCGCGCGCAGCTCCGGTGTTTAGCGGGCACTTTCCCAAGGTCCCGCTGTACCCCGGCGTGTTGCAGGTGGAGGCCATTGGGCAGGCAGGGATCCTTGCGGCGTTGCTGCAGGAGTCCCAGGAGATTCAGAGCATTTCCCTCACGCACATTCTCTCCGCCAGGTTCCTGCAACCCGTGAAGCCGGGTGGCGAGTTGGAAATCATTGCCCACATCATGGAAGACGGGCTGTTTCTCGTTGTCATTGGGCAGTGCATCAAGGATGGGGTGATCTGCTCCGCGGCGGTGCTCAGCGGGCTGGTGGGTGAAGCCACGCCATAAAAGTATGTCTATTCACGGTCTGAATCCGCCTGGGACCAGATGGCGTTGGCGGGAATCTCCGTTCCCGGTGGGACATAGGTACACGCCAGAATCCGCGCCCCCTCACCAATGGTGCAGTGCGCGTCCACCGTCACGTGATGATCAAGCACGCAGTTCTTCCCAACGTGTACGGACGGCCCCAGGTTCACGCCCACGCCCAACCGGGTGCCATCCTCAACGACAACGCCAGGGCTGATGCCGGCTCGCGCGCCCACTTCCACCCGCGCGCCCAACGTCACCGGCGCAAGAATCAACCTGCCGTTGGCAACCAGGTGCCCTGCAACCATGGCCCCCGAGCCCACCACACAACCCGGGCCCGCCCGGAACAACGCGGGGTCCAACACCAGGACATCGCCGGACATGGTGGTGGTGAAATGCACCCGTGCGCCCAGCATGCGCAGGAAGACAAACCGCAGGACATGGGATTGCAGCACAAAGGTGAGCAGCGGCGGGAACGCCAGGTACCGGCGCACCAGGTATGAGAAGAACCACGCGTAGAACCCCGCGCTCTTCATCATGGCGTGGCGTCCCGCGGGCATGCGCCGCAGCGGGAGATGAAGCACGCCCACCGTCATCACCCACGCCACCATCCCCGCCAACACCGCGGGAGCAAACGCCATCCAGGACGGCACACCTGCGCGCACCAGCACATCCCAGCATTGCGTTCCCGCCACGCTGCTGACCGTCAGCAACAGCAGCAAGCCGGCCACATACAGGAGGTCCGCAACCAGCTGTCCCAACGCCATGACGCCGTCCTTGGTGTGTTGCGCGTGTAACCCGGCTCCGCCACGGCGTCACCCTTTGGGCCCACGGGGCGCTCTGCGTCATGATCATTGATGACGGACGGGGCAATGCAGCGGTACAGCGCGTGCTGTGGCTCCGGACAACCACCAGCAAGGAGACTGAGATGATCAACAACGCAACCATCACCACCATCAATGAGCGCGCGCGCTCCGCCGCCATTGCCGGCCTGGGTGACCCTGCATGGTGGGCCAGTCAGATTGCGGAATCCGTGAAGGACGGGAAGCAGGACATCCCCCTTCAGACGGTCAAGAAGGCCGTGGCCGCGGCGTACCTCCAACGCGCAAAGGAGCAGGCCGCGTGGCCAAGGCCCACAGATTGCGAAAAGCTGGAGAAGGCATTTGCCCGCCTTGAGGCCAACGCCATTCTG
>Ga0163144_10019473_pt1 | contig 13648 bp, 15 predicted proteins | sample OliLak19BULKMAT1_FD_123175 | JGI IMG/M metagenome (GOLD analysis project Ga0163144, IMG submission 123175) | Freshwater microbial mat bacterial communities from Lake Vanda, McMurdo Dry Valleys, Antarctica - Oligotrophic Lake LV.19.BULKMAT1 | ecosystem: Environmental > Aquatic > Freshwater >... | reverse complement strand
CATATGTTGGCGGAGTTAAATGTATTAAAGATTTTGTGCCCGGCGATATGGTTTACTGTGTTGATGAAACCGGAGCAACAGTAGAAACAGAAGTGGTTGCTTTGCATGATCATGGGGAAATAGAAGGATTTGAGGTCACTTTTGATGATGGTTATCAAATAACATGTTCAGCCAATCACAAATTTCTTACAGAAAAAGGTCAGGTTTCTTTGAGGAATATTTGCAGAACACGCTCTTATATATTGTCTACTCACAATATAAGGAGTTTGTATGCCGACAAAGAAACAGGATGGATGGAAATCTCTTTGCAATCAGGAGTTTCCAAACAGGAAGGAATATCACGATCATCAGAAGAATTGCATTCAATGCGAAACAGCGAGAGTACAGCAGAAGCTGGAGAAATCGAAGTTTGTTGCTCGATGCGGAGAGAAGATGTTAACCAGAGAAATAATGTGGGAACATCACAGGTCTTGCGAAAAATGCCTTCAATTGGCATGGAAGAACGAAGAAACACAACATCTCTCAAGATGCGGGATCGAGTTCCGAACATACAGGGAACGGGAGGAACATCTAAGGACTTGCGATGTTTGCAGTCAATTGAAACAGAAGAATATTCAAGAACGAATGGAGAAACTCAACAAGGACAATTTGGCTCCAGAAAAGAAGAAAATATTTTCAGACACGGCACGAAAAACATCTGCTCGACCAGAGTTGCTAGCTCAACGAGCGGCAAATCTCAAAAAATGGAGAGAGGAGAATCCAGAGAAGTTTGCAAAATGCACAGAGGCGGCTTGGAAGAGTCCAAAGAGATCTCGAATGGAAGCATGGTTGAGAAATCAATTAGGATGGAGCTTCGAAAGGATTCTTTGTGGGGAAATACAAAAACAAGTGGACTTCGTGAAGGACAAGATTTGGATCGAGGTAGACGGTTATTACCATTTCTTCGAGCACAAGAGCAATTCGGAGAATCAGTACAGACTCCCGAAGGTTCAGGCACGAGATCAGATGCTCAACGAGGAGTGTGTCAAGAGAATGGATGTGATGCTTCTGAGGTTGAGTATGGAGTGTTTTCATTCTTCAACGGGTGCGATGAAGACAGAGATTTGGGATTGGGTGCAGGTCATGCTCCGATCACCGATACCGGGAATTTGGTGCCTCGGAAAATTGTACGAGTCGTGCCCGTGGGCAAATGCCACATGTTCGATCTTGAAGTTGCCAACCCAACACACAACTTCTTGCTCCCAAATGGTGTTGTGACAAGTAACAGTCACGCCTACGCTTACACATACATTTCAGCACGATTGCTTTGGTTGAAATCACATTATCCACTTGAATTTTACGCAGCGATTTTGATGTGTGAAGATGATCAAGAGAAGTTCAAACAAGTAAGAATTGATGCTAAGGCTCATTCTATTGAAATTTGTCCAGTGCAAATCAATAAATCTAAAGAGAACTTTCATATTGAAGACGGAAAGATCTATTTTGGCTTTAGCAACATTAAGGGAATTGGAATTGATGTTGCAAAGAAAATTGTTGAGCATCAGCCTTACAAAAGCTTTGCAGACTTCCTTGATCGTTTTGGAACAGATGCGTCTGTTCTTAAACCGTTGATATCACTTGGAGTTTTTGAAGAGCCATACGACCGCCTTACACTTCGTAAGTTTTCTGAGCTTTATAAAGATAAGACAACAAAACGTCGTCAACGGGCACAAAGATTCGATGTATCTTTGGAAAACAAAAAGGAAGAGCTTAAAACGTTATTGCTGACTTTTTTAGCTGAAAACGATGAACACTATAAAGATCCGTTAGAGCATATTGATAATCCAGATTTCAAAGAAATGTTTGATTTTACTCCAGAATCGGATGCTTTGTGGAAAAAGAATTTTGAGACTAATTTGGTTAGTGTTCCTTTCAAATATCGTGGAGAGGAACGTGTCAAGCAAGTTTCTGGATATAAAATTCTAACTGATTTGGCGAAAAAGTACGAAACAACAGTTACGAATTTTCAGAGCAAAGAAGTTGATGATGATGATAACCCAACAGCTATCGATAAATTCGACAGTTCAAAAATTGCATTGGACGAAGACGAAGAGTTCATTCTCAAAAGCGAACGGTGGATGGGAGAAGAAAAGACCTTCCCTGCTGCTGAAAATTTGTATTATGGCTTTGAATGGGTTCATGAACTTGAAACTTGTGAGGCTTATCAAGGAATGACACTGGATAAGTTTCTTGAGGAAACAAAGAGTGAAAATCCAGTCGAAATTCGTGTTGAAGCTGTTCGTAAAAGGACCAGTAAAAATGGTGTCATCTTCTATTCTGTAGATATTGAAGACGCTAATAGCAAGCGTATGGTTGTAAATGTCTGGAAAGATGACATGGATCGTTGGAAAGATGAAATTAAGGCAGGAAAGTTATTGAGAATGCGTGTAAGACCTCCAAGTGGGGGATTTAACACCTTGACTTTCTTATCATGTCCAAGGCACGAAAAAGCTAGAACATGGCCAGACAAAGAAAGTGATCCGAGAATTATGTTGTTAACACCTCCAGAGCCAAAAAAGCCAATTGAAACAATTTATGATGATTTTGGACTGACGGATGTTCCGGGTTGGGAATTAGCATAATCTGATCACAAAAGAAAATAAGAATAACTATATTTAGAACAAGGAGAACAATGGATAATACAGAAGAGACCATCAATAATGATGAAATAGTGATTGACCACACTAATTTTAATGATTATTTTTTTGATGTGAGACAACATGGGCCGCAGAAAGGACAGGTAATGGCTAAGTTTTCTGCGGTGGCTGTGTTGGGGTCTGGTCAAGAAAAGCTGGATCTTGTCAATTTATTAAAGACTGATAAAGCCCATCAGGCTTCTCAGGTAATGAATAGAATTCATTTGGCAAAAGCTCCAGATTGTTATAGAGTTCTGAGAGAAATGTGCGAAGATTTGTTGTCTGGTATGTCTGATGAAGATGTTAATCAAAAAGAATATGAATTTATTTTAGAAGCTGTTTTCTATACCAAAAGAGAATATGTTCCAAAGAACGACCCTAATTGGGAAACTCTTCATGTAATTGATTATGATCCAGAGTCAAAGAAGTTTACATCTCATATTGAATTATAAAAATTAAGTAGGAACTATACATACCTTATTATGAGCGACAACGATTTTCGATCAGAACTTGAGATGTGGACGGATTTGTGGGATGATGCACAAGAACAAGGTGTACATCCAGAGATTCAGAAGCCCAAGTCTACAGATGCAGGTTTTAGCGGAAACTCCGCACAAGATGACTATTTTGACTATTTGGATACAGAATCTGAAAGTGATTTGCTCCAAGAAGACAAGATCCCAAACCCAATATATCCAGACAGTGCTGGTCCAGATAGTTCAAAAGGGCCAGCATGGGTTAAAGAAGACCTTTTGAAAGAGGTCGAGAGTTTGAAGAATAAACTTTTTGAAGTTGAAAACAAACTTGCAAAAATGGGCGGCGATAAAAAGTGGACCGAAAAAGTCATCCAATCTGATGATAAAAAATTGATGAGCGAAATTGAGTCTCTTCGCAAAAAAATAGAGCGGGTAAGCAGTCATCTTGGCATAGAAGATGAGCCTTCTCCTTGGGAAGTAAAGAGAGACTAACATGAAAACTTGGATACTAGCAATTGTATTGGCTGTAGTGGCTATTGCACCGATTTTGTATCTTGTGTATTATTGTAATATTGGCAGCAATGTAACAGACGCTAATTCTACGCCAGTGTTGAGCACTATAGAATTTGTTAAACCGATCCAATCTCAAATGGAAGTTGGACTTGTTTATGAAGTTAAGGCTTGCAAAGTAATTGATGGATACCGTTTCGGAATGTTCCTAGATGGGAACAAATGGATCGAAGCTCATCTTCCGTCAGCAACCAAGGACGAGGCGACAAACGTCGTAATTGAATGGCTAAACAGCACGACAAGTCCGGTTCCAACAGTCAAGCTTCTAAGAAAGATAGAGAACTATTGGATAGTGGAGTTTCAACTGACCGTGAATGGAAAGAAAGAGAAGATCACCGATCTTCTCAAGGCGAAGAGCCTGCTATTGGAGTAGGTAAATTAATGTCAGAAGAGTCTGAAAAGCCACTCATTGGTGTGACCAATGGCAATGGCAATGGTAATGGCAAAAAAGGCTATAAAGATTATTGCGACGAATTTGCAGGATTGATCAGAGACAAATGTCCTGACAAAACTATGCAAGCTGCGATATTTACCCATGCTTATCCAGATCCAGATGCACTCGGATCTATGATGGGATTACAGTGGTTATTGCGACGTTTTTTTGATATCGAGTCGAATTTGTTTTATCATGGAGAGGTGTCTCATCCTCAAAATAATGCCATGATAAATCTTCTTGATCCGCAACTCCACCGTGTTAACAGTGACTATGATCCGAAGGATTACAGCCTTAGAATACTGTGTGACACTGTTCCAAAGAACGCTGGTGTTGGTGACAAAAAAGTAGAATTTGACATTGTTATTGACCATCATAAAGAAGCCTATGTAAATGGGTACAAAGGATTAATGATTCATGTCAAAACTGGAAGTTGCTCATCGATCATATACCAATTAATGAATCATTTTTGCCGTGATAAAAACTGGTTGGATAAAGATGTGGATCAAGATGTAAAAGTAGCAACTGCTCTTATTGCTGGAATTTATACTGACACAGAAAACATGATGTCAGATGATTCTACAGAATTGGAATTTAATGCCTTTCAGGACTTGTTTCAATATCGCCATTCAAATTTTTTGAAACAAATTGTCTTCTTCAAAAGACCAAAATCTTGGGTTGATTTGAAATCTGCTGCTTGCGGTGAAGCACGTATCGATGAAAGTGGACATGCGATTGTCGGACTCGGAATGATCCCAGAAAAATCAAGAGATATCATTGCTGATATGGCAGATGAAATGGTTTCATGGGCTGGTGTTGACACAGCAATATGTTTTGCGATCGTTGGTGGAGAAAAACTGGCAGGATCTGTCAGAAGTCTAAATGCCTCAGTATCAGTATCTGAACTTTGTAAAACTTTTGGCGGAAGATTTGGTACTGGCGGAGGAAAGCTTGGCAAAGGAGCTTATAATTACTCTCTTGCTGGCATGAGCATTGATCCAGATGATGGCGATGACACTCAACAGCAATTATGGGCTGTTTTAAAAGAGAAAGAAATCAAGAGAATATTGCGTCTTATTAAGACGGTTTGATTTTTGTGTTGCAATTTTTGTATTTTGTGTTATTATAACGTCACGTTTTTTCGACACAATTAAAAAAGGCAAGTCACATGAAGAACAACGATGTAACTCTTTTCTCTAATGGAATCGGTCATTTTCGCAGAGTTTTCTCTGTTTCTTCGAAAGAAGAGCAGATCAGCATCCCATTTAAATCTGATTGCATTGGAGATGTTGCAGCTTCTCTGCAAGTGTTTGGGAAAGTGCGGCTGAATACTCCGCCATCGTTTACTCCTGCTAATTCTCATGCTACCGCACTCAAAATTGATCAAAACGACGCATTAAAGTCTATGTTGCGACAATTGAGCGGTTCTCAAGTTAAGATTCTAAGTCGTGGTATAAATAATTTTTTTGATTACACTCTTCTCGGCTTGGACAGTGAATCAACCATATTGAATGACAGTGAAGTAAGCACGACGTATATTGTCGTAATGAACGAATCTGGTTACATCAAGAGATTTTTGTTAACTGATGTTCTTGATATTAAGTTCGAAGAAGAAAGTGTTCGGACTGAAATCAGCAAAGCTCTTAAGTCAAATTTTCAGGAGATTAAGCCAGACAGCACTTTGCTTGATATTTCTTTATCGTCAATTGGCGAGGAAGAAGTAGAGGCAATTGTACAGTACACGATTCCTGTGGCTGCTTGGAAGATGCGATATGCGATTCGTGAGGACCATGGAAAGTTTTCTCTTGAAGGGGCCGCAATTATTGACAACAACACTGATGAAGATTGGAATAACTTCAGAGTGTCTGTTGTTACTGGAAATCCAATCAGTTTCAATACTGATATTGCCAACGTCGTTGTTCCGCAACGCAAGATGGTTTATTTGGTAGATCGTCTGACGCAAGGAAATGTGGATGTTGAAGATGGCGTAGGACTTGAATTAGCCTGTTCTTCGCCAAAAGCGAAAAGATCAGTTGCAAGATCTCTTGGAGTAAAAGCGAGCACTGCTAATTACGCAGGTTTTGGACTTGAATCTGCTGGCGGTGGCGGAGTAGAAATGGATGTACCAAGCCAATATTTAGCGGCTGAAGCTCCGGGTGTTGAAAGCAAGGATGTCGGAGACTTCTGTGTATTTACAGCTAAGGAGCCAATCACGATTCTTGCTCGTAAAAGTGCTGTGGTTCCAATGTTTTCTAAACCATTGGACTCTGCTGGCGTAGTTCTTCTTTATAAAGAGAGCAATAATCCTCGTCGTCCATATCGTGCAGTGAAGTTCAAAAATGAAACAGAATATACTCTTGGACGAGGCAAAACTGTAATTTACAATGAAGGATTGTTTAGTGGTGAATGTGTTTTAGAAAACACTAAGCCCGGTGAAAACAGAATGTTGCCACATTGTTTGGAGAATGGTGTTAAGATCGCCAAAGAGTACAAAGGAATTAGACATCGTCGCAGTTCTTTGAAACTTTCCGATGGCATTGTCGTAACAGAAGATGTTCAGACTGGCGAGAATTCTTATGCAGTTGAAAACAAAAAAGACGAAATTTTCAAAGTGGCACTGGAGCATGACAATCTTCTTCTTGGCGGGGCTACAGTTGAGTTCATAGGTGTTGAAATTAAGGAAAAAGAAAAACTCGTCGAAGGAAACGGATGGCGACTTTATTTTGAATTAAAACCTAAAGAGAGTCGCACAATTGTGGTTACAGAAACTTTAGTGACTCAAAACAAGGTTTCTCTTGGAAATAATTTCAATTGGATTCAGAACAATATTACGGCTGATTCACCATCGGCTTTGGCTTCTGACAAGCAGATTGTGGCTTGTATGGACATTCAAAAAGAAATTGATGAAGTTCAAGAAAAAATGCAAGCATCAAACGTTCGTATAAGTGAACTTGACGAACAGGTTAAACGAGTCAGAGGAAATCTTTCTGCTGCTAAAGACCATGCTGCGTCTGCGACAGTAGAAGGATGGATTCAAGATCTGGATGACAGCGAAGCAGAAATTAGAATGATCAACAAGAAGACTGTTCCTGAGCTTAGCCAAAAGAGAAGAGAACTTGTGGCAAAATTGACAAAGGAATTGAAGAAAATCTCAGTGTCTTGGAAAGAATCATAAAAATTTTTTCGAACATATAATTTACAAGAAAAGCCGGAGAATTTTCTCCGGCTTTTCTTTTTTGTTAATAGTCGAACTATATTAAAGGACTATGACAGAAAAAGAATACAAGCCAGAAGCCAGTACATCTGGAGTTCCAAAGAATTTTGTGATTAAATGTGTGCGTTGTAGTTGGTCACGTGTTACTTCGGGAATTGTTACTGATATCACAGATCTTAATGAGATAAATTCTGGTTGCACTACTTGCGGTAAATGGCGTAGGTTTAAGTGTCCAAAATGCGGCAATGCGTGTCCCATGAAAAGAATCAAGGGGAACACATAATGTCATTAGCCTTCTTTAAAACTAAGCATAATGATAAATTTCCTACCAGAACTACAGAGAAACGTCTGGCGGAACTTTCGTTTAATGTTCATAAACTAAATCATCGTCCGAAACCAAAATCGAAAGACAGAATTAAGATAATTTCTTGTTTTTCTGAATTTGGATGCGAGGTAGTTGGATCACTGTACTGTATTCCTCGTCTTTTAAAGCGTTATCCCGGTGCTTATATTATTGTCATGGGGTGGTACGGCAGAGAATATCTATACAGACACTTGGTAGATGAGTTTTGGGAGATAAAGGAAGAGCACATGTATCTCAGAGATACTGCTCGTGCATTTCACAATTTATCATATAATTTACAAAAATTAGAAGAAGCAGCGACAGCTTATGGCGATGTTATTCCTGCTGTGCAATTGGGGAAATATGCAGTTTGCAACATGTGTAGAACTTGCGGCAAATTCTGGCATGAATGGAGAAAACAAACAGAATCATGTCCTGCTTGCAGTAGCACTGTTTTAGTTAGATCTATTTTTACAGACATTGCAAATAATAAACCACAGGCAAAACATATTCCTAGACCATCAAAAGAATTACAGGAATGGGCGAAAACAATTGTAAAAAAGCCTGCTGTAGGAATATTTGCTCGTGCAAGAAAAACATATGGAAGAAATTTGCCGCCAGAATTCTATGTTAAATTGATAAAAAACTTGGAGTCTAAAGGTTATTCTGTTATTTGGCTGGGAGAAAAACAAAGTACATTGCCGTGTCCAGTCGATCATGTAATAGATTTTTCTAGGATGCCTGATTCAAGAGATTTAGAAAAAACGCTGGCTATTATCTGTAATTTGGAATTTACGATTCAATTTTGGACTGCTTCTACAAGACTGGCTGGCATGATGGGCGTTCCGTTTTTATTGTTTGAGAGTCCAGAACAAATATGTGTGTCTAAATCAGGTCTTATGGGAGCACAAGAGGGAAAACGTTTAGAACTTACAAGTTTTGGTCCAAAAAAGATTGTTTTAGCTCATTATATTAGCGTGCTTCAACAACAAGATTTGGCTCTTGATTTAGTTGATAGGGCTATTTCTGAGATGCGGCAGAATAATTATGAAGAGGTATTGGGAATGGTTGAAGATCAGCAATTTGCTGCACAATTACAAGAAGAACACAGGGAGATGTTAACATGAAAAATTATTGGTTGAAAAAGAACGAAAAAAAGAACTTTGAAACAATTTTAATTGATAAAATTTGGGGTTATCCAGAATTTCGTGGATATAAAACTCCAAATCAGCATGTGTTTAAAGAGATCCCAAAGGAAAATAAGGTTCATGTTTTCCAAACTTACAAGTGCCCAATCACAGGTGTTAAACACAATTTTAAAAGCTTATAAGTAATTTGTTGACCGGAGAATAAATGACACAAGTAAATGAATTCATTAATAGAGCGGCTATTAGAAGTGGATTTAAAAGGGAGTTCTTTATGGAAAAGAACATTCCGACATCTTTATCCAATCTGATGATCGTTCCTTTTTATGGGGATATAAGATCTACATTCAATTTATCATCTCTTCTGTTAAAACAATATAAAGAAAAGAACAAAGACTTATATATCATTGTGTGTTCATGGCCCGGATTTCATGATCTTTTTAATTATGTTGATGAATACTGGACTTTAGATGATGAATTAACTGCAAAAACTCTTGCACTAGATGCTAATAATCTTTACAATGGGTCAAGCCTTTCTTCTGAGATTAACAGAAGATTGTTGGAAGTTTCCAATATTCTATCTTCAGGAGATCTTAAAGTTTGGCTTAATGAAGGGTTCACAAAGAAATATTGGGAAGATTACAAGCAAGTAATTAGATATTTGCCAGAGGTTCCTTCGAGCAGTAAGCTTTCGCCTGCATTTCTTAATGAAATGGATAGAAAGCAAGGAAGAAAGATTGTTGTATATCCTGTGACAAAGATGCCAACATGGCATCGAGGTCAGATGGTGTACATGCCGGTGTTAAAATCTTTTTGGGACGCATTGATTGAAACATTGTTGTCAGAAGGATTCATGCCAGTAGTTTACCAAAATTGGTTTACTTATGACATGTCGAGGGAATTTACAGATCGTTGTGTCTATTTAGTTCCTCGTAATATATCGGATGTACTTGCCGCTATGCGGCAAGTGGGGATGGTGCTCGACATTCACTCTGGAATATCAAGACTGGCTATTGCTGCAAGAACTCCATTTGTCGCAGTTGATGAAAGACTTAGATTCATCGAAAGCGGAGATTACGAAGTGGATGACTTGTGTTGTGAGACGCCTAAAAAGTATATCTTTTCATTTTCAACAATGTTGATGTCAGGAAGTCCATCTGAGTGGAAGGACAGTTTGCTAGACAACATTGTTGTGACTCTTAAATCGTTTAACCCTACAGATAGTGGTAACTGGGGTGCCACAAATGAGTCTTACCAACCAGTTTCTTATGAAAAAGTAAGGAATCGCAAAGCCAAGAGGCGAGGCGTAACTTTCATTAGTTCATCTAAACACCAAGGAAAAAATAAATGTCTAATATCACACGAGTAAGAGTAGAAGTCAAAAAGAAATATAATGATCCACACAAGAACTTTAAGGAGATGTTTCAAGAGTTTAAACGGCGAGTAAGCAACGCTGGTATTTTAGCTGATCATAAAGATCATCAATACTTTGAAACAAAAACCCAAAAGAATCGCAGAAAGAAAATGGCAACAGTTAAGAGATTTCACATGGAAGCTCTTTCTGAAAAAATTATGAGCGGCGAGAGAGTTAAAGCCCCATCCGGTTTGATTAAAAAAGTGCTCAATGGCCAAAAGAAAGAAAATAAAAGAGATTCACAATCCCAAGAGAGAGGTTTTCATGAAAAATAAAAAAGTGATGAGTATTGCTATTAGACCAGAATTGCACGAAGAATTAAAGAAAGTTTCCAAAAGGAAGAGTTTATCTGCTTCTGAGTTTGTTGGAAATCTTGTTGAACAAGCGGTAAAAATTAATCCAGATGAGGACGTTGTTGTAATCGGAAGGCCGGTTGACGAAGATGTCACTCAGGTTATTTTAAAGATACCTGTGTCTTTAAAAACCAGTCCAGAACAGCTTGAAAAATGGCTTAATGCACAGACAAGTGGAATTCTTAAAGCAATGAAGCCAAAAGAAATAGAATAAATCTATTCGTGCTGATTTGTTGTCGATAGGCAATAATTAAAGCACAAACCAAAAGAGGAAATATAAAAATGGAGTTGGTGGAATTTGATAAGTTGCCAAAGCTTGAAGACATTCAGGATGTGCCACTTGATAATCTGGCGAAGATTTTCAAAATCTGCCAAGAAATGGAAGCTTTGTGCGAAAGAGAGAATGGAATAGGTCTCTCTGCCGTGCAAGTCGGAATTCCACTTAAATTGTTTATCATTAAATCTGATGGATCTTGCCCTTTGATCGATAAGGGCGAATACGGATACTTCGTAAATACAAACTACAAAGCTACTGACAAAGAACAAATCGTATCTCTGGAAGGATGTCTGTCAATTAGGTCACAAGATGGTCAATTGCGATTTTTTCAGCTTGATCGACAAAATAAAGTTCATATACATGGGCAAAAATTATATAAAAAAGAACTATTATTAAGAGATGTAGATATGATAATTAGTGCCGCTGAACAAGGTGTTGTATTTCAACATGAAATAGATCATCATCATGCGTTGCTAATTTCAGACATAGGAGAAGAAGTTTATATTTGGTAACTACAGACTCCAGCATATAAAAATTATTACTATATGCTGGAGTTTTTTAATGTGGAGAAATCATGATAATTGCAGTTGATTTTGACGGAACTTTAGCTGTTCACAAATATCCAGAAATAGGAGATGAAGTGGACGGTGCAATTTCATCTTGTCTTAAACTACAAGAATCGTTTAAACTGATTTTGTATACAATGAGATCAGGTGAAACTTTGGATGAAGCTGTTGCGTGGTGTGCAGAGAGACGGTTGAAGTTTTGGGCGGTCAATGAAAATCTTAACTGAGAAAAATAGGACAAAAACTTTTTCAATAAAATCGCCAAGAATCCGTTAAAAATAAAATAATCAACACTACATAATTATACAAGGAAACAAAATTGTATAATTATGGCTCATTACACTTACAAATTTAGAATCTACCCAAATATCGAACAACAGCAAAAACTTGCTAAGTGTTTCGGTTGCCAACGGTTCATTTACAACTACTTCCTGAATAAACGTAATGAACGATACCAAAATAACGAAACTTCAACTTACAATAAAGATGCTGCTGAACTCACGCAACTTAAAAAACAAGATGAATACGTTTGGTTAAAAGAAGGATTGTCGCAATCACTGCAACGTACATTGAGAAATCTCGACACAGCATTCAACAGTTTCTTTGCAAAAAGAAGTAATTTTCCAAAATTCAAAAGTAGAAGACATAAACAAAGTTTTTGCATTCCTCAAAACACAAAATTTGAAGACAAGAAACTTTACATTCCAAAATTCCATGAAGGAATCAAGGTCAAGCAACATCGTGTTATTGAAGGCGAAATTATCAATAGTACGATCAGCAAGAAGCCTTGCGGTCATTATTATGTGTGCATCACTGTCGAGAGAAACATTGAAAAATACAAACCAAACACTAAATCAGTTGGCGTTGATTTAGGAATTAAAGATTTAGCGATTCTGAGTGATGGAACAAGATACAAGAACATTAAACCTTATCGGACGCTAGAAACAAGATTAGCACGTTTGCAACGAAAACACAGTAAGAAATTGAAAGGCAGTGCTAATCGAAACAAAGCAAGAGTAAAAGTAGCAAGGCTACATGAAAGAATTGTAAATATACGAAGCAACCATTTACATCAAATAACATCCAAGATTGTTAGCGAAAACCAAACTATCTGTCTGGAAGATTTGAATGTAAGAGGCATGTTGAAAAATCGTAAATTAGCAAAGAGTGTAGCTGATGTATCGTTCTGTGAATTTGTGAGACAAATACAATATAAGTCTGGTTGGTATGGAAGAACAGCGATCTTGATTGATCGTTGGTATCCAAGCAGCAAGACTTGTTATCATTGTCATTTTGTAAATCAAGACTTGACATTAAATGATCGTGATTGGGATTGTCCAAGATGTGAGAAACATTTAGATCGAGACATGAATGCAGCAAAGAACATAGAGCGAGAAGGATTGAGACTAAATACCGTAGGAACTACGGAAATTCAAGCCTGTGGAGAGAGTGCAAGACCTTCGGCTAGAAGGCGATTCTCTGTGAAGCAGGAAGCCCCGACCCTTTAGGGTCGTGGGTAGTTCATGGTAGACATCGATTTTAGTAAAACAGGCGACAATGTGGCAAAGAAGATTGTTGGAATGAGAGTTGAAGATGCAGAGCAATATGCAGAACAAAACGGTTTCGTTTTGTCTTCGATTGTTACAGAGTGTCGATTTAAATCAAATAGAATTCAATATGATTTACAGAATGGGTTCATCATATCAACCATTCATGGATAGATGGAGAGAAAATGGCATTAACGCAGAATCAAGTAAAACATGTTTGTATGATGTATAGCGGGCATCAACAGTGTCGTTATGTAGATGAAGATCTTGATGACAGTGGCAACATTGTTTATGTTTGCAAAAAACTATCATCTGATAGAAGCATTGTTGATTTGGAAGTAAACGAATTTTTAGACGACATGAAGAAGTCTGGTCAAGATCCAATTAGCCAAGGGGTTCCACTGGGGGACAATTGTAAAGGATATATTAAATTGACTACAAAAGCACAGGGATATGATTTAGATAAATCGTAAAGTAAAGGCTTGCTTGCCGAGGCGTTAGCTTCTGTAACAAGAAGACGCAGTGCGTCTTTCGTTCTTGTCAATGCTGCTTACACTTCACAAATGGACTCAATCACAGGCTTACTGGAAGGCAAGCGTGTAGGAGATAAGTTTTATCATGAAAATGGGGAAGTG
>Ga0163144_10019472_pt1 | contig 13648 bp, 7 predicted proteins | sample OliLak19BULKMAT1_FD_123175 | JGI IMG/M metagenome (GOLD analysis project Ga0163144, IMG submission 123175) | Freshwater microbial mat bacterial communities from Lake Vanda, McMurdo Dry Valleys, Antarctica - Oligotrophic Lake LV.19.BULKMAT1 | ecosystem: Environmental > Aquatic > Freshwater > Lake... | reverse complement strand
GGTTTTCTTTATGTTTGAAGCGCAACCCTATAGTAATTTCGTGAAAACCGCTAAACCCACTTTGTTTAAAATAATCATAGGAGTAGGTAAAGGTAAAGGTCTTGCTTCCCATACCTAACAGAACAAAAAGCCTCTACATTTTGTAGAGGCTTTTTGTTTTTTTTAGTACTTTTATTATCGACTGAATGCTAACACTTAAACAAGTAAAATTATTTTAAAAAGTGAAGTAATAAATAGTCTATAATTATTTTTTGGGATCATAATAACCTACTATTCCCAGTTTTTTTTTAGTACCAGTTCTTGTTCCTTCAGTACAATTACAACTACCTTTGCTACCTGTTGGCTTTAGCCAGTTACTTTCCATGATAGTTATTGTTTTACCACTAACTTGAGAAACGTATGCGATATGTCCATTATTTGGCGCCAGGGGAGAGTTGATAATCGCGGCACAACCTACACATGCCTCAGTAGTATTCTGTATAGCTTTCTTTTGTGCCCAAGTGCCTAATGGCGTATCTTTTAATTTTGGCACACGATCTTTCACATAGGGTACACATTGTGGAGAACAGTTTAGATAATCCTCTTCATTACATTGCGCATTTATCTGTAAGGAGCTGCAAAATAAATAAACTAATAAGGAAAATGAGAAGAAAAAAAAATTTTTTTTCATAAAATTAAGGAATTATAAAATTACTGCCTACTCATGCGCTTTTTGGCGTAACGCGCCTTACTTATTTTCCAAGGTGGAGGGCTTTCAGGTAATTACCTTTTTTCATTTATTGTATTATTTTTCGTGAAAAAGTATTTTACTTAGAAATTGGAAACTCAGAGAAAGTCAAATTAAAAAAATAAAGCATTGATTATCAAATATTTATATTTTACAATAAATTTTAATAAACTATTAATTATCAGTTACTTGACTTTTTTAAAGAGACATTTTATGAGCCTCTAATTAGAAAGTATAAATATTTTTGATATGTTGCAAGAAATGGTACAGCAAGATAAATTTTGTGGGGCAATTTGTTCATAGAAGATTTTTCTCGGTCTAAAAGTCAAATATAAATACCTCCACAAAATTTATTAGAGTACTATTAATGTTCTAATTCCTCATGTTACAAATATCGTGCCGCTCAGTATTGGTTTTTTGTATTAGCAAGTGGGACGCTTGCGGGTTTGGTAGGTCGTAGTGGGACACTACGACCAAACGGATTTCCTGAAACACCCATACTTTCTAGTTTAAATGTCGATCCTTTGTAAAAATTGGTATTTTCGCCAGTCTGATTACAATTTCTATCTATAAGATTATAGGGGTTTGTAGGGTTTGGAGCAGAATAAGTAGTCTGTCCCCAGCCCTTGCCCACGCCCAGCAGAAGCAGGAGAGGCAATAAGAGCGAGAAAAGCCGTACATTGGCACAAGATTTTTAGTGTCGAAAGTTTATCATGGTAGAAAGGGTTTTATAATATTGAAATTTTAAGAAATAAAATTTCGCAAAAATACGCAGGCTTTTAGATATGGATATGGTATTATCACTCAATTTTATACCTGCATATAGTTTTATGCTAAAAAATTATAGTAGTAGATTATCAGGCTTGTTCTGCGGTCTAAGCCCAAGTTTACGCGGGCATCGTCCAGATGACGTTCTACAGTGTTTACACTTATAAATAGCTTGTTTGCTATTTCTTGTATAGACATATCTTGCGCAAAGAGCGTCATGATTTCTATTTGCCTGTCGGTTAGGTTTCCGTGATTGAATTCGTTTTTGTTCATATCATAAAAGATATTTGGTTCTACAGGTATAGAGTAAAAACATCTATTTTTTTGATGAATTTTGAAAATATTTTTTCAAAAAAAAATAAAAGAGGGCTTCTAATACTCATTTGAGTGGTCTTTCTTGCCTACGCATGTGGTAGTGCAGGCACGATAGTGAGGCGCAACCCAATCAGGGTAATGTCGTCTGTTTGGATTTCATGTCCTGCCGTTTTCCATATTTCATGGTTGTTTTCTAATACTTCTTTTTGGGCTTGCATACTTTCAGGAGCATTGGTTTGTAAAAGCTCTTTCATTTTTTTAGAACCAAAAGCCTTATTTTTCGCACCTCCTAATTGGTCATAATAGCCATCAGAAGATAGGTAAAGCGTGATGTTTTTGGGCGTTTCTAAAGAAAGTATTTGCGTTTCAAAACTACGCACGCCTTCATTTTCCTGTAAATCTTGTCCTCCAATGCCTTTGCGGTCTCCTTTCAGTTCTTGCAAAACGCCGTCTGCCTCATCTGTTATGTAATACAGATTACTTTTTGCCCCTGCAAATTCAATTTTAGATACTACAAATTTGCCTTCTTTAGTTTGAGGTGCTTTGTAAAACACAATCACGCTCAAATCCATACCGTTGTATATGTTGCTTGTTTTATAGTGCAGTGTACGGCGAACTTCTGTGTGCAGGCGGCGTAAGATTTTGGCAGGTTCGTGTATATTCAAGTATTGAATAATCTCATGCAATAGTTCATTGCCCAGCATAGTCATGAGCGCGCCCGGTATGCCATGCCCTGTACAGTCGGCACACAAAAAGAACAGACAGTTTTCGTATCTGTATTTATCTGCCGCCTCTTTTATTTTAATTCTTTTCTCCTCCATGAAGTAAAAATCACCACTCACTTTGCCTTGATGCGGTTTGTATAAGATAAAATAATTCTCTTGTCCAAACATCTTATTAAAATCTTCGTGGTGCGGGAGCATGGCTTGTTGTACCATAAGCGCGGCATCGATACTCTCGCCTATTTCATGGTTTTTTTCGGCAAGGTTGTCATTTACTGCTTTTAGTTCTTCTTGTTGTTGATTAAGTTCTTCATTGATGGCTTCGAGGTTGTCGTGTTGTTGGCTAATTTCCTCATTTTGTTGTTGCAATTCCTCATTCTTTTCTGTAATTTCTACTGTTTGTTGTTGCAATTCCTTTGTTTTCTCTTCCACCATGTTTTCTAGTTGCAATTTTTTTGCTTCCAAATGGCGTATTCGTTGCCTGAATGTCAGGGCGATTAACCCTACAAAGAGTAGCAGAAAGGCAATACGCGCTATCCATGTTTCGTACCACGCAGGCAAGATTTCAAATTGTAAGAGTGTTTGTTCCGCGCTCCAAAGCCCATCATTATTGGAGCATTTTACCTTAAGTATATAGTTTCCTTGTGCTAAATTGGTATAGATGGCTATGTTTCTGGTATCTAAAGCTACCCAATGTTTGTCATAACCTTCGAGTTTTAGCATGAACTTATTTTGGGTAGGCAAGTTAAAATCACTGCTTGCCAACTGAAATGTAATATCATTTTCGGTGCGCTTTAGATAACACTTTCCTGATAAAAACACCAGTGAATCCGCATTGATTGCGTGATTATTGAGTTCTATTTGGCTCAAAAGTACTGTAGGCTTTATGGGATTGAAGCGCAATTTTTCAGGATTAAAAGATATAAAACCCTTTACTGTTCCGATATAAAAAGTGCCTTCTTCATCTTGATAGCCTGTAGTGAGTTCGTTGGTAGGCAAGCCATCATGCGTAGTCAAAACAAGTACTGCTCGTCCTTTTTCTTTATCAAATTTACAAAGCCCGTTTCCTGTCAGTAGCCATAAATAGCCTTGTTTGTCTTGCAAAATACCATTGATATTTTCGTTTGGAATCCCGTGCGCTGTGCTATAGGTTTTCCAAGTCTTTTTGGTTGGATTATACAAACTTAGTCCGTTCATAGTACCCGCCCAAAGTTGTTTTTTCTCGTCATATATCAATGCGCCTATAGTAGTGCTGTGTAGGCTGTCTTTATGCGGACTTGCCTGAAACACCAACTCATTTTGAAAAGTAGTAGTGTTAAAAAGCCTGAAAGGCTCTTCCCTATCGTGTCCTATCCAAAAATTACCATCATGGGTAGGCAAGAAAGTTCGGCTAAGACCATATATTTGTTTTTTGTCTTCGGGTACAGGCTTGCCTGCTTTCTCAAAAGCATTGTATATATCACGAAGCACCCATACTTTTTCTGTTGCTAAGTCTATGTATCCTATACCACCTCCCCAAAGACATACCCACAGTTTATTTTGTTTTTCCTCCCAATACAATTTTTGTACCCAAGCCAAAGGCTGGTCAAATTCGTCTTTTGTTTTGTCATGGGATAAGAACTTGCCTGCTCCTGTCTTAGGATTGTAAAGGTACGTACCCAATCCCCACGTTCCCAAGTAGAAGTTATTTTTATCATCTTCTACTGTGCTATAAATGGCTTGCATGTGCCTACCCTCTTTCGATTTAGGCAAACGATAGCGTTGAAACCTATTTTCTTTAGCTATGTATGTTTGCAAACCACCTACGGTTCCTACATAGAGTTGTTTATTTTTGGCTCTATAAAAGCTCGTGATAGTATTCGTGATGAGGGTATTCGTGTCGCGTGGGAGTGTCGAAAACCTATCAAATTTTTGGGTATAGGGCGCATATTTATAAATGCCATGATCGGCAATACCTATCCAAACGCACCCAGAACGGTCTTTGAAAATGCCTGTAGCTGTGCCTATTCCCAAGCTATGCACATCAGCAGGGTGATGATGCCATGTTTCACTTTTGATAAAGCCGTGCCGAGTCAAGCGATTGTACTTGTCATAAACTTGCGTAGCATTGAAAGTGTGTTCTGCTGCTAAGTCTATTTTTAATACACCTCCCAACCCATACAAACCCACATAAAGCGTTTGAGTGGCTTCATCTATGCACATACTTTTTATAGTGGCGGGGGTATTATGGTCGTGTGGATAATACACAAGTTTGCGCGTAGTGAGTGAAAAGCAAAAAATATGCCCTGTTTGGTCGCCTCCCCATATATTGCCATGCTTATCTGCCACTGAATGCCAAAAATATAAATTAGCCAAGGCCTTTGTGAATATGCTTACGTTGGCAGGATTCTTTTCCCATTTTTCTATTTCTTCTGGTAAGAGTCCGAGTATATCTTTGTAGGCTGTTATTTCGGGTTCGTAGGCAAGGTTTTCAAACGCGCTCTTTTCTATGTTGATGCGCACAACACCGACATAGATATTTCCTTTAGCATCTTCGGAAAAATTACCATGTCTATAGCGATTTTTTATACTGTGGGGATTATCCTTAGCATCTTTTTCATAAATGCCTTGTATTTTGCCCGTTTTAGTTTCCAAATAACATACTCCTTCATATCTAACCTTGTCAATTATATAAACACCGTTCACCCATACCCGCCCCTGCTTATCTACAAAAATATGTGAGGCTTCCATCTCTATTTCGGGTATGGCATTTATATTGTTTTTATTAGAAGCAAAGCGTGTAAACTTACCTGTAGGCACATGGAATTGTGTCAAGCCTTTGGCTGTCAATATCCAGAGATTGTCCTTTGTATCGCCTGTAACGCGCACTACATAGTTGTCGAGCAGAGAGTTCTGGTCTTGTAGATTGTTTTTGTACGTAACAAAACGATAGCCGTCATAGCGGCTCAAGCCGTTGCCTGTACCAAACCACATGAAGCCCTGCATATCTTGATACATAGTTTGGACGTTGTTTTGCCCAAGTCCATGCTCTGTCGTAAAATTTTCAAAGCGAGGCGTATTATTTTGTGCCTTGCCTGCCCAAACCAAGCAAAAGAATAAAATGGCCAATAAGTATTGTTTTTTCATAACCGTAGGTATGTTTTGATGTACATTGGACTTCTTTCGAAAATTCTTTTTCCTCTCTTCAAAATTGGAGAGAGGGTAGGGTGTGTGGTCTTGAGAAACATTTTCGCAAGAACTCCATCACTCTTTTCAATTCTTAAATTGCTGTTATTAACCTGTTATATAAATAACTGATAATCAATAATTTACGTTCTATTATTTGGTTATTTCTTTGCAGAAGGTCTGAAAAATGGTCTGTATTCTAGGGCAAATATAGGCTTATATTTGACATATTTAGCTATCTGAACAGGCATATACCATTCTAAAGGCTAGAAATGCCATATTGAACAAACGAAAAAAAACACCTTCTGCAAAGAAAGTTGCCTACAATCATTTGAAAGTCAGTTAATTAACTGTATTATAATAACAGCAGCTTAAAAAGTTGTTGGGGAAGTTATCCCTAAATTAGTCATGCTGTAAGCATTTCTTGTCGCTTCAGCACCACACAAAAGCGTAACAAGGGATTCTTATAGAATGGCTACTTTATGGATTTGGCAAAATCCGTAATAATTTTTTAAGAACTCTCTTTTCGTATGCGCAAACCAATGAGCGTGATGTCATCTGTTTGTTCAGATTTCCCTTGTATTATCCATTGTGAATTTATATTTTCTAATAATTCTGCTTGGGTTTTCATAGGTTGCGTTATATTTTTTTGTAATGCCTCGCGCATTTTGGGTAGCCCGAATTTTTTATTTTTTTCTCCTCCTATTTGGTCTTGAAATCCATCAGAGTAAAAATAAAGTGTATAATTTTGCCCCTCTTGTAAATCTAAGATTTGATTTTGATATTCTCTTAAGCCCTCATTATCTTCTAATTCATAGCCTCCTACGCCTTTTCTATCGCCTTTAATTTCTTGGAGTACAGCATCGGGCTGGTCTGAGATGTAATAAAGTCCGTTTTTTGCTCCTGCAAATTCTATTTTTGACACTGTGAGAAGGTCATTTTTATTTTCTTTTGTTTTGTATAAGACTGCCACACTCAAATCCATGCCGTTGGGTATATGGGTAGCTTTGAAGTTCAGTGCGCGGCGCACTTCGCTATGCAAACGCCTCAATATTTTGGCGGGTTCGTGTAGTTTGTGTTTGCTATCGTGCAGAATGTCGTGTAGCATTTGATTGCCGAGCATAGTCATAAGCGAGCCTTCTATGCCATGCCCTGTGCAGTCGGCACAAACCACAAAAAGACAATCATGTATAATCCCGTCTTTTAGCTCTACACGTTTCTCTTCCATAAAATAAAAATCACCACTTACTTTGCCATGACATGCTTTGTAAAATATAAAATAATTTTGCTCTCCAAATACTTGCATAAAGTCCGCTTGTGTGAGCATGGCTTGTTGTATGCGTAGGGCGGCATCTATGCCTTTATCTATTTCGCCTTTTTTCTCGGCGAGGTCATCATTTACTGCTTTTAGTTCTTCTTGTTGATGCTCTATTTGCTTAAGCAATGAGGACAATTCGTTTCGTTGCTTCAATCTGATTCTTGAGATGAAAAAGTAAAAAATGCTTGAAAAAAGCAAGAGTGAAGCTATGCCTCCCAACGCCCACAAGATTGTTTTGTTTTGTTGCAAAAAGTCTTCTTGTATATTAGCCAGACGCTTCAGTGTAGCGAGTTCTATTTCGGTAGCTTCACGGAGTTTTTGGTACGCCTCCATGTTGGCTTTCAGTTGTGCTTCAAGTTCTTGTATGCGGATGCGGATTTTTGCTTTTTCATCTTCGGGTAGGGTCGGATTTTCTTTTAGCTTTTGGGCAATACGCTGTATTTCTTGTCTGATGGCAGTATTGCGCTGTAGGGTAAGCTCTTGCTCTTGCTGTAGGCGTTCCATGATACGTTGAATATCTGTATCTATGGGCGAGTCTTTGGTAGTTGGAGTAAAAAAATCCTGATAGCTTTTCTGTAGATTATTGAATAGCCCTTTGGATTGGAGTGCGGAAAGTGAAGTATCGGCAGATATTTTAGTGGCTTTCTCACCTTTTTTTTCACTTTCACTCTCTTTTTCTTTTTCTTTTTCTTTTTCTTTTTCTTGGGCTATTGGCTCAGTGTAGCCTTTTTTTTCAGCTTCTTCGGCTTTTTTGCGTGCTTTTGCTTTGCTTTCTTTGATGTCGATGTTGTAGAATTTATCAAGTTCTTGAGTATATATCCACGTATGGCGCACTCCTGAAGGCAATATCAAAAAGCCTTTGATGTTGCCTTGTGCACTTATTTTGGCAGGCAAGGCAAGGGTAAAACTGCCGTCTGTTTGTGTATTTGCGTTAGCAGTTTCATAACCTTTCAGATAGACTTTTACTTCGGCAAGTGGCGCGCCTGCGTCCATAACCTTCCCTTTTATGAGCAGGTCTTGGGCTTGAGTTTGATATGCTAAAAAGCAAACAATATACGCTGTTAAGAAAAAATATTTAGGCATTTGTACTATCAGTTTATTCAATAATAAGAACTTCTACTCTGCGGTTCTGTCGGCGGTTAGGCTCGGTGCTATGGTCTTTGACAGGCTCTTTGTCGCCCATGCCTACAGTTTTGATGCGAGTAGGTGCTATGCCTTGACTTACCAAAATAGCTTTTACTTTCTCGGCGCGGGCTTGAGAGAGTATAATATTTTCTTCGGCTTTGCCTGTATTGCACGTATGCCCTATCAAACTAACTTGTAAGTTAGGGGTCTTTTTTAAAAGCTCAAAATTACGCGCTAAAATTTGTTTAGAAATTTCTGTAAGGTTATTTTGCCCTATACCAAAGTACAAAATATCGCTGTCTATATCTGTATAAACATCTACACTGTCTATTTCAGTAAGTTTTTGAAAAACGCCTTCTTTGGTTGGTTCTAACTTAGGTTTGATGATATTGACAAGCGGTGAATCGGTTTTTATGACTATTTCAGGAGTAGCTTTTGCCTTCGTGTTGAGTGTGTCTTGGGCTACTTTTGGCAATATTTTTATTTTAGCTTTGGCTATAGTATCTTGAATAGGTGGTTCGGGTTGTTTGGTAATAGGCCTTTTGCGGGCTATTCGGTAGGCAAGATGCACTTCTATCGCGCCCTTGCCTGCCATGTATTCACCTTGCGCGGGCGGGGCTATTGGTCTGTCGTAGGTAAGAAAAATACTGTAGTTTTTTTGGTTTATGCCCACGCCTGCTGTTAGGTTGTAGCGTGTATTGTAAAACAAACTTGCTTGAAAAGTTCTATTTTGGGGGTGTTTGGAGTTAGGTTTATAGCTTGCCTTCGCGCCTATGAGTCCTTGATTTTTGTCTTTTTCTAATAGCCATCGCACTTGCGGCGTTATCTGCAACTTACCTGCCTCGATGGTATAGCCTGCCTGCAGGCAAGTCAGCATCGGCAGGCGTGCATCGCCTCGCAAAGGCTGATTGAGTTGTAGGGCAGATAGCCCTAAGAAATACTGTACTTTGTCTGTTTTGGGCATAAACCCGTACAAATATGCCCCAACACCCATTGTAGCATAGCTTGTTTGAAAGCTGTTTAGGTTTTCGTTGGTGGTAGCTTGTGCATCTAAAAAACCTGTATTGATTTGGTTGTCCGTGATTATATTTTGGAAATTGATGGCATTTTGTATCCAGCCCACTTGCGCCCCTAAGCTCAAACGCGCCTTGCCTACAGGCAAGATGTGGTTGTAACGCCCCAGAAATACATTGGTACGAAAAACATTCGCTTGGTTTTCACCCAAGACTGTAAAACCCAAACCGCCACGTACATATTGGGCATATTCGTGGTCTTTTAGTTCGGGTATTTTTTTCATTTTCTTCGTTTTGCTTTTCGTTTTACCACGTTTATCTAAGCCGGCCTTATCCCAAAAAGCATACTCACCTGAGAGGGCAAAAGTCTGAAAATTAACACCTGCAAACATAGCTTGTTGCCTAAAGTTAAGGCGCAGTTGTGTTTCGCCTTGCCTATTCATGTCGGCAGGGTTGTACAAGAAAGGCGCGTTTTCGTATTGTGTGAGTAGGAGGTTTTGAGTAAATCCTTGCCTGCCTACCAAAGACAAACAACATATCAAAGTAATAGCTATTTTCATATACGCGAGAGGTGCAAAGTCTTGTTGAGTAGTTGAGCAGTGCCGTCTTGAAAAGTTACCAAGACGTTGCAGAGGTAAATGCCGTCAGGCATATTTTCGGCTTTCCAACCTTTTTCGGTAGCTTCTGTGATGTCTTGTGTTTGCCAAACGATGTTGCCTTTTGGATTCAATATTTTGAGTTGTATGCTTTTAATGCTCGAACCGCGCACTAAAAACACATCATTTTTGCCATCGCCATTGGGTGTAAAAAGAGTGGGTAAAACTACATTATTAGGCAGAGTTTGTTTTTTTTGGGTGATGGTTATCGTCTGGGTAGTGCTACAGCCTGCAACTGTAATACTTGCCTGCCTATCCGCATTTGTGTTGTTTTCTTGTATCGAAAAGCCTACACTTTGCGTGCCTTGCCCTGTAGGAGCAGAAACAGAAAGCCATGTGGCATTGCTGAAAATAGTAAAATTAACATTGCTGGTAGTATTGAAAGTATAGCTTTTAGCTTCGCTTGGTATCGTGAGGGTAGTATTGTTTACAGTCAAGGAAGCGGCGACTACAGTAAAATTTTGCGGATTATTTGTGCCTGTATTGGTAGGGAGTAAATTGGAGGCTATGGGCAAAATAGCGAAGACATCGGGGCAAACATTGCTCCTACACGCATATACGGCAAAAGATTTTGTACTTGGAGAAGAAGTAAAATTACCCCCAAAAGTAATTCCTGCACTACCAGCAGTGCCATCGCCTATCCAAGTGTCATCTATTGTTTTTTCTTCATTAGGTGCAAAAACTACATTGATTTGTTCAAACAAAACGCCTGTATCAACCATTATTTTTAAGGTGTAAGTGAGTGTCGTGTTGGTTAAGTTTTTTATTTTGAGAGATATAATTTTAGCACAGCTTTGTACGCCTGTGAAATTGCCTAAAGAGAAAACAGCATTTGTAATTTTCAATGCAGTCAAAGACAACGGAGGCAAGGTAGTCGCACAAACTTGTGGTGTAGAGATAGCCGTACAACCATAAGCATTGCAAGCCTGAAAAGTATAACAATAGTTGGTACTTGGAGTAAGGTTTGAATCTGTAAAGTTGGTAGTATTGGCAGTGCCAATTTCCACGCCATCACGAAATATTTTATAGAAAGTCGCTAAACTTGCGCTGTTCCAAGATAGTGCGATGCTATTCGCGCTCAATACATTGGCGGCAAGTCCTGTAGGCAAGATATTCAAATTGGTAAGATAAACGCGCCTGTTATCTGCGTAGGCAAGTAGCATATCTGCACCCTTTTGCAAAAGCGAAACGCCGCGCCCCCATGTTGCGTGTTGCGGGTCATATACAAATCCTTGTGTTTGTGTAAAGGTGTTTTGCCATGTTGCGCCATTTTTTTTGAATACTTTTACTGCCGTATTCGTTTGATAAGCCACATACGGGACATTCGCATTATCAAAAAACAGGTCGCCGCGTTCTCCTATAGGTTCGGCATCAGTATTGACGATTTCGCTTGTCCATGTGGTTGCTGTGAGTGGTCTTTGGCTCAAAGTTAGTGCGCCTCCATTGCCTACAAAGAGTGCGTATAATTTATTGTTGTTGATAGTTACGTCACATACTTGGTCTGCGTTAGTGGCTATTGTTTCGCCTGTGAGGTCAAAAGTAGTAGTATTCAAATTGAACAATATGATTTGCCTTTGGCTTGCCCCTGTTTCTATCTTGGCTATCAGATGCAGTACGTTGCCGTTCATGACTGAGGCAGGCGCAACGAAAATAGTTCCGAAATTTGTCATCTGGTAGTTCTGCCATACTATAGCCGCTTTTTCGTGATACAGCAGAGCGTAACCTGCGCTCATAAAACTCGTAGCGCGTGGCTTGTTATCGGGCGCGTATTGCAGGCGTGGTCTTGAGCCTGTGTTGGCGTTTTGCATTACATTTTCTGTACTTTCGTAAGCAGTTCCGTTCCAAATTTTGTAGGGAATATCGAAGGCAAATAAATTGCCTGTTGGAAATTGATACAAGAGTGCCAATTTATTGGTAGGCGTTATTTTGATGTCCATGTTCAGGTCGAGTTGTCCTGTATGGAATTGCCCGCCGCTTACCAAGCCGTCTTCGTTCAATAAATAGCCCTTGCCTGCCCAGAGAGTAACATCAGGATAGTTGCCGGGTTGCGACAAGACTGTACTACCTACTGTCATGGTTATTTTGCCATTCCACAAAAGCGCATTCGATATACCCAACACTTTGTCTGCCACAGGTGGTTCGTAAATTACTTTTGTGAGTTGCGCATTTGCCTTTATGCACAAAAAAGCGAATGATAGGTAAAGTAAATATTTTAACATATACATACCAAAAATTAGTTTTGTAATTTTGAGAAAAGAAAAAAATATATTGCGGCTCAATTTCGCCGAAGTTAAAACCATTGCTGACGTGTATGGCGACATTTTTTTTGGTTAAATAGGCACAATCCTACATGCGCATTTCATACCTTCTGTATGATATTCAAAATCCTCTAACGCATCTGTATCGCCCCATTCATAGCGAAGTTCAAATATTACATTTCCTTTTTGATTGTTGTGGTACTCACTGAGTTTTTGAAATAGAGTCTGCATACGCCTATTCGGAATGTCATGCACAAATCCCATTTCATAGACGAACAAAATATCGCCACGCGGCTCTGCCAAATATATGGCTAACCAATCCATAATAGGTTCAAAGAATTCATCTGTTCCGATTTCGATAGGATTGCAATGGCCTTTCATGCTAAGTTCGCCTTTTCCTACGTGAAACAGCACTTCAGGAGTTTGGTCTTGTTCATTTTCGGGAATGTATAGGTTTTGTACCATATTTGAAAAGTAGCATTTTATATTTTCTTATTCATTATTGGGCATTTATATGGTGATAGCCATGCTGTAAGTATCTCCTGTCCCTTTAGCACCGCACAAAAGCGTAACAGGGGATTCTTACAGAATGACCAACTTTTTAAGAACCATTTTTAGTTGTTCCACTTCTACAAGAAGTAGAACAACTAAAAAATTACCTTATCAAAGTTATACTTCCTGACGCTTTTTTGATTTCGCCGCTGTCATTACGTTTGTAACTTGCCTGCCAAACATACACGCCTGTGGGAGCTTCTTTACCGCCTACTTTTCCATCCCAAACTTGCTTCAGGTCTGTACTCATATACACCATCTCACCCCAACGATTGAACAGTTTGAAAACTAAGCTCGAAACATCTTTTCCAAAAGTCTGCAGATTGTCGTTCAAGCCATCGCCGTCAGGCGTAAAGGCACTCGGCACATGAAAATTAGGCTTGCAATCAAATTTCACCTTAAACTTCACTTTGCGCTGATAGCAGTTCGTTTGGTCTTTTACTATTACGTCTATCTCGGCAGTCGTGCCATGTGCAGCAGGGATAGTAGCAATACGGCTATTAGGATTTGCGCCATTCGACCATACATAGGTTACATTCCAACCGTCTGACAAAAGTTCGTTTACTTCACTTTGTGTCAAGGCTTCAAGTACAAATAGCTTGTTAGGTGAAAGGCAGACTGTAGTATCCACAATCCTATCCTCAAAGAAATCAGGTGGGATAATAGCAATTACTTTGGTGATGCTATTCGTGCAAATATTCGCATCTGTGTAGGTATAAGTTACGTTTATGTTGTCGCCTATAGCGTATTGCGTAGGGTTCAAAGCGGTAGCAGGTACGCCATTCACAGTGAAAGTTCCCCCAGAAGGAGCAGCTTGCAATGTCCAAGCAATAGCTTGTGGGCAATACCTATCAGGTAAATTGAAAAAAGACAAGGTAGGCAAGGGATTAACTATCACACTTTGCGTTTTGGTATTGGTGCAAGTATTCGCATCTGTATAGGTATAAACAACGCTATGCGTTCCTGCACCTAAAGTAGCGGGGTTGAAACTTGTTGCACTTATGCCGTTTATGGTAAATGTACCACCTG
>Ga0163144_10019469_pt1 | contig 13649 bp, 16 predicted proteins | sample OliLak19BULKMAT1_FD_123175 | JGI IMG/M metagenome (GOLD analysis project Ga0163144, IMG submission 123175) | Freshwater microbial mat bacterial communities from Lake Vanda, McMurdo Dry Valleys, Antarctica - Oligotrophic Lake LV.19.BULKMAT1 | ecosystem: Environmental > Aquatic > Freshwater >... | reverse complement strand
GCCAGAAATGTTTGAGTACAAAGATTAAGGAGCAAGTAATTCTGTAAATTTAATTATATAAATCAGCCACGCAATCACTATATAATTTATATGAAAACTTTACTTGAAACTCATCCATGTCTTGTCAAAGAATGGCACCCTCTTAATAATATTTATCCCAATGATGTTTCACGTGGAAGTCATAAACGTGTGTGGTGGATTGCTGAATGTGGACATGAATTTGATATGGTTATAAAAGAAAGAACTCTTGCAAATAATGGGTGTCCATTTTGTTCAGGAAAAAGAGTTAATTCAGAAAATTGTTTGCTAACACAATTTCCAGATATTTCAAAAGAATGGCATCCGACAAAAAATACAATCTCGCCACAAATGATTACAGGACATAGCAATAAAAAAGCTTGGTGGTTAGGTGCGTGTGGACATGAATGGGAATCCTCAATAAATAATAGAACAGGTTCAAATAAAAGAAATTGTCCTTATTGTGCAAATCAAAAAGCTTGTTTTTCCAATTGTTTGTTGACAAAATATCCAGATATTGCAAAAGAATGGCATCCAATCAAAAATAAAATTTCTCCTACTGATATTGTTGCTAAAAGCGTTAAAAAAGTTTGGTGGATAGGAAAATGCAATCATGAATGGCAGGCAAAAGTTATAGATAGAGTCAATAATTACGGATGTCCATTTTGTTCTGGACATAGAGTGTGCGAGTCAAATTGTTTAAATAAACTTAGTCCAGATATTGCAAAAGAATGGCATCCAACTAAAAATGAAAATTTAATTCCATCCAGTGTAACAAATTACAGTCATAAAAAAGTTTGGTGGACGTGTCATCAAGGACATGAGTGGCAATCAATTATAAGCAACAGAACCGGGAAAACAAAAAGCGGTTGCCCGCAATGTAACTTCGAATCTAAAGGTGAAAGAATTATTTGTGATACATTAAAATTGCTTAATATTGATTTTAAAAGACAATTTAAGATTAAAGAATGTAAAAACAAAAGATCTTTGCCATTTGATTTTGCCATACTGAAAAACAATACATTGTTAAAACTAATAGAATACCAAGGAGAGCAACATTATAAACTAATGAGATTTACTGACTCTAAAATTATTCTTGAAAAAACTAAAATGCGAGATAAAATAAAATTCGATTTTTGCTCGCAAAACAATATTCCATTGTTAGTAATTCCGTATTGGACATCAAATTTAACTGATTTTGTTGAGAAATTTGTTACGGATTGATCATATCGACGATTTGCAACGTATAAGGAATTTCTGTAATTTGACTTGGGCTTGTGTTTGCCCCTGTGTATGCGTAAGCAGTTTTCTTTGATAAATCTCCAGCTAATGATCCTGCTGAATATTCAATAATCTGAGTAATTCTATTACTGCCATCTACAGTAATTTTCTGGAATTTGAACATTCCGGATCTACCTTTAATTAACTGCCAATCTTCCTGAACTGTTCCTGAAGACAACCCTCTTGAAACAGATTTTTCATCAACTGCATTGTTAATTACAGCCGCATCTTCAACCACCGATGTATTTAACAAAATCAAAGCATTTTGACTATCAGTGTAATTAAATCTGTTAGCAATTGAATGCCTGTTAAAGAACGATGGCAATTCTGCAACTCCAGCCAGCTTATTGAATTTTAAAACAGACTCTGCTCTTCCGTTCTTAATAAAAAACTTCATGCTAGTCACTGGCTTTTTTTGTTTAATTTCAACTTTATTGTCGGTTCTAATTCTAGTCGTAAAGAAATCGTCAAACACAGCATTTGCTCTCAATGAGATAACAACCTCTTCCATTGTGGTTGCTGCAAGTGAAAATGCAGAAATTGTAACTGCCAAATCTGCCCAGTTTTTTGAGTCATTTAAAGCAAAACTAATTGTCAAAACAGCTTTTGAGTTTCCATTACCATCGTTTCCGCTAAGATCATATAGAGCTTCGCCAAAAGCAACAACCATTTCATCCCCTCGACCAGCGTTTCTAGGGCACTTAAAATCTGGATTATACTGACGATCGCTCAATAGCCATGTGGCGATAAAATCCTGAGAAAATGGGTTTTGAAAATAAGACATGTGTTCTCCTCAACAAAATTGCTTTTACCTTATTATATTAGTTATGTCTCTCGATTTAAGAAATGAATGATAATGAAAAATGTATTAATTGGATCTGTATTTACAAACGATCTTAAAATTCAAACCAAATGGTTGGATTTACAACTTCAATTTATTAAGGCGACAACAAAGAGATATGATCACGTAGCTGTTGTGTCGGAAGGTTTAACTACAGATTATTTTTCAAATAAAACAACCACGATTACATACGACAAGCCGATTTCCGGAAATGAAGCCCATTTAAATGGACTAAGATTTTTATTGAATTATTTCAAGGAAAGAATTGATGAATATTCTCATTTTTTATTTCTTGATGCAGACGCTTTTCCTATTAGGAAAAATTGGTTTGGCGATTTAACAATGAAAATGCAACCGACACAGTTAATTGAATCTGGAATGTCAGTGTTGTCCAGAGGTCATCACCGTGATATTGCTGTTGCTTTGAGGTCTGAAAATTTAGAAAGCCGATTACATGCGTCGATTCTATTTGCAAAATCTTCTGCATTACAGAATTTAGAGTTTAACTATGGAGAAATCCCTAGCAAAGATTTAATGGGAGCTAAAGAATCAGATATTCACATTCCTTTGTATGAAAATGAGCTTCGTAATAAAGCTTTTCCTTTAATACGTTCTAATCAGACAAACATCAATCCTGTTGCATGTGGAGTCTATTATGACATGTTTTATCATCACTGTTGTGGATCTGGTCGTACATTTTACATTCGTGGTAATCCCTATTGGGACAGAGTTGTAAGTCCAATTAGCGACACAAGTCAATTCACAGAAGAACTTATGGAAAACCCAACAACATTTGTATCAAAATTGGCTGGCTGGAATCCAAAAAGATATCCGATTAATCTTAATATGCAGTGAAATGTACTGAAACTACCGTGAGTCCTTTTAATAATAGATCTTGAATTGTTTTTAAATTAAATATACAATATCTCAGGATTTAAGCAGAGGTCCATCTACAAGGAGGTGATTTAAGACAGACTTCTATGAGAATCCATAATAGATTTTAAGCCCGGACATTGCAATGTCCGGGCTTATTTTTTTATGTTGTGCTAAATACAATCATGTATGAAACAATATTTATTTTAGCGTCTATTATCTTCACTCAAGACATTCCAGACGGAACATTGCTGTTTATAGAAGGCGGCAATGAGATAGTAATGGATTTCACAGATAGTTCATATTCACATGTTGCAATCATATTTAATGAAGATGGCAAGTTATATGTATATGAGGCAATCCGTCCTGTGTGTCGTAAAATACTTTTTGAAAATTATGTAAAAGAGATTGAAAAAAAGAAGAAAATAAAACTGTGGATCAAAAAGCCTATAAATCTTAATGCACAGAATGTAAAGAAAATGAAAGAATACTGCGAACAACAAATAGGCAGAAAATACAGAATCAAAAGCTTCTTGTCTGGAAAACCAGAGAAAACCATTCATTGTGCTGAGATGACAACACGATCTATGATTGCTGGGGGAATGGATGTTAAGGAGAATCCTTGCAACCGTTCCCCAAGGGACATAATGGATTTTTCATCAAAGTGGTACGAAAAAGCAATAATATTTTAATCGTCTTCTCTCAAAATGATATAAAACGCATGAATAACACCCGGAAAATAACCAAACATTGTCAGCAAAATATTGATGAAAAAATGCTTTGTAAATCCGACTTGCATTAAAACTCCAACAGGTGGAAGAAACAAGGCGAAAAGTAAACGAATTAAATCCATTTGAACCTCCGTGAAAATTGTGTTCACAGAGGTATTTAGGCATATTAGCCCGAACCGTGAAAGTGACACTCTTATAACATGTGGAAATGGATAACTAATTTTTGGAAGCCACAAAAGCCAAATCAAATTTTGGACTATCCTCATAATCGAATAAGGAGAAAAGTGGACATTAACTCAATTCGTGCTAGAATACATGGACTTGGATGGAAATTATTGGAAGTCCCAATAAAGCGAAGCCATCCAGATCCCGCTCAAAGAATAGTTCTTAAGTGGAAAATTGTTGCTATCAAAGGTGAAAGTTCGTGTGAAGTCACAGGAATCACCATTGAAGACGCCATGAAAAACATTGGCGAAACATTAGGGGTAATAGCAAAGGGCACGAGTAAGCTCTCATGAACAAAAAGCTAAAGGTGACCTGAACACAAAATTGATAAAGTCATAGTTGAACATAAAGATCTTTTAACACGATTCAACTTCAAATTTCTGAATTCTTTGATAGTTAAGGAGCGGATAATATGCCGTCAGATTTAGTAGCGATTTTAGATATGGATGGAACGTTGTTCGATTATGAGGGACAGCTTCGTGAAGATCTGGAGAAATTGATGTCTCCAGAAGAGGTTATGCCAGACAATATTTTCGATGAAAGCATTCCTTGGATTAAAGCTCGAATGCACTTAATTAAGTCTCAACCCGGATGGTGGAGAGATCTTCCGAAATTTAAACTTGGATGGGATGTTTACGAAATCGCTGTCGAACTTGGATTTTGTATAGACATTTTAACAAAGGGTCCAAGAAGCAAGCCACAAGCATGGGCAGAAAAGGTCGAGTGCATAATGATGCACTTTGGAGAAGAAGTTGTTCCAAATATCGTTGGAAAAACAAAGAAGAGATATTATGGATCGTTCTTATGTGATGATTACCCTCCATATATCACAGACTGGCTTGAACATCGTCCTAGAGGACTTGTCATTATGCCAGCACATAAATACAACGAAGATTTTACGCATCCAAGAGTGATTCGTTATGATGGATCAAATCTTGATGAAGTGCGTAGAGCATTGTCTATTGTTGCGGTCAGAAAAGCTGGAGAAGAACTTGTTTTAGACCAGACTCTAACTCAAAACTCTGTTTTATGGGGTAAGGGCTGGTATGCAATAAAAAATGAAGAAGAAGAAGACGACCGAGTTACTTGGTATTTTGCACCAATAGAATTTTACGACAAACACAACCATCTTCCAGATGGATTAGAATTCGTGCCAGATGATCAAATGACCGAAGAAGTAGAAAAAGCAGACAATGGAGATGTTGCAGTAAATCTACCAAATGGTTTTGAGCCTTGCATGGAAGGTGCCGCTGGATATCATGGAGATGGAGACCCAGAAGAAATATTAAAAGAGGCTGGATTTGTTTTAACAAATATAAGATGGTGACATCCTTTACTATAATTAGAATAGCAGAGGGTTTATGTCAATAATAATTAAAAACGGACAACAAATAGAAGGAATCAGAAAAAGCTGTGAGATTGCCGCTGACACACTGAGACATATTAAATACAGTGTACGAGACGGAGTAAGCACTCAAAAGATAAATGAAATGGCTGAAGAGTTCATTAGAGATCACGGAGCAATACCTGCTCCGTTAAATTATCATGGATTTCCAAAAGCTATTTGCACCTCATTAAACGAAGTAATTTGCCATGGAATTCCTTCTAATCTTTGTATTCTCAAAGAAGGAGACATCATCAATATTGATGTGACAACAATTCTTAATGGATATTATGGAGACACGAGCACAATGTTCGGTGTTGGAAATATCTCTGATTCAGCAAGAAAATTGATGTCTGTTACTCAAGATTGTTTAGCGATTGGAATTTGTCAAGTAAAACCAAAAGCTGAATTCTACAAGATCAGCGAATCCATTACCAATTATGCTAATCAACGTGGATATTCTGTTGTTTATCAATTTTGCGGACATGGAACTGGCATTGATTTTCACGAAGATCCGCAAATAAATCACGCATTTGATCCAAAGCAAAAGGACATGCGTAAAATGAAGCCCGGAATGATTTTTACAATTGAACCGATGCTCAACCAAGGCGTGCGAGAGGCAATCATTGATCCAGACGACAAATGGACGGCAAGAACAGTGGATGGACTATTATCCGCTCAATATGAACATACTGTTCTCGTTACGAATGATGGCGTAGAAGTTTTAACAAAATGAGCGATCAATTGATTGAGGCGTTCGATATAAAGAAATCTCAGCTTTTGCTTTCTGAAGTTTTATACATCAGATAGCGGCAGAAGAACTCCGGCGTCTATTGATCGTGCAGGAAACTGTACATATTGTTAAAATCTGCCGCCTTTTTGAAGCCCACAAGTTATTGACTTGTGGGCTTCACCTTTTTGTGGTATCATGGAGCTAACGCACAAATTGATCGTCTGAGTCGTCGCACTACCTCAACAATGAGATGTGAGGAACTTCACGACAACACCGTTTAAGGTAGGAGAATGACAACATTCGTTTGCACTACCGAGGTTGCAACGCATACAGTCTGAGGGGATGAACGGCCCTGTGAGGACGGGTAGCGGCCAATAGAGAAATGACGACATAAAACAGAATCGTGGGTACTAGACGATCAATTTGTGCGGACAAATGCCACCGTTTCTTTGTTTTCCAGTATTGCAATTAGCACAAAGAACTTGGAAAATTGAAGGAAAATTATTTTTAATGATCCATGTGCGTTACTCCATTAGATTATTGTTAATAGAGTAAATTATAATTAAAAACTTCCTCTAATTTGATTTTTTGTTTACATACTATTTTATTTAATGATTAGAAATAAAAATCTCATATTAACATTCGCTGGCGGCGATCCAAATTTTTTTCGAGATCCAACTTTTTGGGTTTGGGTCAATTCTGTTAAAAAAATAGAAAACACCGACCCTGTCATTCTGACGCATCAAATGTCAGAAGATGTTCGTTGTAGGCTACAAGACTTTGGCATAGAGGTTGTAGATGTTATTCCCGGAGAGTTGCATTCCATTTATAGAGACAGGCATTTGTGCTTCTGGGAGTACCTTAACGATCATGGGCACAAATACGAATATGTTTTTGTGTGTGATTGTAGAGATGTTGTCTTTCAATCAAGCCCTTTTGAATGGATAGAAAAATGGAAATCCAGACACTCAAATATAAATGGGCATAAATCATTCTTGAATGACTTCGTAATTATGACAGCCGAAGGCCACAGAATGTCTCAAAGTGGATTTGCTTGTATTGAGCATTTTGAATTTGAAAGAAATATTCCACGTCCTTTCCTAAAGAGTGATAACAGCAAATATGTTGTTAATGGCGGGATATTTCTTGGAACACCACGAGCAATTCAAGATTGGCATTTTTTAGTTTGGATGACACAGCTTAAAACAATTGGTCGTTGCACAGATCAAGCAACTGTAAATTGGCTGATGCACTATCTTGAAAACGACGATAAATATTCTGTTTCGTTTCCTCAGCATGATAATTTGTGTTTAACAGGAGAGGGAATAAAAGAAGGAGCCGTTGAGCCTATTCTTAAAGATGAAATGGTCTTTAGTCCTCAAGATGAACCTTATTGCGTAATACATCAATGGGATCGTCTTGATTATCTCAAAGAAATGATTTTGAATAAATATTTATTCTAATTCTACAGAAGTATATGTGTTCGGAGCAATTTCTGACTTATCTCTTGGCCATTCAGGAGATTTTACAACATTGTTTTGCATATAAAAGACAGCAAAATCAAACCACTGTCCCGGAAGAGAGGCATATTCGGCGGCATCAGATATTTGAATTTGAGGCTTTAAAGCTATAGCCACGCCTAAATTTCCTTGCGTTTGAGTTCTTTCACGATCTACATTGAGCCACTGTCTGGATTTTAAAGGAACGCTAAAAGATCCTGTAAAAAATCTTTGTCCGCTAGCAGAAGGAGCAAGAACGTCACGATGCTTGTCAGGATTAAATCCTTGTTTCCAGTCTTCGAATCGAAAATCGATAGAATCAGTGGTTATTCCATTAATTGACATAGGCTTCGAAAAAGAAACATGTTGTATTTCGTCTAATTTGATCCAATTGCTAAATTTCATGCAATATATAGAACCGGAGGGAATCAAATTATGAGCGTTAATGAAAACTGGTATCAATGCGATGGAACGTGTTCTGATCAACCAAGAAACAAGGTTTTTTCACATGGTTTTGGATCTAGGTATGAATTTCCTTTGCCGGTTGTTGAGAATGCTCCTGTTCCATCACAGGCAAATTACGCTCCAGAAAATGTAGCATGGATGATCGAATTCTTTGCTCAAATTCTAGGAACAGGATCTGATGAAATTCAATTTAGATACGAAAATAACACTCCGAAGAAAAAAACAGATGATATTTTTGTAAGTCATCCGGGCGGATCATATTTACCAGAAGCTTCTAAGTGCAAGCCAAAGTCAGATGCGATGAGAAAATATGAATCTTATGCCAAGAATTCTACTATCTTAAAAACCTACATGGAAAATTCGCCAGCAAACATCACGTATTTTAATGATCCGTGTTCAAAGATTTAATCAAAGCTTTTCAGAGGCTGTTTTTGCGATTTCTCCAGACGATCCTATCAACTGATATAGATCATCTGGAGAAAACCTTCTACGGCCTTGTACAAATACATCTTTTCTAAACTTTGAACGTATATTTTTTTTGCCGCTCACGTATAGCTCTTTTTAAACGATCCAAACACATTAACGGCTCGTGCCAGAAGTTCTTCTTTCAAGCAAAGCTCGTCACAGAGAAGAAAATTTCTATATCCAATTTCATACAGCCACGCCAAATCAGAAAAGTCGGAACAGCTAGGAGTAGAACTTGCTACACATGAAAGAAGCATTCTTGATCCAACAAATGCTTTTGGATCTTTTTTAACAACTAGCTTACAGGCGTTAAGAATATCATGAGGGTAATCAACCTCAACAAATAGATCCCCACGAGCAGCCATTAAATTAGTGTTTGTTTGTGGATGGTAACGATTAGCGATCCAAGTCAAAGATTCCTTGTTTTCAATTTTCAAAATCAATTGAGCATCATTGCCAATCAATTCTCGAAACTCATCGACATGCCTCTGATCATAAACATATGAAAGATAGTATCGAGAAAAACCATCGGCCTTAATTTTTTCAATTTTTTCAATTTCATAATCAAGAAAGACTGGTCCTCCCACTTGTAAAGTTGGGTTGCGAATATGAATAGATTCACCAACACGAACCTCATATGCTGGACCACGATTAAAGATCAGATGTGTTCCATTATCTCTCACTTCAATAAGTTCGGCAGAGTCTTCTCCGCCCTTGAAGTTGACTACACATGGCGTTTTTACCTTTATTGGTCGATTAAGACGAAACTCAAGATGATCGCAGTCCATGCCACAGATTATTTCTTTGATCCGAAGTTGCATCCCTTTTACATCAAACCACAGAGGAACCGTAGAGTTTTTAACTCGTTGATAAAACTGTTCGTCTATTTCAGAAGCTTTCATCATGGCACTGTTTAATCGAATTCCTTGGATTCGATCATCAGCAGCAAACCTCGGAAAATGAGAAAAGGCTGGCCATAGAGTGACATGAAACGACACATCCTTTGGTGCCTGTCGAGATTCAAACTGTTTTGACAACAATTTTTGCCGAGATTCAAATTCTTCAACTATAGAAACTGCTGATTGTTTTGAGCCAAAGAGTTTACTAAAAATGCTCATAAAATATCTTCTTCATGATCAGTCGTCGGAATCAGAACTGGAATCAAGCTAGAAAAATACATTTAATCCCTTTCATTCGTCCATTAAAGAAATACTTTTTGATGATCCGCCTTTTTTTGGCGATTTAGGAGTGATGGACTTGCTTTTGGCACCTTTTGGTCCATCAATTTTTTTCATAGATTGCAGCGGTTGATGTACCGTTACAAGAGACTTCATAACTATTGCGATCTTGGCTTTGCCATCTACATCCTTGCCCTGACGGTCTTTCAACTCTTTCTCGAAATAATCAATTCTACCAGTTTCTTTAGCAAAAATACCAAAGATTACATCCACAACACGATCAGCAGATGGCAGACTAACAACATGATCATTGCCAAGAAATTCACACCATTGTTTATTGATCTCTTGATCTTCGCTGCTTGTAGAGTCTCCATTCGAGTGGCCATAATGTTTACGAATGCAATAAACATTAAATTTTTCTTTGAGGCGAGCAAACACACCTTCAACGCTCAGTTTATTGTCATCTACACGTGCCCACTGTTTCGCATAATCCGCAAAAATAGTATTGTATATCCCTTCGTCGCCGATAAATATGAAAATTGGCTTGCGAATAGCTTCAGGTGCCTCACAATTATGTCCATAATAAACAGCAGCCAAATCATACCCTTCAACACGATTTCCACCGCCGCCTTTTTCATCAATCAGTTTCTCTAGCTGAGTTTTCATGTCTTTCCCTTTTGAAAAGGGGCGAACTTGAAGAGGGTATTTGTCGCCCCTTGGTCCGTCTCCTATGGCAGAGAATGAAATCTCCATGTCGTCCCCCAAATATTCCTGACCCTCATATTCAAGGTAAGGCAATTTGGAAAATATAACTGCTGGCCAATCTCCCATTGACCCAGTTACATCACAACAAATTACAACTGGTGCTCCTGATTTTGTCGATAAGCTCTTTGGAACACAATCATCAACGCCGACTTTGTTGACAACTGCGTCATCATAACTTCTTTTTCGCACATCATCGTAAGCCGATCGTGCGGACTTGAAGTTATCAATTGTGCCTTGCCAATGTGGTGCTGGTACGTAATCGCCTGATTCTGACATGATGTTTTTCCTTTGCTTAATTTTACCGCATTCATGACTACATAACAACATGAACATCTATTATGTCTACGTCTAGCAAGATTTTCTACTTATAAGTAGATACAAATCCTCCTGTTTTGGTAGATAAATCAAAATTATTGTCAATAAATTGAATGACTTCTTGTGGGTCAACAGAATGATGAAATACAATATTTGGTCCATGTTGATCAAGATAAACAGCACTTAGATTTCCAAATCTTTCTAATCCTTTGCTTGTCTGTTTCCCACATTCATGACTCCCGCACTCCACTTCTCTTTGGCTCACAACCGGAACTAATGAATTTGATCTCTTTTCACAATGAAAATGAACGATGCAATCATAGTCGATATGATCATGGAACACAATACGTTGCGACTGACCTCCAACAGATGGTTTTGCACCATAAGCAGTTACACTGTCGGGACCATCAGTAATGACTTTCACCAATCCATTCTTTGGAAGATCATTGAAATCAGTTTTGCGAATAGATGTAAGGAATGTGTCTTCATCTAATTTGCAAGCAAAATGTCCAGCGGTAGAGCCATTGAATGGCTTGTATGCTCTTTGTTCGATGCAATAATCCACCACAGCACGCAGTGATGGATAAACCAATTCAGAATTCCATGGAATTGGATCACCAGCTACAACTGTCGAGCGAGTGAACATTAAATGACTACGACACTTTGCCATCTCAACAAGACCGACAAGAGCCTCCATACGATTTGTAGTCACATGGTATTTTGCTTCTTCAGGAGTGATGATCATGTTCAATCGTGTCTTGTCGTCATTTGAAAAAACAAGATTACACGACGCTCTTTTGCAAAGATCAAGCCCAGCAATATATTGTTCAAGCTCATTGAACCCAGATGTATGTTTAAAGGCCACCAAAAATATATCTTTTCGCTTCTTGCGAATTTTTGTTACAATTTTTGGAAGAGCATTTAAATGAACCCATATAGATTCATCTTTATGAGTCGAATATCTGTGGAGTTCTCCTTCGTCCTTTTGTCGGCCAAAATCAACTAAAGCTGCATTTAAAATAATGATTCGAGTCCGATCATCATTAATTAAATCGTCTATCAATTGCTCTACATCTTCATTGGTTTCAAGGGAACCTTTACCGCAATTTGCCATTTTTGTAAGATGAAGTTGAACATCGAGTTTGTCAAATTTACAAACATCAACTCTCGAATGCAGTTCAGAGTCTATATTATCAAAATTGCCTGTACAGATATTGTGAAGTCTGCGAGCAGTACCACCATACGCTGGCACACAAGTAGCCAAATGAGAGGCTAAATGACTGACAGTTCCACCGCCAATAATGTGAACAACTTTGTTGTCCATGATAAAAATCCTTAGAAATTAAGTGGTTTCATGCCTGAAACTTTTCGACCAAAATCTTCTTTTCTGACATGTTGAATTGATTCACATAAATCCTCTTGCTGCCAATTTGGACGAGAAAGAGGATTACGTTTGAGAAGCTTTTTGATAAACCCGCACATTGCTGCTGGAGTGTTTCCGGGAACCTTGATATATTCTATATCACCACCAAGAGCAAAAATCATTGACATTGCCAAACCATAAAAGTCTGTTTCTGGCAATGGAACCTTGCCTTCAATTTGTTCAGGAGCCGCAAAATAAGGAGTGTAACCTTTAGCTCCATCTTTGCTAGTTGGTTTTACACATGAAAGTCCATAATCAACCAAAACAACCGTATGATGTTTTGGTTGAATGATAATATTCTGAGGCTTAACGTCTCCGTGAACGACTCCATTTATGTGTAAATACTTGAGAATATTTAGAATTCGTTCTGTGATCCATGCAACATGCTCTGGATCAAGACCATCTTTATATTCTGGCATTTCCAAAATTTGAGCAAGTGTTGGTCCGGGGACATAGGACATAACAAGTGCGAGACTGTCATCTGGCATCTTGAGAATATCACGCATTGCAGGAATGCCCCAATGTCTCAGATCCCATACAGATCGTGCTTCTTGAAGAAGCATCTCAGTATCATGATCAGATACTTCGCCAGCATGTTTTATGCAAACTAAACAGCCAGTTGCAAGATGTTCTGCTTTGTATGTTTTTCCAAAACCTCCTTCTGCAATTTGTTCGAGAATACGATACTCGCCAACGACTTTTCCTTTTTTAACAATATTTTGTTTGTCGTCAAACTCTTTGCGTTTGTCAACATCGCAAAGAATTTCTTTGGCTCCATTAAGTCGTTTCATTCGAGTATCATCATTAACATTAATCTTTGCCAAGGCTCTATAAGCTGCGACAACAACTTCATGTGAAGCATTCTGACTAACTTCAAGAATTTTGTAAGGGTTCATACTGGATTCTCTGAGTTGTCTAGTTCGCCTGAATATTCAATATAGTCACATACTGTATCTGGTGAAGCAAAAAAGCTTTGAGGAGTTGACTCTCCAAGTAGATCTTGCATTGGTCTGTCATACAAGTGCATCCATGGACCCATAAACCCATCTTCCAACAGATCTATTTTTATGTAAGCGTTTTTGTTTGCCCACATTGGTCGTCGTAATCTGCTTATTCCAGATTTCGTTGCTTCCGAAAGATTCATTTTACACTCTCTAAAATTAAAGTGATTGTAACGTTAAAATAAAATTTGTCCACAGTTTTGTGCAAAAAACTAGAAACCTTCTTGAATCCAATTGTGAGTGCCATGTTGTATTTCACAAAACATAGCAGGCAAATTATTGATACGACTTCTCCATTGAGATCCTAAACGACGACTTATTCTTTCTTCCCACAAAGTACGCTTTTCTGTTTCGTCAAGTTGTTCGTATGTTTCTCTTTCCGGCAAATCACCAGAAATTCCATACAATAGCATTACTTGGTCAGAGATCTTTCCTTGCTGATGAAGCTGCGT
>Ga0163144_10019468_pt1 | contig 13649 bp, 9 predicted proteins | sample OliLak19BULKMAT1_FD_123175 | JGI IMG/M metagenome (GOLD analysis project Ga0163144, IMG submission 123175) | Freshwater microbial mat bacterial communities from Lake Vanda, McMurdo Dry Valleys, Antarctica - Oligotrophic Lake LV.19.BULKMAT1 | ecosystem: Environmental > Aquatic > Freshwater > Lake... | reverse complement strand
GGTCCATCGTTGGGTGGAGCGGTCCCAGAAGGCGCGCTTGGCGTTGAGTTTGCTTTCGAGGGTCTTGTCAGGATAAGAGGTGATGACCTCGACGTCGGTGAGCGCGCCGCCCATGTAATAGTCTTGTGGGAAGGCTCCGATTTTCCAGAGGCGGTGTTCGGAAGGGTTGAGAAAGAGGGTGTTGGGGGCTTGGACGGGTTCCTTGCCTTCGGCTTCGGCGAGAATTTGATCGACGGTGCCCTCGGCGATGGGAGCCCAGTGGTAATTCAGTCCGAGGCAAAGGAAGCTGAAAAGAATGCCGGCGATAATGAGCGGCAGGGTGATGCGGACGACGCTGCGGCCGGACTGGACCATGGCGATGATTTCGCGGCTTCCGGAGAGTTTTCCCAATGAGTAAAGGAGCGAAAGGAGCAGGCTGTAGGGCATCAGGAGGAGCAGGACCGCCGGGGTGCGGGTGCCGTAAAATTTCAGCATGGTAGCGACGGCGTCACCGGTGTTCCGGAAGTCGCTGAGCTTGTCGTTGAGATCCATGATCAGCCAGATGAGCAGCAGGGCCGAGAGGCAAATGCCGAAGATTCCGGCAAATTCGCGGGCGATGTAGCGGTCCATGGTGCCGCCGAGGGCATAAAACAGGCTGGCGAGGGCGGGCAGGAAACAAATGGCGGCGAGGATGAGGGGGCGCATTTCCTGGCTGAAGACATCGGAATCCGGGAAACCGATGAGCTGCTGCCTGACGGCCTCGGATTCGGCAGGAACGAGAAAGGCGCAGAGGGCGGCTCCCGCGGCGGCGAGGACGAGAGGGAGAAGGAATCGCAAGAGGTGTTTGCGGAAGAAGATCATGAGGCGGCCGCGTGGGGCGGAGACTGGAGTTGGCAGGGGAGGGGTGTCGAGTGTGTTGTCAGGGTCGGCGCGTCTAAATGATCTGAAGATTTTCAGCCGCAAAAAGGAGCGAAATCACGCAAAAGGATGATGTGATGAAATGGGGTCCCGATCACCTTTCTTCCGCTCCCCAGACGACCAGCCCTTCCGCCTCCGCCAGCTTCGCTTGTCGTTCGTCAAAGGTCAGGAATTCGGAGGCTCCAAGTTCAAGGGCCGCAGCCACTAATAAAACATCGTAGGTGCGGTGACCATGCGCCAACGAATGGCGGCGGCTGAGATCCACGGCGCGGGTGACCGCCTTGCCAGGATCGAAGGTCGGATGGACGAGCCGTCCCGCATTGATTTCATCTTCAAAGCGCGAGATGATGATGGTTCCCAACCCGACCTCGAGATGGCCGGCAAACTCTGCCTGCAGGGCGGCATTGGTTAGCTCCAAGGTGTTGAAAATATTGATCTGGATTGCCCTGCCTAGAGCTTTGACAACGTTCCGGGCTTTCTCAGTCCAGCCGTCCTTGCCATACAGGGAAAATAGAAAACTGGTATCGGTCGCGGGCTTCATCATCCGTCGATCTGGTCAAAAATTTCTTTCAATTGTGCGTCGGTAAGAGCCTTTTGCGTCGGACTGAGATCCCTCATTGCCACGCTTTCCGACCAATCCACCACGGCGTCGATTTCCCCGACTTCCGGCACCAACCGGGCCACGGATTTCCCGCGCTTCGTGATCACGACTTCTTCCCCCGCAGCAACCCAACCGAGGAGGGTGTTGTAGTGGTTGCGCAATTCGCGGACTGTCGCCCTTTTCATTGTGCTACAATGGGGTAGCGCAAAAGTGGGTCAAGCCCTAATAGCCAGCACGGGAGTTGCCATTTTCGGCTGGTAGAGGGATCTGGTCGCGAGAGCAAGTTGCGGCTTGGCAGCGGGGCGATTGCGGGATGCGATGGCGGGCAGATGATTTCCCTCTCCGATGGCCAGCCGATTCCCGGGTTCAGTGACGCGGTGCGGGATGCATTTTCGGCGAAGGGACTGCTGGCGAAATCACGGGATTTCGAATACCGGCAGCAGCAGCAGGAATTGGCGGTGGCGGTGGCGGAGGCATTGACGAGCGCAAGTCCGCTGGTGGCGGAGGCGGGAACGGGTGTTGGGAAATCGCTGGCCTATCTGCTGCCTGCCGCGAGGTTCGCGCTGGAGACGGGGCGGAAGGGGATCATCTCGACGCACACGATCAACCTGCAGGAGCAGTTGGTGCGGAAGGATATCCCGATCGTGAGGAAGGTGCTGGGTGAGGAGTTGCCGGCGGTGTTGTTGAAAGGCAGGCACAATTACCTGTGTCCGCTGCGGCTGCGGCGGGCGCTGGAACAGGCGGTGGATTTGTTCACCGCGACGGAGAACGAGGAGCTGGAGGCGATCCGGAAATGGTCGGAATCGACGCGCGACGGCACGCTGAGCGACCTGGATTTCCAACCGCAGATGAAGGTGTGGCTGCAGGTGTGCAGCGAGGCGCATCTCTGCACGGCGCGGCATTGCGGACCTCGCGGGAATTGTTTCTTCCAGGAGGCCCGCAAGGCGGCGGCGGATGCGAAGCTGATCGTGGTGAACCACACGCTGTTTTTCGCCCTGCTCAACACGGATGATCTGGCGGGCGATGAGGAGGATGATGCGAAAAAGGTGGGCGGTTTCCTCTTCCCTAACGACTTCGCGGTGCTCGACGAGGCCCATACGATCGAGCAGGTGGCGGCAGTGCAGTTAGGGTTGCGGGTTTCGCAGTCGGGATTGCGCTTCGACCTGCAGCGTCTCTATCACCCGAAGACCCGGAAGGGCTTGCTGAGGGCTTTCCACAAGGCATCGGCGATGACGGCGGTGGAGCAGGCATTGATCGCGGCGGACCGGTTTTTCCAACAGGTGGGGGACATCGCGAAGTTCGGGAATTATTCAAAGGAGTGCCGCGTCAGGGAGCCGGAACTGGTTTCCAACACGCTCGCCAGCCCGCTGAGGAACCTGTGGCTGGAGATCGACAGCCTGGCGGCGGATGTGGAGTCGGAGACGACGCGGGCGGAGTTGCAGGATGCCTCGCGGCGCTTGCGCGAGGCGCATGGCGCGGTCGGCGTTTTCCTGGATCAATCGACGGATGACAGCGTTTACTGGGTGGAGCGCAGCGGGCGGGACGAGCAGCAGTTCAGCCTGCACGCCGCGCCGGTGAATGTGGCGGACAAGTTGCGGCCGCTGCTTTTCAATCACAAGAAGAGCATCGTTCTAACCAGCGCGACGCTGGGTGTCGGCGATCCGAAACTCGGTTATTTCCGTGGCCGGGTGGGCGCGGAAAAAGCCCGCGCACTGTGCATCGGCAGCCCGTTCGACTACCAACGGCAGATGAAGATCCGGATTTACAAATCAGTGCCGGATCCCGGGACGCCGCGCTATGACGAGCTGCTGGCGGAGGGGATCCGGCTATCATTGCTGGAAAGCGACGGGCGGGCGTTCGTGCTTTTCACCAGCTACAAGACCATGCGTGACGCGGCCCAGCGGTTGGAGCATTTTTTCCGCACCCAGGGATGGCGGGTGTTTATCCAGGGCGACGGCCTGCCGCGGCACCGGATGATCGAGGAATTCCGCAACGACGTCCACACCGTGCTTTTCGGAACGGATAGCTTCTGGACCGGAGTGGATGTGCCGGGCGAGGCGCTTTCCAACGTGGTGGTCACGCGCCTGCCATTCGCAGTGCCGGATCATCCGCTCACCGCATCGCGCCTGGAGGCGATCCAGGCGGCGGGGGGGAATCCATTCATGGACTACTCGGTCCCGGAGGCGATTCTCAAGCTCCGCCAGGGCGTGGGCCGGCTGATCCGGACCAGTCGCGACAAGGGGCACGTCTGCATCCTCGACAACCGCATCCTAACCAAACGCTACGGGCAGGCGTTTCTCAAGGCGCTGCCGGATGCTCCGGTGGAGATCATCGGTTAGGGTTTGTTAGCCCTTGATCGGCAGCAGCCGGGAAACCGCCTTTTTCAGCAGCGCGCTGTCCCATTGGCCGGGTGCCGTCTCGGTGGTCCCGAGGTAGCCGTAGTTCAGCACGCTGCCGGCCTGCGCGCAAAGGAGGCGGGAAACCGGAGCCAGCGGCCCCATGCCCATGGTCGAAAGCGGGGTCTCATGGGGACCCAGTTGGAACTCGGCGAGCCGGGTTAGATCGGCCGGCGTCCCGAGCATCGCGGCTGCCTTGAAAACCGCCGCGCCGGCGTCGGTTGCATGGATTTCCGCGTCCCTCAGCACCAGGTTGTCGGGGAGCTTCATGAAATCGTGAAACGATGCCACCCACGGGATTTCGCGGTCGCGGATCTCACCCAGAGCCATCGACATTTCGGAAATGCTGGCCACCTCGATGTCGATCAGCGCTGCATCGTCGAGGACTTCCAACAGAAGCCTCATCCGCGTCCTGGCATCCGGATTTCCGACTCCACCTTCCTCGCCGCGCCGCGCCGTGAACAGAAGCGGAAAGCCCGCGAGATGCGCCCAAGCCGTGCGGTCGATCACGCCGTCCCCGGCTAACAGGATGTCCAGCCGGATCTCGGCAATGTCACACGACATGCGCACCACATCCAGCTTCGAACCGCGCAACTCCGCCGAGTTGCCGAAGCTTCCGACGATCCGCGGGGGAGTGCCATCAGGCAGAAATCTCATGTGCGCCATGGCGAAGTGATGCGCATCCGCGGCGTGCCCGTCAATCGCTTGTGGCATGGATGGGGACCCGTGTATTTACTTCGGATGAAAATTTATCAGGAAAATGTCATTTTCTCTGGTCAACCCGAAACCCAGTTTCCTAGTTTCTTCTAAATCCAAACAGTATGAACGTTCTCCTGCGAAACTCCCTTTCAGTCACCGCCTCCGCATTGATCGCAGCACTCACCATTGGAAGTGCCAATGGTCAGGCTGCCAAAGTGGTTGGAGAAAAACCCCAGTTCGACGACATCCCGTCGCCGGAATTCTCCGGAGGCAAGCAGAAGAGCTTCTCGCCCAACGATTGGTTGGAGATTGAGGCCGCCCTCAAGATTTCGCTCAGTCCGGCACCCCAGTCAAAGACCTTGGAGAGACTCACGGTGAAGTGGTTCATCGCGGTGAAGAACCCTGAGAAGTCGGGCACTTTCCTCCTGCTGACCAAGGATATTGAATACGTGAACGTGCCGCTCGACGAGGAGATTTACTGCTCGGTTTATCTTTCACCGGGTTCGATCAGGGCGCTCACCGGCAGTCCCAAGGGCGGAAAAAGGGCCGTCGAGTACGTGGGATACGAGGTGCTGGTGAACGGCACCAAGGTTGCCGAGGAAACCGACAAGCTCAAAGTCGGCTGGTGGAACGCGGCATCGAACAAGATTTCCCGCTCGGAAAGCCCACCGCTTCTCAACAAGTCCGAGACCCCGTTCAGCAACATGTGGTGGGACCGCTACGCGGAAGTGAGCGCCGAGCGCCGCTGATCAGGGGATTTCCCGTTCCCACCCTCGACCTGCCTCACCCTTTCTTCTATCAATCGCATCATGGCTGAAAACCAGACCACCGTCGCACTCAACATAGGATCCCAGCGCATCGGCATGGCCGTCTTCGAGACATCGAAAAGCGGCGGCCTGATCCTCAAGTCCTACGATTCGGAAACCATTGTCGCCGATCCCGCGCTTGACTCATCGAGAATTTCCCAATCCCGGGTCGCGATCGCCGATCTCGCCGCGCGGCTCAAGGTGGGTGGGTCCAAAGTCCGCTACGCCATTTCCGGGCAGTCGGTATTCACCCGTTTCGTGAAGCTGCCGCCTCTGCAGGAGGACAACATCGAGCAGTTGGTGACCTTTGAAGCCCAGCAGCACGTTCCTTTCCCGCTGCAAGAGGTTGTTTGGGACTATGAACTCATTGAGGGAGCGGACGAGAAGGAGGTGGTCATCGTTGCGATCAAGTCCGACGCGCTCGATGAAATCAACTCCGCGGTCAACGATTCAGGCCTCGGAACTTCTGAGGTGGATGTCGCGCCGATGGCGATTTACAACTCCTTCCGGGCCACCTACGGCAATCCCGAAGAGCCGATCCTGCTGATCGACATCGGAGCCAAGACGAGCAATCTCCTCTACATCGAGGGGCGTCGCTTCTTCACCCGCAGCATTGCGGTTGGCGGCAGCGCGGTCACGCTGGCGATCGCCAAGGAATACAATATTTCCTTCATGGAGGCGGAGAGCCAGAAGGTCACCAACGGCTTGGTCGCGCTTGGCGGTGGCCATACCGAACAAATGGATGAGTCGGTGGCTGCCCTTGCGATGGTGATCCGCAACGCGCTCACCCGGATTCCCGCTGAAATCGCGCGGACCACCAACTACTACCGGGCCCAGCATGGCGGAAGCGCGCCACGTCGCATCCTTCTCGCCGGTGGCGGAGCGAATCTTCCTTACACCCTCGAGTTTTTCCAAGAAAAGCTGAATCTTCCGGTCGAGTATTTCAATCCGGTTGGCAATGTGACCCTTGGAAAGGGCGTGGATGCCGCCGTCGTCCAGCGCGAAGGCCACCTGATGGGTGAGCTTGTCGGTCTTGGACTGAGGGGGATCGGTAAATCCGCCATCAACATCGATCTGGTTCCCGGCATCGTTGAGATTTCACGGGCCGCCGACCGTCGCAAGCCGTTTCTAATTGGTGCTGCGGTTGTCCTTCTGGGCGGGATGGCGATCTGGGCCGTTTTCCAGAATCTTGCAGCCGCCAAGGCTGACGAAAAGAAAGTCATCATGCAGGACACGCGGGAATCCCTGAAGCCCGTCAAGGATGATATCGACGGACTTTTGAAAAAAGAGGCGGCGCTCAACAAGATCGCATCCGGCTACACCGATGCCGAGTCAAACCATGCCTTCTGGATGGACCTGTTGGGCGAGCTTCGCGGGGCTTTCGCGAGCGACGCGGTCTGGATTACCGATCTTGATCCTCTCTATGGATATGATCCTCTGGCGGAAAACACGGCGGCACCCGGCAAAGCCAACGCCAATGGCAAATCCGTCGTGAAACAGGAATTCGTCAACACCGCGTATGGTTCTTCCTCGATTGTGGCCATCAAGATCGAGGAACCAACAACGGGGCGGGGAAAGAACGCCAAGCCTGCTGCGCCGGCCAAGGAAATCGGAGCCAACGCCGTTCGCATCAAAGGCTTCTGGCGGAACGGCCCTAAGGGGCAAAACGTGGTGTCTGAACTCCTGAAGAAACTCAGGGACAATTCCACCAGCTTCAGCTTCAAGGTCAAGGATGCCAAGGGCGACGACGTCACGCTCACTGACGACCGCATTCTCGATATCACCGTCGCAGGGACCGCTGGGGAATTCGGGTTTCCTTTCGAAATCAACCTGCCATTGGCCCGGGAGGTCATCATCAAGTGAGATTGATCAACCATCCGCCTTCTGAATTATGAATTGGATCAAGGAAAATAAATTTTTAGCCGCCCTTGGCGGAGGAACCCTGGCAGGGCTGATCCTGCTCATCGTCGTGGGATTGCACGGGTCTGGCCGCTACGAGACCGCGATGGAGGAGTTCACCACGGCTGCGGATGATGCCTCAAGCTTTGTCAAGGGACCGGTCTATCCCACGCCGCAGAACCGCGATGCCAAGAGCAAGGCGATCAAGGACTACCGTCAGGCGGTGGAAACCTTGCAGACAGCGTTCCAGCCATTCCGCCCGGGAGAGATGACGAATGTCTCACCCCAGGAATTCACCGACCATTTGTTGGCGGCGAAAGACGAAACTCAAAAGGCTTTCGAGGATAACAGCGTGGAGGTGCCCGAGCCTTATTTCATGGGATTTGAGAAATACAAAACCTCTCTTGCATCGCGGGATTCCACCGGAATTCTCGAGTATGAGCTCGGAGCCATCAAGAATATCATGCTTGCGCTCGCCGCAGCCAAGCCGTCGGAACTGAAGAACGTCCATCGTCCGGAACTGCCCGAGGAGTCGGGGAAAACCTACGAGCCAGGAGATGAGGTGGCTCGGCCATTTCCGCTTGAAGTCACTTTTGTTGGACCTGAGAAATCCGCGCGGGAATTCCTCTCGGCGATCGCCAAGCTGGACAAACAATTCACCGTGATTCGGACCCTGCGGATCAGCAATGAGAAGAAGAATCCACCGCGTGCCTCCGATGCCCAGTTTGACAAGCCGCCCGCAGCCGCGCCCGCAGCCCTCGACATATTCGGCGGAGGATTCGTCCTGCCGGGTGATGAGCCAGCCGCGGAGGAAGCGAAGCCTGATGAGGCGGTAGTTGCACCTGAGGAAGCCGCGCCGAGCGAGAATTCCGGTCGAATCCTTTCCCAAGTCCTTGGAAGCGAGGAAGTGCAAGTATTTCTTCGGCTCGATATCTTTCAGTTTCTTCCTGAGAAGAAACTCCCCTAAACCCTTCGAACGCCCCATTTCATGTCTTGGTTCAAATCAAATTACGAAAAAGCCGCCCTTGGCGGAGCTGCGGTCATCGCCTTGGGCGTGGCCTACATGGGCTGGGCCAAATTCGGCGGAGTTGACGATGACTTCGCGACCTCGGTCCCTGGATCCGGCCAAAACAAAACCGAGGTGCAAGACGCCGAGCTGATCCCGAAAGCCACTTCATCGATGAAACTGGACCGCACCTGGGTTCAGGGGCTTGACGGTGAGCGTCCGGTGGATCTCTTCACCGGCATTCCGCTTTTTGTCTCGGACACCGCGCCTGATGTGGCGATCGATCTACTGGGAGAGGGCAAACCCATCCACGATCCGATTCCCAATATCTGGTGGATCGAGAACCGGCTTGATCCCGGATTTGGAGATTCTCCCAGTCGCGATCCCGATTCAGATGGCTTCACGAATCTCGAGGAATTCAAGGCCAAGACTGATCCGAACGACGCCAAGAAGTATCCTCCTTTGATCGCCAAGCTGATGTATGTCGGCGACGAAAGTCTCGCGTGGGTGATCCGGCCGGGGTATCCCGAGGACGGGGACAAGATGTCATTCAGGTATCTCGATTCAATGAAGCGGGAGAATAAGACGGCAGTTGGAGTTCCGGTGATTCCCGGTGAGTTGTTTTTCGGTGCGGGAGTGATGAAGGATCGCTACAAGTACTTGGGTTCCGAGAAACGCATGGAGAAGAACGAGCGGACCAATTCTGAAAGGGAAGTCACGATCGTCCGGATCGAGGATCAATTGCCGAACAAGGAGAAAGCCATTTATGAGTTTCCCGCTCCGCTCTCTGAACAAGTCGCCCCTCGATTCCAGAAGTATGATCGGACCGCCATCCTTTCGCTGGAAGCCCTGGGCCAGAGCGGCGTGCAGTTCAAGGTCAAGGAGAACGAGACCTTCGCGCTTCCGGGCGACGGTGCCAAAAAGGAATACAAGGTCAAGGAGGTGACGCCTGACTCGGCGACCATCGAATATCCCGGTGCCGACGGAACGACGAAGTCAGTCACCATCACCAAGGGCAGTTTGCCACAGATCGCAGAATAAAATCACGCAAGAAAACGCTTTCCAAAACTCGAAATCATCGCCAGAAAACCTCAGCTTACCATGCAAAAAACGCCTATCTATCGAACCAGTCGCTCCGCCCTCGCGTTAATGGCCGTGGCCTCCTCCATGCCCGCAACTGTCACGTTTGTAACCGCCGGTGAAGGCGGCTACGGCTACAGCGGTCTCGCCCAGCGGGAAATGCTCCGTCGCCAGGATGCCGTCACCGATGCGGATGCCCTTCTGCTGGAAGGACGCACCGCTTATGCCCAAGGGGATTATCAACAGGCCGTGGACAAATACCGCCAGGCGCTCGACCGCCTCCCTGACGCACCGATGGTTTCGGATCGCCGTCAGGCCTATATCGCGAACTTGAGCGATGCGAGTGTCGCGCTCGCGATGCAGGACCGCAAGGTTGGCAAGTATGCGGAAGCTAGAACCCTGCTTGAAGGCGTGATCGCCGTTGATCAGGACAATGTCGATGCCAAGCGTGAGCTGGGATATCTGGACGATCCAATCCGGACCAACCCGGCGCTGACCTACGAACATACCCAGAACATCGACAGGGTGCGCCGTGGCCTCTACACCGCCGAGGGGAATTTCAACCTTGGCAAGTACGATGATGCGAGACGTGAATATGAGGGGGTGATTCGCATCGATTCCTACAACACGGCTGCCCGCCGTGGTCTTGAGCGCGTGGCCCAAGCCAGATCCGACTACTATCGTGCGGCCTACGACCACACCCGCGCCGAGCTTCTCAGCCAGGTGGATGCCGCATGGGAACTCGCCGTTCCACCGGATGCACCGATTCTCGCACCTGACAATTTCGGCTCCGGCCAAGTCACCGACGGGGTTGCCTACATCACTGAGAAACTCCGCAGGATCGTGGTGCCCCGGATCGATTTCGAGGACACCACGGTGGAGGAAGCGATTGATTTCCTTCGTCTCCGCGCTGCGGAACTCGACACGACCGAACTCGATCCTGCCAAGAAGGGGGTCAACTTCGTGATCCGTCGCCCACGTCCGGGCGCTGGCGGTGCTGCCGATGTCGGCTTGGATGCCGGTGCGGGTGCTGAGATCCCGACCATTGCAAATGATCCAGGATCGCTACGGGTGCGTGAGCTTCGCCTCCGCAATGTGCCACTTGCTGTGGCACTCAAGTACATTTGTGACCAGACCAAGCTTCGCTACAAGGTGGACGACTTCGCGGTCACGCTCGTGCCACTCACCGAATCCGGTGAGGACATCTTCTCCCGCAGCTTCCGGGTGCCGCCTGACTTCAACTCGGCACTGGATACCGGTGGTGGGGGTGGTGCTGCCGCTGATGCGGATCCTTTCGCCGAACCTGCTGCCGGAGGGGCTGCCTCGCTGCGGCCTCGCCCTCCGATCATCGACTTGCTGAAGCAAGCCGGGATCGTTTTTGCAGATGGAAGCTCGGCGACCCTCAGCAACAACGGCGTGCTCCTTGTCACCAACACTCCTTCGGAACTCGACAAGGTCGAGCAGCTTGTCCAGACCATCGGCAACAGCAAACCGAAGCAGGTCAAGATCACCACCAAGTTCGTGGAGATTTCCCAAGAGAACCAAGACGAACTCGGATTCGACTGGATCATCAGTGGTGTCAACCTTTCCAACACGATGTTCGCCAGCGGCGGTACCCGTGGCAACCAGGGCGGTCGTAACGGTGGTGACTTCATCAGTCCGGTCAACGGCACCGCCGTGAACGGCGTTCCGGCCAATGCGGCGCAGTTCGCTGACTTTGTGGTGACCAACGGCCTTCGTAGCGGTGACCAAGGGGTCAGCCGCAACAGCATCGACGCGATTCTCAACAATCCGACCCGGACCGCGCAAACTGCCAATGTCGCACCCGGCATCGCGGCACTCACCGGGCTGTTCTCAGATGGTCAGGTCCAGATGATCATGCGCGGTCTTGCCCAGAAAAAGGGAACCGATCTGATGACCGCTCCTTCGGTGACGGCCAAGTCCGGCCAGAAAGCCACCATCGAAATCATCCGTGAATTCATCTACCCGACCGAATACGAACCCCCTGAACTTCCGAACAGCACCGGCGGCAACGGCGGCGGCTTCTTCGGTGCTTCCGGTGGCGGTGGATTCGGCGGCGGCGGCGGCGGCGGTTTCCCGGTCACTCCGGCCACTCCAACCGCCTTCGACACCCGTAACACCGGTGTGACCTTGGAAATCGAACCCACCATCGGTGAGAATGATTTCGTGATCGATCTCCGGTTCGTTCCTGAAATCGTCGAATTCGAGGGATTCATCAACTACGGCAGCCCGATCCAATCACCATCCACCGATGCCTTGGGTAACCCGGTCACTTCGGTCATCACCGAGAACCGCATTGAAATGCCCGTGTTCTCCGCCCGGCGTGTCAACACCTCCCTCACCATCTATGACGGCTACACCGTCGCTGTCGGTGGTCTGATTCGTGAGGATGTGCAAATGATCGAAGACAAGGTGCCTATTCTCGGTGATATCCCGATCATTGGTCGCCTGTTCCAGTCAACTTCTGAAAACCACATCAAGAGCAATTTGATCATCTTCGTCACCGCGCAGATCATTGATGCCACCGGACGCCCGCTGCGCGGTGCGGATGCGGTGCAGCAAGTGCCGGTTTCCACCGGTGCTGCAATTGACGATGTCGGTGTTCTTCCCGACTTGAATCAATAAGCGTTCAGCGGACAACGGTTCCAAGCGGGCGAGGGAGAAATCCTTCGCCCGCTTTTTTGTTCACACGTTCTGTCCTTGATTCGTCGAAGCAGTTCCCGGACTCTTTGTCTCATGCAGGTCATGGCTCTGACAGGGGGAATCGCATCCGGCAAATCGACGCTTTGCAGGATGCTCCACCAATCCATTCCCTCCGTGGAAATCTTTGACTGCGATGCCTCCGTACATGCGTTGCTGGAATCCGATCAGGAAGTGGCGGCCCTGGTTTCTGAAACGTTCGGAGATGCCGTACTCGGCCCTCAGGGACGGATTGATCGTGGCATCCTGCGTGACCGGGTGTTCGCGGACGGGGACGCCCGCGGCAAGCTTGAGGCGATTCTTCATCCGCGGGTTCGAGAGGAATGTCTTGATTCCCTGGAACGCGCTGCTAAACGAGGGGCGGAATTATTCGTGGCAGACGTTCCACTCTTGTTTGAGAAGGGATTCGATTTCGGTCAAACGCAGGTGCTCGTTGTCGCTTCTTCCCGTTCCACCCAGATCCAGCGGCTCAAGGCGCGCAGCGGATTCGATGACCTCCTGATCGAGTCCATCCTCGCCGCGCAACTCCCGGTCCAGGAAAAGATGTCCCGCGCGGACATCGTTTTCTGGAATGAGGGGCCACCCGCTGTCATCCGCGCCCAAATCCGTCGTTTTTCCCAAGCCTTCCTCATGACCCATCCCAACGAACCCGAATCCGGGGAATCTCCAGTCGCTTCAAATGTCGCTGAAGTTCCTCCGGTCCCAGTATCCATCGATATCAACCAATTCCGCCTGAAGACCCTCTCGGAACTCCAGGCCATGGCCGAGGCCGTGCCGGCGAGGATCCAGGGTGGAATTCCGAAGAGCCAATTGGTTTACGAGTTGCTCTGCTTTTACGGTCGCGAGGGAACGGGCTTGGTCTGTGAGGGCATCATTGAACAGGCGAAGGATAATTTCGCCATGTTGAGGGATCCTCAGCGGAGCTTCCGGCCCGGTCCTGACGATATCCATGTCAGCTCCAACCTTTTGCGGGATCATGGACTCCGCGTGGGGCAATCGGCCAAGGTGCGGGTCCGCGCACCACGGGAGCGCGACAAGTATCTATCGGGTTATGAGATGATCGAGGTGGAAGGAATGCCGGTTGAGGATTTCCAGCCACGGAAGGAATTCGACAAGCTCACGCCGTTGTTTCCGGACAGCCGGATTCATCTCGAAGGCGAAGGGGTTCACTTCCTCGGCGTCCGGGCCATCGACCTGATCGCTCCGTTAGGCAAGGGCCAGCGCGGTATCATCGTGGCCCCCCCGCGCGGTGGAAAGACCATCCTGCTCAAACAGATCGCCCGTTCCATCCGGATGAATCATCCCGATGCCGAGTTGATCATCCTCCTGCTCGACGAACGGCCGGAGGAGGTCACGGATTTCGAGGAAACCGTGGGCTCGCAGGTTTTTGCATCCACTTTTGATGAATCGCCGCGCCGTCACGCGCAGGTGGCGGATCTGGTACTCGAGCGTGCCAAGCGCCTCGTCGAACAGGGCAAGGATGTGATCCTCCTGCTGGACAGTCTCACCCGCCTCGCCCGCGGACACAACTCGGCGATGCAGGG
>Ga0163144_10019466_pt1 | contig 13650 bp, 15 predicted proteins | sample OliLak19BULKMAT1_FD_123175 | JGI IMG/M metagenome (GOLD analysis project Ga0163144, IMG submission 123175) | Freshwater microbial mat bacterial communities from Lake Vanda, McMurdo Dry Valleys, Antarctica - Oligotrophic Lake LV.19.BULKMAT1 | ecosystem: Environmental > Aquatic > Freshwater >... | reverse complement strand
GCGAAAAAGTGCTCGAGCCACAGCGGTGCTTTATAAGAGCGGTGGGTATGCAAACGGTGATACCCCATGCTGATGCCCAGGCAAATCGTCATCCAGTAAAGGAAGGCGGCCACTGCGAGAGCGGTCCAACTGAAATTGAAGAGCGCGGCAACGGCGCCGGCGTGAAGTACGATGAGGACAATAACTGTAGGCCAGTTCATACTTCCACGCTACCAGCGATCCCCGCAAGTCTATGTATTAGTTGTGTAATAGCTTCCCGAGGATGGCGACGGCCTCTTCGCACGCCGCCCGGGCAACATCGAAATGGGTCACGGCGCGGACGCGATAGGGTCCCATCGCGATCATCACCACGCCTTTTTCAAGCAAACGAGCGCACACCTGTTCGCCGGTCAGCCCCGATTCGGCCACCCCGAAGAACACAATGTTGGTACCGGCATAAGGTTCCACCACGATCCCGGGCAGCGCCGCCAAGGCCTCGGCCAGGTAGGCCGCATTCGCATGATCCTCGGCCAGACGGCCCGGCATCTCATCCAGGGCGATCAGTCCAGCCGCCGCCAGAATACCGGCCTGCCGCATACCGCCGCCGAGCCGCTTCCGCAGTCGCCGTGCCTCTTCGAGCAGCTTCTGCGAGCCCACCAGCATGGACCCGACGGGCGCACCCAGGCCCTTTGATAGGCAGAACATCACCGAATCGGCGTGTTGAGCAATCTCGACCGGGGCCACGCCTAAGGCCGTCACGGCGTGGAAGAATCGCGCCCCGTCCATGTGAACCGCCAGACCCCGGCTTTCGGCCCCCCGCTTAATGGCGGCGAGTTGATCCAGCGGATAGACGGTCCCGCCCGCTACGTTATGCGTATTCTCCACCGCGATCAAGCCGGTCGGCGCGGCATGAGGACCGACCGGGCGGATCTCCTTCGCGATCTGTTCCCACGTCATCAGCCCATTCGTCGTCGGGATGGCGCGGGCGAGGCACCCGGCGAACCAACCCATCATCGAAAGCTCGTAGTTCAAGACGTGCGCACGGGCTTCGCAGATCACTTCCTGGCCATGTACGGTGTGCATCTTCAGGGCGATCGTATTGCCCATCGTTCCGGTGGGCACGAACAGACCGGCCTCTTTGCCCATGATGGCCGCGGCGCGCGCCTCCAGGCGATTCACAGCCGGATCTTCCTGGTAAACGTCGTCGCCGACTTCAGTTTCGGCCATAGCACGGCGCATGGCCGGGGTGGGTTTGGTTACGGTGTCACTGCGGAGATCGATCATAAAAATTCCTGGAGTACGTCATTCGAAAGTAAAATGCCACGCGGGGTCAGGCGCAGGCGTTCGCCGTCGCGGACCAGCAATCCGTCGGCGACGAAGCGGGCAATCGGCTCCCGCCAATGTTCCCATTCGGCGGGTTCGGGGACGATGCCCTCGCTCAACCGCAGGCCGACGAAGAACCGCTCGGCAGTCGGATTGGCCGGGTTGGAGTCCTCCCGCCGGGGGCCGGTCTCTACATAGGCGAGCGCGCTTTCCGGGTTCTGCCAACGCTCGCCGCCGGCGTTCGAATGGGCGTCGGCCCCGAACCCGAGATACTCCTCAAGTTGCCAATACTTCAAATTGTGCAGCGAAGGTTGCCCAAAGTTCGATATCTCGTAGCGAGGCAGCCCCATGGCGGCGAAACGGTCAACGGCACTCTCATACATCGTGGCGATCGCGTCGTCGTCGGGGATGTCCCGGGCTCCGTACTTTGGCCCGTTGTTCAAGATTTCGAGGCCAAGGCGGGAGTCCTCGTCCACCTCCAGCATGTAAACCGAGGCGTGAGGCGGGGCCAGCCGCTCCATCCAATCGAGCGAAGCCTGCCAACTGGCGGGCGTCTGCCCGGCCAGCCCGGCAATCAGGTCCAGGTTGAAATTGGTGATCCCTTCCGATAGGAGCAGCGCCACGTCCGCCGCCACAATTTCGGCAGTATGCTTCCGGCCGGTCTTCCGCAGTTCGCTTTCAACGAACGACTGCACGCCCAAGCTCACCCGATTAATACCCGCCTCCCGCCAAGCGGCCACCTGCTCCCGGGAAAACGAACCCGGAGCCGCTTCCAGCGTAGCCTCCGCCCAAGGGCGGCCAGGAATGCGCTCCAGCAGAGCCCGTAAATCGTCGTTACCGATCTGACTCGGCGTTCCGCCTCCGAAATAGACGGTATTCGGGGTCCAGGGCCACACGGTAGCCGATAGTTCGTTCCGCAAAACCGTGTGGTAGCTCGTCTCCAACTCCCGCGGAAACACTCCCGAAGCGAAATTGCAGTACGTGCATTTTTGAGCGCAGAACGGAAACGAGATGTAGACGCCAGGCATTTAGGAAAGAGCGATCGTCTCGCCGAGGTGTTCGCTGACGTGGGCCGCGATCAGTTCGGCCAGCGTTTGGCCAGAGTCGGCCAGCACGAAAGCCTCCCGCGCGATCACCCAATCCAGCTTAAAGCTCCGGGAGTGAGCCGAAACCCACACCTGCCGGACCGGCGTCTGCGGGCTGACGACGAACTTGGCGCGGGGCTCTTCAAACTCCACGGTCAACGTGCCATTATTGAAGTCAGCCTCAAAATCGTGTTCATCGGACGCGGTGGCCAGGGCCTTAAACAGAGCCGTCATGGCATCTTCACATTTCAGGCGGAAGTCTTGTTCGTCGAGCATGAATCTTCACGGTATCAGAAAGCATCATTAAGGCGGCTGATCTTTTAGGGATGGAAACGACCTGCATCCGGCACACTGAACTGCCGAACACAACCCGGCTGTTCGCCGATCTGGTTTATCACTACGATCGGGTAGAGCGTTTTTACGCCCACGCGCCGTACGATCCAGGCTCGTTTTCCGCCGCGGCGGCGCAAATTCAGTATCCTCCCGAACGCCGCGCGGCGATGGTCGCCGCCTTGGCCGAACAGAACCCCGGCAACCCGTCGCTCGCGTTGTTGGCTCAGGAAGGAACCGTCGCGGTCGTCTCTGGCCAGCAGGTTGGTCTCTTTTCTGGTCCCGCATATACAGTTTTCAAGGCGCTTTCGGCCATTCGCCTGGCTGAGCAACTGACCGCCCAAGGGTTACCCGCCGTACCCGTCTTCTGGTTGGCCACCGAAGACCATGACTTGGTCGAGATCAACCAAGCTTGGGTGTTTGACGCTGGCCACGAGGTGGTGGGATTGAAATCCTCGTCCGCTAATCCCCTCGGCGGGCCCGTTGGTCCGATTGTCCTCAAGGATACGCCCATAGCGGAGCTTGAGAAGGCCTTGGCGGGGTTCCCCTTCGCCGATGAAGTCCTCAGCCTCGTCAGGGAGTGCTACGCTCCTGGGGCGACCTTTGGCGGCGCATTTCGGGCACTGGTCGGCAAGTTACTCGCCAAGTGGCCGATTCTGTTTCTCGATCCGCTCGCTCCCTCCGTTCGGGCCATTGGGGCACCGCTGTTGGAGCAGGTAGTGGAACGGATGCCGGAACTGAACGCGGCGCTGCTCGAACGGAACCAGGAGTTGACTGCGGCCGGGTACCACGCCCAAGTCCACGTCGAAGCGAACAGCTCGTTGCTCTTTTCGCTCGAAGGCGGCAAACGGACGCCCTGGAAGCAGACCCCGGTTGCCAGTTCCCTGCTCTCGCCGAACGCGTTGCTGCGTCCGGTGCTGCAGGACTTTATCCTGCCCACGGTGGCTTATTTTGGCGGCCCGGCTGAGTTGGCCTACTTTGCGCAATCGCAGGTACTCTACACCCGGCTGTTAGGCCGAATGCCGGTGATGCTCCATCGAGCCGGGTTTACTCTGCTTGATGACCGTACCGAGAAGATCCTGTCCCGTTACGGCTTGAGTGTCGTCGACACCTTGATCTACGAAACCGGTCTGCGCGAGCGCCTGGCCGCGAAGTTGATTCCCGCCGATGTGATCGAGAAGGTCGCGCAACTCCGCCAACGAATTGGCAACGAGGTAGAGGCGCTCTACGCCGACGTCCAAGCACTGGACCCGACCCTGGAAAAGGTGTTGGCCAAGAGCAGCGCGAAGATGATCTACCAGCTCGACAAGATGCAGCGCAAGACCGCCCGTCAAGCGCTGCATCGCGACGAACAGGCCCAGCGGCACACCGAATTCCTTCATCACAGCCTCTATCCTCATCGCCACATGCAGGAACGTTTTTACAGCATTCTGCCGTTCCTGGCCCAGCACGGGATGGATTTGATCGAGCGCGTTTACGAGCACGTCGAAGTTGGTTGCCCCGATCATCAGGTGCTTCCGATACACTAGCGCCTATGCGCGCTAACCCCGTAAAGCTGGCCCTCGCGGCCGGCAAGACTGTTCTAGGCACCTCCTATGGCCAACTCCGTGATCCCGAAATTGCGCGGATCCTGAAGGCCGCCGGCTTTGACTACGCCTATCTCGACGGCGAACACGGCTGTTTCGGCATCGAAACGCAGCAGGATATCTGTCGCGTGGCCGGCTTATGCGGCCTCACTGTATTCGTGCGCGTGGCGGAGATGCAGTACGACTTGATCGCCCGCTCGCTAGACTGTGGCGGCGACGGCATCATCTTCCCTCGCGTGGAATCGCCGGAGCTGTTGGCCCAGGCCATTAGCTGGTGCAAATTTCCGCCGGTGGGAATTCGAGGCTTTGGATTGACGACGATGCAGAACGATTACGAGAACGTGACGATTCCGCAGGTGATGACCCACCGGAACGAGAATGGCATGGTGATTCTACAGATCGAGACCAAGCGGGCGTTTGAAGCTCGGGAGGAGCTACTTTCTGTGCCCGGAATCGACGTCGTGATGGTGGGGCCGGTGGATCTGTCGATCTCGCTGGGTGTCCCCGGGCAATTCGACGATCCGAAGATGGTGGAAACTCTCGAGGCGATCCGCGATACCTGTGTAGCCAAAGGAATCGCTCCGGGAATCCAGGCTCGCAACTTGGCGCTATCGACAACGTGGCGCGACCGGGGCTACCGGTTCTTGGGAACAGGGTCCGAATGGGCCATGATGCTCGAGAAGGGCAAGGAAATCGTAGGAAGCCTACGAAAATGAGCAATGGGGCCGAAGGTGAGATTTCCCGCTGAAAGCGCCTAAAAGGATCTATCCGCAGATCTTTAGTAAACCAGCGGCACACGAACCCGATGTAGAGTTAGCCGAAATAACGCAGAGGGGGCCCGAAATCCGATACAGGCGGGAGGCTGCTGCGTTGCGGCAGCCCTGCCAGGAAGGGCTCCAGGTGGCTTAGGAGCTCAGCCGGTGCCGGGGGAAGGCAGCCTTCCCCCGCAATCACACGCAGGCCGCATAAATGCGAGCCCGTCTGTTTTTGACGATGTGAGGCAGATAGGTATTCTTCTCTTTACTATCCCCCAGGCCCAAGTTTTCGTAAACCGAGCCCCCGATACCAGGGACCACCTCTTCTCCTTGCTTTTCCGTGTCGGTCACATAGTGAACAAATTCAAAGGACTCAGCGAGAGTGCTTGGGAATTCATCTCGCAGCCGATCATCTGCCCCATCCAACATCACAGGCGCAACAACAAAAATCCGTTCTGGCCGGGCGAATGACAGGACCCGCAGCAGGTTCGTCTTAACAACACAGGCTCCAGAGATAATCGACTTCACGATTACGAAGATCGAACCTTCTGCCGAGAACTCTTCATGATACTGCTTCACTATTGGAGAAATGGATACTCCATTCGCCTTAGCTCTCTCGTTCCATAAGCAAACGAGCCTCACATGGCCGCCGTAGCCTTTGTCTTCTAACGTATTAATGACGCCTTGAGCCAAAAAATCCGCATCCTCGACCGTGCAGACGACACAAATGTCGCCGCTCATCTCGGCCGAAAAGGAATCAACGACACACCTTCCAAGGTGCTCGCCCAGCTCTTTCATGTGCTGTCTATATTCTTCGACCCTGCCCTTAAGGTCAGTCAGGTCTCGCACAAGTTGAACCGCTTCGGGGTCTCGCGTAGCGAATTCTGTGAGATAGGAACTCATGGAAACAATGGCTCTAGCTCTAGAAAGCTCTTCGGCTGGTTCTCCACCACTTTGGCCGAGAACTCTTTAAACCGAGGGTCGGAGCAGTTGAACGGGAAAAGCCCGCTGGTACCGAAGGCGACCCAAGAAAAAAATCCTCTGCGGGCATCGTAGCTTAGTCCTTCCATCATTGCAAGTATTTCGACAAGCGCAGGTTCCAGAACCTCATTCCAGTTCTTGGAGGCCGGACCCATCCGGATTTGTCCAGGGTGCAGTTTTGCGCTCCACTCCAGGATCTGGCGAACGTGGCAACGCTCCTGCAATTGGCCGCATCCTGCCAGCAACACAGAAAGTACTCCACATAATTGGTCGTCTGATGGCGCTTCAACAGTCGCCAGTGGACGTAGTAGCTCCTTAATGAACTCATGCTCCTGCACGAGCAGAAATATGTTCCTGCAATACGGGAAAAAGGCGACGTCGGAGTGGCTGCCGATGTTTTGCGGCATATTGGCCAACAAAGCGGCTTTCAGATCTCTCGATGGCACCACCATCCAGGTCGAAGGATTAGGCTCTCCAAAATGCCCGGCCAGTAAATACTGACGCTCGAAATCCTGCGAGATAGGACGGGCACCGGCTGTCCAGGAGACGGACTTGGCGTTTTTACATTGAAAATAGTTCGTCTTAGTTTCAAAATACAACGCAACGTCATCTACCAAACCTGCCACCTGACTTCCGACACTGGGCCACGGCGAGTTGTCATCGTCAAGAAAATCGACGACCATCTCTGCCACTTTGACCGCAAGAAATAGATCCTCATACCTCGTACCCTTTTGGCTATTGTTACCGCCAATATTCTTACGCTTGGCATAGTCACGGTAATCGGATCCCCATAGCTTCTCAATCGCGGTGAATCTTTCTTCGGCGTTTCTCAACAATAGCGTTGCACCCTCGGCCACGGACATTGGTCAGTATGTCACAGCCGCGATACGGATATCGAGGCATTTGCAAGCTACGGATCGACGGGCCAGATTTACCCGGTGAATCGCAATTCGACGTTGAGACCATGCCGGCGGTTGAAACCTTGTAGAGCTCGAAATCCGCAAATGGCCGTGGCTCAGGTTTATCGGTCAAATTGAATATGTCGCTGGAGTAAAGCGCTCCCGCGCCTCTTCAGTTCTCGTTAGAATGATTCCGTGAGATGTTTCCTGACGAATTCGCTTAAATGGGCGCTGGCGGTTGCTTTGACGCTGAACGCCGCACTGGGTCAGGGGGGTGCGGCTGGCTTGCGTGCGCGTGCGGAAAAAGGTGATGCAGACGCGCAGTTCAATTTGGGCGTGAAGTACTACAGGGGTGACGGCGTGCCGAAGGATGCGGTGCAAGCCGCAACTTGGTACCGAAGGGCGGCGGAACAGGGCGCTGCGTGGGCGCAGTACAACTTGGGCCTGATGCACACGAGCGGTGAAGGCGTGCCGAAGGATGCGGTGCAAGCCGCGAGCTGGTTCCGAAAGGCGGCGGAACAGGGCTATGCACTTGCGCAGAATAACTTGGGCGCTATGTAGAGCCCGTCCAGAAAAAGGTTCGATATTTCTGCTGTTGCTTCGAGATTTCGTACTGTTTTCATCATAGAATCCTTAAAAGGTAGAACGGAGCAAAAGAGATGCTTTATAAGAAGTCGTGTCCCTCTCGCTTCCCCTGCCAACCCCCTCCCTCCTCCCCTACCAAGACGATCTCCGGCCCTTCGTCCCCACCGTCCTCGGCAACCTCGAATACAACCGCTTCCGTCTACAACTCGAATCCATCGACCATCTCCCGCTCCACCTTGGGATCGAGAAACGCTTCCTCGAAACCGCCCTCGCTCACGAACTGGGCAAACGCCAAGCCGAAGCAAAAGTCTCCGGCAAGCTCCGCAAACTCTGCCCCGGCGACCAAACCGCCTTTCAGAAAAATACCGCCATCGCCCTCCGCTGCTCAGTCCTCCGCACCCTCACCGGCCAAAGCTATCGCGTCTTCGCCAAACCCTCGCCGATAGCCCGTTGCGCCAGTGGTTCTGCCGTGTCGGTCAAGTCGGTGCCGCTCGCATTCCGAGCAAAAGCAGCCTCCAAAACTATTCGGAATTGGTCGAGGCCGACGCCCTTCGCGAAGTGGTGATGCACTTGGTGCAGAAATCCAGCGAGCCTGCCCGGCAGGCCGAATGGACCGAGCCGGTTAGCGTTGAGACGGTGTTCCTCGATTCGACTGCGGTCGAGTTAGACATCCACCACCCAGTGGACTGGGTGCTGCTGCGCGATGGGGTCCGAACTCTGGTCAAGGCGATGATCCTGGTCCGCAAGCAGGGCTTGAAGGTTCGGATGGATGAGCCCGCGACTTTCCTGAGCGGGGTCAACAAGTTGTGCATGCAAATGACGGCGGTGGGGAGGCGGTCGGGCGATAAGAAAGGGCGCAAGAAAGTTCTGCGCCGGATGAAGGCGCACGTGCGGGTGGTGATGGGGCATGCGGTGCGGCACCGAGATAAACTGGCGGCGGAGTGGCAGCAGACGACCTGGAGCGAACGGGAGACCAACGTGGTGTTGGCCCGCATCGAGACCATCCTGGCGGCGCTTCCGGTAGCGATCAAGCAGGCGCACGAGCGGATTATCGGTGAGCGGTTGGTGAACAATAAAGAGAAGCTACTCAGTTTGTATGAGCCGCATGCGAGTGTGATTGTCAGAGGCAAGGCGGGCGCGGAGGTGGAGTTTGGCCGGCAGTTGTTGCTGGCGGAGGCGGGGTGTGGATTGGTGATTGATTGGGACCTGCGGACCGGGAAGGTGGAGAGCGATGTGTTCTTGTTGGGGGAGAGTTTGGTGCGGATGGGTAGGTGGGGATTGCCGGTGAGTGTGGTGGTAGGGGACCGGGGATTTGATAGTAAGGCGGCGCGGCAGAAGTTGGCGGAGAGGGGGATTGAGAACGGGATTGCGCCGAAGGATCCGAAGATGTTTGCCGAGAGTTGGAAGGGGGAGCGGTTTCGGCGGTGGCCACGTCTGAGTGCGCAGAAGGGGAGGGCCCAGACGGAGGCGCGGATAGGGATTTTCAAGAATGAGTTTTTGGGTGGGCCGTTGCTGAGCGAGGGGATTGCGGGGCAGGATCGGCAGGTGGGATGGGCGGCGTTGACGCATAACCTTTGGCTGCTGGCGGACTTGCGGAAGTTGCGTGGATCGCCGCCGAAGGCCAACTGACGGGGGAGTGGGCCAGAAAGGGCTAGCGGAAAAGAACGGGGCTGGCGGGGCTGGCGGAGATGTGCCTGGCCGAACTGGCGGAGGGCGGTTGGGGCGCTGGGCGATCGGTACGTGCTATATAGCACTTAGGTGTTTGCCCCGAAGGCTGGCGGTGGCGTCGGGAAAGGGGGTAATTCTGGACGGGCTCTATATACGCCGACGGTGAAGGCGTTCCCAAGGATGCGACGCAAGCCGTGAGCTGGTTCCGAAAGGCGGCGGAACAGGGCCAAGCACTTGCGCAGTCCAACTTGGGCGCGATGTATGCCATAGGCGAAGGCGTACCCAAGGACTATGCTCAAGCCTACATGTGGCACAACCTATCAGCGGCACAGGGTCACGAAATTGGAAAAACAGCGAGAGATGTTCTTGAAAATGTAATGACGCCTAGCCAAATCGCCGAGGCCCAGAAGTTGAGCCGAGAGTGGAAGCCGAAGAAGTGAAACGAGCCGGGCTTCGATATCCACGCGACCAGCGCACCGTTTGTCTCCGTGAATACTCGCTCCCGCGCGCCGGACGGCCGTTCGCAAGTTCTATTCGTTCAGCCCGATTTCCGGGCTGTATTCCAGAATAGGCAAGAAGCGTTGAATGGCCTTTTAGGAAACGACTTCCGTCTCAATGACGTCAAGCAAGATTCGCTCCTCCAAGTCCCGCGCGTCGTTGAGTTCGGCCTGGAGCCGGTCCATAACAGCAATCACTTCTGTCGTGTTACCCATGGATCACCGCGGCGGAAAGAGGGCTGAAGATTCCGGACGCGAGCCAGCCCGAGGTTCGGATCCGGGGAGGTTGTTCGATGCTCCGAGCGGGTGAGGTGCCACTCGTCAAGCCATTCGGACCACCAACCCACATTCCAACCGCCGCTTCACGTTGCGACGTCTACCCACTTCGTGAAGTCACCTACTCGAGCTCTCGCTGGATCCTTGCAATCATCGTCTGGGCCCGACCATGTCACGCGGAGAACGTCTCTATTTGTGATTGGATCGCATGAGTTGATAATGACTTTGCGCCGCCCCGCCTTGCACGCGTCTTCATCGCCAGTCAGACGCCTATAGACCTAAGCAACCACCGCCTAAAGGCGGTGGGGTTCGATTGCGACTGAAAGTCGCGAGGCGCGGCTAAAGCCGCCTGAGGGCGGATCGACGGCGTCAAATTTGAAAAGGGCTCGTACTTAGCGCAGAACGGCCAGCAAATCGAAATTACAAGTTTGCAGTTGTATCACGATGGCGTTGTCGCCGAAACTCGCCACTCGACAGGAGAAAGCGACAACCTGTTGAATGATGTACTCGACTTCATGGTCAAAAGCTATGGACTGAGATTCGAAGACACCATGATTCGAAAAAAGAGCTACTCCAGCGAAATCATTCTCATCAGCGACATCGCGCTCGATTCAATAAGCCCTAAATTTGCTAAGTTTTTCGACCTTCTCCAGAACTTTGTACCCGACGTTCCAGATTTTAGGACGTGCGGTATTCATTTCGCAAGCGAGGCCGATTCATCACAATCCGGCTCAATTTTCAGGCTAGAGAGGCAGGTCAAGCAACCATTCTCTTCTAACCGGTACTATTCTCAAGCCCCCGTACGGACCGAAGTGCACATTGTTCTCGTCGAAGCGCTGGAAGAAATCCTGGAAAGCCGGTAGCGCGCCAGGACACTAACGCGCAGGAGGACGAACCGAATCAGGCGAGTGTGTGAACGTGGTGCCTTCCACTTCTTCGCTCCGCCCGTCCCCGATTCCGCCAACCCCTGATTGATCTCAACGCACAGCCGCCGGATTTCCAATAGCGCCACGACGAGGTTGACGACACGGCCCGCGGAGTGCGCGGCAACTGCGGCACTAGCCTTCTCCCAGATTTCAGCGATACGTTTCGGGGCCCAGAGCGGCTATTTCCACTGATGCTGCGTCCCAGAATGTGATGGGAAGTTCCGTATGTCCCGCTTGAGCCGCCAGTCGGTTAAGCGCTACGAGCTCACCCAGGTCTCTCAGTTGGCGAAAAGGCTAAAGCGCAGAACTGCGACTAAACCAAACCACAAGGACTTCCGATGACGCTCAAACCGTGAGAGGCAACGTCCCCGCTAAGCGCTTTGGCACATCTGCGACGCACAAAGAAAAAAAGCGGGCCTAAAGCCCGCTCAATCAACAGATATTTTGGTGCCGAAGGTGGGAGTCGAACCCACATGGGGAGTGAACCCCGGCAGATTTTGAGTCTGCTGTGTATACCAGTTCCACCACTTCGGCCCTGACCCTGTCAGTATAACAGCAGATGGGTGAATTGTTCGATAGTCAAAATGCAGTAAATCGCTTGGCGCTTCTCGCGCAGCCTCGGCTGCTCTCGTTGCTCCGGCTCAGCTCAGCCCGGCATATTTTTGATCCCATGCCGGGCCTCCCTGGTGCCCGCTACTTCGCGGACGAAGGCGAAGTAGTCCTCAGCGAATCCAAACGCGTAGTACAGGACTACAAAAGCATCGAACGCTTCCTGACGGAGGACAAAGCCATGCAGTTCCTCGTCGTTCCAGGCCTAGTGCCGCTCGTGAAAGCCATCTCGCTCGACGTGCTGGGTCGCAAGGTGCTCGTCACCCGCAAACCCGCGCCGCGCGAGACCGACAAAGGCACCGTCGGCCACATGCCCGCCTTCGGCATGCGGCTCCTGCTCAACGTCGAACCAGAACTGACTACCTTAACCTGGGAGTGCCTCTGGGGGGTCCTATAGCTCGGTCAGATGCTCAACCTTGCCGGTTGAATCACCGATCCGTTCCGGTTGAACCCCAACGTTGTCCAGCATCGTCAGGAACAGGTTCGTCATCGGCGTGCCTTTCTTGAACCGAATGTGCCGGCCGCCGTGGATCTTACCCGCCCCGCCACCGGCGAGTACCGTCGGCAGGTTCAAATGCTCGTGCTTGTTGCCATCGCTGATGCTGCTGCCATAGACGACCATAGAGTTATCCAGCAGCGTGCCCTCGCCGTCCTTGGCGCCCTTCAACTTGCCGAGGAAGTAGCTGAACATCTCGACGTGATGCTGGTCGATCTTCTGGAGACGGTCGATCTTCGCGGGGTCGTTAAAATGGTGGGAAAGGCCATGGTGCGCGTCCGGCACGCCAATCGAACGATAGGTCCGATTGCCGCCTTCTCGTCCGATCATGAACGTCACGACCCGCGTGAGGTCGGCCTGGAAGGCGACCGTCACCAGATCGAACATCAATTGAATGTGCTCTTCAAACGTGGGCGGAATGCCGCCGGGCCGGTCCACCGCCGGCAGGGCGGCCGCCCTTTCGTTAGGCTGCTCGCTCTTTTGAATCCGCTTTTCAATCTCGCGGACTGCTTCCATGTACTCGCTCAGCTTCCGTTTGTCGGAGGTGCCGAGTTGCATGCCGAGCCGGGCGGCGTCTTCGCGAACAAAGTCGAGAATACTGCGGTCTTCCTTGGCCTGAGCGGCGCGGGCGGCCGGGTCGGTGGAATCACCGTCCCCGAACAGGCGCTCAAACAGGGCGCGCGGGTTAATCTCAGGCGGTAGCGGGGTGGTGGGCGAACGCCAGGAGACCGTGTTGCTGTAGGCGCAGCTATAACCGCTGTCGCAGCCGCCGACCAGCCGAGAATCTTCTAAACCGATCTCAAGCGACGGCAGCAACGTCTTGCCGCCGATCTCGCGAGCGGCAACTTGGTCAACCGAAATTCCGGACAGAATATCAGCGCCCTGCGTCTTCTTCGGATGAACGCCGGTCAGCCAAGTGGCACCCGCGCGGGCATGGTCACCGGCACCGTCGCCGAGCGATTGGCCGTTGTAGTGGTCAAGGCCGGACAATACCAGCAGATCTTTCCGATACGGCGCCAGAGCCTGCAGCGTCTTCGGGAAATCGAAGGTTTTGCCATCGGCCTGCGGCGTCCAGTGGTTCATGATGATCCCGTTCGGGACATAACAGAACGCCATGCGGTTGATCGGTGCCGCCGCCGTCCGCGCGGCGTGCGTCAACGCCGGAATCATGGCGTCGAACAGGGGAAGGCCCAGGGCCGTGCCAAAACCACGCAGCAGCGTGCGGCGATTCAATGCTTTTTTCGAGATGATCATCGTTCCGGGGTCCTTCTCATTTGAAATGGTACGCTACTGACGATCGCGTTGACGAGCGCCGAAAACTGATAGTCAGTCTTGGCGGAATCGCGACGGATCTTGCGAATGGCCGGCATATCGTAATGTTCTAAGCCCCGGCCCAAGGCATAGGTAAGCAGTTTTTCGGTCAGGCAGTCGACGAACTCTTCGTGGCGGTCGGACAGAATCTTTTTCAGATCGCCGGGTCCATCGAGCAGGACCCCGCCCGGCAGCGAGCCGGAAGCATCGATCTTGGTGCCGCCCTCTTCCGCCCGGAACTTGCCGGTGGCATCGTAGTTTTCCAACGCGAAGCCGAGCGGGTCCAGTCGATTGTGGCAGGAAGCGCAGGCCGCTTTAGCCCGGTGCGCTTGTAGCGCGGCGCG
>Ga0163144_10019463_pt1 | contig 13651 bp, 5 predicted proteins | sample OliLak19BULKMAT1_FD_123175 | JGI IMG/M metagenome (GOLD analysis project Ga0163144, IMG submission 123175) | Freshwater microbial mat bacterial communities from Lake Vanda, McMurdo Dry Valleys, Antarctica - Oligotrophic Lake LV.19.BULKMAT1 | ecosystem: Environmental > Aquatic > Freshwater > Lake... | reverse complement strand
GCGTCTGATCATGAGCATGACGGCCACGGTGACAAGGCGCTGGTGAAGTTCTGCCGGAACGCGGACGTGCTCATCTATGACGCCATGTTCACAGATGAGAGCTACCAGGGCGGCAAGAAGGGCTGGGGCCACTCCACCTGGCAGGAAGCAGCCCGGGTGGCCCAGGCAGCCGGCGTGAAGACGCTGGTGCTCTTCCACCATGACCCCACGCATGATGACCGCCGCATGCTGCAGATTGAGCGTGCGCTGCAAAAGGTCTTCAAGGGTGGGTTGGTGGCGCGTGAAGGGATGCAGCTGCAGCTCTGAGCAGCGTGCATCAGCAGGTCATTCCCAGCCGGCAAACCGCATCCGCAGGGCTTCCACGCGGCGCATCATGGCCTGTTGGTTCGCTTTGAAATAGGCAGCGCCGGCAACCAGGCCCACACCCATCAACAGCACAAAGACGCCCAGCAGCGTCATCCGGATTCCGCGCTCCATGTGGCCCACCGTGGTGGTCATGATAGCCGCCAGATCCACTGCAATGGCGGAGAATCCCAGCGCCAGGTACAGGCGGATCCGCAGCAGTGAGCCCAGCGCCATACACACCAGCCCCATCACCACAAAGACTGCGTGGAACGCCAGCGGGTACCCGCCCTTGGCTGCCAAAGCGTAATACCCGGCGCTCCCCAACATCCCCAGCAACGCAATCATCCGCACGTTGTTGCGCGCCTGCGCTTCCATGCGGCGTCCAAACATCTGCACCAGGACCAGCATGCCAATGCCAACCGGAATCACGTAGGCATGTATGGTGTACAGCGCCAGCTTGCCGTGCAGCACCAGGATGGAAAAGCCCACAAAGCCAAACACTGCAATCAGGTTGTAGGGAGACTCACGGGCCTCTCTGCCCATGAAGGCAAAGAGCAGGCTGTGCATGCCCAGCACCATCAACGCCACGTTGGTGTCTGCGCCGTTGAAGATGGTGTACGCCGCGGCCCCCGCCACCAGCGCAAACAGGCTCCCCAGCACCGGCACGGAGCTGTGACGCTGCAACGGGAACAACTCCCTGATGCCCGCCAGGGTCACCGCGGCTATCATCTCTGCGTAAAGGTCATACTCATAAGTCCAGAACTCCGGATTGGTCAGCAGGACCTGGCGGCGCACGGCGCCAAAGACTTCACCCAGGCAGAGCTCAGCCAGCAGGAATGGCACCATGGCCTGCGCCAGGTGCCCCTCACGGAGGAAGCCAGCGGCCAGCGCGCCCAGCATGACGCAGAGCACGCCCAGCGTCAGCGGGGAGAACGGGACGTTGGGGGCCAGATGCAGCGTCCCCACGGAAACCACCAGCACGGCGTACAGCGTCCCGCGCAGGATGAGGCTGCCGTGCCTGGCACAGAGCTGCAGAGCCTGGTGGTAGACGCGTGGCGCCTCCGCCTTCTCAGGCCACCCGGTGGCAAGGGCATAGGTGCGCAGACACTCCGCACCAAAGCCCAGCGCCAACAGCGTCGCCGCAGTGGCAATCACCGCCCACGCGTCCAACGTGGAGCCCGCCGGTATCTGGCTGAAAAACACCAGCCACGCAGGAGCCAGCAGAAGCAGCGTGGCGGGGATCAAGGCGTCCTGTGCAACCACGGTGGTGTCCTCGGAGGGGGACAACGCGCCAAGGATGGTGACCAGCAACGCGGCAATGAGTCCCCTGACGGAAGACGGGCCCAACAGCAGGATGTGCGCGCCGCACAGCAGGAACGCGTTGAAGAACACCAGCCCTGAACGCGGAAAACCCAGCCACGTTGTCAGGTGCTGCTTCGCCAACAGCAGCCCAACCCACAGACCCAGCAGCACCCAGATGATGTGCTGCGTGGGCAGGTAGCTTTCAACAAGGAATCCCGCGTGGATTCCCAGCAGGATTTCCACCGTCGCCACCAGGGCAAAAGGCTGCGTGGTTGCCAGCGCGGCCTGGTGGATGGACACGCTGGCCACCGCAACAATCAGCGGCGCACACAGCAGCTCCTGCCCACCGGCCTGCGCCAGGGCAATCAGCGCAACCAGGTGCAGCGCCACCATGACCACGGTGCGCCATGCCGTTGCCAGCCGGCCCCAGTCCTCATCATCCACCGCCAGCAGGTTCCGCAGTCCCGTCCTCAGCGGTGAAGGCTGGGTGACCACGGCCGTCCAGAAATGCGCCAGGCCCACGGCGACAAAGGCAGACACCATCACGTGGTCAAACGGACTGAATCCCGGAACGGCGGTGATGAGGAAGAAGCTGCCCACCAGCAACGTCAGGCCCCCGTAGAACCCCAGCCACCAGCTTGCGCCCAGCCCCTTGAGACGCATCATCACCACGCCCAGCACCACCACCACCGGCGCGTTGCTATGGTAATACTCCAAGGAAATCTGCGCTTCCGGGAACAACATGGCCTGGAACGCTGCGCGCAGCACGTAAAGCGCGGTCAGCCCAAGCGCCAGCACACTGGCGCTGGACAGGTGACTGTGGCCGCGGAGGGTCAATTCACCGTCGTCACCACGCTCGGCCAGCTCTGCGCGGACGTAGAAGTAGAGGGATGGGACTGCCAGCGCAAACATGGCGCCACCCGGTTGGCGGAGCGGCGGAATCAGCAGCGTCCCGCACCACAATGCAATACACACACCGGCATGCCACGCGGCAAGGAAGCTCTGAAACTGGGGAATGCCCTCGGCTTCCGCGCGCAGTGCGGCCCGCCGGAAGTACCAGCCGGCCAACAACGCCATGGCACCTGACGTCACAAAACGTGTGGGGTCCATGGCCGCAAGGTTGGGATGTACAAAGTAGTTCCCAGCCAGCAGGAACAGCACCAGGCCCGCCATCACCAGGTTGGCCTGCCGCGTGGCATGGGAGAGGCGCGGTTGGCCAATCAGCCGGTGGATGGCCGTGGTCTCAACCAGCGCCAACCCCAGCCCCATCACCGCAATGTGCACCTGCGAGAGACTGTCAGCCAGCGCCTGGCCCTGCAGCGCGCGGATGACACCCAGGTCATTGCCAACGGACAGCAGGGCGGCAGCCAGGAAGTAATACATATTCTGGCCACGCGTCATGCCAATGATGCCCACCGCCAGCGTGGCAATGAAGGGCGCCGCAAGCTGCTCCAACGTCCGGGACGGGCCCGCCGCCATGGCCAGAAGCACTGCGGCAACTGCATTCAGCACGGAGAAGGCATGCAGGCCCGGCGTGGCGCGCACCGCAAAGAACGGCACACCGTAAGGTCCGGCCAGCATTCTGGGTTGCCAGTTCTCAATGCGCTTTCCAACGACCGGGAGCACCGCAAGCAAGAGCGCAAAGGCGGACACCCGCAGGGGCTCCATCAGCAAGGCAACCAGCTCCGAGCCGTGGAGCTCCGGCCGCCACATCAAGTGACCAGCCTCCCAGCCCAGCATGATGGCCAGCAACAACAACGGACCGCAGGCATTGGCGCGCGCCGCCAACAGCAGGGCCAGCGCCAGCGCGCCCGACGCCATGCCCGCCTCGGCAGCACCCACACCAGTGGGCAATCCGGCCAGCAACAGCACCAACGCACCCAGCCCGCCCAGCAGCAGGACGCCGCTGGTTCCAGCCTGGAAAGGATGTGTGAGGGTGTGTACCCGCTTCTCAGCGGCGGGGGCGAGCTCCAGCAGGAAGTGTAACACCTGAAAGCCAACCAGGTAGGCCAGCGCAGGAGCCAGCGAGCTGCCCAGCGACAGCCGGTCAAAGAACCCGTGACCTTCACCACCGGTGAATGCCAGCAGCGCCAGGAACGAGCCCGCAAAGAGTGTGGCGCCGTAGTGCAACTCATCTGAACGCAGCGCATGCCAGCACAGCACCGCCGCCGTCACGCCGAGCAGCACGTCAACGTCCGTGGAATGGGCCAGCGTCAACAAGGCCGCGGCGCATCCCCAACCAGCAAGCACGGTGAGGCGGCGCGCCACCCGGTCAGCGCGTTGCACCAGCAGCCCGTGCGCCCAGGTGCGGCGCGGCGCCAGGACCACCGTGTGGAACGCCCACAACGCATGGAGCGCCAGCACCATGCCGGAGTACCTCCATTGGGCGGGCGCGCTGAGCGGAACGGCCAGCCACACGGATGCCAGGACACAGACCCAGCCTGCGTGCACCAGCAAGACTGATGCTGCGTGCGCGCGCGTGTACGCCGCCAGCAGAGTCCACGTGAAGCCGGTGAGGAAGACGGCAGCTGCCGTTGTCAATGGGATGTTCAGGGCGGCCAGGAGGGTTGCGCCGCGCACGTCCACACGCAGGGACATGAGCACCGCGCACAGCACCATGGGAATGGTGAAGAGCGTGTGGTCCTGGCGGCGCAGCGGGAACGGCTCTTCACCCAACCACGGGTCACCACCGGTCAAATCCTGCAGACGGGGCGAGCGCCGCACCACGAACGCGCCGCCCATAAGACACGCCGCCGTCAGAGCGCTGCCAAAGCCGGAGTGTGAGCCCATTCCGGGGATCAAGCGCTCCAGCGTTGAGCGCATGGCCGGCACCAGCACCACGCCCAACACACCGGCCATCACGGCCGGCAGCCACGAGCGCGTGTACCACGTGGTCAGACCCAGGATGAACACCATGCCAAACGGTCCAAGCTCATCCAGCACCACGTGCAACAGCGAGCCGTCACCGGCCGTGTCTCCTTCCACAACCAGCCGCATGACAACGCAGAACAGGGCAATGGCGCCGTAAAGGCAGAGGACGGTGGAGCGCGCTTTGCGCAACTCCTGTCCGGGTAGAATTGAAACCAGGCCCAGCCAGAGCGCGGAAAGCACGGTCAATCCAAATGCCATGGTGTTGCCGTGCGCGCTGTGGCCCGCAACGTCCACACAACCCAGGTACGGCAGCGCAAACGCCATGGTGAGGGCGGCGGTGTGCAGCCAGCGAAGCTTGTCCTCGACGGTGGCGCGCCAGGTGAACAGTGCACCAATGACCACCAGGTGCGCTCCCGCAACCAACGGCGGCGAGCCCGAGGTCCATTGCATCACCATGGTGATGATGGCGGTGGCCAGGAGGCCGGTGACGTGAAAGCCGGTGCAAGCGGCTCGGAATGCCTGGTGCTGGCGCACGTCACCCAGGAGTTTGAGCACCAGCATGCCCATGCTGAGTGCAATGCCCAGCGCCGGAATCAGGGCCGGCGGGAAACCGGAGACCAGGCCAATGCTGGCTCCACCAAAGAACACCAGGCCCAGGCCAAGCCAGTAGTTGACGGCGTGACGGCGTCCAAACGCCTGGTAGATCCACACCGCGCCCGCGGCCTCCATGGCCGCAATGCGCAGGTACTGGTGCCCTGACGCCATCAGCACGCCCAGCATCAGCAGGGCGTAACCCACAAAAGACACTTCCTGGTGCCGCGTGGCGTTGCCAACCAGGGCCAGGAACCGCCGCTCCACAAACAGCACAAGCCCGCCACCGGCAACCACCAACAAAGAGTAATACGAAGCCTGCGGAGCGTAACGTGCAAACCCGTGAACCCACAGGAAAGTCTCCCCGTAGGTCATCAGGAGTGTGACACCAAAGAACGCCGACACGCGCTTGTCCGCGGCAAGCTCCGCATTGAGCACCGTTGCCGCAAAGCGCCAGGATGACGCCGTCACCAGCGCAAACCCCAGGTAGAAACCGGCGGTCAGCAGCAGGTGCAGCGGCTTTCCGTCCACGCCGGCGGCAAAGGCCAGGGCGGTGAGGATGATCAGTCCGTTGACCGCCAGCAGGGTTGCTCCCAGCGGCACACGCAACAGCGGGTGGACCTGCGCGCTCCAACGCATCAGCAGGAATCCAAAGCCGCCCAGGTAGAGGGCGCCCATGGCCGGCACCATGATCAGCTTGGCGGAGACATCACTGTCATTGGAGAGCAGCGCCACCGTCATAAAATTGAGCGGCAGCAGCCCAATGGCCGCGCCGCGCAACAACGCGCCGGTGCCCAGCAGTGAGGCCTCACGGGATTCCAGCCAGCCACCCAGCCGCGCCAACCCCGCCGTGAAGGCGCCCAGCATCAACGGCATGACCGTGTAGCGGACCAGCCAGTGTTTGTCCCAAGTGTAATACGCCAGCAGCGAGGCCCCCACCACCACCATCATGAGGCCCAGCACCAGGTACCAGTTCTCTGAGAAGAAACTCTTGAGGTGAGCACGCCACGGCGGCGGCGGCCGGACGGGCTGCGGCACCGGTTTGGCAACGGGGCGGGGCAGGGTTGGTGCCACTTCCGCAATCCGCAGGCTGACCCCACTGGTGGTCCGCGCCGGAGTTTCCAGCACCAGCGGCGGTGCACCCTGAGGGGCAACTGCCTGGTGCAACGCCTTCAGCTCCGCCGCCTCCCCCTGCCAGCGCCACCGCGTCATGATCTCCCCGGCGGGGATGTCGGCCGGAGGAAGGATCTTCTCAACCAGCGGGCAAATCTCCGCCAGCGCTTCAGGATGCGCGCCGCACCAGAGCCACAACAGCCGCGCGCGGTCATGCTTCAAAAGCGCGGTGGCGGCGGCGGTGCGCTTGGCATTTTCCGTCGTCAGGAAGGTGCTCCAGGCGTCCCACCGCAACGTATGGCGCAGCCCAAAGCGCAGGGTCAGCATGACGGCAGTGCGTTGCTGCATCCAGACATCGTCTGCGCAGTGTTTCAGCAGTGCCGGTGCCGCGGCATCTGTGGGCCAGGCAAGCAGCACGTCCAGCGCGCGCTGGCGCAGCGGCCGGGCATGTGACGCGTGCAGCAGCTCCGCGGCACGGCCCACCGCGGTGGCGTCATCCAGGAGGGGCGGGAGCGGTTCACCGGCTGCCAGCCCGCGGTCAACATCCGCAGCAAACGCTGTGTGAACTGCAACAATCCCGGTGCGCGCCGTGTCCTGTTCCTCCGCCGTCAGCGCGGGTGAATCCAGCGCGGAAAGCAGGCTCAGCGGGTCCGGAATCCGAGCGCCGTGCCGCGCGGCATGGAACGCGTTCAGCTCACCCTGCACCGTCCGGGTCAGGGCGTTGGCCAGACCCGGCGCCACGTCCGCATAACGCGCCACAAAACGCTGTTCATCAGAGGCGGCAAAGAGCTGGCCCATCAACGGGACCACTCGGGCCAGTGGCTCCCACCCTTCTGGCGCGTGGATGGGATAGCCAGCCAGCCGGGATTCCACGTCCTTGGCGGGCTGCTTAAGACGGCGCCGGTTGTAGAGCGACAATGCGTCGTCAGCGTCCTCCAGCATCAACCGGGTGCGCAGGGCAGCAACACCCTGGACGCCAGCCTGGTCAATCTGCTCAATCAGCTCTGCCAGCGGAACCTCTGCAACCTCCGCACACAGCGCCTCCACCACCGGCAACGCTTCCTTGGCACTGATCCGTCCCGCCGCCACATGGCGCAACAGCTGCTGGGCAAACGTGTACCTGGCGTCCGTGGTCATGCTTGGCCCCCTGCGCGTGCGTGCTGCTGCAGCGCCGGGAGGCTAGACTCTTCCGGTTTTCCGTCAACAACGCCTGTGACTCACAGCCACTTCTTGCGCCACATCACTCCAAGCAGCGAGCCCGCAATCAGCACGACCATCCCCCAGAACGCGCGGTAACCATACGGCCACGTCAACTCCGGCATCATGGTGGCGGTGTCAAAGTTCATTCCGTACACGCCGCAGAGAAAGGTCAGCGGCAGGAAGACCACACTCACCACGGTGAGCCGCTTCACAATGCTGTTGGTCCGGTGGCTGACAATGCCCATGTAGAGATTCAGCGTCTCACTGAGAATTTCCCGGCCCACACCCAGGTCTGTGGCCAGCCGGTCCACGTTGTCCACCATACGGTCAAGAAATGGCTGGGCGGTCTCACTGACAAAAGGCGAGCGCCGGGTGGCCAGCTCATGCATGACGTCACGCACCGCCAGCATGATCTTGCGCAGCACCAGGTGGTCCTGGGTCAGCAGTGAGACATCACTGAAGATGGTGTCATCCACGTCCCCAAAGATGCGGCCCTGCACGCGCTCCACCATGGCCTGCATTGCTGAAATACACTTTCTGAAGCTCTGCAGGAGAGTGTCAAAGCACTCATAGAGCAGGAAGCTGGGACTGCGCGCAAACTTCACAAAGTCCTGCCGGAAGCGGCGTTTGACCTGCTCAATGAACTCCACATGGCCGCGCCTCACGGTGATCATGATGTGCTGGCCAATGATGATGTCTACGTGGGACGTGCTGAGACGGTCTGCCACCACCGCGGCGGAGGTCACCGCCACGTGCAGACAATCGTCATACACATCATGGCGGCCGTCCACATCCAGGCCCAGCGCCTCCGCTATCACGGCGTCATTGATCCGCAGTCCATCAAACGCTGCGCGCGCATCCGGATGGAGCGCGTCAATGTCCACCCAGAAGTACACGCCGTCCTGCGGGTCAGCCTGGGCTTCTTCCAGTGTGGAGGGGCGCTCTTCACGCGTGTTGAAGTTGAGCCGTGTGACCCACGGCGCGCTGGGACCGGGCGGGGGTGGCGGGAGGGTGCTGATGGAACGGGCGGGAGGCTGGGCGGTCTGCACGTCCACAACGTCCTGGCGGGGAGAGAGGTCCGGCAGGCTAGTGCGCCGCAGCGGCAAGCGCTACTTGTAGAGCACCTCAAGGATGGCCGTCCGGCGTGACGCGTTCTCATCAAACGTCACCACCTCATCATTGGCCAGGGACGCGTGCCCGTGTGCGCGCGCATAAATGTAATCACAACCCTTCTCCGGGTTGGGCTTGTCAAAACACGCGGCCAGCGCCAGCTCCGGCACGCCCAGGGCCAGCTCCTCCAGGAACATGTACCCGCGGTCAGCCGTGTTTCCCGTGTGATAGAACGCGCCGCGCAGCGAGCTGTAATTGAGGCTCTTGAGCGCGCCGTTGTACCGGGTGAACTTCTTCCCCTTTTCATCCGTGGTGGAGCCGCCTGAATCCGGCCACCGCGGCGTGTGGTAGATGCCCAGCCCAAACGCGCGTCCGGTGACGTGCACACCCTTGGGCAGGTTCTTGGGCGTCACCAGGCCGGTCTTGCAGATGCCCATCAGGTTTTCAGTCCGCGTGCCGTGCCATCCGGGAATCACGCCGGTGGCGCCGGGCGCCTTGGTGACCGTGGCCGCGTACTTGTCAAAGTCCGCTTTCCGTCCCTGCTGCTCCACCCTCCACACCCGCCCCAGCTTGAGCTTGCCAAAGAAGTTGGCGTTGGCGGGTGACTGGCCCTTGTCAAAGAGTGTTGCAATATGTACGCGCTCCTCGCTCTTGGGCTCCAGGAAGGTGATGTCGCATTTGAGGCCCTGGTACCAGACTTCATTGGGGTCATTGACCTCAGCGGCGGCGGCAAACACTTCCTTCTGCAGCAGCGCGTCCCGGAGCAGCGTGATGAAAGAACGCTGCTCCGCAATCCGCTCCTTGGTGTTGATGAGGATCAGATCCAGGTCCAGCTTCTTGCCCTTGCGCGCGTGGTCAATGTCACGCGGGATGTTGGAGAGAAACTGGTTGGTCAGCTCCACCAGGTCATCCTTCTTGGGCTTCCTGGCCAGCAGCTTTTCCACCTCCTCAAGAATGTCCGCGCCCTTGTCCAGCTGTGCATCCGCCAGGTTGCCCAGTGGTGCATCCGCCGTGGCGCCCGCGGAAGCACTGAGTCCCGCCGCCACCGCTTTTCCGGTGGACGTGTAGATGAGCGCCAGCAGCTCCTCCACCTCCGGATGGAACGCGCCCTTCCTGGCCGGGCCCGCCTTGGACTTGGCCGGCGCAGCGGCCGCCGCGGACTTCTTCTTCTCTGCCGCATCACCACGCAGCTCCACCTTGGTGTAGCCCTTGGCAATCTTGGACTCTATCTTCTTGGTCAGCTGCTTGCGGGCATCATCCAGGTCCTTGCCCTTGACCTCCTGCGTCTGCCCGTCCTGACCCACGCGGCCAAACGTGAAGATGACGGTGAAGTCATCAAAAAGCTGGGCCCGGTAGAACTTGTTGGAGCCCAGCGCGGTGGCACCGGTCTTCTTCCCGGTGAGGTCTGTCCAATTGAGTGTGACTTCTTCCAAGAGAGTAGCTTTGCTCATGCGGGCTCCCGGGCTTCAGATGGAGACGTGGAGGGCGTAGCGGAGACGGATCTGGCTCTCCTGGTACACAAGGTATTCCGTCTGCGAGAAGCTGCTCTTGGCGTACTGCTTCTGCACAATGGGCTTGCCCTGCGGAACAATCACCTTCTTGCCGTCAAAGTCCCAGACGAGGTCATCCTTGGGGTCCGGTTCAGTGTGACCGCGGGCCACAATACTGTCATACCCTTTTGGGGCCTTGGTCAGGCTGTGATCATCCGCCGTGATGGAGTGCTCCTTTCCCAGCGCAACCTCTGCAAGGAACATCACGCCAATCTTGCCGGCCCAGCCCATGTAGTTGATGGATTTGCCGTTCTCAGACGCGGCGTAGATGCCCTTGCCCACGCGTCCGCCGGAGTGCGGCATGATGCGCAGGCCGGTCTTGCAGATGGCGGCCACCACGGCAACGTTGGTCCCGTGCCACAGCAATTTGCGGTGGTCTATATCGTCATGGGCGGCAAAGCGCTTGGCCTCACCGTTGCGGTCCAGGCGGAACACGTCCAGCAGCTTGGGTTTGCGGTGCTGTGCGGCAGTGGCGTCAATGTACAGGTTGATGAACTTCCACTCCTTGGAGCCCGGCTCCACGTAGTCCAGCGTGGCGTTGAGCTTGCTGTAGTTCTCATCCGCCGGATGTGGGTCCAGTGCCGTCTCCGCCGCCGTCTGCTTCTGCGCCTGCATGCTGATGGCAATTTCAATGTCCGTCAGCACGTTGAGCATCTCCACCTTCTTGTCCAACAGCTCCTTGGAGTCGATCAGCGGCGGAGTATTACGTCCAAAGGCGTGCGGGATGACGGTGTAGAAGCGTGAGGTCTGCGCCATGATGTCTTTGTTCTTCTTGGCGGCAATGGCCTTCTCCAGCTCTTCCAGGACTTCAAAGCCCTTCTGCACCTGGCTCTGGGAAAGCTGGCCCAGCGGCATCTTCTTCACGTCAATGTCAAAGGACGCCATGGCACCCTTGAACATGTCATGGTTGAAGATGAGCCCCATGAAGCCTTCCACCCTGGGATGCAGCTTGCACGGCGCCACCTTCTTGGCTGCGGCCTTCTGCACCGCCGCGGCGGACGCGTCTATTCCCTTGAGCTTGGCTTCAATCTCCGCCGCCTTGGACGCATCCGCGGAGCGGTCCACTTCAATCAGCGTGTAACGTCCGGCGGCCGGCTTGAAGTTGGCGCGGTCCTCCCAGGAGTTCTTGGTCTTGTCCTTGAATTTGGAGTTGAACCCCTTGAGCGCACCGTCAAATTCCGTGGGTCCAATCAGCGCGCTCTGGCCCGTCTCACCCACCCGGCCCCAGCGGGTCCAGGTGTAATACTTCCCGCCCTTGGTGATGAGCTGGATGACGTAGAACTTGTTGTTGTTCTCACCAATGTTGGTCTGGTTGAGGATGCAGTCATAGTCCTCATGCACCGCCGCACCGGTGACGGTGCAGTTGTCATCCACCGGGATGTTGAGGGTCTTGGCGGCGGAGGTGGTATCCGGGACACTCTGGGTGGACTTCTTGCTGGCCATGTGCGGAATCCCCTGGAGGAAGGAAGCCGCTTTCTAGCCGTGAAGCACCCCGCGTTGAAACCCCAACGTCACGCGGTCCGTCATACACCAGTTCTGCGTGTCAACGGTCACGCTGCGGCCGCTCAGTCCGCCAGGTCATCCCGCACGGCGGAAAAGGCGGGTTCTGCAGAGGTGAAGGCATCCACCACCACCGGGTCAAAGAACTTCCCCTTGAGCTGGTGGATGGACTGGAGCACCACGTCATACGCAATGGGCTCCGGGCGGTAGACGCGCGCGCTGGTGCACGCGTCGTAGTAGTCCGCCAGCGCCACAATGCGCGCGGACAACGGAATCTCCGTGCCTTTGAGCTTGGCGGGATAGCCGGTGCCATCCCAGCGCTCATGGTGGGACGCTGCAATGTCCACCGCCATCTCAATGAAGGCGCGGTCTGATGACGGCGGAAGATGGTCCCGCACCGTGCGAAGCGTGTCCCGGCCAATGATGGTGTGGCGCTGCATGGCGGTCCGCTCTGCCTCCGTGAACGCGCCGGGTTTCATCAGGATCATGTCCGGAATACCAATGGTGCCCAGGTCATGCAGCGGCGTGGCGTCAAAAATGTTGGACACAAAAGCGTCATCCACTTCATTGCGGTAGAGCCCGCGTGCGCCCAGCTCCCGCGCCAGCGTCTGTGCGTAGACGGCCATGCGCTCCAGATGGCGGCCGGTCTCCGGGTCCCGGAACTCCCCCATGGCGCACAGTGCGCGCAGCACGGCGCGCTGGGTGGTCACCAGCTCGGTGTTGCGGGTCTGCAGTGCGCGGGTGCGCTCGGCCACCAGGCGCTCCAGCTCATCCCGGTGCTCACGCGCCTGCAGTTCCAGGGTGCGGCGCTCCAGCGCTCGGCCCACCGTCATCTGCAGCACCTCCACATCAAACGGCTTGAGCAGGTAGTCATAAGCCCCACTTTTGAGCGCCTGGATGGCCACCTGGATCTCCTGCACCGCGGTGGCCATCACCATGACGGTGTTGGGTGCCAGGCGCGCGTTCTCCTGCAGCAGCACCGTACCCTTCTCACCCGGCATGTTGATGTCACACAATATCAGGGAGAAGGGCCCGTGCTCCGCCATCACCTTGCGGGCCTCCGCCACGCTGGATGCGGTCCACACCTGGTGGCCCTTCTTCTCCAGTCCGCGGCGGACAATCTCACGGATGGGAGCCTCGTCATCCACGGTCAGGATGCGCTGTGCGGTGTGTGCCATTGTGCCCTCCAAGCCGGCGTTGCCGGCCGTTGTCTCGGGCAGGGTGTCGGAACAGGCCCGTAGAATCTGGAGACGGCGGGGATCCGCGCACCAGGGGGCGTCCGTGCCCCAAGCAGCGCGTTGAAGGAATCCGCGCCGTGTGCCGAAGGCCGGGCTGCACCAGATCCTCCATCACAAGGCCCACACAACCATGCCCAGGTCATCACAAGGCGAGTGGACAGGTTGGGCGCTTGGCGCGGGATTGACCGCCCTGGCCCTGGCCTGTGGGTGGTCTGCCACAAGCAATGCGCTGCACTTTGCCCGGCTTGACCCGGACGCGGACCGCCCGTTGCTGGAGCTGGTCCTGGCAGCGGATCAGCTTGGCCGCCGCGCGCCAGCCCGGCGTGCAGACGCGGACGGCAACGCCGCATGGCGCGCCGCAGGTCAGCGCTGGGATGACGCCCTGGAAGCAGCGGCAGCCATCCCGGGTGCGCAGTCCCGGCTGGAGCTGATCCGCACCACCATGGACACGTGGCGCAGCAGCCAGTCTGAGGTGCCCCCGCCCATGGCCGCCATGGATGCCCTGGATGCGCTGCGCATGGAACAGGCAGCGCGGGCTGCACAACACCGCATGGAGCAGGCACGTGCGCTGCGCCTGACGGCGGGAATGGGCGCTGCATCCCTGGTGCTGCTGGGGTTGGCGGTGCTGATGGTGCTGACAGACCGCAACCGCCGCCGGCTGCGCCCGCTGCAGGAGCTCACGGCAGCAGCGGAGCAGTACATGGAAGACGGCTCGCCGCAGCAGGTCTCCATGCCACCGCGGGAGGCGTTCTCACGCACGCTGATGGCCGCGTGGAACCGGCTGGTTGGGCAGTACCTGGTGCTGGACACCACGCAGCGCGCGGACGCCAT